>CAEZXP010000005.1_pt1 | contig 135694 bp, 153 predicted proteins | sample 7265271 | NCBI WGS metagenome assembly CAEZXP01 (sample SAMEA6813909, study PRJEB35770) | uncultured Actinomycetes bacterium | biome: Freshwater; feature: Freshwater reservoir; material: water | place: Czech Republic | collected 2016-11-09 | depth 0.5m m
GAGTTCAGCCGTGCGTTCCGGAGACAGCCTGTCCCAAACTTTCCGCTGATTCGAAACCCATTGCCCGAGACTTAGTCCGCTCTCGGTCTTGTGTAGAGCTGGTATCCGGCCGTGGCCCTTCTGGTCGTAGAAGGCTTCATAGGCCCCGAGCCATTGCTGCCAGCTGGTGCTTGTTTGCTCGATCAGGCGTAGCCGGATGGCGTTGCTGAACCGTTGGATGTCGAGCTTGACTGGCAGGTTGAGGATCAGCTTGTCGAGCTTGGTGTCAGTGCTATCACCTGTCTTGCCGATCTGATAGCGGATCTGGTCGATCTGTTCTGCAAGGGTGTCGTCGTGGCTTCTCAGTGACCGGATGACTTCCCAGATCCGGTTGAACTCGCTGCCCTCAAGTGCCTGTTCGGGGTCGTCATGCTCGTTGATGACAACCGGGATCAGGATGGTGCCAATCTGCTTGTCAGGGCTTGTCCTGATCGCTCTGCCGACTGCCTGGACGATGTCGACATGCGATGAGCGCGGATCGATGAACGCGACACCGTCAAGGGATGGGACGTCGACGCCTTCCTTCAGGCACTGGGCGTTACTGACGATCCCGTAGCCACTGACCTCACGCAGCTGCCGCAGGATGTGTTTACGGGCATCGGTGGGCATGGCGCCGCTGACATGACCACACCAGACTTCGCTCTCAGGGCCATCACCAGTGGGGAGCGTTCTGCTGGTTGCTGGGAGTTCTTGGGCGAAGCGGCTTGCGAGCTTCACCCGGCTGTGGAAGGTGATCGCTCTTCGCATCCCATAGGTGCGCATCGCTTTCAGCAGGCCGATGGAGCGTCCTACGGTTCTTGCGTCAGTGATCTCACCATCAGCATGGCTCTGGACGAGGGTGCCGTTGGCGATCATCTCCTCGACCTCTGACTCAAGGCAGCCGATCACAACGACCTGGTAGTCAGTGAGGATGCCCTGGTCGATGGCGTCGTTGAGGCTCAACCGGTGCAACACCGGCCCAAACACCGTCTCATCGTCCATCGAGACAACGTCGAGGTCGCGGCCGTGGATCATGCTGGCCTCGTTGGCCTTCGTCTTCACCGCAGCCGTGTAGATCTTCGGTGTCGCAGTCATAAACAGCCGCTTCACACACCGGATCTGCTGGTCATCGAGGACTGTCCGGAAGACGCTGTCCGTGCCTGTCGCACAACGGTGGGCCTCATCGCAGACTGCGAGATCGAAGACGGCACCACTGGTCGTCTGGGCCTCGGCGACAACACCGGAGGACTGGTAGGTGGCAAAGACGATCCTGCGACCTGAGCCCTTCAAGAAACCGGCCACTACCTCAGGGTCGGTAGTGACCGGGATGCCGATCTCAGTGGTGTGCGAGACCGCAACATCCTCATCACGGCTGACTCGTTCATCAGAGCAGACAGCGATCACCGAGAACGAGGTCTCTGCCTCGGCAAGCCACTCGTGCATCGACTGCTGCAACAAAAGAAGCGACGGGAACAGGGCAAGCACCAGGTCGGCACCGCTCTCCTCAACGATCTTCAAGCTCGTCAGCGTCTTGCCAGAACCACATGCCATGATCAGCTGGCCGCGCTCGGAACCCTTGAAGCCCGCGATCACATCACGGACGGCCTCAACCTGGTGAGGCCGGAGCGTCTTACGGTCAACGACCTCGCCCTTCTGGCCGTCGAGGAACTGCTGCCAGTCCACCCGGCTCTCCTCAAGACCATCGCGACAGACATAAGCACGATCAGAGTGAGCCTCGAACACCGTCAGCGCATTGCGGCCCAGCGAGTCTCCCGAGGTGACAAGCAGCCGAAACGAGAACTCAGGCCTGGCAGAGGCAGAGATGAAGCTGTCGATCTCTCGCTTCGGGACATGACCGGCATAGGCCTTCGCTTGCACCGCCCACAACTCACCCGAGTGCGTCTCAGCAACAACATCGATTCCGATGTCCGCGCCCCAGCGCCCGGGCCAGTCCTTCCACAGCCATGCTCTCTTCACCTGGGCTGCGTAGAACGGATCTGACTCAAGCCACCAACGAACAGCGTCCTCGAAGACACGGCCATCAGAATCAGGCCCAACGTGAGCAGCGAAGAACGAGCGGAAATCCACGCTGGCAACGTATCGAAAGGTACGGAGGATGACCGGACTCGAAGCCCGCCCATTTTCTCGAATAGTCACACTTTTGCTTGACTAGGCCCTAATCACCTCTATATGATCACGCTAAGAGGCAATAGTGTGACTATCGGGAGATTTTGGGGGTATTTCAGTGACTTCGCAGCGTGAACCGGCCAACAAGGGCAACAAGCTCCCAGGCGAGGTGCTTCAAGCCGAAGAGGTCAAGGCTCTGATCAAGGTCTGCGGCCCTGGCCCATCGGGCGTACGGAACGCCGCCCTCATCGCTGCCATGTTCGGTTCCGGCCTTCGCGTCTCAGAGGCGCTGGCCCTGAAGCCCTCGGATCTTGATCTGAAGAACGGCACTGTCACGGTCAAGCACGGAAAAGGCGATAAGGCCCGCATCGTTGCCATCGACCCTTCAGCCCAGGCGATCATCGAGAAGTGGATGGAGCGCCGTACTCGTCTTGGCCTGAACGGAAGGCAACCTCTCTTCTGCACGATCAGCAAGGGTGAGAACTTCGGGACGAGCATCGACTCGTCTTACGTAAGACGGCTCCTCCCTCGTCTGGCCCAAAGGGCCGGGATCGAGCGTCGTGTCCACCCCCATGCCCTTCGTCATAGCTTGGCCTCGGCCCTGGCTATGGAGGGGAAGCCGCTCCCCACGATCACAGCTCAGCTTGGCCACTCCTCAACTGCAGTGACTGATCGGCACCTCGCGAAGATCGCACCGGCCGACCTCGTGATTCAGATACGGGACAGGGGACGGTTGTAGGGCCGTCGGGACTCGCCAGTTCTGGGGTAGCACCGGGGGTAGCACGGGACGAGCAAATCCGGCATTCCCGGCACAGCTGACCCCTGCAACCAAGCCAAATCGGCTCAGTTGCAGGGGTTTCCATGGGCGGTACTGGGCTCGAACCAGTGACCCCCAGCTTGTCGAGCTGGTGCTCTCCCAACTGAGCTAACCGCCCCGGGTCGGCCGGAAGTGTAGCGGTCGCGCCGATTGTCGGCGGCCGTTACTCGCTTACGGCAACAACTGTGTGGGGTCGACCGGAACCCCGTTTTGGCGCACTTCAAAGTGAAGGTGTGTCCCGTAACAAATGCCGGTGCACCCAGCGGTACCAATCGGATCGCCCGGTGTCAGCACGTCGCCGACCTTCACGACAGCTACCGAGAGATGCGCGTAGATCTCAAGCAGGCCCGTTGGTGAGCGCAAGAGCACGATGCGGCCGTAGCCGTCGTACCCCGTCAGAAACCCGACACCCTCAACCGTTCCCGCAGACGCCGCACGAATCGCAAGCGAACTCAGGTTCGCGATGTCGATGCCGTCGTGAACCCGCAGGTTGAACGACGTCGTGATCGAACCCTGCGCCGGCCACACCCAAGCGACCGACTTCCGCACCGAGAAGAGTGACGCCTGTGTTTGCGGAACAGGCGCCGCCAGCACAGGAGAGGCGAGCACCGCCGAAGCGATCGCGCACGCAGTAATGAGCCGCAGCACCTTCATGGGCGGCGGACCCTATCGGCACATCACGAAAAGCGCAAATTGCAGCGACTTTGTATTTTCGCGAAAGAGCCCTTGAATCCTTCCGCGCGAAACGCGATTTACGACACGCGATCAAGCGGAGCGTACTCAAGCATCAGCCGACGCTCCGAGCCATCTTCAAACCGCACCGTCACCACACCGTCGGGCTCGATCCGCAACACGATGCCCGTCCCAAGCGTGCCATGCCGAACCGTGTCGCCCGTCGAAAGCGTTGGAATCTCGGTGCGTGGCGGCGGCGCCTGATACTCGCTCCGAGCCACCGTCTGCCCGTAGTTCTGCCACGACGTCGGCCGAAGCCGTTCACGCTCCACACCCTCCGACGGAAGCTCATCGAGGAAACGCGACGGCAAGTTCATCTCGCTGCGCCCGTACAACGACCGGCGCGTCGCATGAAGCATCGTCAGACGCTCCATCGCCCGTGTCATGCCGACGTAACAGAGGCGCCGTTCCTCCTCAACGTCGTTCTCCTCAATCGAGCGGGTGTGCGGGAAGATCCCCTCCTCCACCCCAAGCATGAACACCGCACGGAACTCAAGACCCTTCGCGTTATGGAGCGTCATGAGCGTCACCATCCCACCCGACTCCTCGCCCCGCAGCGCATCCTGCGCCGAGAACAGCGAGATCTCCTGCAGGAACGACGAGAGGTTCCCCTGCGGATTCGCAGCCTCATACTCACGCGCCACACCAACGAACTCCTCAAGATTCTCCAGGCGACCGCGAGCCTCGATCGTCCGCTCAGCCTCAAGCGCCTCGATGTAGCCGGTGCGCTCCAACACCGATTCGATCGCCTCACTCACACCCATCTCCTGGGTGGTCGCAAGCAGCGACTGCATCACATTTCGGAACGACGTCACCGCCTTCAGTGACGCGGTAGCGAGCCCAGCCTCCTCAGCACGACCAAGCGCCTCCCAGAGCGAAACCCCCATGCCGTCGGCGAGTGCCTGCAGCCGCGCAAGCGACGTATCCCCCACCCCCCGCTTGGGACGGTTCGCGATGCGCGTAAGCGACACCGCATCGAACGGGTTGTCGAGCACCTGGAGGTAGGCAAGCGCGTCCTTGATCTCAGCGCGTTCGTAGAACCGCGGGCCACCGATCACCTGGTAAGCAACACCCTGACGAACAAGCACGTCTTCCAGCACCCGGCTCTGAGCGTTCGTGCGGTACACCACCGCGATCTCCGACAGGCTGTACCCAAGCTCGAGCAGGAGCGCAATCTCACCGGCGACGAACCGTGCTTCAGCGTGCTCGTCTTCAACCTCGAGCACCCGCACCGGCTCGCCGTCACCCAGCTCCGACCACAGCCGCTTCTCCATGCGGTCGCGGTTGTTCGAGATCACCTCGTTCGCCGCATTGAGAATCGAATTCGTAGAGCGATAGTTCTGCTCGAGCGGGATGACGCGGGTGTCCTTGTAGTCCTTTTCGAACTCAAGAATGTTGCGAATATCTGCGCCTCTAAAGCCGTACACCGACTGATCTGGGTCGCCGACCACCATCAGGTTCCGGTGCTTCGCGGTCAGCAGCTGCAACAGCGTGTACTGCGCGTGGTTTGTGTCCTGGTACTCGTCAACGAGGACGTAGCGGAACGACTTCTCCCACTTCTCGCGCGCCTCCGGGAACCGCTTCAGCACCTCGACGGTGAGCATCAACAGATCGTCGAAGTCGACAGCGTTCGAGTTGAAGAGTCGCCGCTGGTAGAGCGCGTACACATCGGCCACGGTCTGGTCGTAGAAGCTCCCAACCCGGCTCGCGTACTCGTCAGGGCCGATCAGCTGGTTCTTCGCGTTCGAAATCTGGGTGTGGATGCCGCGCGGCACGAACCGCTTCGGGTCGCGCTCAAGCTCCTCAAGACACTGTTTGACGACACGCAACTGGTCGGCCTGATCGTAAATCGTGAAATTTGGCTTGTAGCCAAGCCGTTCCGCCTCGGCACGCAAGATGCGCCCGCACGCCGAATGGAACGTGAGGATCCAGATCGCGCGCGCCCGCGGCCCAACCGCCGCCTCGATCCGCTCGCGCATCTCGCCCGCAGCCTTGTTCGTGAACGTGATCGCAAGAATCTCGTTCGGCTTCACGCCAACGGCAGCCAGCAGATGGGCGACACGGTAGGTCAGCACACGGGTCTTTCCCGACCCCGCCCCGGCAATCACAAGCACCGGCCCCTCGGTTGTCAGGACGGCGTCGCGCTGAGCGTCGTTCAGTTCAGCGAGGTACGTTCCGGGCTCAGCGAGACTCACTCACCGAGCGTACCGGGGGCACCTGTCGTGGGAGGCTCCAGGTGCCGACTAACGACGGTGGAGCGCCGCGATCGCCTCGACAGCTGGCTCCAGAAACGCCGTGGCCTCGGCCAGCGCCCCCTCGTCGGACGATTTGAGAACGAGTTCGACCTCCGGCCCCTCAGGGTGAAAGCTCGGATACGAGCCGACCCGGACAGTCGGCCAACGGGCCGTCGCCTCCTCCAACACCGCCGCAATTCGGCTCTCACCCGTCGCGAACACACGACGCCACGATCCAATCGGCCGAGCAGACCCGATCTCGCTCGCGTAGCGATCGAACATCGCCTCCATCTCGCTCGGCAGGCCGGGCATCACCCACGCGTTCCCAATCGCGAAACCGGGTGCACCTCCACGCGGATTGACGAGCGGCCGACTGCCCTCCGGCAATAGAGCCCATCGCGCTGCATAGTCAGGGTCCCACGAGAACCGGGCACGAAGGTCCGCGGCCAGCTCGGCGACTTCGACCTGCGGAACCCCGTACGCGGCCGCGAGCGCCTGACGCGTGATGTCGTCGGGTGTGCCGCCCAGCCCGCCCGTCACGAGCAGCACGTCGACACGAGCGCCCTCGCGGCGCACGAACTCGACGATCGTGTCGAGCTCGTCGGGAATCGACGCCGACAAAACCACCCGAACACCGATCGATTCGAGGCGCCGCGCAAGCCAACTCGCGTTCGTATTTTCGACGTCACCCGAGACAAGTTCGTTCCCGATCGTCAGAATCGCGGCGCGCATTGCATGAGTATGCGCCACCCAGCTCCTGAAGTTGGCACTCCCCCGAAAGGGTGTGTACCCTCGGTCGCGTTGGGGAGATATCCCCAACCGGTATGTCTCAGCGAAGCCGGTGCGAATCCGGCGCTGTCCCGCAACTGCGATGCCTCACCCCGGTGAGGACGAGCCAGGTCGCCTGAGCCATGCCGACGAACACAGCCCTCGGAGGAAGGGCGGTTCGAGCGGCTACGCCGCCCGGCCCCTCTCCCTCCGCTGACCAAGCGGAGGTTTTTTATGCTCAGAACAGCACGTACAACGGCCACCTGGCTCGTTGTCGCACTCGTCATCGGCAGCTCAGCTGCGTCGGCGCAGCCGCGCCACCAAAACGGATTCCCGGTCACGCTCACGTCAGCGAACGGGAAGCTCACACTCGCAGCGAAGCCGTCGCGCATCATCTCGCTCTCCCCAACCGCCACCGAGAGCCTCTTTGCCATCGGTGCCGGGAAGCAAGTGATCGCGGTTGACGATCAGTCGAACTACCCAGCGTCGGCACCGAAATCGAAGCTGTCGGGCTACACCCCGAACGCAGAAGCGATCGCCGCCTACAAACCTGACCTGGTCGTGCTGCAGTACGACGCCAACAAGATCGTCGAGGCCCTCGCGAAGCTGAAGATCCCCGTGTTGATGCAGAACACCGCGACGTCGCTGACCGACGCGTACGGGCAGATCACCGTGCTTGGCGTCGCGACGGGCAACACTGCTCGCGCGTCCTCGCTCGTGACGAAGATGAAGACGCAGATTGCGACGCTCGTAAAGTCGGTGCCGCACCGGGCGACACCACTGACGGTGTACGAGGAGATCGAGCCTGATCTCTACGCGCCGACCTCAAAGACGTTCATCGGTTCGATCTACACGTTGCTCGGACTGAAGAACATCGCGGACGCAGCCGACAAGACCCACACCGGCTTCCCGCAGCTCTCGGCCGAATACATCGTCGCTGCCGACCCCGACCTGATCGTGCTCGCCGACACGAAGTGCTGCGGGCAGAACGCCACGAAGGTTCAGGCGCGAAGCGGCTGGGGAACGATCACCGCGGTCAAGAACGGGACGATCGTTGCGATCGACGACGACGTCGCCTCCCGCTGGGGGCCTCGCGTCATCGACTTCGTTCGTGAAGTCGTCGCCTGGGTGAAGAAGGCGCAGGCCTAGAACCGTGACGTCGGTAACGGGCGAGCAGGTGGTCGAGACAGGCGCAGTCGTGCCGGTCGGCCGCCGCTCGCTCGTGCCGATCGTTGGCGCAATCGTCTTTGCGATCGGTGCGGCGCTCGTGGGGCTCCTCGTCGGCCCCGTGCACCTCGGCCTGGGAGCGATCACCCGCGAAGCGCTCTCCCATGTGCCGCTCCTCCACGTTCACTCAGACATGTCCGCGACTGACAAGGCGATCTTGTGGCAGCTGCGTGCGCCCCGGGTCGTCCTTGGACTGCTCGTTGGCGGCATGCTCGCTCTCGCAGGCGGCAGCTACCAGGGTGTCTTCCGCAACCCACTCGTCGACCCGTACCTCCTTGGCGTCGCCGCCGGTGCCGGGCTTGGCGCGACACTCGCAATCGCCTACGGCGGCGGCACTGTCGACTCCTACGACCTCCTCCCCCTCGCCGCATTCCTGGGCGCTGCCGTTGGCGTTGCCTGCTCAACCGTTCTCGGTCACGCCGGGGGCGGCAGCCGCAACCCCGCCGGCCTCGTGCTTGCGGGAGTCACGGTCGTCGCATTTCTCACCGCGGTGCAGACGTTCGTGCAGCAGCAACACACCCAGTCGCTCCAAGAGGTCTACAGCTGGATCCTCGGGCGACTCGGCACGGCCGGCTGGCACGACGTCGCGATCTCGGCGCCGTACATCGTGATCAGCTCCGCAGGATTGATCGCCTATCGACGCGTTCTCGACGTGCTTGCCGTCGGTGATGACGAGGCGGCCTCGCTCGGGGTCAACGTGCGTCGCACCCGCCTCGCCGTTGTCGTATTCGCGACGATCGGGACAGCTGCAGCCGTCGCCGTGAGCGGCCTGATCGGCTTTGTCGGAATCATCGTTCCGCACACGATTCGGCTCGCGATCGGCTCGAGCTACCGCATCGTGCTCCCACTCTCGCTCCTCGTCGGCGGCGGCTTCCTCGTCCTCGCAGACGTGATCGCACGGACAGTCGTATCGCCCGCCGAGCTGCCGATCGGTGTCGTTACCGCGTTCTTCGGGGCACCGTTCTTCGCGATCGTTCTCCGCACAAGCCGGAGCTTCTCGTGAGCGGGTTTGTCGTCTCCGACCTCAGCGTCACCCTCGGTGGCACCGAGATCCTTCACAGCGTCGACGCAGATGTCGCCTCGGGCGAATGGGTAGCCCTCATCGGGCCGAACGGCGCAGGCAAGAGCACGCTGCTGCGTTCGATCGCCGGCCTCTGCTCCTACGGGGGATCGATCGCGATCGACGGCCGCGACGTTGCGAACTGGTCACGCCGTGAGATCGCACGCCGCATCGCATTCGTCCCGCAGGCACCGCTCCTCCCCGCCGACATGCGCGTGCGCGACTACGTCATGCTTGGCCGCACCCCCCACATCGGCGAGTTCGCCGCCGAAGGTGCCGCTGATTTCGAAGCTGTCGACCGCGCCATGCGCCGACTCGACCTCGGCCACCTTGCGGAACGTCGCCTGCGAACGCTTTCGGGCGGCGAGCAGCAGCGTGCCGTGCTCGCACGCACGCTCGCTCAGGACGCGCCGATCCTGCTTCTCGACGAGCCCACAAACGCCCTCGACATCGGGCGTCAACAGCAGGTGCTTGAGCTCGTCTCGCTCCTGCGGGCACAGAGTGAGCTGACGGTGATCTCCGCAATGCACGACCTCACGCTCGCCTCGCAATACGCAGACCGTCTGCTCCTCCTTGCCCAAGGAAGGCTTGTCGCGGCAGGCCCTCCTCACGAGATCGCAACCGAGGCGCTCGTTGCCACGCACTACGGCGCGAATGTCCGCATCGTCGGTGAGGGCGGTGCGCTCGCCGTCGTCCCGGTACGTCGTTCGGGATAGCCTCCCCCTATGACGGCGGTTGCAATCGAGCTTGATGGCGTCCTCGGCGACACAGAGGGCCTCTGGAACGCGTGGCTCGAAGACGTATCGCGTCGAGCGCAGATCGACCCTGAGCGACTCGATGAGCAGCTGCCCAACTGGCGTCAGCTGCTCGAACGCTTCGCCGAGGATCACGCGCCCGTCTACCTCCGCCCAAGCTCAGGAGCGACGGCGGCGCTGCGAGCGCTCCAGACAGACGGCGTCACGATCGGCGTATTCACCGACAGGCCCGACGTGCTCGCAGCCGTGGCGCTCTCGCACCTCGGGGCGGCCCGACGCGTCTCGCACCTTGAGGCGGGGCCAGGTTCGCTCGACCGCCTGCTCGCGATCCTTGGGCCCGACGCACGCGTCGTGCGGACGCTCGCTGAGCTCTAGCCGCTAGCGCTTCGGGAGCGAGAAGACGTTCAACGTGCCGGTGAGCGCATGGTCGTTCGCGTTCCCCTCGGCAGCAATCACACGGCCGTCCACAACGATCGGGCTCTGCCAATGCGTGTCCCCAATCGGAAGCGTCGCAACCACCGATCCCGTTGCCGCCTCGTACACGTGAATGCCACCGTCCCACTGCACATACAGCAGGCCGTCCGACACAACCGGGCTTGAGCCACCGTTTGTGGAGTTCCAGGCAAGGACGAGCCGATGGTTCTTCGCCAGAATCCACGCCTGCGTGCCGGCCGCGTTCGCAACGAACACGTACTGCCCTTGCCACACCGCCGGAGCGGCAAAGAGCATCTCCTTTCCGGGCAGATCGACCGTCTGAACCTCCCCACCGGTCGTTGCATTCACACCCGCAAGGCGCTTGAGGTTGAGCAGACGAAGCTCGCCGTCCTTGCCGCCCTGCACCGCGTAGCCCCCAGCGAGCACTGCTGGCGCACTTGAGCCGAGATCGAGGTCCCGCGCGTTCAGCTCCTGCTCGTTCTTCGGCGTCCAATGCGCGAGCAAGGTCGAGGCATCAGCTGAAAGGACGAGCATCGAATCGCCCCAGTAGCGCTTGCCATCGAACCGCGCATTGCCTGTCGTGACGAGCAGATGCCCGGTGGACGGGTCGACGACAGGTGCCGCCCTCCCCCAGATCGCTGCGTCACTCTCCGGGCAGCTCGACGGCTGCATGACGACGTGCCGGTCGGAGCAGAGCGCGTTCCAGATGCCAACGATCCGGCCCGTCTTGGGATTGAGTGACACGACGTGTCCCTGATACGGCGGTGCGTCACCGATATACCCGTCGGTCGCCGCGAGATCGATCAGCGGCGTCATCGTCGTGATCTGCGGCGACCCGGCATACGTGGAGTAGCCCGGCGGTACGAAGCGCCAGAGCACCGCCCCGCTGTCGGCATCGAGCACCTCCGTCTTGCCGTAGGTCGTCGTGAAGACGATGACGTTGTGACGTCCTCCACGCACACGGGCACCCGTGGCGTAGAGCGGCGAGGAGTCGATCGTGCCGTCGATTGCGATCTGGCGCCGATCAAGCTTCGCGACGTTCGCCGCAGTGACACCTGAACCCGCGGGCCCAGTGCTCGAGCGGGCCGCGTCGTAGCCGTACCGAAGCCAGTTCTGCGGCGTCGTCGCTGATGTCGCGGCGCTCCCCGAGAGGACGACACACGCTGTCGCCCCCGCAACAGCTAGCGACCGCCACCTCATCGGTCGGAGACGTCCGGCGTACGCCCCGCCCAAGGACTGGGCGGGGTGAGGAGCGACTCGGCCTGCAGGTACGAGATCGCCACAGCCGGAAGGTCTGTCCACCGCTCGAAGCACAGGTACCGCCGGCGCCATTCCGGGAAGAACTTGCGGTTGAAGCTGTGGAGCCGCTCAAGCTGGAACAGGCGGTCGCCAGCAAGTAGAAGCGTGCGCAGCAGCCCGCCATCGGCCCGCAGGTACTCGGCGGCCACCGAGAAGTTGAGTGAGAGCTCGGCAACATCGCGATTCTTCGCCCAGGCTATTGTCTCGACGATCAGGTACTCCATCAGCCCGTTCGGTGTGTCACGGCGGCGGCGCATCTGCGAGAGCGAATACCCCGACGCTGCGGGCGACGGAACAAGCTGGAGGAACCCGCCCACCTTGCCGTCGGGGCCTCGCCCAACAACAACGAACGCGTCGTCGTACTCAAAGAGGGCGTCCATCGCCATCGTGAAACCGCGCTCGGGCCAGTTGCCGCGCCACTCCGCCGACACCTCACGCAAGTCGTTCCGCAACGCAGGCTGAATATCCGCTGGGCAGAGGATTTCAACCGTGTACCCCGCCTTCGCGAGTCGCGTGACCGACTGCCTGACCTTGCGAATCGGTCGACCATCGAGGGAGAACTTCGCCGGGTGCACAAGCGCCTCGTCGCCCAGGTAGAGCGACCGGAACCCGAGGTCGGTGACGTCGCGGAGCCACTCCGAGCTCACCCCGGCGATCGCGACACGCCACGCCTTGGAGTGCGCAACACGCTGGAACTCGGCGAGGAGTTCGGGACGCTCTGAGGCGACCCCGACAGGCTCGCCCGTCACGATCGCGGTCCCGCCCACCACGCCGTACGCAAGAAACGACATGCCGCTGGCCGAGAAGAACAGCGACTTGTCACGACGCAGCGAGAAGTACGCGAGGCTGTCGCGTCCGAACTCGCGGACAAGCTCCTCTGCCCGGTGACGCTCCGCCGGGATGTTGCGCACCTTTTCGGCCGTCGGCCGAAGCCAGATCGCGATCGCCCGCAGCCCCAGGGCAGAAATCAGAATCAAGATCCCGTCGTCGACGATGTCGGAGTAGGCGACCTCACCGACGAGGTGCAGCACGGCGATCGGCATCACAACCACGAGCGCGAGCAGCACCTGTGTTAGCGGGCGCACAGACTCGGGATCGCCCGGGGCAACAAACTCACGGCGTCCTGCCCACAAGGCAGCCAGGAACCCAACGGAGATCAGCGACTCTTCAACATCGAGCCCCTTCACAAGGTGGGCCGCCGCGGTTGCGACAACGAGGGCGAACGCGAGCTGCCACGCACGGCGCTTACGACGCGCGAGACCGCGCGAGAGCAGGAGCAACGCCAGCCCAAACGCCACCACGAGTGTGCGCGCGACGGTTGGGGCGTCGCGGCCGAACACGCTGCTCACGGCGTGGAGTCGATCAGCGAACTCCGGTGTGACCGCCGACACGATGCTCGTCGCACCGAGAAGCGCAGCAGCGATGGCAAGCAGACGAGGAGAAGTCAACCCGCGCATACCCACAGGGTAGATCGCGCCGAGGAGGCCGCGAGCACGAGACGGATGTGGATCGCTATTCGCGCACGAGGACGCGCCGAAGCTCATCCTCTTTACCTGGCTCAAGAATCGCCAGGACCGAGTCGCCCGCCACGAGCCGCATCGAATCTTCCGGCAGGCTTGGCTTTCCGTCACGCACAACTGAGATCAGACGAGCACCCTCTGGCAACACGACCTGCCCGATCAGCTTGCCCGTGCACGCCGCTTGCTCACCGACGGTGACCTCAACGATCTCGAGGTTCTCCTTGCGGAGTTCCAGCAGATGAATAAGACCATGCTGGGGCACCTCATGCTCGATCAGAGCCATGATCGAGCTCGTCGCCGAAACGGTGCGGGTGATGCCAAGCAGGTCGAAATAGATCTGGTTGCGCGGGTCGTTCACACGCGCAATCACGGTCTCGACGCCGTACTTCTCCCGCGCGAGCTGGCAGATGACCACGTTGTCTTCGTCGTCGCCCGTCACCGCAACCACGAGATCAGGAGGACGGCGGATGCCCGCTGACTCAAGGACGGACATCTCCGTCGCGTCACCTTTCAACACCTGGTGTTCAAACTCAAGCTCAAGTTGGTCGTACCGGGTGCCGCGCTGCTCAATCAGCGTCACCTCGTGTCCGTCCCGAAGGAGCGTGCGCGTGAGGTTCGATCCGACCTTGCCGCCGCCAGCGATCAGGATGTACATCAGGCGGCCTCATTCGCAGCGTCGCCGAGCACAGCAGCTTTCAAGCCCGCGATGGCGCTTGACGTCGGGCACACAACGTTGAGGCCAAGCGTGCGATAGAACTCCGCGCGCCGCGGGTCGAGCAGACGCACAACCACCGACGAAACATTGAACTTCCGCTGAGCGACCTGGGCGATCAGGATGTTCGTGTTGTCACCGTCGGTGGTGACAACGACAGCGTCGGCCTCTTCGATCCCGGCCGACTTCAGCAGAGGCACGTCCATGCCGTGTCCCACATAGAACTCACCCATCCAGTTTTCGCCAAGGCGTCCGAGCGCCTCTTCGCGTTCGTCGATAACAGCGACGTCCCAGCCACCCGCTTTGAGTTCGGTGGCCAGAGCTGCGCCCACACGTCCGCATCCGACGACAATCGCCTTCACGTGCAGGAGCGTATCCGACTGTCCGGCCGACCGGCGCGGCTCGGCTATCCGAGCGCGAGCTCGGCATCCATGACCTGCTGCGGGAATGCCACGATCAGCACCTCGCACGGCGCCTTGCGCAGGACATAGTCGACCGTCGGTGAGAAGAAGCGGGATTGGCGGCGCCAACGCGGCGACGACCCCAGCACGATCACGTCGGTGTTCGTATCGGCGGCGTGATGCACGATCGCACCACCGATCGAGCGCGCACGCAGCGTTGAGGTGATCACGTGGACACCGAGATCCTCGCCGAGCAGCCGCGCCTCATCGAGCGCCTCGGCCGCACGCTCATCCTTTTCGGGCATCGGTGCGTCGATCGGCAGGTCGAGCGGCACGAGCGTGACGTACACCGCCTCGACGAGCGCGCCATGCTCGGCTGCGAGCTTCACCGCTGTCGCCATCATCTCCTCGCCGATGATCCCGAGCTTCATCGGAACGAGAATCCGTCGGAACCGCGGCACGTCGGATGGAGCGAGCTCGTCGGCCGCGATCACGCGCGCGGTCAGCTTCTCGCCACGCGCACGCCGCACGCCCACGTAGACGACGAAGCCAAGCACAAGCCACCCAGGGCCGACGTAACGCGCGGCCGGATGCGTCCACAACGAAACCAGCCAGATCGCAAACGTCGCGATCGACCCGATGATCGCAGGCAGCGGGATCTCCGCCCGTCGGAATCGGATGTTGAAGGGGGCTCGGTAGGGCCGTGGCAGGTTCGGCTCGGTGATGCGGAGACGAATCACCGCAAGCTGCGCGGCTGTGAAGGCGCCGAGCACACCAAACGAGAAGATGCTCGCGAGGAACGTCACGTCGTGCTTTACAAACGACGTTGCGATCACGATTGCGCTCGACACGATCGCGACGCTCACGATCGCCTGCGGAGACACGAGCGTCCGGCGATGCAGACGCCCAAACGAGGCTGGCAGCTGCCCATGCTCGCCGAGCGAGTACGCGAGCCGCGAGAAGCCCGACATCGCCGTCGTCACCGCGGCCATCAAGATCACCGCGCCGCTGACACCCACGAACACTTTGAGCGCCTGGGCAAGCGTGTGCGGCAGATGGCTTCCGATCTCCGACGCAACCCCGACAAGCGGCGAGTGAAGCCAGGTGCTCCCGAGCTTCGTCCCCGGTGCCGGAAACGCCGAGAGCGCGACAATCGCGACCGCGACGTAGAGCGTGACGACCGTGCCGATCGCGCCAAAGAGCGACCGTGGAAGATCGACACCCGGCCGCCGCGACTCCTCCGCCAGGTTCGCGACCGTCTCGAGGCCGGTGTAGGCAAGCATCGCGAGCGGCACGGCGAAGAGCAGCTGGTGCCACGACGGGCTCTGTCCGAGCGAAATGCCGTGCGTGAGCGTGTGTGTCGAGAACACGAGCACCGCACCGAGCACGACCAAAACGAGCTGCACGAGCAGGTCGAGTGCCGGCAGAACGATGCCGAGTGCGTACAGCGAGGGGCGCCGCACGAGCCGAACCGCAGCGACCACGACGATCACGGCAACCGCGGCGACAATGTCCCACGGGCGCTCCCCGATCTCAGGGACGCCGAGTGCCGCCGCGAGGTAGTGCGGGGCGAAGAGCGCCGAAAGCGCGATCACGATGAGGTAGTCGAGGAAGAGCGCCCAGCCTGTCATGAAGCCTGCGAGGTCGTTGAGCGCGCGTCGAACGAACGTCGCCGCCCCGCCGGTTTCGGGCAGCGCGCTCGTTCCCTCGGCATACGACAAGGCAACAATCAGGAAGAGCGCGCCAGAGATGAGCAGGATCACCGGGGTGAATCCCTGCGCGTGGAGCGCAATTACCCCGAGTGCGAAGTAGATGGACGAGGCAACTTCCCCGTAGGCGACGGAGAAGAGCGAGCGCGCGTCGAGGTTGCGGCGGAGCCCGGGAAGCTTTCGTGCCATCTAGCGCTTCCCTCGGAGCACGTACAGCCGTCCGCCCCCGGCGATTGCAAAGAGCGTCCCCAGCACGATTCCACCGGTGGCGCCGCGGGAGAGACCGATCACGAGCATCACGAGACCAAGCACCATCGTCGTGAGCGCGAGGAGCAGCGTTGCCACCTGATAGATCCTCATTTCGACTTCCCGGCGGCAACCATCACACGGCAGGGTGCGTGCTTCAGGACATAGTCGACCGTCACACCAAAGATGTCGCCGTGACGTCCGCGAGGTGCGCCGAGCACGATGATCTGCGACTCGCGGCGTTCGGCCTCTTCGACGATCGCCCGCCCAGCGTTACGCGCGCGCACGAGACGGTCGACCGTTCGAACACCGTAGGTCGACGTGCGAGCGCGAACGTCATCGAGGAGCGCATCGGCCTCATACTCCGCGTCACGCATCTCCGCATCGAGCGGAAGATCGCGGGGAACCACGAGCACGCGGAGAGCGACGATGGTGGCGCGACGTTCTGCCGCCAGCCGGGCCGCAAGATCAACCGATTCGCGGCCTTCACGACCGGGCACAACTGGCACAAGAATCTGCCGGTATTCGAGGGCGGCGGCGGTCCCGATCATCGGTGGCGCCTTGACCGTCTCGAACACGTTCGCCTTCACGTACTTCTGGCGATACGCCGCATACCCAAGCAGCCCCAAACCGAGCCAACCGAGACCCACCCACCGAGTCGTCGGATTCTGGACGACGATCACGCAGAACGAGACGCCGGTCGCCAACCCGCCGACGATGGCAAAGAGCGGCCAGTCGACGCCCCGCACCCGAAGGTTTGGTCTCGCACGGAACAGGACTTCTTTGTCGCGATCTTTCATCCGCAGCCGCACGATCGAGACGTGTGCCACGGTGAACGACAGGGTGGCGCCGAACGAGTAGAGCGTCCCCACGAAATCGGTTGATCCCGGGAGGATCACGATGATCGGGGCGATGCCCGCGAACAGCAGGATCGCGAGCCATGGCGTTTTGAACTTCGGATGCAGGCGCCGGAAGATCTCGGGCATCTGCTTGTACGTCGCCATCGAATACGTGATGCGTGACGCACCAATGACGCCAGCGTTCGTCGCGATGAACAGGATCGTTGCCGCGAGGATGCCGACGTAGTACTGCAGCATGTGCAGAGACAACCCGTGCAGGCCGAGGTAGTCGACAAGCCCGAGGATCGGGTCGTTCGCGAAACCTCCCTTCTCGGGTGGAAGCGCGAGGAGCGTTGTCATCTTCCCGTCAATGTTCGTCACGGGCATTGCTGACAAGGCGATCAGCGGCAACGTGAAGTAGATGGCAAACACGGCCCCCGCCACGAGCTTGTAGGCGTTCGGGACGCTCTTCACCGGATCGCGGGCCTCTTCCGCGAGATTGGAGACGGTCTCCACCCCCGTGTACGCGAGCATCGCCACAGGGATCGAGATCGCGAAGTTCCCCCACGTCGGTGCGCTACCCCAGTGAATGTTCGAGGTGACGATGTGCGCGTCGAAGACGAGCGCGAACCCAAGGCCGACAAGCAGCACCTGTGTTGCAAAGTCGATCACCGCGAGGATGATCGAAAGCTTTGCTGCCTCCTGAACGCCAACCATGTTCAAGCCCGCGAGCAGCAAGATGACAATCGCGCCGCCAATGATGTCCCACGGGTTCTGCTTCAACGGCTCCCAGAAGATCGAAAGGTAGTGAGGCACGAAGAACGCCGAGGTGGCGACGGTGACGATGTACACGAGCATCTGCGCCCACGCCGCACCGAAACTCACAAGCTCGTTGAACGCGTGCCGCGCAAAGCTTGAGGAGCCGCCCGCCTCGGGGTAATGGACAGTCCCTTCTGCATAGCTCGCGGCGGTCGCGGCGAAGATCACGCCCGCGACGACGAACACAAGCGGCGTCAGACCAAGAGCAAAGACCGCTGTGAGGCCGAGCGCGTAGTAGATCGACGAGCCGACGTTGCCGTATGCGGTCGCAAACAGCGCCGGCGTTCCGAGGACGCGTTCAAGTCCGTGAGATTGGCGGCGCCTCGGCACGAGTGGAGAGGTTAGAGGGTACGGCACCCGGACACGCGACAAGAACGCCGCGGGGGAGGTTGCCCTCCCCCGCGTACGTCCGAAAAACGAGTGTCGTGCCTACGAGTGAATCGACACGATCAGCGGAATGATCAGGATCGCAACGATGTTCGTGATCTTGATCATCGGGTTGATCGCCGGGCCCGCCGTGTCCTTGTACGGGTCACCGACGGTGTCTCCCGTTACCGCAGCAGCGTGCGCATCAGAGCCCTTGCCGCCGAATGCACCATCTTCAATGAGCTTCTTCGCGTTGTCCCACGCACCACCACCGGCCGTCATGGAAATCGCGAGGAAGAGGCCCGTCACGATCGTGCCAACAAGCAGGCCGCCGAGCATCTTCGCGCTGATGATGCCGACGACGATCGGGAACACGATCGGAATCGCGGCCGGAAGCATCATCGCCTTGAGCGCGGAGTTCGTGACGATGTCGATCGCCCGTCCGTACTCCGGACGTGACGTGCCCGCCATGATCCCGCTGTCCTCACGGAACTGACGGCGAACCTCTTCGACGACCTCGCCACCGACCCGGCCGACCGCCTCCATGGCGAGCGACGCGAACAGGAACGGCATCAGACCGCCAATGAACAGACCGGCGATGACCCACGCGTCCGAGAGATCGAACATGGTCGCGAGGCCCTGGTCGGAGAGTCCCGTGGTGTAGGAGTCGAACAGCACGAGCGCTGCGAGGGCCGCAGAGCCGATCGCGTAGCCCTTGGTGACTGCCTTCGTCGTGTTGCCGACAGCGTCGAGCGGGTCGGTGACCGCGCGGACACTTTCAGGAAGGTCGGCCATTTCGGCGATGCCACCGGCGTTGTCGGTAACCGGGCCGTAGGCGTCAAGTGCGACGATCAGGCCGGTCATCGAAAGCTGAGCCATGACCGCGATACCGATGCCATACAGACCGGCAAACGAGTGCGCGATCAAGATCCCCGCCGCCAGCACGATCACAGGAAGTGCCGTTGCCTGCATGCCAACAGCGAGACCTTCGATGATGTTCGTTGCGTGTCCCGTTTGCGAAGCCCGCGCAATCGACTTCACAGGCCCCCACCGCGTGCCGGTGTAGTACTCGGTGATTGCAACAAGCAGGAACGTCACGACGAGGCCGACAATGGCCGAGAGGTACAGATCCTTGAAGCTGTAGATGCTCCCGTTGAAGGCCTTCGTGATCGGAATGAAACCGATCGCCGAGAGAACCGTGGCGACGAGCACCGCCTTGTACAGCGCATTGATGATCGCGTTCTCGCCGCGCCCGATGCGAGCGAAGAACGTGCCGATCACCGAGGCGACGATCGAGACGGCACCGAGGGCCAGGGGGAAGAGATACATGCGAGCGTCAGCAAGGCCCGCTGTCGTACCAAGAAGCATGACTGCGACTGCCGTCACGGCGTAGGTCTCGAACAGGTCGGCTGCCATGCCGGCGCAGTCACCGACGTTGTCCCCGACGTTGTCGGCAATCACTGCCGGGTTGCGTGGGTCATCCTCAGGGATACCAGCCTCGATCTTGCCAACGAGGTCAGCACCGACATCGGCGGCTTTGGTGTAGATGCCGCCACCGAGTCGCGCGAACACGGAAATCAGCGAGCCTCCGAAAGCGAGGCCGACGAGATCCTTGATCGCCGAGTCAGGCGAGTTGCCGAGACCACCGGTCAGGAACCAGTAGTAGCCGGCAACGCCAAACAGGCCGAGACCGACGACGAGGAGGCCCGTCACTGACCCCGCCCGGAACGCCACATTCAGCGCGGGCTTGATCCCGTCACGTGCTGCCTCAGCTGTGCGGCTATTCGACCGCACGGCGACGTTCATGCCGATAAAACCGGCCGCCGCTGAGAGGATCGCGCCGACAGCGAAACCGCCAGCCGCTCCCCATCCGAGCTTGTTGTAGAAGCCGATCAGTGCCAGTGGAACGATCGAGACAACAGCGATCGTCTTGTACTGGCGATTGAGGTACGCCGAAGCGCCTTCTTGCACGGCACCCGCGATCTCCCTCATCCGCTCGTTCCCCGCGGGCTGCTTCAGCAGCCATGCCGTTAGGTATAGACCGTAGGCAACAGCGAGGCCCGCGCAGACTAGGGCTAGGAGCACGGGGTGATGCAGAACCCAATCCATCGCTAGTAGCTCCCCTCACGAATTGACACGCCGGAACCGGCGCGTCGCATTGTTAACAAGGGGTTAGGACGTTGTCGACGCTGACACTTCGACGTACGCCAGCCCCAGGTTGGCCACCGCATTCGTCAAGTCCTTACGAATGCCTTCTTCAATATGTCCATCAAGAAGAGGCAATAGCGCACGGAGGGTGTCAATGCCAAGTTTTGCTTCAACGAGATCGCCCGATTCGAGCTTTCCGTAACTGATTGATGCGATCGTCGAGATGGTCGAAAGTAGGAACTCGCTGATCTTCAGCTGGCGCAGCCCGGCGAGTAGATCGTCGACCTGCGTCTCCCGCGCCGTCTCAGCTTGATCGGCCGCCATCTGCTGCAGCGGATCGTCGTGATCAGACACCCGGCACTCCGTCGGCGATCTGCTCCGCGAAGATCTCGGCCAGGCTCCACCCTTCGGCAAGACGTGCGCGCTGACGCTCGGCGGCGTTCTGGGTGGGGATCGTGAGGAACGGTGCCGCACCGATTTCGCTTGCAACAGGCGAGACCCACTCGAGCAGCTGCTCGATGCGGGCGCGGGCGGCGATCGGCTCGCCACGATCAAAATCGATCAGCTGGCCCGAGAGGCCGTGACGAATGGCCCGCCAGAAGTTCTCCTCAAGCAACCTGTGCGGCAGGTCGGGCAGCGGCTCGCCCTCGTCGATCGCGCGAGCACAACGAACCGCGATCGCATAGGCGAGCGCCGCCAGGCTCTGTGATCCCGCCGCGTCAGGCTGTGCGTCGGCAATGCGAATCTCCACCGTTGGGTAGGCGAGGTGCGGACGCACGCTCCACCAAAGCTGTGTGTGCTCGTTGATCGACTCGGTGCGGTAGAGGAAATCGACGTAGTCCTCAAAACCCTTCCATCCGTCGTACGCATCAGGGATTCCGCAGCGCGGAAACATCTTCGTGAACACCTGGGTGCGCGCCGAATGAAGACCCGAATCGACGTTCTCGACGATCGGCGAACTCGCCGAGTAGGCGAGCAGTTCGGGCAGGAAGTTCCTGAGCGCGTTGCACACGGCGATCGCGCGGTCTCCACCTTGAATCCCGACGTGAACGTGAAGGCCAAAGGTGTTGTTGCGCCACACGACGTACCGGAGGATCTCGTCGTTGCGGCGATAGTGCGGCGTGTCGATGATCCGCTGATCCTGCCACCGCGACCACGGGTGAGTGCCCGTCGATGCGAGCTCGATACCAAGGGGCGCAGCGATCTCGTGCAGCTGTCGGCGGCGCTCAACAATGGCGGCAGCCGCCTGACCGAACTCTTCGCAACGACCCGTGCGCACTTCAGCTTCAGACGCGATCAGCTCGCCAATGAAGTCGGGCTCAAGGTCAGTGCCCACAACCGCAGCTTTGAGTTCTTCGAAGCGATTGACGAGCTCGCGCGACTCGGGGTCGAGCAACGCAAACTCCTCCTCAACCGCAAGAGTGAAGTCGGTTCCCTCCTCAAATGCCTGCCGTGCAACTGCGAGCTGCTCGGCGGGAGTGAGTTTCTGTTCCTCGCCCACGCCCGAAGGCTACCCACGAACCGCGACTCGAACCGCGGTTAGGCAAGCAGGCGCTGTGCAACAGACGCCCACGACCAGCGCGCTACGACCGCCCGTCGGGCTGCCACTTTCAGCCGCTGCCGGTCTGCTTCGGGCAACGCGAGAAGCCGTTCGAGCCGCGCCCGGAGGTCTGCGGCGTCGTCTGTTGCAAACGACGCGAGGCCCGCCAAGTCGGGCCCATACTCCTCTTCGAGCCCTGCGGCGACCTCAGCAAGCCCCGAGTGCTTTGCGACGAGCGGCGGACAGCCGGCCGCCGCAGCCTCGGCTGCCACCATGCCGAACGCCTCGGGGAAGATCGACGGCACCACCGACACGTCGGCGAGTGGCAGCAGGCCAATCAGGTGGCGATGCTCGAACGGCCCCGTGAAGAGCACCTGGCCGCGTGGAAGCTCAGCCGCCTGCGCCTCAAGCTCGGCGCGGTAGTCGCCAAACCCGACGATCACGCAACGGGCGTCAAGCCCCTTGAGCGCCTCGATCAACAGGTGCACTCCTTTATTACGAATCAGCTTGCCGAAGTACACGATCGTCGGACGATCACCTTCGAGGAACGTTGCGAGCCGGTCAGCGTTGCCCTCATCTGGTAGCCGCTCGTTGGCATTCCCGGGATTTGGGGCGTCGGCTCGCGCCTCCGAGAGCAGCAGCGCCAACGCCTCGTCGCGGGGGCGCGGCCGCCACTCGTCGATGTCTACCCCGGGCGGCACCTCATGCACACGTTCGACGTGGCCGACGACCTCGTCGAGCACATGGCGGATGTGGGCGGAGCCGACGTAGACCGCGTCTGCCCCCTGGAGCGTCTCCCGGCCCCACGCGCAAAGCTCCGGCCGCCCACGCATCGAGTATTCGAGTTCAGACCCGTGCGCCTTGACGCGAAACGGCGCTCCGGAAGCGGCCCCGACCGGGCCGCCAAGCAAGACATGGTTTGTAAACACCACATCGGCGGGAAGCAGTTCGCGCAGCGCGGCTGCGTTCGCGGCCACGTACGCCTCTCTCTCGGCGCGCGTGAAATCCTGGAGCAGCCGGGCCTCGACGCCCTCGTAGCGGTCGAGCACGAACACTGGGAGCAGCCCGCCTGGCAGGTCTGGACGCACGACAGGAGCCCCTCCGAGGTCGTAGAGGTCGGGATGGCGCTCCTGACACACGACGGTCACGTCGTGGCCTGCGAGGCGCCACTCGCGCGCAAGCGCTCGTGAGTAGACGTTCGACCCGGTTCCTCCGAGGAGGTACCCGTGCCACAGGAGGATACGACTCACGCGGCGGGTCTATCCGAGGTGGAAGTAGAGCGCGTGCAACAGCTCGACCGCCGGGTTGGAGGTATGCACGGTGACGTCGGGTGGGACGTCGAGCAGCGCCTCCGAGTAGTTGAAGATGATCCGTACGCCAGCTTCGATCAGATCGTTTGCGACCTTCTGCGCGGCCTCGGCGGGAACAGCGAGGACGCCGACGACGATCTGACGATCGCGCACCTCATCGGTGAGGTTCGCGTACGGAGAGATCGCGACGTCACCGATGAGTTGACCAACCTTCGATGCATCCGTTTCGTACACGCCCGCAATGTGAATGCCGTGCTCGGCGAAGATCGGCGAGCCAGCGATCGCCTGCCCGAGATGCCCAGCGCCGACAAGCGCAATGTTGTGCTGACCCTGCGTGCGGAGAATCGTTCGGATCTCACTGAGGAGGCCATCGATCGAATAGCCGACGCCACGCTTGCCAAATTTGCCGAAGTTCGAGAAATCGCGACGGATCTGGGTCGCGTTCACGTTCGTGTAATCGGCGATCTCCTGGGACGAGATCCGGTCTTTGCCCATCTTCTTGGCCTGGGTCAAAACTTGGAGGTACCGGGAGAGCCGCGCGGCGACTCCAACCCCTACACGCCCCTCACCAAGACGGATCGGCTCATTGGCACTTTGCAACATCACAAAGATTCTGCCTTATCAGTACGGCATAAGGGAAATCGCTGTCACAAACTCCGCGGATCGGCCGACATTGTGACGTCGCCCAAAGGTGCTTTTCGAAGGTGCGCAAGCAGCGGTTCCTCCTCGACCCGATACACCGAGATCCGCTCCCGGTCGACCTCAACGACCGGGATCCACTCGCGGTAGACCGCCTCCAAGGCGGGCACCGCCGTGATGTCGATCTCGTCGATCACGAAGCGTTCCTGCTCCGCCAACCGGCCGAGTGCAGAGCGGGCGATGTCGCAGAGGTGACAGTCGCGCCCGACATAGAGCGACACGACCCGCATCGCTAGGGGTAGAGGCCGCGGATCATGGTTGCCTCGGCGACACGACCAACACCAAGCGCATAGGCCGCGTTGCGCATCGACGTAGCGTCGCGTTCGTGAAGCGCCCACGTTTCGGCGAACGCGCGCGTGACAATCGCCTGCAGTCGGGCGTTCACTTCTTCTTCCTTCCAGAAGTACTCCTGCAGTCCCTGCACCCATTCGAAGTACGAAACGACGACACCGCCAGCGTTCGCCAAGACGTCGGGGAGGACGACGATGCCGCGATCGTTGAGCACCGCGTCTCCCTCAGGTGTCGTCGGGCCATTTGCTCCCTCGAGCACCAGCGAGGCCTTCACGGCTCCCGCGTTCGCGCCCGTGATCACGTGCTCAAGCGCGCACGGCGCGAGCACATCGCAGTCGAGCGCGAGCAACTCATCGTTCGTAATCCGCTCCCCACCCGGGAAGTCGCTCACTCGTCCGCCTGCCGCCTTGTGCGCAAGAGCGCCAGCGATGTTGATGCCCTCGGCGTTGTGAATCCCGCCGGTCGAGTCCGAGATCGCCACAACTGTCGCGCCCTGCTCGACAAGCAAGCGAGCGAGAACGGAACCAACATTGCCAAACCCCTGAATGGCAACACGTGTGCCTGCAACGGTCCGGTCGAGCCGCGTCAACGCCTCCTGCAGACAGAACAGCGCTCCGTGCCCCGTTGCCTCCTCACGTCCGAGCGAGCCGCCAACAGCAAGCGGCTTGCCGGTAACGACACCAAGCACCGAGTGGCCTTGATTCATCGAGTAGGTGTCGAAAATCCATGCCATGACGGCCGGGTTTGTGCCCACGTCTGGTGCCGGGATGTCTTTCTCCGGCCCAATCTCGTTCACGATCTCGGTCGTAAAGCGTCGTGTGAGCCGTTCGAGTTCGCCGAGGCTCAGTGCGTGTGGATCGCATGTGACCCCACCCTTCGCTCCGCCGAATGGCAGCCCCATCAGGGCGCACTTCCACGTCATCCACATGGCGAGCGCCTTCGTCGAGTCACACGTGACCGACGGGTGGTAACGAATCCCGCCCTTCGACGGGCCGCGGGCGTTGTTGTGGATCACCCGGTAGCCGGTGAAGACGTTGATCGACCCGTCGTCCATCGTGACCGGGATCGACACCTCAACCGAGCGTTTGCACGCGGCGAGAACCTCGACGAGATCCGCCTCAATCCCAAACGTTGCGGCGGCTTCCCGCAACTGCTGCTGGGCGAGCGAGAACGCGTTACTGGACTCCATGAGCTCCTTTCGCGTGAGCAACCCCACTCTACTCCGCCCTCCCGCGCTCGCAGGTCTTTCTGGACGTCATGGCGACTCACGCCATGTGTCGCCAACCGCTCCTACAAAGACTGGGGATGGGCGTCGAGCCCAAGGAACGCTGGCGACTCCAGGCGTGCGGAATAGCGGGCGGCAGAGGCGATCATTGCCGCGTTGTCGGTGCAGAGCGCGAGCGGCGCTGCGGTCGCGTGTGGAAGCGCCGCCCTGAGTGCCGAGTTGGCGGCGACGCCGCCGACGATCGCGATGGGGCCGTCACCGGCTGCCTCTGCGATCCGTTCAGTGAGGGCTCTGACGATCGCGCGTTGGTAGCTCGCTGCGAGGTCGGCCTTGCGTGCCTCGAGCTCCGCGGCTGGAAGATCACGCACCGCATAGAGCAGTGCCGTCTTGAGCCCCGAGAATGAGAAGTCGAGCCCGGCGACTCGTGCCACCGGAAACGTGAACGCCTCGGCGTCGCCCTCCTTTGCAAGCCGATCGATTTCAGCGCCACCGGGGTAGCCGAGGCCGAGAAGTCGCGCGCCTTTGTCGAACGCTTCGCCTGCTGCATCGTCGAGCGTGCGACCGATCACTCTGACGTTCTCCCACCCGCGGTCTTGCACGTCGAGCAGAAGGGTGTGGCCGCCGCTCGCAAGCAGGCACATGAACGGCGGCTCGAGATCGGTCGGCTGCAGGTAGAGCGCAGCGACATGGCCGTGGAGGTGTTCGACGGGAATGAGCGGCACCCCACGCGACCATGCAAGCGCTTTGGCGGCCGACAGGCCCACGAGGAGTGCGCCGATCAGGCCTGGGCCGCTTGTGACGCCAATCGCCTCGATGTCGTCGAGGGTCGCTCCCCCGGTTGCGAGCGCCTCCTCGATCACGGGGGCGACAAGTTCGAGGTGCCGTCGTGAGGCGATCTCGGGCACCACACCGCCGTACCGCGCGTGCAGCTCGGCTTGCGAGGCGATCACACTTGACAGCACAACGCCATCGGCTGTGACGAGGGCAGCGGCCGTTTCGTCGCATGAGGTTTCAAGGCCGAGGATCACCATTCGACCTCCGATGGTGCGCCTTTCCACATGATCATGGCGTCCTCGCGATTGTCGGTGTAGTAGCCCCGCCGAAGTCCGCGCTCCTCGAATCCAAGGCTCTCGTAGAGATGGATCGCCGAAAGGTTCGATACGCGCACCTCCAGGGTGTACCCACGCTCCGCATCGTCCGAGGTGACGTCGAACAGCCGTTGCAGGAGCCGCCGAGCGATCCCTCGATTGTGATGCGACGGATCGACCGCCAGATTCATCACATGCCAAGCATCGGGGTACCGGGAGTTGATGATGTACCCAACCATCGCCGCGTCTTGAAACGCCCCGAAGCAGATCGAAGTCGGCTTCGTCAGCTCCGACGCAAACATCGTCCGCGACCAAGGCGCAGCGTAGGCGCGGCGCTCGATCTGCTCAATCTCGTCGAGATCGGAGATACCCAGCCGACGGATTTCAACGTCAACGGCGGTCATCCGGCGCTCGGCTTTGCGTCGGGTTCACGGAAGTAGGCGGGCAGAACGTCAGCGGCCGCTCCGAAGTGCCCCGCCGCACCCACAAGGAGCGCTGCAGACGGTCGATGCGACGGGTCGTCGTCGGGTGGGACAACGGCACCGGCTGCCTCAAACACGGCGCGATACCGGATCGCGCCATCGCCAACAAGCACTTCCCCTTCGACAATCAGGTCGCCAGGAAGCGAGACGCCATCCTCGGTGAAGACCTCACCACGGCGCGCGTCGATGACGGCACGACCGCCGGCGAACGCTGCAAACGTCGGTGCCCCGGCGACAGGTACGTCGAGGCCGAGGGCGAGCCCACGGGCGACGGCAAGCCCAATGCGAATCGAGGTGAAGCTTCCCGGCCCAACACCCACGACGACGCCGTCAATGTCGCTCGGCTGCAGGCCCGCGGCACGTACGAGGCTGTCGGCCGCAACGAGCAGCGACTTCGCCTCGGCCTCGCACTCGCCGACCACCGCACCACTGTGCAGGAGCGCACAGGCGGTGACGCTCGTGGCAGTGTCAAATGCGAGGATCGTCTGCATGGGTGATGGTGATGGTGCGTTCGTCGCCTGCGACATGCTCGAGGTGAACTGCTGTGCGCACGCTCGGCAGCCACGCGGCGCCCTGTTCAGGCCATTCCACAAACGCGATGGTGCCGTCGAAGTACGGTTCGAGGTCGCCCCACTCGGAGCTCGACAGTCCAACGAAGCGGTACAGATCGAGGTGAGCCACCGGCACCGGGGCGTCGTATCGATGCCCGATCGTGAACGTTGGACTTGTGACCGCTCCGTCAACGCCAAGCGCCCGGCACGCGCCACGAACGAAGGTCGTCTTGCCCGCTCCCAAGTCGCCCGTGATCGTGATCACGTCACCGGCGCGGAGATCAGCGGCAAAACCCGCCGCAAGCGTCTCTGTCTCCTCAGCCGACCGCGTTGTGTGCAGCTCCATTCCCACGGACGATAGTGGCTCGCATGAGGTCGACATGGCTTCGTGAGGGCCCAGCCGTAGGATGAGCTCGTGGACGCCCGCCCCTCCTCCGAACGAATCTCGGCATGGACGATCGGCCGTGAGTGGGGTCGGATCGGATGTGTCGGCTTCGGCGGGCCACCGGCGCACATCGCGTTGCTCCGGAAGCTGTGTGTGGAGAAGCGACGCTGGCTTGGCCACGAGGAGTTCGAGGACGCAATCGCTGCGTGCAACCTGCTCCCCGGGCCCGCCTCGACGCAGCTCGCCATCTTCACGGCGTGGCGTATCGGGGGTCCGCTCGGCGGGTTGCTTGGCGGTGCTGCGTTCATCCTCCCTGGCCTGATCGTGATCGTCGCGCTCGCCGCGGTCTTCTTTGCTGGCTCGTCGCCCGACTGGATTCGAGGCGCCGAAGCTGGCGCGGGCGCAGGTGTTGCCGCTGTCGCGGTTCACGCGGGAGCCTCACTCATTCCCGGGAGTCGCGCGCGAGCCACATCACATTGGCGCTGGAGCGCCTACATCGTGGCTGGAACGGTGACGTCCGCGCTGCTCGGGCCGTGGGTCGTGCTCGTACTGCTTGGGTGCGGCTTGGTCGAGGCGACGCTCCGTGTCCGCCCAAACGGGCTCGCGGCGATGGCGGCACCGCTTGCGGTCGCCCTCCCCACCACGGGCGGGCTTGGTGCGCTTGCCTGGGTGGCGCTCAAGGTCGGCGGCCTCTCGTACGGCGGCGGCTTCGTGATCATTCCGCTGATGCAACACGACGCCGTGTCTGCCTACCACTGGATGACGAACGCCGAGTTTCTGAATGCCGTCGCCCTCGGTCAGATCACGCCGGGTCCCGTGACGCTGACCGTTGCCGTCGTCGGATACGGAGCGGCAGGCATCGGGGGCGCGCTGCTCGCAACCGCTGTTGCGTTCGCACCATCCTTCGCGTTCATCCTCGGAGGCGCTACACACTTCGATGCTCTCCGGACAAACCCGTTCGCCCAGAACTTCTTCGCCGGAGCGGGCCCTGCCGCGATCGGTGCGATCTTCGGTGCCGCGATCCCGCTCGCACGCGCGTTGAGCGAAGGCTGGCAGTTCGTGCTGCTCGCGCTCGCAGCCGCGTTGCTCCTGGTGGCCCGACGAAGTCCGCTCGTGACATTGCTGACACTCGCACTCATCGGCGTCGTCGCAGCGCTCGCGGGTGCGAGCCTGCCGACGCAGTAGCGCTAGAACAGACCGAGCTGAGCCGCGGGCTCGGCCGGCGACGGCGGCGTCGCAACGACGTTCGCAGACGCGAGTTCCGCCGCAGGCGTGGCGTCGACCGGTGGAGCCACCGGCATGGTCCGACCGATCAGCGCCGGAATCTTGGCGAAATCGGCCCGCAACACCTCAAGCATGCGCGGCGTGTAGAGCGCTGCTGCCGGGTGGAAGATCGGGAAGAGCACCACCTCGGAGTTTCCGAGCCGTACCCGCTGCTCAACCCCGTGAACCTTGGTGATGCCATCGGGCTTTCCGGAAAGCAACTTCGTTGAGAAGTTCCCGAGCGTCGCAACGAGCTTCGGCTTGATCAGCTCGATCTGGCGAAACAGGTGGCCTTCGCACGCCTCGATCTCTTCCTGCAACGGATCACGATTTCCGGGAGGCCGACACTTGAGCACGTTCGCGATGTAGATCTCGTCACGATCAAGCCCAATCGAGGCGAGCAGCTTCGTGAGCAGCTGGCCGGCCGCACCAACGAACGGCACGCCGTTCTTGTCCTCGTGGAAGCCCGGCGCCTCGCCCACGAACATCAGGTCAGCGTCGAGCGCACCCGATCCGAACACCACTTGCGTGCGTGTCTCAGCGAGGGCGCACTTCGTACACCCGGCGACCTGAGCGCCGTACGCAAGGAGCGCCTCGGTGGCGCTAGCCGCAGCCGCAGGCTCCACCGCAACACCCTCCACCCGCAGCAGCGGCGGCCGTACCACCGAAGCTCGGCTGGGAGGTGGTGCCGTGGGCTGCGAACACGGAGAACTGCTTCTGCACCTTGGCCGCACCGCAACCGGGGCAGGCCGGGGTCTCGCCAACGCGCACGAGTTCCTCGAAGTGCTTCTCACAGTTCATGCAGACGTATTCGTAGATCGGCATCTCGGCTCCCAGATTATCAGTGTGGTCGACCGGTTCTCAATGCGGGATCTTCCGCAGCGCTTCGGACGACACCCGTGCCGAGCGCGGCCACGCGCCAACCCAGACACGGGCGCTACAGTTTGGGGTGCCCGGTATCCGCATGTCGGAACTGGAGCACCAACACGATGCATTCGTTTGCCACCACCGGCTCTGCCGTGCGCACCCTTCCATGCTCGAGGGTCGTATGAAGACGTGCACGACCATCGCCGCCGTGCGATCTGAGCTGGCGTCGCGGGGAGGCGAAACCGTCGGTCTCGTTCCCACGATGGGAGCGCTTCATGCAGGCCACCTGGCGCTGTTTGCGGCCGCACGAGCTGAGAACGCGACGGTCGTTGCCTCCCTCTTCGTCAATCCCGCGCAGTTCAACAGCGCCAGCGACCTTGCCGCCTACCCGCGGGATACGCAGGCCGATGCAAAGCTCGCAGCCGATGCAGGGGTCGACATCCTGTTTGCCCCCGACGCAGCCGAGCTGTACCCCGACGGCTTCGCCACCTGGATCGAACCATCAGGGGCAGCAGAAGGGCTTGAAGGTGCGTTCCGTCCCGGCCATTTCCGTGGCGTAGCGACGGTGTGCGTCAAGCTCTTCTCGATCGTCCAGCCCACCAACGCCTACTTTGGCCGCAAGGACGCCCAGCAGGTAGCCGTGATCAAGCAGACGGTTCGCGACCTCAACATCCCACTGACTGTCCGAGTCGTCGAAACAGTGCGCGACAGCGACGGGCTCGCGCTCTCGTCACGGAACGCGCGCCTCTCGCCGAGTGAGCGAACGACTGCGCTCGCGATTCCGCAGGCGCTTGCGACCCACGATCCCGTGCAGGCCCAGGCGGTACTCGCCGCTGCAGGCATCCATGCCGAATACGTCACCGTTGCCGATCTCGACGGGCCCACGCTCGCGATCGCTGCCACGGTTGGCGCAACCCGCCTGATCGACAACGTCCTCCTGGAGGAGACCTCGCGATGAGCACTCGCCCCCGCACTCCCGCGCCATCGACGCCCGCTCCCGGAAAGCTTCCCCTTCCCGAACTTGCCGAGATGAAGCGCCGTGGCGACAAGATCTCAATGGTCACCGCCTACGACGCACCGAGTGCGCTCCTCGCCGACCAGGCTGGCGTCGAGCTGATCCTCGTGGGTGATTCCGCCGCAATGGTGATGCTCGGCCACGAATCGACCATTCCCGTCACGGTCGACGACATGATCTTTCTGACGCGATCCGTGACGCGCGCAGCTCGGCGACCGCTTGTGATCGCCGACCTGCCCTTCGGAAGCTACGAGGTCTCCGACGAACAGGCGGTGGCGAACGCGATTCGGCTGCTCAAGGAAGGCGGCGCCGACATGGTCAAGCTCGAAGGCGCCGGCCGCATGGTGTCGCGGGTCGAAGCGATCGCAGATTCCAACATCGGCGTGATCGGACACATCGGCCTCACGCCACAGTCGGCGATCAAGCTCGGCGGCTTCCGCGCGCAGGGACGAACGGCGAAGGCCGCGTTGCGCCTACTCGACGACGCGCTCGCACTTGAGGGTGCGGGCGCTTCGGCGATCGTGCTTGAGGCGGTTCCGTCGGAAGTTGCCACCGTGATCTCGGAGGCGCTCACGATCCCAACGATCGGCATCGGTGCCGGGTCGGGAACGGACGGCCAGGTGCTTGTTTGGCACGACCTGCTCGGGCTGTACGACGGTCCCGCACCTCGCTTCGTGAAGCGCTACGCAGACCTCGCAGGCGACATCGCCGACGCTCTCGACCGCTATGTCGGTGACGTGCGCTCGGGACTGTTTCCCGAGGCCCAGCACACCTACGCGATCCCTGCCGACGAGCTCGCTGAGTTCCAGGCGGGGGTTGCTGCTCGCCGCACGTAACCGCGCGTCGTGGTGCCGCTAGGCGCCGACGAACGCGAGACCAAGGCCCAGCAGCACTGCGATCAACAGCGCGGAACCGAGCGCCCATGCCGCACGTCCCCACGTCCAACCGTGCAGCGTGCGAATGCCGATGAGAAGCAACGCCACCGTCCACCCGACGAAGCCGACCTCGATCACCGAGAAGGCGATGCCGCCCGCGCCCGAATCGGCGCCCCCTGTCTTGAACGTCGCCGACCCGTAGACGGCAAGCCGCAGCAGTTCGACCACCAGCGACAGCGCGATCGGAACCGCGGCGAACGCGAGGATCTGTCGATTGCGGCGAAACGTGCCGGTCGATCCGAGTGACCTGACTGACCAGTGAAGGACGGCGCCACCGATCCAGTAGATGAAGGCGCCGTACAGCGCACCAAGCAAGTACACGAGGATCATCACCGCGAGCCAGTCGGTGTCGGGATTGTCCATCGACCGCTCGATCGGGCGTGTCCACACGATGCCGGCGATACCGGCAAGAACGGTGATCGCCAAGATCGGCTCGCTCCGATCGGCGGCACTCTCGTCCGTCTTGTCGCGGAGCGCAGCAAACACCGCGCGGGGCGCAGTGAGCACGAGCAGGGTGCGGAGCCACCATTCCTTCACCCGATCAAGGGTAGACGCGGGCTGCGCGACCCACGGCGGGTCACTTACCCTGAACGTGGATGGACGAAGCTGAGCTTGGTGCCGCAGCGTTCGAAGACCTCGTCCGCGAGGCGTTCGAATCGATCCCGTCGGCGCTCCACGAGCTGATGGAAAACGTCGAGGTTGTCGTCGAAGACGAACCGCCGCACGGCGAGCCGCTGCTCGGCTTCTACCAAGGAGTCCCGTTGACCGCCCGTGGCGCTTTCTACGCCGCTGCGTTACCCGACAAGATCACGATCTTCCGTGGCCCCATAGAGCGAGCGTACGGTGCCGATCACACGCAGCTTCGCGCCCAAGTTCGCCGAACCGTCCTGCACGAGGTCGCACACCATTTCGGGATCAGCGACGAGCGGCTCGTCGAGATCGACCGGTACTGACCGTCAGCTAGCGCTTCGCGACGTACGCGAACGGGTGGTAGAACGCGTCGAGGCCGCGAGTGCGGTCGACAAGCACTTCGTGTGCTTCGCCTGTGTTCACGTCGTTCACGGTGAGCCGAAGCTCATCGGAATCCTGATTCCACAGCAGGCGCACGTTCAAGCCGTTCGAGTTTCGCTCGGCGAGCTCGATGACTGCGGTCTCTTTCTCGATGACGGGAGTCTCTGTCACGCCTTCATCACAGCACATCGACCGGAGGCTGCGGCGTGTGAGCCGTACGAATCTCGTATGGGAGTGATTGAGCGATGTAAAGAGTTAGCCACCGACAGTCACCACTTCGCCGTCTTGGCATTGGTAGACCATCTGCCCGATGTCCACCATCCGCTGAGCGATCGGCGGCTGCTTGTCGGTGCAGATCGGGTGGTGACGCTGCGCGAACGCCACCCCCATACCCCCGATAAACAGCACCAACACGACCGCAACGAGCCCCCACAGAACACGCTTGCGCTGCTTGCGGGGCATCGACGGAATGTCGATCGGGTGCGGCCTAACGAATTCTTCGATGCCTGGCATCGCCCGTCAGCCTACGCGGCCGCCGTTGCCTTGCGCTTGAGAAGCGGCGCAAGGAAGACGCCAGTGTACGAACCGCGAGTCTTGGCGATCGTTTCGGGTGTCCCTACGGCGATGATCTCGCCTCCACCCTCACCGCCTTCAGGGCCAAGGTCGACCAGCCAGTCGGCCTGCTTGATCACGTCGAGGTTGTGCTCGATCACAAGCACGGTGTTCCCGGTGTCGACGAGCCGCTGCAGCACCTCAAGCAGCTTCTCAATATCGGCGAAGTGCAGGCCCGTGGTGGGCTCGTCGAGGATGTAGAGCGTGCGACCGGTGGCGACCTTGCACAGCTCGGCTGCGAGCTTCACACGCTGCGCCTCACCGCCCGACAATGTCGTTGCAGGCTGCCCAAGACGCATGTAGTCGAGACCAACGTCATGGAGTGTTTGGAGGCGCCGCCGGAGCTTCGGAATCTTCGCGAAGAACGTGAGCGCCTCCTCGACGGACATGTCGAGAATGTCGGCGATCGTCTTGCCTTTGAACCGCACCTCGAGTGTCTCGCGGTTGTACCGGCGACCCTTGCACGTCTCGCAGGGCACGTACACGTCGGGTAGGAAGTGCATCTCGATCTTGATCTGGCCGTCACCCTTGCAGGTTTCGCAGCGCCCGCCCTTCACGTTGAACGAGAAACGCCCAGGCTTGTAGCCGCGCACTTTCGCATCGGGCGTCAAGGAGTAGAGCTCGCGAACGTGCGTGAAGAGGTCGGTGTAGGTCGCGGGGTTCGAGCGTGGTGTCCGACCGATTGGGCGCTGGTCGATTTCGATCACCTTGTCGAACGCATCGATTCCCTCGACCGAATCGTGCTCGCCGGGCTTCACCCGAACCTTCGACAGGCTGTTCGCGAGCGACTTGTAGACGATCTCGTTCACGAGCGTGGACTTGCCCGAACCCGATACGCCCGTGACGGCAATGAACCGCCCGACGGGAAAGTCGACGTCGATGCCTTTCAAGTTGTGCTCACGCGCGCCACGCACCGTGAAGAACCCGCGATCTTCGGTGCGCCGTTCGGGGATCGCAATGCCACGCTTGCCCGAAAGGAACTGCCCCGTCACTGACTTCGCGTTGCGCTCCACCTTCGCTGCAGTGCCCTCGGCAACCACATGGCCGCCGTGGACGCCCGCCCCAGGCCCCATGTCGACGAGCCAGTCGGAGCTACGCATCATCTGCTCGTCGTGCTCGACAACCACCACGGTGTTACCGAGGTTGCGGAGTCGTTCAAGCGTGCCGATCAGCTTGTCGTTGTCGCGTTGATGCAGGCCGATCGACGGCTCGTCGAGGATGTAGAGCACGCCAACGAGCTGCGAGCCGATCTGTGTTGCAAGCCGGAGCCGCTGCGCCTCGCCGCCCGAAAGCGTGGCCGACGCGCGGTCGAGCGCGAGGTAGCCAACACCGACGTTGTCGAGGAACGTGAGCCGTTCGCGAATCTCCTTCACGATGCGCGCCCCGATCAGCTCCTCGGTCTCGGTGAGCGACAGGCCATTCAGAAACTCGAGTGCGCGCGTAACCGACAGCTCGGTGAACTGATGGATGTTGCGATCACCAACGGTGACGGCGAGCACCTCGGGCTTGAGTCGCGCGCCTTTGCATTCCGGGCAAGGCCGGAATGACATGTACTCCTCAATCCGTTCGCGCTGCGAGGAGCTGTCGGTGTCGCGATACCGCCGTTCAAGCGAAGGAACCAGCCCCTCAAACGTCGTCGTGTAGGCGCGTCGCCGCCCCATGCGATTGCGATAGGTGACGTAGAGCTTCTCATCGCCCGTGCCGTGCAGGAAGTAGTTCTGCTGCTCAGCGGCCAGCTGCTCCCACGGTGTGTCCATGTCGATCTCGTATCGCTCTGCGATCGCCTGGATCACCGACTCGTAGAACCCAGCACCACCAACCGACCACGGCACGAGCGCCCCGTCGTTCAGCGAAAGGCTTGGCTCGGGGACGAGCAGGTCGGGATCGATCTCCTGCTGTGACCCAAGACCCGTGCAGCGCGGGCACGCGCCATGCGGCGAGTTGAAGGAGAAGATGCGCGGCTGAAGCTCTGGCAGCGAGACTCCGTGATCGGGGCACGCGAACCGTTCGGAGTACGTTCGACTCTCGCCCGTGTCGACAAGATCGATCGTCACGAGGCCCTCCGACAGCGCGGCGGCAGACTCGACCGACTGCGAGAGCCGCTGGCGCAGATCCTCCTTCATCACCAGACGGTCGACAACAACGTCAACCGAGTGCTTGAACTTCTTGTCGAGCGCGGGCACAGCATCGAGCTCGTACAGCTCGCCGTCGACCTTTACGCGCGTGAATCCCTCGTTGCGGTACTGCTCGAACAGGTCACGGAACTCGCCCTTCCGGTCGCGAACGACCGGTGCGTTGACCGTAAATCGTGTGCCCTCAGGGAGCTGCAAGATCTGCTCGACGATCGAGTCGACCGACTGTCCAGCGATCTGATTGCCGCACACAGGACAGTGCGGCCGGCCCGCGCGCGCATAGAGAAGGCGCAGATAGTCGTAGATCTCGGTGACCGTGCCGACCGTCGAGCGAGGGTTGCGCGAGGTGGTTTTCTGGTCGATCGAGATCGCCGGACTCAGCCCGTCGATCGAGTCGACATCGGGCTTCTCCATCATCTGCAAGAACTGGCGCGCGTACGCCGACAGCGATTCGACGTAGCGGCGCTGCCCTTCGGCATAGATCGTGTCGAACGCAAGGCTCGACTTACCGGAGCCAGAGAGGCCGGTAATGCAGATGAGCGCGTTCCGCGGGAGGCGGACCGTAATGTCCTTGAGGTTGTGCTCCCGCGCGCCGTGAACGACGAGTTCGTCAGACGCCATGAGCGGGTGAGTGTACCGGAGCGAACACATGTTCGGTAGGGTGAATGTCGCTCGTAGCGGACAAAACGTGTGTGGGCCGCTCAGGCAGAGCGCGAACCGAGCGTGCCTGCGCCGCGCGCGAACGTTCGCCGAGCGGTGACGCCCCACTCCTGCTCACGCCACAGGTAGGTCTCGACGGTCAGGTCGGCCGTACCCGGCGTGTACAGAAACGCACCGCAGGCTTCGCCATGCCGTCGCGGCCGAGGGCGACCGAGCCCGGGCACCGTGGTCACTACGGCACCGTGAAAGGCCTCATCGACGACCTCAAACTCGTGACGGTCGCTGACGGTGCCCTGATGCACATGGCCCCCCACGATCAGCTCCGCGCCCGCCTCGGCGAGCGCCGCCAACACGTGGTTTCTGTGCGCAACCGGCTTCTTACGGCTACGCCACGGTGCACCTACAAGCTGGTGATGCAGAACCGCGATGCGGAATGCCTCTGTTGGCGCCGACTTCAAACGGCCCACCGCCCGCGCCAACGCCTCCTTGCTGACCCCGCCGGACTGATGCCGCCACGGCCGCACCGAGTTGATCCCCACCACGTACAGCGAGGGCGTCGAGTGCGTCGGTTCGGTCGTCAGCCAATGCCGCTCAAACTCCTTCCACGGAGCCAACACGCGGTTCGGCGAAAGCAGCGGAATATCGTGGTTCCCCGGCACCGCAAGCACCGGCACTCCCAGCCCCTTCAGCAATGCCGCGGCACCGTCGTGCTGCCACGGTTTGTTGCGATGAGTCAGATCACCACTCGCGATCACAAGCGTCGGCTTCAGCTCATCGACGAGCGTCTGCAAGGCCGGCCCGGGGCCCGCCTCAGCACCGGCTTTCCCGGCGCCTGTGTGCAGGTCTGACACGTGAAGGATGCGAAGTGACACTGTCGAAGCAGGCTACAGTGACTCCTATGACGGAAGCCGAGATCTTCGACGACCTCTACCTCGGCGTTCGTGCCGGCGGCGCCCTGCGCAAGCAGCGTCGCGGCGAGACACTCACCGCCGACGAACTCGAAGCGCTCGGACGCTGGCGTCGCCTTTCGCCTTGGCGCAAGGGACTCGCGATCGGCGGCTTCACCGTTGGCACCTTCGGCCTCGGCTTCACCCTAGGCGGCCTTGTGTTCGGCCGCTGGCGAAAAGCCTAGAGAAGCGCCGAATCCCCTCTCCGGTGTTCGGGTCTGCTTCTTGCGGCTCCACACCAACCGAGGAGATAGCCATGCCCGGCCATACCCGCTGGAGCGATGTTCGTCATAAGCGCACGGGTTCGTTTGAATTCACTGTCGAGATTGAGACCGAGCCGGGCGTTGCCGAGCTCACTGGTGATGCACTTGACCAGATGCTGGATACGCTCGAAGAAGGGCGCATTCTCCGTGCACCCTCTTTGGGGGTCGACGACACGAAGCTGTCGTGGACAGGCATCTTCCAGGTCTGGGCTGACTCGATTGGCGCCGCAACGACAATCGCTGAGGCGCAGTTCATTGCCGCCATCCCGAGCGAGCACCCCGTTGCGATTGACCGGGTGATCGTGCAGCGCGAGCGGATCGACCACTAGAAGCGCTGTGGGCGGGCGTGGCGCATGGGTGCTGCGCCCGCCCCTATCGCGCCTGCGCGGCCAACAGGTCGCGCCGGAGGTCTTTGAGCTCGTCGCGAAGCTTGGCGGCATACTCGAACCGCAGCTCTTCCGCGGCAACACGCATCTCCTCTTCGAGGGTGACGACGAGCTTCTCGAGTTCGTTCGCGTCCATCCCCTCGACCGGCTTGCCGCGACGCGTCCGCTTCGGAACATGCGGCTGGTCGAGCGCGAGGAACTCGGCGATATCGGAGACACCCTTGGTGATCGCCGTCGGCGTGATCCCGTGTTCCTCGTTGTAGGCGACCTGAACCGCGCGGCGGCGGTTCGTTTCGTCGAACGCCGCTTGCATCGACTCTGTCGTCTTGTCGGCGTACATGATCACCCTGCCGTCGATGTGGCGGGCCGCACGACCAATGGTCTGAATCAGCGCGGTCTGACCGCGGAGGAAACCCTCCTTGTCGGCATCGAGGATCGCGACGAGCGACACCTCGGGGAGGTCGAGACCCTCCCGCAGAAGGTTGACGCCGACGAGCACGTCGTACTCACCAAGGCGCAGGTCGCGGATGATCTGGATGCGTTCGAGCGTGTCGATCTCTGAGTGGAGATAGCGCGCCTTGACGCCCGCCTCGAGAAGGTAGTCGGTGAGATCCTCCGACATCTTTTTCGTGAGCGTCGTGACGAGTGTGCGCTCACCCTTCTCCTCGCGGCGGCGAATCTCGTTGAGGAGATCGTCGATCTGATTGCGGGTCGGGCGAAGCTCAATCTCTGGATCCACGATCGCGGTCGGGCGAATCAGCTGCTCAACGATGTTCGTTGACTGCCGCAGCTCCCAAGCACCCGGCGTGGCCGACACGAGCACCATCTGCGGCACCTTCTCGAGGAACTCGTCGAACCGCAGCGGCCGGTTGTCGAGTGCCGAAGGCAGACGGAACCCGAAGTCGACGAGCGTCTGCTTACGCGAGCGGTCGCCTTCGTACATGCCGCCGATCTGCGGAATCGTCTGGTGGCTCTCATCGACAAAGACGATGTAGTCCTTCGGGAAGTAGTCGAGCAGCGAGTGCGGCGCCGAACCCTCAGGCCGCCCGTCGAGGATGCGCGAGTAGTTCTCGATGCCGTTGCAGAAGCCAAGCTCGCGCATCATCTCGAGGTCGTATTCGGTGCGCTGGCGAATCCGGTGGGCCTCCAGCATCCGTCCGGTCGACTCGAACAGCTTCACCTGGGCCTTCAGCTCATCCTGGATCTCAACCACAGCGCGCTCAATCGTCGGCTTCGACGTGACGTACTGCGTCGCCGGAAAGACGGTGATGTTGTCGAGCCGCGACATCACTTCGCCCGTCAACGGATCGAAGTGCGTGATCGTCTCAACCTCGTCACCGAAGAACGAGATGCGGTAGGCGGTTTCGCTGTAGGCCGGCTGGATCTCAACGGCATCACCGCGCACCCTGAACCGCCCACGGCCGAGGATCGTGTCGTTGCGGGCGAACTGGATGTCAACGAGCTTGCGGAGCATCAAGTCGCGGTCGTGCTGCTCACCGACCGTGAGGTTGACGACCCGCTGCTGGTACTCCTCAGGCGAGCCAAGGCCGTAGATGCACGAGACTGACGCGACGATGATCGTGTCGCGCCGCGTCAGCAAATTCGATGTGGCCGCGTGGCGTAAACGGTCGATGTCGTCGTTGCGCGAGCTGTCCTTCTCGATGTAGAGGTCTGCTTGCGGAACGTACGCCTCAGGCTGGTAGTAGTCGTAGTACGAGACGAAATACTCAACCGCGTTGCCCGGAAAGAACTCGCGGAACTCGTTACATAGCTGCGCCGCCAGCGTCTTGTTGTGCGCAATGACAAGTGCGGGACGGCCCGTCTTCTCGATGATCCAGGCCATCGTCGCCGTCTTGCCGGTACCGGTCGCGCCAAGCAGCGTCTGGTAGCGCTCCCCCGCCTCGATTCCAGCCGCGAGCGCCTTGATCGCCTTCGGCTGATCGCCTGTTGGGACGTACGGCGTCTCGGTCTTCAGCTCAGCCATCGACCCAACAGCCTAACCGAACATGCCCAGCTGAACGAACGTGTGTTCTCTAGACGGTGGGCGTGGCCGCAGCAGCCTCGCCGAGCTCGCGCAGCTCCCGCACCATACGGTTGATGTCGCGCGAGTGATCCATCGCAAGGTGGCCCTCGGCGTCGAGCGGCCACTCGTTCTCGGGCCGATCCCAGCAGAGCTCAAGGCCGTTGCCGTCGGGATCGGTGAGATAGAGCGCCTCGTGCGTGCCGTGGTCATTCACACCATCGAGCGGCCACCCGGCGTCGACGAGCCGCTTGAGGGCATCTCCCAACGCCTCACGCGTGGGATAGCGAATGGCTACGTGATAGAGGCCGGTCGTACCCGCCGGTGGCGGCGTTCCGCCGCGCGACGTCCAGGTGTTGAAGCCAAGGTCGTGGTGGTAGCCGCCCGCCGAGAGAAAGAGCGCGTCCTGCATCCGGAAGACCACATCGAAACCGAGGATCCCCACGTAGAAGGCGTGGATGCGGTCAAGGTCAGCCGTCTTGAGATGCACGTGGCCGATATCGACCCGTGGATCAATCGGGCGCGGCGCGCGCTCCGTCGGCTTCAGCAGTCCCTCGTAGTGCTTGGTGTTTGCGTCCATCGCAGCCTCAGCTTTCCGATACTTGCTTGCTCAAGTAACGGTAGCACCGTGGCTCGGTTTCGCGCTCGGGGCTAGTCGCCCCAGTCGAAGTCGCGCGAACGCGACCAGAGCGACTCGTCGGACTGCTCTTCAACCGGCTCAGCGCTCGGCGGGGGCGTCGCCGCAACATGCTCTTCGGTGGCATCACCGTCGACGGATGGCTCCGCCGCGGCCGCGGCCGCCGCATATTCCGATGAGGCTGGTGCAGGTGTGAACGCGTTCTCCGACGTCGGCCAATCCAGCTGAGTCGGCTCATCGACGATCGACTGCTGACCGTCCATCGTGTCCTCAACTCTCGCCTGCTCTTCGCTCTTGAAGAGCGGGTGGTTCGAGAACGGATCGTCGGTCAGGTACTTGTCGATCGGGAGCTCATGCTCAAGAGCCGAGTTTCGGCGCTTGAGCTCAAGGTGCTCCTGAATGACCTGGGCAAAGAGTGAGCCCGTCTCGGTCGCGACATCATCTTCCTGTTCCGCAGCCACAGCACTCGGAAGTCTACAACGCGTTCACAACTGCACGCCGCTTCGAAGTCTGCGGCAGGTGGTTGAAAAAGGGAACAATGGCGTTATGGCTGGAATCGGAAAGCTCGGACGACGCGTTGGCCCGCTCGGTACGGCGATGGTTCTGTGGGATGTGTGGAAGCGCATTCCGCCGCGCCAGCGTCGGCAGATCCTCAAGCAGGCTCGCAAGCATGGACCGGCTGTCGCGAAGACAGTCATCAAGGTCCGACGCGGCTTGAAGTAGCGCGCTCGTCGAATCGTCAGTCGAGCGTCAGCGCCGTGCGGGCGATGCGCTCTTGCTCGTGCACGTGCGCGGTCGGATAGCCCTCGGCCGTGCTTGCGCGCCATGGCCGACCGACGTACCGGACGGGGATCCCGCCAGCGGCCTCCTCAAGCCGATGCCTGATTGAACGCCACGCCCCCATGTTCTGAGGCTCTTCTTGCGCCCAGACGATCTCCTCGAGAGCAGGGTACGACGCGATCAGCTCCCTCGCCGCGTCCAGCGGGAATGGATACAGCTGTTCGAGCCTTGCTACTGCCACCCGGCGTGCGGTCGGGAAGAGCGCGTGGGAGGCGATGTTGTAATAGACCTTGCCGGCGCACAGCACGAGACGGCGGGTGTTGGGTCGCTCGGGCGCACGGGCGTCAAGCAGCGGGTGGAACCAACCGTCGGTGAGATCGGTGAGCGCGGAGGTCGCTTCGGGGAGTCGCAGCAGTCCCTTGGGGGTCATCACGATCAGCGGCCGGGCGCTTGGGTCGCCCGCTTGGCGCCGCAGCAGGTGGAAGTACTGGGCAGCCGTTGTCGGAACCGCGATACGCAGGTTGTCCTGCGCGGTCAGCTGCAGAAACCGTTCGAGCCGCGCGCTTGAGTGCTCGGGGCCGTTGCCTTCGTACCCGTGAGGCAGCAGCATCGTGAGCCGGGTTGTCTGACGCCACTTGGCGAGGCCCGCCGAAATGAATTGGTCGGTGATGATCTGTGCGCCGTTCGCGAAGTCGCCGAACTGCGCCTCCCACAGCACGAGCGCTTCAGGTGCCGCAGCGGAGTAGCCGTATTCGAAGCCGAGGCAGGCGTATTCGGAGAGTGGCGAGTTGTGCACTTCGAACGAAGCCTGCGCGTCCGCCAGGCTCTGCATCGGTACGAACTCCTCCCCGGTGTGCACGTCGTGAAGAACGAGGTGCCGGTGCGAGAACGTGCCGCGTTCTGAATCCTGTCCCGTCAACCGCACCGGAATGCCGTCGAGGATCAGTGAGCCGAACGCGAGCGCCTCTGCCCCACCCCAGTCGATGCCGCCCGTGTCGAGCGCGGCGAGACGCTTCTCAAGCTGCCGTTCGAGCTTTGGGTGGACGGTGAAGTCGTTTGGAACACGGTGGAGCTCGTCAGCGAGCGTCCGGAGCCGATCTTCCGCAACGGAGGTCACAACAACGTGTTCGCTCTTCACGGGCACGTGATCGTCGCCTGACTTCGCCGGGATCTCGGTGGGGAACGATGCTTTGAGGCGCCCGTGTGCTTCGCGAAGGCGCGCTTCGGCCGCCCCAACTTGCGCCTCGGCCTCAGCGTTTGTCATCACGGCTTCGGCGATGAGCTGCTGCCCGTAGATCTCGCGGACGGTGGGGTGCGCGGCGATCTGTTCAACCATTAGCGGCTGGGTGTAGGCCGGTTCGTCTTGCTCGTTGTGGCCAAGACGGCGGTAGCCAACGAGGTCGATCACGACGTCGTGTCCGAAGCGCGTGCGGTAGGCGAGTGCGAGATCGACTGCTGCGAGCGCCGCTTCTGGGTCGTCGGCGTTGACGTGAATGATTGGCACGTCGAACCCCTTTGCAAGGTCGGACGAGTGCCTCGTTGATCGTGACTGCGGCGGCTCCGTGGTGAACCCGACCTGGTTGTTCGTGATGATGTGGAGCGTTCCGCCGGTCGAGTAGCCGTCGAGCGCGTAGAGATTGAGCGTTTCGGCAACGATCCCCTGGCCTGCGAACGCCGCGTCTCCGTGGAGCAGCACGGGCATCGCTACGCGCGGGTCGTGGGCGGCGGCGCCCGTTGAACGGACGGTCTGCTCGGCGCGGGTGCGTCCTTCGACGACGGGGTTGACGGCTTCGAGGTGACTTGGGTTGGCTGAGAGCGTCACCCCTAGTTCGCCGCTTGCTGTCTGGCGGGTTCCGCGCGCGCCGAGGTGGTATTTGACGTCGCCGGTGCCGCCTTCGGCGTCTGCGGCGACCGCTTCGATTTGGCGTTCCCCTTCGAACTCGCGGAGGATCTTCTCGTAGGGGACTTCGAGGGTGTGAGCGAGTACGTTCAGCCGTCCTCGATGGGCCATGCCGAGAACGATCTCGCGTGCGCCTTCGGCGGCGGCGAGGGCGATCGTTTCGTCGAGCATGGGGATCAACGCATCGACACCTTCGAGCGAGAACTGCTTTTGGCCGATGAAGGCACGGCGGAGGTACCGCTCGAAACCTTCGACTTCGCACAGGCGTCGGTAGAGCGCCCGCTTCTCATCGGGGTTGAAGACGCGACGGAAGCGGCGGCTTTCGATCGCCTGCCGGAGCCAGACGCGTTGTTCATGGTCTGAGATGTGTTCGATTTCGTAGGCGGTGGTGCCGCAATACGTCTCGCGGAGCTGGGGGATGACGTCGGCGAGAGTGCGCCCGGGTGTCGCAACACGAAGGACGGAGGCGGGGATCCGTTCTTGGAGTTCGAGGGTGAGGCGCGGTTCAAGGCGGAGGGGGTCGAGCGCGGGGTCTCCGAGCGGGTCGGCTCCAAGCGGGTCGAGCCGTGCGGCGAGGTGGCCGTGCATCCTGTGGGCTTTGACGAGCGCCATCGCCGCGGCGACCGCGCCGAGGAGGGCGTCGTCGCGTGCAGGTGGTTGCGTGTCGACCGCCGGGGCCTCAGCGGGCTTGACGTCGGCCGTGTCGGCGTCGGCGGGCTGCGCACCGGTCGGTGCAGCCTCAATTGGGACATGCCCGTTTGCGGGGGCGGCTGCTCCTTCGATGAGTCGGCGTAGCCCTGGGAGGGCAGCGAGGATCTCTTCTGAGCCGCTTTCGAAGAGTGCGCGCCACTCCGGCGGGACGGCTTCAGGATTATCGAGGTACTCCTCCAGTAGGAGGCCTGCGTACCCTGCATTCAGGCCGTCAACGTCACGCATAGCGTTCCGATACGTGTTGTATCAGCGTGTCTCTGCGTGGCGCAGAACCGGGTTTGCAGCAATGCGCCGTCCGCCGCCCCGTGGATGGGACGTCGAGGGCGCTACGCCAGTGACCGTGGTGTTCGTTAGTAGATCGGGTTGTCCATCGTCGACGCGATGCTCGCGCCAACAACGAAACCGATCGTGATCACGAACATCGTCACGAGCAGCAGCTTGCGATTCTTCTTGCTCTTGCTCATGAAGGTCGCGAGCAGCGCAACCGCGAGGGCCGCCGTCCCGATCAGGAAAGGCTTGTACACGATCTGGACGAGGCCACCAGCGAGCGCAACGATGCCGAGGAGGAACGGGACGTTCTCCGAGGCTGGGCTGGAATCGCTCATGTCCCAACTCTATCGCGACGGTCGGAAGGACGCGCCGGTACCCGTCGTGGGGGTTCGTGGGGGCCGCCGCGACGTGGTCGATCACCGTTCTGCGGGCGCCATGGCTGCCAGTTGATGCGGGTGAATTGCTCTTCCTGTCCGATCTCCGGTTCGGCTTTGACTGCCCACCACACAACCCAGCAGACGTAGGCCATCGGGATCTTCAGGATCAGAATCATGAAGATGAGTTCCCACATAGGTGAGTCGGCAGTGTACGCAACTCACCTGCCGGTTTTCGGTTGCGTTCTTGGGGTTGCGAGCTATGCGTGTCGTCGGAGTTCGTCGGTGGCGGCTGCGGCGGCGGCAAGTGCGGCGAAGAAGGCTGTGTAGAGCACGAGCAGGCCGACTGCGGTCGGTGGGGGCTGTTGGCCGGCAGCGGCAGCTACGAGGGTGTCGCGGAAGGCGTGGGTTGGCATGTACGGGGCGATCGACGAGACGATCGTTGGGAGCGTTCCTGGGGTTGACCACATGCCACCGAGGTAGGCGATCGCGAGGTAGATCACGTTCGTGATGGGTAGTGCGGTTCGGGGCGGGACGGCGTGACCGATGGCGAAGCCGAGCGCTGCGAACGGCGCGCTGCCGAGGATGAGTGCGGTGGCGACGGCGATCCACCCCACCACCGGAATGTGCGGATGCTTCACGGCGACCGCAAGCGCGACGACGGGCAGGGCCGCGCCGGTTGCGAATACGGCGGCGACGATTGCGCGTGCGCTCAGCCGCGTTGTCGCGTCGACGGGAAGCGCCCGCATGACGGCCTCCCATGGTGAGGCTCGTTCGGCGGCGATTCCGACGCCGAACTGAAAGAGGGCCACTCCGATTGCCGCGAACCCAGCGAACGACACGGCGACGGCACGAACGTCACCAGATCTGACTTGCAGTCCGAACGCTGCGTAGAACCCGAGTGGGAACAGGAGTGTTGGGATGACGTAGCCGGGCGAGCGGCTGAGTTCTGTGCCGAGCGTGCGGGCATGCGTGAGCGCGAGCTGCCTACTCATTGGACGAGCGCTTCGACGACGTCTTCGAGGCGTACTGGGCGAACCTCGAGGTCGTCCAGCGTTTCACCGGCAGCGATGAGCGCACTGAGAGCGGCGACAGGGTCGTCGGTTGTGAGGGCGGTGCGTTCTCGCGATTCGGTGTTCACGTATGCGATGCGGGTCGCACCTGCCCGGGTTCGCAATTCCTGGATATCGCCGTCATAGATGACTCGTGATTCGGCGAGGACGATGACTCGGGATGCGACGGCGTCTGCTTCGGCGAGTTCGTGGGTGGCGACGATCGCGGAGCCCCCTGCAGCGCAGTGATCGCGTACGAGGCTGGCAACGCGATGGCGACCGTCGGTATCGAGCCCAACCGTTGGCTCATCGAGGAGGCTGAGCGAGGGGGCACCGACGAACGCGAGCGCTGCGGCCAGGCGTCTGCGTTGGCCGCCCGAGAGCTTCGCCGTCACTCGATCGCGCACACCGGCGAGTCCGAGCGCGAGGATCGTCTCTTCGACCGCATGCTTCGCGTTGCGGTGTGCCGCGACGAACGTGATCACCTCCTCGACACCGAGAAGATCGGGGAAATCGGACTCCTGCGGCATCAGCCCGAGGTGCCGTCGGGCGCTTGCATGACGCGGATCTCTGCCCTTCACCGTCACAGCACCGCTTTCTGGCCGTCTCAGCCCTGCGGCAAGCTCGATCAGTGTCGACTTTCCGGCACCGTTCGGGCCGAGTAACGCGATCGCCTCGCCGGGCTGAACGTCGAACGACACGTCGTGGAGCACCGTGTGGTCGCCTAGCTGTTTCGTGACGGACTGAAACGCGAGGACACTCATACGGGTTTCGCTCGGCGTGCGGTGAGGACAGTGGTGGCAATTGCGGCGTTGTAGACCCAGTGGGCCGCGACCGGAGCGATGAATTGGCCGCTCACGACGTATGCAACGCTGAAGATCCCGCCCGTCACGAGGTGAAAGGTGGGTCGGCGATGAAGGATCGCGAAGCCGACGGTCGATAGGAAGATGGCCGCCGGAATGCCGAGCCGAAGGCACTCGCCGAGGACGAATCGTCGCCAGAGGAGCTCTTCGGCAAGCGCCAGCACGCCGAGCACAACGACCGCGACGAGTCCGATCGGCGCCACGGGTGGACGCGGGTTCCGCTGCTGCGCCAGGAACAGCAGGCCACCTAGTGCGGCACCCCCGGCGCACCCCGCGCCCACCCCTAGGTGCGTTGAAGGGGTTGGTGGATTGAGTGAGAGTGTGAGCGCGACCCCAAGGGTGCCCGGAAGCAGAAACGGCGCAACAGTCCGAACGCGCGTCATGCGTCACCTCCGAGTCCGAGGAGATAGATCGTTGCCTCGTCGACACCGTTCGCGCCAATGAGCGCGTCGACGGCTCCGTCGTAATACCCGCCGAGGGGAAGAGCGGCCACACCAAGAGCCGTTGCGGCGGTGGTCATGGCTTGGACAACGTGACCCGCTTCAAGCAACGCGAACCGATAGCCGCGATAGCCGTACTTGACCCGCGAGCGCCAGAAGACGGACGTTACGACCACGAGGGCCGACATCCGCGCGGCGAGCGGTGGATCCACAAGGGCACCCTCGACGGTGGCGTGATCGACATCGCCAACGCGCACGAGTCCGTTACGGAACGGGTCGTAGTGGTAGCTCTGAAGCTCGAGACTTTCGACCGCGAGCGGCACAACGTACAGCTCGAGTGGATAGAGGGCGCCCGCCGAAGCCACAGGCCGCCGCCGCTCGCCCGCGCGCTCCGACGTGAGCGCCGAACAGGCGAATACGCTCGCGAGCGATGTGAGCGTCAGCGTCCGACGTTGGTCGGGAAGTCGGGACACTCTGCCGCCGATTGCGTCGGCCAGCGGTGCGGACGGCAACGGAACGTTGGGAAGTCGAATATCGACGTCACCACACCCCACTCGGCCGGCTCGCCCGAGCGTCTGGGCGACGCCCGGCTCACCAAGCGACGCCATGACGCTGAGCCGCGACGGGGCGACCCCGGGATAGAGACGCGACGCCTCATGGAAGAGCTCAGCGGGATCGTCGATCGCACACTCGCCTCCGTAGACGAACGATGCGAACTCCGCGGTCGGTATGCGCATTGGCGGCTCCGAGCTCACGGAAATGGGTGCGGCATCGCATTGAGTTCAGTCGACCCCGAGGCCACTGCGTATGGCGACGACCAGGAGCAAAGTCGGCTCGGGCCGAGGAACCGGGCGGACTCTGAGACATCGAGCATGCACAGTCCGGGTACCAGCACCTTCGTGACAACGAGCCCTAGTTCACGGACGTCAGGCGCGGTGAGATCGACGGCATATGCCTCGTGTCCGCTCAGATCGACGCGCCCAAGCAATGCGTCAAGCCAATCGGCGGCCGAGGAGCCAGGCAATGGGACGACGTCATGCGCGGGACGAGATTCGGGCGACGCGTCGAGAAAGGCACTCAGGGCCGCGTTGTTTGGATCTGCGTGGAACTGAATGTGATCGTCGAAGCTCGAAACGGAAGCGCCCGCGTCGAGGTCACGGTCGGGTCGCGTGAGCGACAGCTTCGCCCCCGCGAGACGTGTTGAGCACGCCTCACTTACTGCCTTGCGCCACGCCTCCTCAACCGATGATGCGACACCAGCACCCACCCCTACTGCGCCCGGCGCACCTGACGACGATCGAACGACAGCAAGCACGCTCGGAATCCCATGAACGCTTGAGAGATCGACTGCAGTGCAGCGCAACGAGCTGCGGCGGAAGAGACGATCATGCAGGTCCGCCAGCGTCGGGTGGTCATCGACCGACAGCCGAGGGAACGTCGCCCGCCGCATCCACGCGAGCACGAATGCATCGCGCTCAAGCACCTCGCAGAGACCACGCACGAGCGCGTCATCGAGCGTTTCCGCGCACGCAGTGCCGGTGCTTGTCGTGTAGACCGTCGGTTGCGTGATGGAGGCTCGCAGGTCGCCGAGAAAGACGAGCTCTGCGGGCAGCCAAGCGCTCGTACCGTCGATGATGCGGAAGCCGCGCACCCACGGCATGACGTGTTCCGGTGTAGCTCGGACGAACGGAAAGAGCGGATCGTCGTATTGGGCGTCTGCGAACGGTTCGAACGCGGCAACGGGTACGACGTGTCCGTCAAGATCGGCTTCGGTCGAAACGTGCACGCGCGAGAGCGGGACATAGCTTGCCGAGTAACGCTCGACTGCCTCTCCGACCGCCGCTGCAGCTGCGTCGGGCCGGACAGGCGAGCACCCGCCCATCGATCCGAGGTTCACCCGATCGTTGAAAGATCCGGGCTCGGTGCCAACCGTCGCCGCGTAGCGAAAGAGTGCGGGCTCGTCGGGTAGCGCGAGGCACTCGTCGAGGTCGCGAACGATGCCCGCGACCGGAGAGCACGCTCGCCGGAGCTTCGGTGGCAGCGAGGTGATCACAGGGCCTCCGCGGCGTGCCACGGGAGAGGTGCCGCCATGCGAGCGGCCGGCGAGCAGACGGGACAGCGCGGCACCCGAAGGACGGGGTGTTCGGCCACCGTCGGACGCGGCAGAGGCGAGATTGCAAAGAGCGTTCCCGGCAGCAGCGGATCGCGTGTCGCGAGCCAACGCACCGCGAGATGTGTTGCAAGCCCTGCGGCGATCGCCTGTAGACCGGGATCGGCAGCGGCGGTCGGTGACGTTTCCTCGATCAGCGAGAAGTCGTTGCCGAACGGAAGGTTTGCTGCTCTCCGCAGCTGCACGCATTCGTGGCAGGCCGAAATCTCGGGCACGACGATGGGGCCAACGAGCGTGTGGCGTCCGTTGAAGAGCGCGATCGGGAGCAACGGAGTGCGAGCCTCGACGCATGCGCGATTGAGTTCTCGAAGATCGACGTCACCCGCGAAGCCGATAACAAGATCGACGTCACTATTTCCGGCATACGACTCCACCCGTTCGACGCCGGCCCGGCGCAACAGCGACGAAATGACGGTGTTGTCCACGCCCGCGATCGCCACCCGCGCGGCAGCTAGGCGGGCACGCGCCTCGGCCGGAGCGATTCCCACAACCCGCGCGACCGCCTGAGCAGGTGCTCCGGCCGGCGGCCCGTCGACGAGGAGGCCGTGCGCTGCGAGCATTTCCGCAGCACGCACGACCGCCTCGCGAACGGGCTCTCCAAGTGCTCCGACGATGTCGTCGATCGATCGCGTTCCGTCGAGCAACGGCAGCAGAGCGGGGAGCAGCGATCGCACCGCAGCCCCTTCGAAGGCGACGACCGACTCGCCGTGTTCGAGCAACAACCGATCGCCGTCGGAAACCACGCGATACCAAGGCGTTAGGAGCGGTTGGAGCATCTGTGTCGATCGAGCGGAGGTCGCCATGATCGATTAGCCGCAGAAGAAGAGGCACGAACAACAGCAGCAACTGCAACAGCTTGTGACCATCGCAAACGCCTTGCCTTGATCGCCGCGGACGGCAACGGTGAGGTCGAGCAGGTCATCGGTGAGATTGCCGAACATCGCTCCTCCAGTCGTGTGGATTCGGCCGGCGGTATGCCGGATGGTGTCGCGCACAGCGGGTGTTGCCAAGACGCACTTTCAGACGCGTCCTTTGGTGCCGCGGGTGAAGAGCTCAGTCGCGGAGAGCGAGCGTTCCGCAGGAGCAACTTGAGCAACAGCAGGTCAGCAACATCGCGAACCTGCCACTGGAATCAGTTGTCGTGCAGACATACAGATCGAGAAGATCCTCGGTGAGCGCCGTAAACATCGTGTACCTCCCACACCGCGTTGGTGCGTCGCTGTTTGCAATACGGTCAACGTACGCAGCAAACTGGCTCAACTCTGGAACATCTCTGGATCGTGTCTGTAACAGTTCCAGGATGGAACTCACGCTCGACGCAGGCTGTCCGCTCGCGATCGTCGTCGAGCTCTTCCGCGAATACGCGACATCACTCCCGTTCGACCTCGCATTTCAGGGCTTCGAAGTCGAGGCCGGCGGTGAACCCCTCGACAACCGGGAGCGGAAGGTACCGCGCGTAGCGTCCGACACGTGTGAGGGCAAGCGCGACAAGCACGACGCCGGCCATCAGCCCGACCATCAGCACCCCGTGTGGCCCGAAGGTGGCGAAGACTGGGACGATCACGACGGTCATCGCGCCGGTCGGGCCGGATACCTGCAGGTTGGAGCCACCGAAGACCGCCGCGATGGCACCGGCGACGATCGCCGTGACGAGTCCGGCTTCGGCGCCAAGGCCGGAGCTCACCCCGAAGGCGAGAGCGAGCGGCAGCGCGACGAGCGCGACTGTTGCACCGGCGGCGAGATCGCCGAATCTTCCCTCCCGGGTGGAGACCCAGTCAGACGGGCGAGGCAGCAGGTCGAGCATTCGCTGCCCGATCTGTTCGGCTGAGCTCCCGATTCGTGCGCCGATCACCAACCCCCGATCGTCGTGCCGCGATAGCCTTTCTTTGCATCTTCAAAGATTCGAAGCTACGCTGTTTAATGATGCCACACAACGCCCGACCTGTGCATGAGGCGAAAGCCGTACTCTTTCGCGTCCTCGGCCACCCCGCTCGTGTTCGGATCCTCGAGATCCTGGCCGACGGGGAGCAGTCTGTCGGAGCGCTCCAAGCCGCGTTAGGCCTCGATTCGAGCGGCACCTCGCAGCATCTCGCAGCGCTTCGGCGCGTTGGCGTCGTCGAGTCACGTCGGGCAGGAACGAGCGTCTTCTACCGCGTCGACGACCCACGCGTCTTCGACCTTCTGAGCGCGGGTCGCGACATCATCGGCCGGCGGCTCACGACCGAGCAGTCGATGCTCGTCGACCTTCGGAACTAGCCAGGGGCCGATAGTTCGGCGCGACTTGCCTGGGCATCGTAGGATCACGTAATGGCGCCTCACGATCACGCCGACCATGCCAACCCTCATCACGGGCATGGCCACGGCCACAGCCACGGTCATAGCCACGGAGTCTCCGAGAACGCCGATGGCCGCCGCCTGAGCATCGCGTTTGGGTTGATCGTCGCGTTGATGGGCGTCGAGGTGGTTGTCGGCATCCTCGCCCACTCACTGGCACTTCTCTCCGACGCTGCGCACATGCTCACCGACGCGGGCGCGCTCGCGATGTCGCTCGTCGTTCTCCGACTTGTGAAGCGGCCGGCCGCAGGCAACCTCACGTTCGGCTTCAAACGGGCCGAGATCCTTTCCGCGCAGGCAAACGGCGGAACACTGCTCGTGCTCGCGTTGCTCATCGTCTACGAAGGCGTCACGCGGCTCGTTTCGCCGCCTCCTGCCGAAGGGAAGGCGATCCTCGTTGTCGCGCTGCTCGGCGTTGTCGTGAACCTCGTCGCGACATGGCAGCTTGCAAAGGCAAACCGTGAGTCGATGAACATTGAGGGCAGCTTCCAGCACCTTCTCACCGACCTTGCAGCCTTTGTGTTTACCGCGATCGCGGGCGCAGTCATCCTCACGACGGGCTTCGCCCGCGCAGACGGCATTGCGTCGCTGATCATCGCGGCGATCATGATCCGGGCCGCCTACGGCTTGCTGCGCGACTCAGGCCGCGTACTACTTGAGGCGGCACCGCAGGGAATGGACGCAGATGACATCGGTCGAGCGCTTGCCGCGCGACCAGGAGTTGTCAGCGTCCACGATCTCCACCTGTGGTCGATCGGCTCGGGCTTTCCAGCCCTCTCGGCGCACGTCCTTGTTGGCGCCGACGACGACTGCCATGCGATTCGACGCGACCTCGAGCACATGCTCGATCACGACTACGGCATCGACCACACGACCCTCCAAGTCGATCACTCGCGAGCAGGGCGTCTCATGTCGATCGGCGTCGAGTCGTCGCACCACCACCACTGATCGCTTCAACGCTCTGCCGCAGAGCGGTCGGGGCGGTAGTGACCCGTCGCTTTACGACGAAGGGCTTCCAGACAGCCGTCCCCTCGAGATAGGAGCTCGAGATGACGCCGGATCTGGAAGCCCTTGTCATTTCTAGGAGCCCATAACAACCAGCACGACCGAACGGCGACTACTCAACCAGGCGTTCTTCGAGTACCTCGAGGTCAGCGGCCACGATCTCACCACCGGCCAGCTGAACCCGCCGCGCGCCCAGCGCGCGGCGATCAACCGGATCCTGGCCCGACGACCCCGAGGCCGGCGAAACGCCCGCCACAGGCCGCACGCGCTCGCAGAAGGGCCCCAGAACGAGGAAACCCCCGGCCTTTCTTCAAAGGCCGGGGGTTTCGTACCTGACACATAAGGTGGACCCAGACGGGATCGAACCGTCGACCTCCACGCTGCCAGCGTGGCGCTCTCCCAGCTGAGCTATGGGCCCGGGAGGTGTTGAAGTGTAGCTTCGCACGCGCACTCACGCGCCCTTGAGGCAACGGAGCAGGCCAGAGCGATACGAGACGACTAGCTGGCGGCTACGGCTTCGATGGTCTCTTGCGGCACGTCGCCCCAGAGATCCTCAAGCCGATAGAAATCGCGAGCTTCAGGCGTGAACACATGCAGCACCACGTCAAGAAAGTCGCCAACAATCCAGGATGCGTCGGCGTCGATCGCGGTTGAGCGCGGCAGCAGCCCATGCTCTTTCTTCATCCGGGTCTGCACCTCATCCCAAATCGACTTCGTCTGCCGAGCGTTCTGCCCGGTGCAGATCACGAAATAGTCGGTGTAGCTGCACACCGGGCCCATCTCAAGCAGGACGACATCAGTCGCCAGTTTGTCCTGAGCGAACGCCGCGATCGCGCGTGCCTGTTCATACGAAGTCAAGCTCATCGAGTGTACCCCTGGTGTCGGCCGTAAAGTCCTCGGCGGTCGATCTCCGTCGCAACGGAGGCTGGAATGTGGGCCGAGACGTCTTCACCGGCTTCAAGCAACGTGCGGAGCTCACGAGACGCAATCGGCAGCGGCTCGATTTCAAAGAACGTGATTCGATCAGCCTTCCCCAGCGCACCAAGGACAGGCGCCAGCGACTCAAAGCCGAAACCTGGCCGCGTCGCGACACCAAGTCGCGCGCGACGCAACACCTCAGCCGGCTCCTTCCACGACAGGAAGTCGGCGAACTGGTCGGCGCCAATCAGGAAAAGTGGGTCACCCCACTCCGGGTGATCGCGCAGAAGATCGATCGTGCGAGCGTGATCGTCAAGAATCACGTCGTCACCGGGAAACGCGAGCTTTGCGAACGCGAAACGATCTGCCGCCGGAGTCGCAACATCCTTGTGTCCGGGCGCCCCCGCAACCACGACTGTCGCACGCGCGACATCAAATCCGGCCTTCGCCGCGGCAAGCAGCTCGACATGCCCATTGTGTGGCGGGTCGAACGCACCGCCAAAGAGCGCGACCGTCATACGAGCTCGAAGCTTTCGCCATCAACCTCGACCTCCGCACCCTTCTTCGCGCCAGCGGCCTTCAGAGCGGCTTCGAGCTCAGCCTCAGGCGGCGGCGTCCCGACGATGCGGAAGCCACGGTCGGTTCGGAACAGGCGCCACGTGCGCGTCTTCGGCTTTGGGCGATACACGAGGTAATCAGGGACGTCCTCGGCAGACCGTACGACGACCGCATCTTCCGGCACCAGCGAGAAGAGCCTCTTTCGAAAGTCGTCGATCCCGAATCCGGTCGCGCACGACACGTTGAACAACGCGATGATGCGCGGATCGTCGATTGTGAACTCCGGGTTAGGCACAAGATCACTCTTGTTCAGCACCACAATCTGCGGCAGGACGTTGAGCCCCTCCCCATACGCCTCAAGCTCCGCGTCAATCGTTTGCCACTGCTCGTCGGGGGGATTCGACCCGTCGATCACGTGAACAAGGGTGCGTGCGCGCTCGAGGTGCGCGAGGAACTCGTGACCGAGCCCGATACCCTCGCTCGCACCCTCAATCAGCCCAGGGACATCCGCAACAACCATCTGCCGTCCGTCAGGGGCCTCAACGGTGCCGAGTACCGGCTGCAACGTCGTGAACGGGTACGAGGCGACCTTCGGCCGCGCATTCGAGATCCGCGTGAGGAGCGACGACTTCCCAGCATTTGGAAGCCCAACAAGCGCAGCGTCGGCAAGTAGCTTCAAGTGCAGCTCGATGTCGAACTCCTCGCCCGACTGACCGATCTCCGCGAAACGCGGCACCTGACGCACCGAGCTCACAAAGCGCGAGTTGCCGCGTCCACCCTGCCCGCCCTCGGCAATGACGAGTCGCGCACCGGGATGCGCAAGATCGGCCACGAGATCGTCGTCGATGAATACCTGGGTGCCCACCGGCACTTCGATCGTCACATCGTCACCGTCGGCACCGTGCTTGCGCGCCCCAGTGCCGTTGCCGCCGCGCGTCGCCTCAATTTTGCGGCGACGCTGCAGCGCGCCAAGATCGCGAAGGTCGCGATTGGCGAGGAGAACGACATCGCCACCACGGCCACCATCGCCACCGTCCGGGCCACCCTTAGGTACGAACTTCTCGCGCCTAAACGACAGGCCGCCGTCGCCACCCTTACCAGCCTTCACATGGAGCGCGGCACGATCACTGAACATCGACACGGCTGTTCCCTTGGCTCAGAGTGCCATCGGCTTCCGGACTGCAACACCCCGAGGGGCAGCGGGCCGGAGTCCGGGACTAACCGGCGTCGACGACCGAGATAAAGCGGCGCTCGCCGGAGCGCGTAAACGCGGCAATACCGTCGCGCATTGCGAAGATGGTGTCGTCCTTGCCGATGTCCGTGCCAGGGCCCGGCCTAAACCGCGTGCCGCGCTGGCGCACGATGATCTGACCGGTCTTCACGGTCTGGCCGCCAAAGATCTTGACGCCAAGAAACTGGGGGTTAGAGTCGCGGCCGTTCTTCGAAGAGCCGAGACCTTTCTTATGTGCCATCTAGCTCTCCTCTCCGCTGGCTGCTGCTTCAAGTGCGGAGAGCGCACCCTTGCGCTTCCCGTGCTCCTGCTCGTAAGCGAGAGCGGCAGCAACCTCATCCTTGCTCCAGGTCTTCGCACCGGCAGCAACCTCGCCAACCTTCAGGTCGGCGTAGCCCTCGGGCAAACCGGCTGGTGCAACGGCGGCCTCGACAACGGCGGGCGCCTCAACAACAGCCTCAACCTTCGAAGTCGACTCCGCCTTCGGGGCCTTCGCAGCCTTCTTCTCAACCTTGGCGCCACCGAGAGCGATCTCGATGCGGGACTGCGTTGCACGGAAGCCGTTGTGGCGCTTGTAGCCCGTGCGGCGCTTGTACTTACCGATCAGGATCTTCGGGCCACGCATGTGCGTCAGGACGGTTGCGGTCACCTTCGGCTCGCCGAGGAGAACCTCCGGCTGGAAGGTTGCGCCTTCGTCTGTGGCAACGCGCTCGACGATGAGCGTCTCACCGTGGCGCACACGGTGCTGCTTGTTACCGACACGGATGATTGAGTAAGCGTCCATAAGCGTTGAAAACGCGGGCGTTGGCCCGCGAGCCGCAGAAGTGTAGCGGCTAGAGCACCCTCTAGTCCAGGTCACCCCACTCGCTCATCGGAGTGTAGGTGAAATCCGACGCCGGGGCGTCAGTAGCTGGTGCGGGCTTCGGCTTCGACGCTCGCGGCTTCGGTGTTGCCCGAACCGGCTTGGCAGCAGGGGTTTTGGCAACCTCCGGCGTGGTGGGAGCGTCGGCCACAGGCGTGGTCGAGACGTCAGCACCGTCCTCAGGTGCGTCACCCGCGTCTGCAGTTCCAGCAGTGCCCGTTCCCGGGCGACGCCGATTGCGGCCGCCACGCGACCCTCGACGCGTGCGCTTCCGAGTGGGCGTCGTGCCGTCGGTCGCTTCGCCTTCGTCGCCATCGAGGTCGCGACCGGGAACATGAATGACCGGTCCGTCGACCTTGTCGTCTGCGTCTGCAGGTTCCCGATCGACAGCTGGGGCCGAATCGGCATCGGACACCTCGTCAGATGCGCCCTCCTCAACGGAAGCGCCCTCGATCGGTGTGCCATCGGCAGCGACCGCCGGACGCTTGCGACGGTTACGTCCGCCGCGAGACCCGCGCCGTGTGCGCTTTTTCTTCGGCAGCCCGTCGGGGCCAAGCTCGGGGGTCGTTCCGACGGCGTCGTCTTCGCCGTCGTCGCTGTCGTCGCTGTCACCCGCACCAGCGTCGGCCGAGGCCGTTGCTGGTGCCGGTCGCTTCTGACGCGGCGGCCGTGATGGGCGAGCAGCGGGACCATCGTCGGTGGCTACGTCTGTCTCCGCGTCAGCGTCTGCCGCAACGTCGTCGCCATCGGCAGCCGTACGTGGAGTCGCAGGACGCCGTGAGCGCGAGCGTGAGCGTGACGGAGCCTTCGGGGCTACCTGCGCGTCACCGTCGGCACTCGCATCGTCAGCGGACGCGACAGCGTCTTCGTCGGCCGTGTCCTCGGCAGGCTCGGTTGCGACCGCTGTCTTCGCAGCAGGTTTCCGTACCGGTCGAGTCGGCTTCTCGGCCTCAGCCTCGGCCGTGAGCGGCTGATCGGCCGCAGAAAGCGCCTCTGTGAGCTCGGCATAGGCCGCTTCGAACCCGACGGCAGCGACCTTGACGGTCACCTTCTTGCCAACGAGCTTCGCCGCGTCGGCGACGACAACATCGAAGCCCTTCACCTTGCCGACACCAGCTGTCGCATCGTGCAGGCCAAGCTCGCCGAGCTTCAGCTCGATCTCGTCTCCCGGTGCGACAGGCGCGTCAGGCGCGATGCGCTCCACGTTGCCCTGGTCGAGCACCCGGAAATGGTCGAGATGTACGTCCTCAAGGCCCACCAAGAAGAACCTGCGCTTCGTCGACTCCTCGAGCTCAATCAAGCGCGATGCGGCAGGGCCGGTGACCATTGAGGCAATCCGCCCGCTGACTTCAACCTTGAAGGCCTTCGCCCGCGAACCGGGTGTGACGAGCTGACGGAGCTTCCGCTCGACCTCAACCGCAGTTGTGGTCTCCGACACGATGATCCCGTCGCCATCGCAGGTCGGACACTTACGTGTCATCACTTCACGCGGACCATCGGTCACGTTCTGGCGCGTCATCTCGACAAGGCCAAGCGGGGAGATCTCGACGACGTAGGTCTTCGTCCGGTCGCGCTCGAGCTCGGTGCGCAGAGCGTCCTCGACCTGGGCGCGGTTCTTCGGATTCGCCATGTCAATGAAGTCGATGACGATGATCCCGCCGATGTCGCGAAGACGGAGCTGACGTACGACCTCTTTCACCGCTTCAAGGTTGTTCTTCGTGATCGTGTCTTCGAGACGGCCCGGGCCTGCAGCCTTCTTCGAGCGTGAGCCAACGAACCGGCCGGTGTTGACGTCGATAACCGTGAACGCCTCGGCGTAGTCGAAGATCAAGTACCCACCTGACGGCAGATCGACGCGCCGGTTGAGTGTCGAGCGAATCTCGCCGTCGACACCGAAGTGGTTCATCAGGGTCTCGCGTTCCTTCCAGCGAACAACGCGATCGACCATATGCGGTGAGGTCTTCTTGAGGTACCCGACGATCCGCTTGTGCGTGCGCTCGTGGTCGACAATCAGCCGCTCGAAATCACCGGTGAAGAGGTCGCGTGTGACGCGCAGCGGCAGCTCTGCCTCCTGGTAGATCAGCGCGGGAGCGTTCGATGCCTTCGCCTTCGCCTCGATCGTTGCCCACAGCCGCATCAGAAAATCGAGGTCGCGCTCAACGTCCTCAGCCGAAGCACCTTCTGCAGCCGTCCGAACGATGACGCCGCCATCCTTGGGTGCGATCTCCTTGAGGATCGCCTTCAGACGGTTGCGCTCGTCATCTTCGAGACGACGCGAGACTCCAAGGCCCTCACCCTGCGGAACGAACACGACGAACCGTCCGGGCAGCGAAATCTCGGTCGTGAGACGCGCGCCCTTCGTCTTCATCGGATCCTTAACCGCTTGCACGAGGATCGTCTGCCCCTTCTGGATCAGGTCAGTGATCTTGCGTGCGCCCTTGCGGCCTTCCAGCTCGGGGCCAACGATCTCGTCGACGTAGAGAAAGCCGTTCTTCTCAAGGCCGATCTCGACGAATGCCGCCTCCATGCCCGGAAGCACATTGTCGACAGTGCCGAGATAGATGTTGCCCGCGATCGAGCGATGCTCAGGTCGTTCGAGGTAGACCTCGGCGACGACGTCATCCTCCAACACGGCCACGCGCTTCTCACCCGCATCGACTGAAATCAGAAGTTCGCGCTTCGCCTTCGGGAGCGGCGCCCGACGCGGTGGCGTGCGGCGCTGGCGCCCACGGCCAGAACGGGAATCGTCACGGCTCCGGCCCGATGACCCGCCCTCTTCCTTCGTCTCACCGCTGCCGGCTGACCGTCCGCGACCACGTGATGAGGACGATCGGGCTGGCCGCTCTGCCGCGGCTTCTGCTGGACGCTCAGAAGTGCCCTCGTCACCTTCAGCCTCGTCGCCGTCGGCGTCGTCGTCTGACCCACCATCGGCACCCGTGGTGCCCGGCTTGCGCTTCCGCCCGCGTCCGCCGCGACTACCGCGGCGCCGCTTGCGCGGTGCAGTACCGGTGGTCTCGCTGGAATCGCTTGCTTCAGGTTCGTTCTCCCCGCCATCTACAGAGGTCGATACTTCGACCTCGACAGCGGGGGTTACATCATGTTCGGGCTCTGCCGGAGCGGCGGCCGCAGGCGGCGCCGTCCCCTGACTCTTCGGCGATCGCCGAAAAAACGGTAGCGGCAAGGAAACACTCCTCGGATAGGCGCGCGCGCTGCCCGTCAAACGGGCGCGCGTCGCGGATGAATGTGGAAAGGCTTGGCATGGCCTCCTCGGAGCGTATCAGTGCGACGACCAGCAGATTTACGCCGCGTCAACGAGTGGCTCAAGGCGCGCCTTGCGGGCACGGATTGAGCGGAGGCGCTGCGAGAGTTGTGCCCATGCCCACGGCTCGATCTCCGCGTACCGCGTGGCGGTGAGACCTTGGGTGGCCTCGAGGTACTCAAACCAGCAGTCCGCCTCCTCGATCATGAGAAGTTCGTGTGCTTCTTGGTTGCCAGTTGGTGCCATCGGGACCCACCTCCTCGTCGGTTGGAGGAAGGGTAGGTCCTGGTCCGGACGGACCCCTACTTGGGGTCGATTGCAAAGCGGCGGCGCGCCGCCTCACCGACTGCGCGTGTGCCGGCAAACGCGACAGCGCCGCGTGTGGCGAACGTGCCGACCCGCACAACCGATGTGATCCGACGAGCGGCGGCCCGGAAGCCATAGGCCGCGCCAACAACGCCTGCAGCTTCCGGAAGCAGCGCGGTGCCGACCTCATGACCGTAGACACCTGCGATGCGCAACACGAGACGAAGCTGGTTGAGCGTCAAGATGGGGAAGTCGACACCCGGGATCCACACCGCTGCCGCGATCGTCGCGTTTCGGACACTCGCGCGCCGGATCATCTCGTCGAGGACAGGCTCACGCAGCACGGGGAGCGCTGCACCCAGTGCCGCACCGTCGTCACCAAGGATGTGAGCGATCTTCGCGGCGACCGCTTCGACCGGCAGACCGCTTCCCCGCTCGACGCGAACGATTGACGTGTCGAGAACGTACGGGACGCTGTCTGCTTCCGTGACCGCGATGATCGGAACGCGCGCCCGGAAAGCCGCCCGCAGGCGATCCTCGTCGGGCTCACCGAGCCACACAAGTACAGCAGCTCCCTCGACCCCACCGTTCTCGCGGACAAGCGACTGCGACCCGCCTGCGGCGAGGCCTCGGGCAAGCGCTCCTTGCAGCTCACGGGCGCCACCGAGCACGACCGGTCGTGCCGCCCCCACACGGGCCTCTTTGGCAAGGCGCATCAGCGTCCGTGGCGCGAACGGAAGGCTCATCAGCGCCGCCGCCCACCACGCGCGTGAATCGCCTGCAGCACACCCATCGCCGTCAGGTTGGTGATCATCGACGAGCCGCCAACCGACACAAACGGCAACGGGATGCCGGTGATCGGCGCCACACCAATCGTCATACCAACGTTGACGAACACCTGGAATAAGAAGGCAGAGACAAGCGATCCTGCCGCGATAGCGCAGAAGAGATCACGTGCCCCGGTGACGATCTTCAGACCGCGCCACACGATGAGCAGATAGAGCATCAGCAACGTCACCGCACCAAAGAACCCGCGCTGCTCGGCAAGCGACGCGAACGCGAAGTCGGTCGCATGCTCCGGGAGGTAGTCGAGGCGTGTCTGCGTTGCCCCCGCGACACCGCGCCCGCGGAGCCCACCCGACCCGACGGTGGTGATCGACTGGTTGATGTTGTAGGTCGTCCCGCGCGGATCCGACGACGGATCGGTGAATCCGATGAGTCGCTGCTGTTGGTAGGGCTTCAGCACGTTCACGCCAACCGCAGGTAGCCACCAGAGCACTGAGAGGATCAGGACGAGACCGAGCGAGCCGATCGCTGCCAGATGCGACCACCGCATGCCCGAGAGGAAGAGGGCTGCACCGAGCGTCGCGGCGTAGACGAGGGCTGTGCCGATGTCGGGCTGCACGAACACGAGGCCGATCGGCAGCGCAGCGACCACGATGGTCTGCAGCGGCGTGCGCACCCCTTCGATGCGGCGAGCTCGCTCGGCAAGAAAGCCGGCGAGGAAGAGTGCCATCAACACCTTCCCGAACTCCGACGGCTGGAAACGGAAGAACCCGACGTCAATCCAACGACGCGAGCCGCGCGTGGCGACACCGAGCGCGAGCACGACCACCATCATCGAGACCATTCCCGCGTAGATCAGCCGGGAGTACCTGCGGTAAAGCGAGGGATCGATGAACAGCGCAATGAGGAACAGCACCCCGCCCATGCCTGCGTAGATCGACTGCCGTACAAACGCGCTACCGCCCGGGTCGTTCTGGGTGATGCCGTCGATCGCGAGCAACCCGTAGGCGAGCGTGGCGGCGACCGCCGCCAGCAGGATCCAGTCGAGGCGACGAACAACGGCCACCGCCCCGTGCACGTCGTCACGACGTCGACCGAGGCCGCGAGCGCGGGTGTCAACAGCTTCGATCGCCATCAGTCGGTCTTGTGGGTCGTGAGAACGCCGTGCTTATGGAAGTACTTCTCAAACACCCGCAGCGCCGCCGGGGCCGCTGCGGTGCCGCCATGGCCACCATTCTCGATCACGGCGCACACCGCGATCGACGGCGATTCGGTGGGCCCATAGCCGCACCACCACGACTGGTTGAGCTTCAACGGGTGCGGATATCCCGGCAGCGAGATCAGCTTCTCGGCCGTGCCGGTCTTTCCGGCGATCGACACGGGGAACGAGCCGAACACACCCGATGACGTGCCGGTTGTCCCGTGGGTGCCCGCATAGAGCCCCTGCTGCACCGCTGCGAGTGCTGCCGGATCGATTCCGGTGTCTGTCGGCACGGGTGGAGTGAAGGAGCGGAGCACCGTCGGGTTCGACGGAGTGCTCGTCTCCTGCTCGACGTCCTCAACGATGTGTGGGGTCACGAGACGACCGCCGTTTGCGAGCAGCGCGTAGAAGCGCGTCATCTGCAACGGCGTCACTTCAACGTCGCCCTGGCCGATCGCAAGCTGCACCGAATAACCCGGCTTCCACACACGGTCGACAGCCGTGAACGGCTTGCCGGTAAATGTCTTGCGACGCCACTCTGGTGTTGGCACAAGGCCTGATGCTTCCGGGCCAAGGTCGACCCCAGTTGGTGCTCCGAACCCAAAGCGCGCAGCCCACGCCTGCAAGGGGTGACCGCGCGTCGCGGGCAGCTTGTAGAAGTCGTAACCCAGTTGGTAGAAGTAGGTGTCGCACGACTCGGCAAGCGCCTCCGGCAGCTCCATCCAGTGATTGACGTTCGGATCCCAGTTGTGGAAGAGCTGACCGACACCCGTCTGTCCCTTGACCTTGAAGTCGGGTGAGCAGAGCAGCGAGGAGTACGGCGACAAGATGTGTTCCTGCATTGCAGCGAGAGCCGTAACCGGCTTCCACGTCGAGCCAGGCGGGTAGGTCACGGAGAGCGCACGGTCGAGGCCCGGGAAGTTGTCCTTCGCGGCCACGACCTGATTCTGGAGCGGGGCAAGCTTCTTTGGATCACGACTCACGTACACCGACGGCTGGTAGGTCGGGTATGACGCGAGCGCCAAGATCGAGCCGTCGCGCGGATCGATCGCAACGATCGCGCCGCCGTCGGCGTACGGCTCGCTGTTCTGGCGCGCCAGCGTAATTCCGTACTTCAACGCGCGCTCGGCCGCACGTTGCAGCCCGATGTCGATGGTGAGGCGGAGCGCGTTGCCGGGGCGCGGGTTGACCTTCGGTGTGATCGCGCTCGTCGGTCGCCCACGTGAGTCGACGGTGAGCTGCGCCGTGCCGTCATGACCGCGGAGATAGATGTCGTATTCCGACTCCACCCCGGCCTGTCCGATGATGTCTCCCAACGCGTAGCCCTGACCGCTCTGCGCATCGAGCTGGGTCTGGTTGATCTCACCGACGTATCCGAGGAAGTGGGCGCCGAGCGACTCGTACCGGTAGCGCCGCAGGAAGCTGTCAGCCAACTGCACACCTGGGAACTGGAGTTGATGTTCCTTGAGATAGGCGATCTGGTCGTCGTGTACACCCCGCACAAGGATCACCGGGGTCAGCGGATCCTGCGCGTAGGGCTTGATCTTCGCGAGGATCTCCTTGAGGGACAGGTGCGTGATCGCCGCAAGCGCCTTAAGTTCCGCCTTCTGGGCCGGCCAGGTCTTCGGCAGGTCGGCGGGCCACACCTCAAGGCTCGTACCCGCAACGTTCGACACGAGCACATGCCCATATCGGTCGAGCACCACGCCGCGCGGTGCGTCGATCTGAATCGTCCGCACGCGGTTCTGCGTGGCTTGGGCGAGGTACTTGTCGCCCGAGAGCACCTGCAGCGCCCACAGCCGCAGAATGAGCACCGCGAAGATGCCGAGTGCGGCGAAGCCAACGATTGCCACCCGGAGCGCCGTCTGCGGTGTCAGACGATACGGCTCTTCGACGCGCGGGTCGCCCGGCACAAAGCGACCGAGACGTGAGCTCAAACGCCACCCCCACGGGGTGCGGTCTGCGACACGCCGATCAGCCGAACATCGTGGATGCGGTGGCCGGGATCAATCGGCGGAAACAGCCTCCGACAGACGGCGTACACCGGCATCGTCAGCACGAGGTTCCAGAGGAATACGGCAGGCAGCTCTGTGAACACGCGATCGATCGGTGCGGGGTTGCCGAGAACAAAGCGCAGCGCGAGGGTGCCAAGCGCGTAGAGGATCGTCACCACGCCGACCGATGTAAACGGCGCATGGAACCGATCACGCGCTGTGGTCTCGCCATACCGGCCAATGAGGAACCCGCCGATCGTCAGCAGCAGTGACGTCACGCCGAGCGTCGCGAGATGGGCGGAGTCGAGAAGAAAGCCAGCCGCGAAGCCACCGATCGCTCCAAAGATCGATCCGCGCAGGAGCGCGAGAGCAAGGAGCGTCACGAGCACCAGGTCGGCGCTCCCACCAAGAGGACGGTAGGCCGACACGATCGCCACCTGCACGATCACGACGAGGAAGAGCAGCACCGCGCCCTTGATCGCGTCAACCGTCACGGATGGGCGCTTGCCTTCGGGACGAGCACGAGCACCGATTCAAGCGACGAGAAATCGACGAACGGCTGCACCTGGATCTGCTTAAACAGATCGGTGTCGCTCGCGTTCACGCTCGTCACCCGGCCAACGTTGATGTTGCGCGGGAAGAGGGACGGCAGCTGCCCCTTGCCCGGCGATCCAGCCGTGATGATCGTGTCGCCGACATTCACCTTCTTGTCTTTCGTGACGCGAGAAAGGACGACCGATGCTGTTCCACTTCCGTGCTCAACAACCCCGATCGCCGCGAGATTGCTCGCGTCGGCCGAGCGAACCGCGCTGTCGGGATCGGTGATCAGCATCACGCGCGCAACGTTCGAGAACACGCGTGTGACCTGGCCTACCAGCCCGTCTGCGGTTACGACAACATCCTCGACCGCAAGACCCTGGTTCGACCCTGCATCGATCGTCACGGTCTGATCGAACGCGGCCGACGGGTTCGTCAGCACGCGTGCCGCAACGCCACGGAAGTCCTCGGGGAAGCGGGCTGAATCACGGTAGGCGAGCAGTCGACGCAACGTGTCGTTTTCATGGATTGCCGCCTGCTCGGCGCTGACCTGGCGGCGCAGCTCGTCGACCTCCTTCTGCAGCGCGTCACGCTTCTGCTTGGCGTGAATCAGATCCTTTGTCCAACCCGCCGCGTCCTGGAACGGACGCGCGACCCGGTTGGCCGCAACCTCAAACGGGCGCAGGCCTGAGGCGGCGACACCTTCGATCGAGTCGAGCGCACTCGAACGAAACGAGAGCGTAACGAGCACGAGCGACCCGATTACGAGCGTGCTGAGTACAAGCCTGCGCCGGAGGGCGCTGGAGCGGGTCGAGGAGTTGCCAGCGGCGCTTCCGCGCTGCACCGGCGAGCCCAGGACCGCGATGCGCGAGACGGTCCGGTTGCGAGGCACGACTCAGCCAGTCTACCGGCGCGCGCGGATTTGTTCTGATCAGCGTTCGGTCAGCGCTGCGAACGCAGCGAGGACGCTCGGCCAGCCGTCGCGATAGCTCGACCGCATCTGCTCGGCACGCTCGGCATACACGGCCCACCCGCTGTGGGTGACACGCACATGCGTTCCACTGTCGGTGGCCACGAAATCGACCACCACGTTCGTTGCCGGGTTCGCCGGGTTGACGCGCCATGTGTACGCCAACTGGCTCGGCGGATCCCACACGGTGATGTCAGCCCAATGGTGGCGCTCGTCGCCGAGACGTTCAAAGATCTCGCCACCAACCCACCCTTCGACGACAAGCTCGTCCGCAGCGCCCTCCAGGATCGAATGGGTCTTGAGCGGCCACCAGGAACCCATACGGCCGGTGAACGCGTCGAACGCCTCTGCTGGTGACACAAGCACGTGGATCTCTGCCACCACAGGCTCATTGGCGTCGATCACTGTCCGCCTCGTTCGGCATACGCCTTGAACTCGTCAAGCGACGTCGCCCAGAAGCCCTCAAGGTACGAACGCACTTCGGCGAGCCCTTCGGGCGAGACGGCGTAGATGTGTCGCGTTCCCTCGCGTCGTTCCCGCACAAGCCCCGCATCTCGCAGAACGCGAAGGTGCTGGGAGACGGCCGGCCTACTTACCGGAAGCGATGCGGCGATCTCCCCCACCGCGCGAGGCCCCTTGCGCAAGATCTCCCACACGGCACGACGTGTCGGGTCACCCAGCGCATCAAGAGCATGTGCGTAAGCCATTACTTACCGTAAGTTATCGCTTACGCTTTGCTACGTCAACCGCATAGACACACCACACGCCCGTGCGCCTACCGACGACCGGAGCGCGAGCGACCGCGCTGGCGTGCACGAGCGCTGTTGCGCATCGCCTCGAACTCTTCGAGGCTTCGACCTGAGCCGACGGCAACACAAGTGAGCGGCGATTCGGCGAGGTGTATCGGCATGTGAGTCTCCTGCCGCAACCGCTGATCCATGCCCTGCAAGAGCGCCCCGCCGCCGGCAAGCACGATTCCGCGATCCATGATGTCTGCGGAAAGCTCGGGCGGAGTCTTGTCGAGCGTCGACTTGATCGCGTCGATGATCTGGCTCACCGGCTCATTGAGCGCGTGGCGCACTTCCTCGCTCGAGAGGATGACGGTCTTCGGCAGTCCGGTCAGCATGTCGCGACCCCGCACCTCAGCCTGCACCTCTTCCTTCAACGGGAAGGCCGACCCGACTTCAAGCTTGATCTCTTCGGCGGTCTGTTGGCCAATCAGCAGCTTGTACTCGCGCTTGATGTGGTTGATGATCGCCTCGTCCATCTCGTCGCCGCCAACCCGCAGCGACTGCGAGACGACGATGCCGCCGAGGGAGATGACGGCGACCTCCGTGGTGCCACCACCGATATCGACGATCATGTTCCCCGTCGGTTCAGCCACCGGAAGCCCGGCGCCGATCGCTGCCGCCATCGGCTCCTCGATCAAGTGGGCTTCGCGGGCGCCGGCGTTGAGCGTCGCCTCCTCGACAGCGCGCTTCTCAACACCGGTCACGCCTGACGGCACGCAGATAACAACCCGCGGATGCGCGAACCTGTGCTGGTGCACCTTCTGGATGAAGTGCCGCAGCATCTGCTCAGTGACGTCGAAGTCGGCGATGACACCGTCTTTGAGCGGGCGGATGGCGCTGATCGTGCCCGGCGTACGGCCAAGCATGCGCTTGGCCTCAAGCCCCACGGCGTACACCTCGCCGGTCGCCTGGTCGATCGCAACCACCGACGGTTCGCTGAGGACGATCCCGCGACCACGCACGTAGACGAGCGTGTTGGCGGTGCCAAGGTCGACCGCCATGTCGCGGCCACCGAATCCGGTGAGGTAGTTGAAGATTCCCATGGGTGGTCTCTGGCCACTCTACCCCTGGGGTGTCGAAGGCCGAGGACCGGAGTTTCGCCGGGCCGGTGCGTCTTCCTGCTATCCGAACCCGTACAGGCCCGGGAAGCGGACGGCGAGCACCTCGACAAGTGCCGCTGCCGGGAGCCCAACGACGTTGAGGTAGTCGCCGTCGATTCGCTCGACGAGCGCCGCGCCGAGGCCCTGGATGGCGTAGCCGCCCGCGCGCCCCTCCCACTCCCCGCATGCCAAGTACCGAGCGATATCGCGTGCGCTGGCAGGACGGAACGTCACCGTTGTCGTTTCGCGACGCACCTCCTCCCATCCATCAGCGCGCAGACAGAGACCCGAAACGACTTCATGGGTTCGCCCCTGAAGCTTTGCGAGCATCCGCTCGGCATCAGCGAGATCGTCGGGCTTGCCGATCACCTCACCGTGACAGATCACCACGGTGTCGACCCCCAGCACTGGCTGGGCGCCACCATCGACCGAGCGCGCCTTACCGATCGCGTGGTCGACGGGATCGCCACCTGGCGCCTCCTCGAAGTCAGGAGAGACAGCAACAAACGGGATCTGCAGCTGCGTCAAGATCGCGCGGCGCTGCGGCGAGGTTGAAGCGAGCAGGATTGGAGCAGCGTCGGTCATCGCGAAGGAGCGCCGCTACGGAGCGGCAGCGAACTAGACCAGGCCGTCAGGGAAGAACAGCGCGAGTTCGCGCTTCGCGCTTGCCTTCGAGTCAGAGCCGTGGATCACGTTCTCCGACATCTCAAGCGCGAGGTCGCCACGGATCGTGCCGGGCGCCGAGTTCGCAGGGTTCGTCGCACCCATCATCGTGCGAACGACCGAGATCGCAGACTCACCCTCGATTGCCAACGCAAGAACCGGGCCAGAGGTGATGAACGCGACGAGCTCGCCAAAGAACGGCTTGCCCTTGTGCTCTTCGTAATGCTGCTGCGCGAGCCCCTTGCTCACCTTGAGCAGGCGCGCACCCTTGAGGACGAAACCGCGACGCTCGAAGCGAGCGACGATCTCACCGCTCAGCCCGCGGCGAACCGCATCGGGCTTGCAGAGGACAAGTGTTCGTTCAACAGCCATTGCGGTGGCGGAGCTTACCTGGTCTCGCGACCGTTAGCACGGGTGTCTGTCACTTCATGCCCTTCAAGCTCCAATCCGGGCGCGACCTTCGCGCAGAACGGACAGACATTCCAGTTGTTGTCGAGCGGCTGACCGCAGCCCGTGCACGCATCTTTGAGCCGTGCAGCACAGGCCGGACAGACAAGAAATTCAGCACGGACGGCGGTCTGACATTCGGGGCAGCTCAGTACGAGCGAGCCAAGGTGTACCTCGATCGCACGCGTTTCCAGCTCGCGCTCGTGGAGATCGGCGAGCGTGTGCGGCGGCCGAAAGAGGAGATAGAGCAGCGGGCCGAAGAAAGGCGGTACGGCGCCGAGAAACGTCGCCAGTCTGACCTGCCCACGGTCGATCGAGCGCGCTTTCGCATCGCGCCTGACCCACCGCACTGAGACGAGCCACAGCAATACGAGGAACGCGAGAAACGAAAGCTGGATGGTCGTCCAGATCGCCGAGCTGAAGAACGCGTGCGCACCACTGAAGAAGCTCGCGATCAAAGGAGCACCCGCCCTACGATCCAGCCCGCGAGGAATGCCGACCCCACGAAGAACGCGAGGAGGAACCCGGCAAACAGAAAGACGCTGAGGCGATCACGGCCAGTCGTCATCGTACGGGGTCGAGAGGGGACGCGGAGCCTCACGACGCGTCTCCGAGGAGTTCGGCGAGGAGATAGAGCGAGCCGGTCACGAGCACGGCACCGTCATCTGAGGCGAGCGTTCTTGCAGCGTTGAGGGCGGCGAGCGGGTCGGTGACCACATGCACGTTCGCAACGTAGCGCCGTGCGTGCTCGGCAAGCGCCTCCGCGGTGAGGACGCGCGGGTTGTGCGATTCAGTCGCGACAAGGTGATCGGTGTGCGGAGCGAGCGTCGCGAGCATCTCATCGACACCCTTGTCACCGAGGATCGACGCAACGACCACGAATCGGCGATCGGGCAGCTGTTCGACGAGATACCGCATTCCCGCGGGGTTGTGGGCACCGTCCCAAACTTCGAATGGAGTCTCGCTGCGTACGTCGAAGCGACCAGGGACGGCGAGCAGTTGCGGCGAAACCTCCCGACCAAGCAGCTCAGAAACTGCAGCCGCTGCAACGGCGGCGTTTCCGCCCGTCTCGACGCGTACTGACACAGCCCCTGCGGCGCGCGCCGCAGCCTCCCACTCCGGCTCGCCAAGTACGAGGCGGGCGCCGGGCGTGATCACGGCGAGCTTCTCGGCCGCGATCGCCTCACGTGTGCCGCCGAGGATCTCTGTGTGCTCAAGCGCAACGTTCGTCAACACGACAACCGCCGCATTGAGCACGTTGGTCGCATCAAGACGCCCACCGAGCCCGGCCTCAACGACCGCCACCTCGACACCGCACGCCGCGAACTGCGCGAACGCTGCGGCGGTGAGCACTTCGAACTGCGGCACGCCGTCGGAATACGGCCGCACCCGGCCGACCGCCTCCTCGAAGTCGCAGTCCGCACCGTCGACTTGGATGCGCTCACCCCAGCTCGTCACGTGCGGTGAGACATATGACCCTGTACGAAGTCCCTCGTCACGCAGCAACGCCGCCGCCATGCGTGTCGTCGACGTCTTGCCGTTTGTCCCGACGACGTGGATCGCCCTAAATGACCGCTGTGGATCGCCCAGCTCCGCAAGCAGCCGCTGCATCCGCCCAAGCCCAAACTCTTTCGGCCAGGGCGAAAGCGCTGCCAACCAGTCGGTGTGCGGCGTGGCCGTCACCCGGCCACCCGCTAACCCAGTGCTTCGAGTTCGCGTCGGTAACGCTCGAGCTTCTCGCGTTCAGCGGCGACGACGTCGGCCGGAGCCTTCGCCGCGAACTTCTCGTTGGCGAGCATCCCTTCCGACCGCGAGATCTCCTTGCTGAGCCGTGCACGTTCAGCATCGGCATCGCCCGACGCCTTAACGCGTTCCGGGCGCACCACCGCATCGAAGATCCGCTTCTCGTCACCCTCAAGAGGAACCAGCACTGCGCTCCGACGGAAGGTCGTCGCCGCGTCCTGAACACGGCTGAGCGCGTCAGCGTCGGCGGCAAACCGGATGTCGGGCTCAGGCCACGTCGCCGCGATCAGACGGTCGTCGTGGAACTGACCCCAAATCTCTTCCGTGACGTGCGGCATCACCGGATGGAGCAACACGAGCAGCCGTTCAAGAGCAGCAAGGGCAGTACCGATAAGCGCGACATCACGGTCGTAGAGCCGCGGCTTCGCGGCCTCCGCAAACCAGTCGCAGAAGTCGTCGAATACGAGGTGGTAGAGGCTCGATGCGCCCGCGGCGAACTCGTAGTCGGTCAGCGCAGCCTCAACCTCGACGCGGGTCGCGTCAATTCGGGCGATAATCCACCGCTCCTCAAGCGAGGTCGGATCAAGCTTCGGAGTTGCGCCCTCGGCGTTCTGGAGAATCAACCGCGACACGTTCCAGAGCTTGTTTGCGAGACGGCGTCCCTCCTCGATCGCACCCGGAGAGAATCGGACGTCTTGCGTGGAGGTCATCTTCAGCAGCCCGTACCGTGTTGCGTCGGCTCCGTGGGCGTCAATCAGCTCAAGCGGATCAATCCCTGTCCCGAGGCTCTTCGACATGCGCCGACCATCAGGGGCGAGCACCGTCGAATGGATGATGACGTCGTGGAACGGAATGTCACCCATCAGCTCAATGCCGGCCATCAGCATCCGGTTCACCCACAGGAAGATGATCTCGCGGGCAGTTGAGTTGACATCTCCGGGATAGAACGCGTCGAGATCGGCGGTCTTGTCGGGCCAGCCGAGCGTTGCGAACGGCCATAGCGCCGACGAGAACCACGTGTCGAGCACGTCAGGGTCGCGGGTCAACTCGATCGATCCGCAGTCGCCGCAGGCATCGGGAGTGCTGCGCGCAATCGTGTGATGCCCGTCGGGGCAGTACCAAATGGGCAGCTGATGCCCCCACCAAAGCTGACGCGACACGTTCCACGGACGGATCGCTTCAAGCCAGTCCAGCGCAACACGACCATGAACGGGTGGATGGAACTTCACTCGGCCAGAGCGGATCGCCTCGGCAGCAGGGGCGGCGAGCTCGTCCATCTTGACCCACCACTGGAGCGACACGAGTGGCTGGATCCGGGTGCCGGAGCGTTCGCAATGGCCGACCGCGTGGCGGTAACTCTCGCGCTTCTCAAGCTGGTCATGCTCCTTCAGCCACGCGACGACACGCTCTGATGCCTCCTCCTCGGTCAGGCCGGCGAGGTCACCAGCGTCGGCGTTCATACGACCGTCAAAGCCGATCACCGTCAGCTCGGCGAGGCCGTGGCGACGACCGACTTCGAAGTCGACCGGGTCATGCCCAGGCGTGATCTTCAACGCGCCTGTGCCAAAGTCGGGCTCGACAGCCTCATCGGCGATCACCGGCACACGCCGTCCCACGACAGGGACGATCACGTCTTTGCCGATGAACTGCTTGTAGCGCGGGTCGTCGGGATGCACGGCGACGGCAACGTCGGCCAGGATCGTCGCCGGGCGCACCGTCGCGATCGTGATGTGACCCTCGCCGTCGGCAAGTGGATACCGAACGTAGGTCAGCGCGTCGTCCACGTCGGAGTGGATCACCTCAAGATCAGAGATCGCCGTCTCGCACTCCCAGCACCAGTTGACGATGCGGTTGTCGCGATAGACGAACCCGCGGTCGTTCAGATGGACGAAGAACTCGAGGACGGCCCGCGAGTAGCCCTCGTCCATCGTGAATCGCTCACGCGAGTAGTCGAGCGACGCGCCGAGCCGCCTGAACTGGCCCATGATCGTCATGCCTGTCTTTTCAAGCCACTGCCAGACCTCAGCCATGAATGCCTCGCGCCCGAGCTCATGGCGCGTCTGGCCGCGGGCGCGCAGTTGCTTCTCGACGACGGCCTGCGTCGCGATGCCTGCGTGGTCGTAGCCCGGCTGCCACAGCGCGTTGAAGCCGCGCATCCGGTGCCAGCGAACAAGCGAATCTTGGATCGTCCCGTTCAAGGCATGCCCCATATGCAGGGCGCCGGTCACGTTTGGTGGCGGAACGGCGATCACGTACGACGGACGAGACGGATCAGGGCTCGCGCTGTAGAGACCCTCCCGTTCCCAGGTGTTCTGCCAGCGAGCTTCGACCTCGCGCGGGTCGTAATGCGACTCCATCATCGGAGCGCCATCGTAATCGGCACGACCGGGCGTCCGCGCGCGTTAGCGCGCTGACCAGCCGTTATCGAGAACGAGCGGGCTACCTGTGAGCCCTTTCCCGGCGGGCGAGAGACAGAACGCGACGGCCCCGGCAACCTCACTCGGCTCAAGCATGCGCTTCACGGGCTGCGCGGCCAGGAACACCTCTTCCTCAACGCGCTCCGGCGGGATGCCGTGCACGCGCGCCTGGTCGGCAACCTGCGCTTCGACGAGCGGCGTCCGTACGTACCCCGGGCAGATCGCGCTCGCGCTGATGCCAACGTCGGCCCCTTCCAACGCGATCGTCTTCACCAGTCCGATCACCCCATGCTTCGCCGAGGTGTACCCCGACTTGAACGGCGACGCGACGATGCCGTGCACCGACGAGATCGCGCAGAAGCGCCCGTCGCCTGACGCAGAGAGCGCATCCCACGCGTACTTGGCAAGCAGAAACGGGCTGGTGAGCAGCAAAGCGATGAGCGCATCCCACTTCTCCTCCGGAAAATCGCGAACCGGCGAGACGTGCTGAAAGCCGGCGTTGGCCACGACAGCGTCGAGACGGCCGTAGCGGGCGATCGCGGCGTCGACGACGGCACGGTTCCCCGCTGGCGTCGTCAGGTCAGCGTCAGCGACATCGACACCGTGCACATCCCAACCGTCAGCGACGAGCCGCTCAACGATTGCCGACCCGATGCCACCGGCCGCGCCGGTTACAAGCGCGACACGAGCCACTAGTGGTTACGCAGACTCTTCGGCGAACTCGACGGGCGGCTCAGTGTCCGCACCAGCCGAGGTGACGAGCGTGGGCTTCAAGCCGCGATCGATCGTCTCTTTGGTGATCACGCACTTCGAGACATCCTTGCGCGACGGCAGTTCGAACATCACGTCGAGCAGAGCGTTCTCGATGATCGACCGCAGACCACGAGCACCGGTCTCGCGGCTCAGTGCCTTTTCGGCGATCGCAGAGAGCGCATCGTCGGTGAAGACGAGGTCGATCGAGTCGTAGTTGAAGAACCGCTGGTACTGCTTGACGAGCGCGTTGCGCGGCTCAGTCAGAATCTGGACGAGGTCGTCGCGGCGGAGCTGATGCACAGCGCTCACAACCGGAAGCCGACCGATGAATTCCGGGATCAGACCGAAGTTGATGAGATCCTCGGGCATGACGTCGCCGAGCAGTTCGGCGCTCTCTGAGTCGCGCTTCTGTGAGATCTCGCGGCCAAAACCAACAGCGTTCTTGCCCATCCGCTTCGCAACGATCTTGTCGAGGCCCGCGAACGCGCCACCGCAGATGAAGAGGATGTTCGTCGTGTCGATCGACAGGAACTCCTGGTGCGGATGCTTGCGGCCACCTTGCGGCGGCACCGACGCAACCGTGCCTTCAAGAATCTTCAGCAACGCCTGCTGCACACCCTCACCCGATACGTCGCGCGTGATTGACGGGTTGTCGGCCTTGCGCGCAATCTTGTCGACTTCGTCGATGTAGATGATCCCGGTCTCGGCCTTCTTGATGTCGAAATCGGCAGCCTGGATCAGCTTCAGCAGGATGTTCTCGACGTCCTCACCAACGTAACCCGCCTCGGTGAGCGCCGTCGCGTCAGCGATCGCGAACGGAACGTTCAGAATCCGTGCGAGCGTCTGCGCAAGATGCGTCTTGCCGCAGCCGGTGGGGCCAAGCAACAGGATGTTCGACTTCTGCAGCTCAACCGCGCCATCCTCCGAGCCCATCTGGACACGCTTGTAGTGGTTGTAGACCGCCACTGACAATGTGCGCTTCGCCTCTTCCTGCGACACCACAAAGTCGTTCAGAGACGAGTAGATCTCCATCGGGCGCGGGAGATTTTCAAGGTCGAGCGTCGACGGGGTTGTGAGCTCCTCGTCGATGATCTCGTTGCAGAGATCGATGCACTCGTCGCAGATGTAGACGCCGGGACCGGCGATGAGTTTCTTGACCTGGCGCTGCGACTTTCCGCAGAAGCTGCAGAGAAGCTGTTCGTTACCGTCGCTCGCGCGCGCCATCCGTGTGCTGCTCGCCTGCGGGACTGCCCGCTAGGCGGCACCCTCCGTTTTCACATTGTCGCGATGCGACAGCACCGAGTCGATGATTCCGTACTCGGCCGCGTCTACGGGGCTCATGAAGAAGTCACGTTCCATGTCGCGAGAGATGTCCTCTGGTGGCTTGCCGGTGTGGAGCGAGTAGATCTCTTCCAGACGACGCTTAAGGCCGATGACCTCGCGAGCCTGAATTTCGATGTCGGTGCCCTGGCCCTGGAACCCGCCGGACACCTGATGGATCAGGATTCGCGAATTCGGCAGCGCCATGCGCTTTCCTTTGGCACCACCCGCGAGGAGGAGCGATCCCATGCTCATCGCGATACCGACGCAGATCGTCTGAACGTCAGGCTTGATGAACTGCATGGTGTCGTAGATCGCGAGACCGGCGTACACCGACCCTCCGGGCGAGTTGATGTAGAGAAAGATGTCCTTGTCCGGATCATCGGACTCAAGGTGGAGAAGCTGAGCGATAACCAGGTTTGCGATCTGATCGTCAACCGGGGTGCCCAGGAACACGATGCGCTCGGCGAGGAGACGCGAGTAGATGTCGAAGGCGCGCTCGCCGCGCGAAGTCTGCTCTACAACCATCGGTACCAACGGGCTCATTGCTTCCTCACTCCTCTTCTAACTGCCTGGGGTCCACAACTTCGTCTCGGCGCCCTTCTGCTCCTGCTCTTTCTCGGGCGTCCAGATGCTTTCGCGCGCTTCAGCGAGCTCCGGAGCAATCGGCTTCACCTCGGACGCGATCCGTTCAACGGCGCGCCTGAAGCGAAGGTGCTCGCGGGCCGCGCTTGAGTCGCGGTTGGCGATGAAGTCTTCAATGTCTTCGTCCGACTCACCCTGTTCCTTAAGTTCGGCGCGAAGATCTTCTTCGGAAACTGCGATACCGAGCTTGTCAGCAACCGCCTCAATCAGAAGTTCGCGTCCAACGGAGATCGTCGCTTCGGCACGCAGCCGTCGCTCAAGCTCTTCGGGAGTGACGCCTGAGAGGCTCAGGTACTGGCCGGGATCAATTCCGCGTGACTGGATCGATTGCAAGAAGTTGTTCCAAAGGTCGCGGAACCGGACATCGACAACGAGCGGCGAAGCTTCGACATCGCTCGCGCGCACCAGCGCGTCGATCGATGCAGCGCGGAAGCGGTCTTCGATCTCGCCGTCGAGCTCAGCCTGCAGCTTCTCGACGATGTCACCCTTGAGCGCATCGAAACTGTCGAACTCGGAGACCGTCTTGGCGAAATCATCGTCGAGCGGCGGCAGCACCTTCTCGTAGAGGGCGGTCAACGTGATCGTCGCGAGCCGCTTGCTGCCGTCGGACAGCTCGTAGGTCACATCGTGGCTTTCGCCAACGGTGAGATCACGAATGCCGTTTTCGATCTCTTCGATCAGCCGGTCGGAGCCAAGCTCGACGACCAGGCCGCGCTGTGCCGCACCCTCAGGGGCGACGATGTCGACGACTGCGACATCGCCGAACGCGGCCATCCGCCCCTCGGCCGGTGAGAGCTCGGCGTAGCCGCGCTGCAGCACCTCAAGGTTCGTGGACACGATCGAATCGGGCACCTTCGCATCGAACTTCGGAACCTCAAGCGCCGACCAGTCGGCGGGAGTTGGAAGCTCCTGCACGGCGAACTCGGCTGTGAACGACCAGTCGTCTGTGTCGTTCACCGGAAGATCGAAATCAAAGTTCGGGAAGACTGCGGGGCGAACCCGTGCTCGGTTCGCCGCCGACCAGAACCAGCTGGTCAGATGCGAATCGACGGCTTCGGAGTAGATCCGATCCTTGCCGATCTTTGAAACAAGCACCGGCATCGGAACTTTGCCCTTGCGGAAGCCCGGGATCTTGACCGACTCGGCCAGATCATGGGTCGCGTGAGACACGGCATGCGCCACGTCGTGGGCGGGAACTTCCACTGTGAGGCGGACGCGTCCGCCGTCAAGCTGCTCGACCTTTGTCTCCATCGGAGGGCCATTGAATCAGAGTCGACCAGGCTGGTGCATAGGGGTTGTGCACGTTTCGCGCTACGGTGCCTGACCAATGGACGTTGAGACCGCCATTCGAACGCGCCGAACGCACAAGGCCTATGAGCCTGATCCGGTTCCGCGCGAGGTCGTTGAAGAGCTGTTGGAGCTCGCCCGCTGGGCCCCAAATCACCACCTGACCCAGCCGTGGCGATTCCGTGTCATCGGACCGGAGACGCTCAAGCATCTCGTTGCGGCCGGCAAGGAAGGCGAGGAACAGAAGCTCGGTCGCGCTCCGACACTCATCGTCGCATCTGCCCGCCAGAGCGGCGATGCGCATCAAGACGCCGAGGATGTGCAGGCCACCTGCTGCGCGGTGTACGCCGTTCTGCTCGGCGCCCATGCGCGAGGGCTTGCGTCGTATTGGCGCACACCGAAGGTGCTGCAGACGCTCGCAGGGCGGGCCGCCGTCGGTCTCGAGGACGACGAGCAGTTCGTTGGGCTGATCCACCTTGGACGCCCGGTCGGCGATCCGGCCCCGAAGCCTCGCGAACCCGCAGAGGCATACACCGAGTTCCTCGCCTAGCCAGTTAGGCTTTCACCACGCTGCGGGCGTGGCGGAATTGGCAGACGCGCCGGGTTTAGGTCCCGGTGAGCTTCGGCTCTTGGAGGTTCGACCCCTCTCGCCCGCACTCCGATATCCCGGCGCGGCGTTGCCGCCGCACCGGGATCGGTGAGGTCGGTTACTCGTCTGCGTCTGCTGCGTTCTCAGGGTTGAGGATGACAGCTTCACCCTCACTGAAGAACTTCAAGATGTCATCGGGGAGATCGTCGGGGTTCAGCTCGGTGATCACCGGGGCTTCGCTCCGCGGCGGCGCCTTCGACGTGACGAGGTTGCCACCCATCGGGAACACGTTCATCGCGAACGTGCTCTCGACGACGTTCGTGGGGAAGAACGACATCAGCCGCAGCGGGGTCTTCCCGTACGCGTAGATGTCGTGCTGAACGCCACGCTTGAAGAACGTGAATCGTCCGATCTCAAGCGGCACCTGGATGCCACTGACGAACACCTCGCCCTCACCTTCAAGCACGTACACGAGCTCTTCGGCGTTGTCGGAGTGAAGCCCGGAGTGGCGGCCTGGCTCGAATTCGTAGTAGGCGATGGTGCCAGCCTCGGTTCCCTGCTCTTCTGAGAGCGGGAAGACGACGCTCCACCGCATCGAGGGGTCGTAGTCGTTCCAGACCTCGAGGCCGTACGCCTCAAGCCCTCCGTCCTCGGTCTCGTCGTCTGCAAACTCTTCCATCGGCTCGGTCGTTTCATCGGTCACGGCGTTGGCCTCCTCTCGTGTGCTGGGAACGGCAGTAGGGTAGCCGGGGCAGGTCAGGATGGCCCGAGACGTGCGAGCTGCGCGTCGCGGAAGTCGTCGGCATCTCCGGCGCGCACGCGGTCGAGAACCTCCTGGACGCGCTCCGAAAGGTCCACTGGATCGAACGGCTTGGTGATGTACGCGATCGCGCCGTGCGCGTACGCACGGCGGATGTCTTCCGGTGCTGTTCGCGCTGAGAGGACGATGATCGGGACGTCTGCGGTGTGGCGATCGTCTCGGAGTTCGTCGATCACCGCGTGGCCGTCGAACCCGGGGAGCATCAGGTCGAGCAGGATCACCTCGGGCCGGTTCAATTGCGCGCAGGCGATTCCCTCGGTGCCTGACGCTGCCTCGTCGACATCAAAACCAGCCAATGTCAGGTTGACGCGGCAGAGCAGCCGGAGGGCTGGCTCATCGTCGATCACGAGTACGCGTCCGTGGCTTCTCATCGCGCTTCAGAACGTACGCGCAGACGGTTGAGCCTGCATCCCGAGCCGCATTGAAGGCCCGGCCGGTCGACGGAAAGGGTGTGCTTCTGGGGAGTGGCCACCCGTCACCTGATCGCGATGACCCCGGGAGGAGTCGAACCTCCGACACGCAGATTCGAAGTCTGCTGCTCTATCCACTGAGCTACGGGGCCAAGAAAGACGCAGCCTACCCGTGAGGAGAAGCGGTACGAACGCTTCTCTGTGTCTCACCGAAGGCACTTCTCGTGCCGTTCGGTGAGACGCGTGAAGGGAGGCGAATGGGGCTCGAACCCACGACCACCGGGACCACAACCCGGGGCTCTACCAACTGAGCTACCGCCTCCGCGCCGAGACATCGTAGCCAAGCCGGGGCGATCTGCCTGGCGCGACTCGTGCCTTGCGCTTTTTCGACTGTCCCGCGATCATCGCCCGCATGAGTTCAATGCGCTCTCGCGCCGCAGGCGCGTCGCTGTTTGCTGTCGCTGCGATCGCCGTTGGTGTCTGGGTTTCGACTGCTGCTGCCACGCCGACAACGTTGAGCATCCCCGCTGGCCTGAACCCGGCGGTGCTGAATGCTCTGAACGATGTGCGGGCTGCCCACAACCTCACACCGCTTACGCTCAACGCGGAGCTTTCACGCGCTGCGACGAAGCACTCGCAGGAGATGCTCGTGCGTGGCTATTTCAGCCACAACTCTCCTGATGGCAGCTCGTACTGGAAGCGAATTGCCGCCTGGTACAAGCAGGGCGCCTACTCAAGCTGGTCGGTCGGCGAGAACATCCTGTTCTCCTCACCTGAGGTTGATGCGACCCACGCGGTGCAGTGGTGGATGCAGAGTCCCGGACATCGCGCCAACATTCTTTCGGCTGAGTGGCGCCAGATCGGGATCGCCGCGATCCATGCCGACTCCGCGGGTGGCCCGTTCCATAACGCGCCGGTGACGGTCATCACGACCGACTTCGGCGCGCGAAGTTAAGCGAGACGAGAAGCTCAGCTCGCGTCGGGGCCCTCGACGGCGAGCAGGATGTTCGCTTCGAGGTCGCGGAACCAGAACATTGGGGGCACCGGGTCGCCGAAGTGGCTGACCTCGGCGTCGACGTCAACCCCTCGCTCGGCGAGTTGGGCGTGGAACGCGTCAACGTCGATTGTCACAAGGGTGATCCCTGTCTCACGGCCGCCGGCAGTTGCGCCAGGCGCGGGCGGGGCGAGCGCGATCGTCGTCACGGCACCGGCAGGTGCCACTTCGATCCATCGGTTGCCGTCGCCGAACGGCACATCAACGCGTGTCTCCAACCCAAGCTTCTCGGTGTAGAACCGGAGCGCCGCGTCCTGGTCGTTCACGGGAACGATCACGTTGGCGATCTTGCTCACTCTTGCAGTCACGGCGCACCCGCCAACTCGTTGTGTGCGCCAAACCTATCGACACCCACCCGCGCAGCGAGTGTTTCATCCAGACCCAAGGACTTGCGACTTGCGACTTGCGACTTGCGACGTTGGACTTTGGACTTTGGACTTTGATTTCCCGTGAGGGCTCGGCGTGGAACTGCAGTTGCCCGCGCAACGAACCACCGGTTTCTCGTGCGGGTCTCTCACGCACAGTGAGTCGCCGCGAGTGACAGTTTATCCGGCACTCGCCCGCAATGAGGTGCCACGTGCCGGAGAGGGGGCACGTGGGGGAGAACCGGAGGTGCTCCCCCACGGTCTTATGCGCCCGGGAGGATTCGAACCTCCGACCAACGGCTTAGAAGGCCGCCGCTCTTCCACTGAGCTACGGGCGCCTGGTGCGGAGGGTACCTCCGGGCGGTTACCCGCCTTGGCTGGGGGTGGGTTGGGTCTGTCTGTTTGCGAGCCAGTCGCGGAGGATCACTTGGATGGTTCCGGCGACGGGGATGGCGGCTAGGGCGCCGAGCACGCCTGCGAGTGATGCACCTACGAGCACCGCGATGAGTACGGCGAGTGGTGAGAGCTGCACGGTGCGGCTGTAGATCATGGGTTGGAGAATGTGGTTTTCGACTTGCTGGTAGACGAGGCAGACGATCGCGACGACGATGCCGGCGACGGGTGAGTGGAGTGCGGCGACGGTGACGACGACGATGCCGGCGATGGTGGCGCCCGCGAGTGGGATGAGGTCGAGGATGCCGACGAGGAGCCCGAGCGCTACGGCAAACGGGACGCCCAGGATGAGCAGGACGATCGTCATCAGGCTGCCGGCGATGAGGCTGATTAGGAGGTTGCCGCTGACGTAGCCGCCTACGGTGCGGTAGACGTCGTCGCCGATTGCGCGCCAGCGGGGGCGGGAGTGTTCGGGGAGGAGCGAGAAGAAGCGGTCGATCCAGCTTCGCCCTTCGAGGAGCATGAAGAAGGTGAGGAAGATGATGGTGACCGTGGCGACGACTGCGGTGATCACACTTTGGGTGATCGAGAGTGCGGTGCCGGAGATGCCGAGCAGTTTGTTGGCGCCGCCCGTTTCAACTTGCGCTTTGACCTTTTCGACGATGTGGTATTTGGTCTCGAGGAAGCCGAGGCGGCCGCGGCCGTGGGTGAGGTCTTGGATGTAGCTCGGGAGTGCGTCGACGAGGCCGTTGACTTCGCGGATGAGGGCGGGTAGGAACGTTGCCCCGATTGCTGTGATGACGAGTGCGAGGAAGATGTAGATCGCCCCGATTGCCCAGACCCGACCGACTTTCGTTCGGCGCTCGAAGAGTGAGACGAGCGGGTCGAGCGCCAGCGCAAGGAAGAGGGCGATGACGACCCAGGTGATGACTTCACGTGCGATCCAGATCACTTCTAGGATCAGCGCGGCGGCGATGATGAGCGCGAGCGTGCGAATGACGGTGGTCGCGCGCAGGTCAACGAGGCGCTCTTGCTTCATAGGCGGAGGATGGCACCGCTTTCGGACGTCGGCTCCGGTGCGTCGCGGGAAGCTAGGTGGTGAAGCCGTTTCGTACAGCCCAGAGGGCCGCTTGTGTTCGGTCGGTGACGCCGATCTGGCTGAAGATGTTTGTGAGGTGCGTTTTGACGGTCTTTTCGGAGATGCCGAGGCGCCGCGCGATCTGTTTGTTTTGGAGGCCGTCGACGAGGCAGGCGAGCACTTCTTTTTCGCGGGCGCTGAGGGCCGTCGCGTGTTCTTCGCCGCGTGCTCGCAGGATGGTGTGGGCGGCTTTTGGTGCGAGCCGATCGATGTCGGCCGTGTTGCCGTGAAGCACACCGTCGCTGAGGACAGGGGCGACGATGCCTTCGCCTGCGAATTGGCTGAGTTCCTTGGCGTCACGGATCGCCTCGCTGTGCCCGGTGCGCTGTATGAGGACGACACCGCCGAGGGCGAGTGCCGCCGTGGCGACGACGCCGCTGACGACGAACGTCGCGACCGCGGAGGTGAATACGCCAGTCGCCCCGGCTTTTTCTCGGAGATTGCCCATCTGCAAACCGTCGATCATAGGTCGTGCTCCCACTTGGTTCGTGTCGGCGGGGGATGTGAACGTGTCGCCACCACCGACGTGGCGCATCAAGCCTTTCTGTTGTGGGGGACCAAGGGCAATCGGCCAAAGGTCCTAGGACCTTTGGCCGATTGCCGTCGGGACCACCTGTGCTCCACCCTCGCAGCAACGTCTGTTTGCATTTTCCGCAGGCGGTTCGCGCCGACTGTTTCAGGGAGGTACGACCATGTATCCAATGGTCCGCAAGGTTGGGATGACCACGCTCGTGCTGATCGCGCTCGCGATTGCTCCGACCACATTGTTTGTCGCTGCGTTGCAGTCAGGCGGCGCAAAGGTCGGCAGTGTCGCTACCGCACACCGGTAGGGAGCGACGCGGCGAACGTCGTACGACCAATGTCCGATGGCGGTCGGGACCCGCGCGCTGACACGCTCATTGGGCCGCTGCAAAGAGCGCGGCAGACCCTCTCTCCCAGATCGGAAGGAACATCTTGAGCACATTCCGTAACGTCTGTTCCGTTTCCCGGCGCGCAACTGTGGGGCTTCTCGCAGTTGCCGCGCTCACCCTTGCTCTCAGCGGCATCGCGACCGCCGGCGAGATCGGCAGCGGTGGCGGCGGCGGCGGCGTTGTCAAGCCCACGGTCTGTAACCCGGTGACCGGCTTGACCGTCAAGACCGACGCCACCACCTCGGACACGGGCATCGGATCGCTTCAGGCGGTCTACTCCGTCAAGCCGTGTGTCAATGGCCAGGCGCTTACCGTGACGACCAAGGTGAGCGAGTACTACTCGCCGAGCGTCGTCGTCTACGAGGATGCGGGCGCGACAGTGGGCGGCAAGTTCACGGTGTTCGGGATCCGGACGCGTGTCCTTTACACCGTCACCGTGACTGCGTACGACGCCGCGACCGGCGCTCAGGCGGGCACGCTTTCAACCACTGCTGTCGCGGTGCCAAAGCGCATCTAGCACCCGCTGGGGCAGATGCCCGAAGGTGTGACACAACTGTGGGGTCGGGTTTGCGTGGAGATGCGAACCTGGCCCCACACGCTTTTGTGGGGCCCGGGGACTGAAGCGGGTGGCGGGAATCGAACCCGCGTCTCGAGCTTGGAAGGCTAGAGCTCTACCATTGAGCTACACCCGCACTGTGTGGGAAAGGGTACCGCGCCGCGGCCGCCCTCTACCCTCTGATGGTGCTCGCCGCATCTCCGTATGTCTGGCAGGCCGATTTCGACACGACGGTCGTGGTGCCGACTCTCGGGCTCGCGTTTCTTTTCCTTACGGGCCGCTTTCGTGCGACGGGCCGTGACGCGATCCTGTTTGGCGCGGGTCTTGCCCTTGTTGCCGTGGCGTTCTGGAGTCCTCTCCATCACCTCGGGCTTCACTTTCTGCTGACGGCGCATCTGTTGCAGAACGTTGTGCTGGCCGAATGGGCGCCGCTCCTGCTCGCCGCGGCGATCCCGCACGCAGCCGCGAGAGCTGCGTCGCGGCTTGCGATGTTTCGGTTGATGACGGCGCCGTTCGTCGCGTTACCTGTGTGGCTTGTGGGGTATTACGCCTGGCACATTCCGGTGGTCTATGACGCCGCGTTGCACCATCCGCCGCTGATCCATGCGGAGCACGCGTGGTATCTCGTGTCGGGCCTCCTGATGTGGTGGCCAGTGGTGCAGAGCGCGCCGCGCGACCTTGCCAGCGGCCAACGAGCGGGTTACGCCTTCGCCACGTTCGTGCTTGGCGCGCCCCTCGGGCTGATGCTCGCCCTGCTCCCCCACCCGATCTACGCGTTCTACGTTGATGTCCCGACACGCGTGTGGGGCTTGTCACCTCTCACCGATCAGCAGATCGCGGGCGTGACGATGGCGTCAGAGCAGGCGATCGTTCTCGCGTGCGTGTGCAGCTTCTGGTTTCGCCGCTTCCTTCATGAGGAGGGCGCTACGTAAGACAGCTGGTGAAGATGTTCAGATCGGTGTCGCTCGGATGGGTCTTCCACAGCGACGCAACGTTCCGATTCAGCTTCAACACATCTGGCAGACCGGCACGGACGTTCTCGAACGCGAACCGCTCATAGGCGTCAACCATCTGCCGTCCATCCTTCGCGGCGGTGCCGAACGAGAACGTCGCGGAGTTTCCGTCAGGGAAGGTGCCCACAAACGCCCCGGCAGTCGCCGTGCTTGCCACAAAGTCGAGGTCGCCACCAACTGTCACGCCCTTGGCTGTCATGCAGGTCTTTGTCGCCTCAAGGCCGAACGCCTTGGGCTCCTTGCTGCCACAGCCGACCAGCAGAAGGCCGCCAACAATCGCACCGATGACGACCGGCAGGTACGGAAGCGGGAGAGACGGGCGCGATCGCATCGCGGAGAAGTGTAGTGGCGAACGCAGCCATTCTCGCAACCACTCTCGTCGCATAGAGTGTCGCGCATGTCGGCGAACGACAGCCTGCTCCAGCGCTACGCGGAACTGACCGTCCGTGTCGGGCTGAACGTGCAGCCGGGGCAGCGCCTGTGTGTGAACGGCCAACTCGAACACGCTGAGCTGGCCCGGGCGGTCGCGCGGGAGGCGTACAAGGCAGGCGCCGCGTGGGTCGATGTGTATCTCACCGACCAGCACGTGAAGCGGGCGCACATCGAGTACGCGAGCGACGAGAGTCTTGAGTACTCCCCACCCTGGCTTGTGAAGCGGCTCGACGACCTCGGAGCTGATGGAGGTGCGTTGCTCGGGATCACCGGCAACCCGGAGCCAGAGATCTTTGCCGACCTTGACGGGTCGCGTGTGGCGAAGGCCCGGATGCGGAAGGTGTCTGAGGCGAGCCTGCGGCTCACCGACGGGGCGTGCAACTGGTGCATCGTCGCCTTCCCAAATGTTGGCTGGGCAACAACGGTGTTTGGCGAGCCTGACGTCGACCGGCTCTGGCAGGCAGTTGCCACCGCCGTGCGCCTCGATGAGGACGATCCCGTCGCAGCCTGGCAGGAGCACATTGCGAAGCTCTCACGTCGTGCCGACACGCTGAATGCGTGTCGTTTTGACGCACTGCACTTTGTTGGGCCTGGCACCGACGTGAAGGTCGGGCTGCTCCCGGGGTCGAAGTGGCTTGCGGCGCTCGAACGGTCGAATGGCATCGATCACGTCGCGAACATGCCGACCGAGGAGGTCTTCACCTCCCCTGACGCGCGCCGGGTTGACGGCTACGTCAGCGCCACCTACCCGCTGCAGCTGCACGGCACGATCGTGCGCGGCCTGAAGGTGCGGTTTGAAGGCGGCCGAGCGGTCGAGATCACCGCAGACACCGGCGAAGACCTCATGCGTCAACACGCGGCGAGCGATGACGGGGCAGCACGGCTTGGCGAGGTCGCGTTGGTCGATAACGACTCGCGTGTCGGCAAGACAGGGCTCGTGTTCTACGACACGCTGTTCGACGAGAACGCCGCAAGCCACATTGCGCTCGGGATGGCGTTCCCGGGCACTGCCGAAGGTGCGAGCGCGCTCACACCCGAGGAGCGCCATGAGCGTGGCGTGAACCACTCGTCGATCCACACCGACTTCATGATCGGGTCGCCCGAACTTGACGTGTTCGGCGTTGACGCGGACGGATCCGAAACACCGATCCTCCGCCAGGGCGACTGGGTTCTCTAACCGCCGCAGCGCGCAGCTGCGACGGGAGAACAATCGGGACGGCGAGATTCGAACTCGCGGCTTCCTGCTCCCAAAGCAGGCACTCTAACCAGGCTGAGCTACGTCCCGCGACGGGGGAAGTCTAGAGGGTTTTCCCTCCCTCCCAGCTCATCGAGTGCACCGCGGCCCGTAGGCTCCACTCTCGTGTCCGAGGCGCCGTTCCCTGTCGTCCCCGCCCATGTGCGTCATCCACGCCGCGGCTATCTCCTCGCAGCAAGCGCCGCGTCGCTCTGGGCGATCAACGGGACGGTGGCGAAGTTGCTGCTCGGTAACGGGTTTTCTTCGGTCGAGGTCGCCGAGGTTCGCAACGGGGGCGCCCTGCTCGGGCTGTTCGCGTTGCTTGCTCTCACGGCGCGCCACCGACTGCGCGTATCGCGCGCCGAGCTCCCGTATCTCGCCATCTTTGGCATCTGTGGCCTCGCGGGAGTGCAGTGGCTCTACTTCCTCTCGATCCACCGTCTCTCTGTCGGAATCGCGCTCCTCATCGAGTACCTCGGGCCCCTGCTTGTGGCTCTCTGGGTGCGCTTCGTGCTCAAGCAAGAGGTGCGGCGTCGCGTCTGGGTCGCGCTCGCGCTCTCGGTCACGGGTCTCACGCTGATCGTTGGGAACGGCGATGGACATGGCGTGACGAAGACAGGGCTGCTGTTTGCGAGCATCTCAGCGTTCACGTACGCGATCTACCTCCTGCTCGCCGAGCACGGCGCGGGAAAGCGCGACCCGATCTCGCTTCTCGCCTACGGCTTCTCGTTCGCGACGGTGTTTTGGTTCGTCCTCGCACCGCCCTGGAACTTCCCGTTCGCACATGCCACCGGGCACGTGGAGCTGCTCGGTCGCCTTGCTGGGCACACGGCACCGATCTGGGTGCTGATGCTGTGGCTCGTCGTGCTCGGCACGATCGTCCCGTTCTTTCTCCTCGTCACCGCGCTCCGACATCTGCCGGCGACACGCGTTGGCATCACATCGATGTTGGAGCCGGTCGGAGCGAGCATCGTCGCGTGGCTGCTCCTCAACGAAACGTTCGGCGCATTGCAGATTGTCGGCGGTGTGATCGTGCTCGCCGCGATCGTACTGTCGCAGACCTCTCGCTAGCCCACGGCCCGTAGACAACGCGCGGCGGCCAAAGATAGGCCGAGTGGCCTATTGGCACGGCGCCTGCTCGCCGTTACGGTCTGACGACCTACCAGCGCTGGCGCTCGGCGATTGCGTCGAGGGCCGAGAGGCGCGTTAGGGAAGGCCTGTCGCGACGACCCCCCGAGCGACAGGTCTTCCCTAACGCGCCCACCTGCAGGTTCGATACCCGGCAGGTGCTGCACGCGCACCTACACTGACCGAATGGTCGAGAAGGTTCTCCTTGCGTCGCCGCGTGGCTACTGCGCCGGTGTTGAGCGCGCGGTCGAAACGGTCGAAAAGGCGCTCGACCTCTATGGCAGCCCGATCTACGTTCGCAAGCAGATCGTCCACAACCTGCACGTCGTGCGCGACCTCGAGGCGCGCGGGGCGATCTTCGTTGACGAGGAGACCGACGTGCCGGAAGGCGAAACGGTTGTGTTCTCCGCCCACGGCGTCGCACCCGACGTGCACTCGAACGCCGCGACCCGGTCGCTCCGCACGATCGACGCCACCTGCCCGCTCGTAACGAAGGTGCACGTGCAGGCCCGTCGCTACGCCGACCAGGGGTACACGATCATCCTGATCGGACACGAAGGTCACGAAGAGGTCGTTGGAACGATGGGTGAGGCACCCGACTCGATCATCCTTGTCGAGTCTGTCGACGACGTCGCGGCTCTTGACCTCGCCGCCGACACGAAGCTCGCCTACGTCACCCAGACGACGTTGTCGGTCGACGAAACCTCAAGCGTGATCGCTGCGTTGCGCGAGCGGTTCCCCCACATTTACGCGCCGAAGCGCGAGGACATCTGTTACGCGACCTCCAATCGCCAATGGGCGGTGAAGGAGATGCTCGGCGAAATCGACCTGCTGCTTGTGATTGGTTCGCGTAACTCCTCAAACTCAAACCGGCTCGTCGAGACTGCGCGTGCCGGCGGCATTGCGTCGTACTTGATCGACGACGACGGCGAGATCGACGAGAGCTGGATCGACGGCGTTCGCGTCGTCGGCGTCACATCGGGCGCGTCGGCTCCCGAGAAGCTCGTCGAGGGTGTCTGCAACTGGTTTCGGGCCCGCGGTGTCTCGGACATCGAGCCGTACCGGCTCGTCGACGAGGCCGTCGAGTTTCGTCTGCCAACCGAGCTGCGTCGCGAGCTCGCGCTCGCCGACAAGCAGCACCCAGCGAGCTAGGCCTTTTCGAGCTTCAGCTCGGCGCCGACCTCGATCGCGACAGCGAGCGTCGCCTCAGCGATGCGGTCGGCAAACGGCAGCAGTTCGGCTTCCGGGATCCACAGGCGGATTCGGTCGACGATCTCGAGGCCGGATTCCTTGCGGAGGTTCTGGATCTCACGGATCAGGTCGTTGACACGCGCTTCGAGGACAAGTTCGTCGTCGAGCGTCGTGTCGACTGCGACAGTCAGCCCCTCTTCAGACGCGACAGCCCAGCCGTCGAGGCCGACCCGCTCGACAAGCACCTCGTTCGGTTCAAGTTCGAGGTCGCCAACGCGGAACCGTCCGCCCGCGAGCTCCTTGAACTCACCGGCCGAGAGCGCAGCGCTGATGTCGCGTAGCTGCTTGCCGAGTCGAGGGCCAAGCACCGGCAGGTTCGGTTTCACCTTGAGCTGCGATGCGGCGACCGCGCCAAGCTCAACCGACTTGACGCGAAGCTCATCGGCAATCTCATCCTCGTGGCCGCGGATGCCGTCGGCGCCTTCAACGATCAGGCGTCGCAACGGCTGGCGGAGTTTCAAGCCCGAGCTTGACCGAGCCTGACGACCGAGCTCCACGACTCGGCGCACCAGGGCGATCTCGTCGAGGAGCTTCGTGTCGGGCGCGGGAGCGGTCGGCCAGCCAGCGAGATGGACAGACTCCTCTCCACCGGGCACAAGGTCGCGCCACAGATGGTCGGTGAGGAACGGCATCACCGGCGACACGGCCCGCAGCGACTGCACGAGCGCGTACCAGAGCGTGCGGAACGCGAGATCGTCGGTGCCGTAGAACCGTGAGCGAGAACGGCGGATGTACCAGTTCGAAAGATCGTCGACGAACGCCTCGAATGACCGGATGACGTTGACCGTCATCGTGTCCTCGTAGCCCTGTTCCGCCTCGGCGAGGAACGCGTGCGTCCGTTCGACGAGCCAACGGTCGAGCGCACGCTCAACCGGCGGGCCGCCATCGAGATCGGCAAGCGTCGGCTGGAAGCCCTCGATGTTCGCGTAGTCAACAAAGAACTTGACCGAGTTCCACAGCGTCAGCAGCTTGCGCTTGATCTCGTGCGCCGGCCCGTAGCCAAACAGAAGGTTCTGGTTCGGTGGTTGCGCGCAGTACTGCCAGCGCATCACATCGGCCCCCATCTGCGCAAACGCATCCTCAGCCTGGATCATGTTCCCCCAGCTGCCGTGCATCTCGCGTCCGGTCTCGTCGAGCATCTTCTCGTACCCGAGCACCCGCTTGAACGGGGCCTTGCCCACCAGCGCAACGCTCATGAAGAGCTGCGAGTAGAACCACAGACGGATCTGCTCGCGCATCTCCGATACCCAGTCGGCCGGGAACCACTCCTCCCAGTAGCTGTTGTCGGGAAGGTCTGCCCCAGAGAGGTCGCGTGACGCACCGGTCGCGTACCCACCCTCCTGCCAGGTCGGGTTCTGCCAGCCGAGGGTCGAGAACGGGACGATGCCCGCGTCGAGCCAGACGTCGCCAACCTCAGGAATACGGGTAACGGCCTCGCCGCACTTCTCGCACGAGATCTGCACGCGATCGATCCACGGTCGGCGCAACTCTTCCAGCTGATCCATGCCGCCGAGCGCACGCTCGGCAAGCTCGGCCTTTGACCCAATTACCGTCGTGTGCCCACATGAGCAGGGGTAGATCGGGAGCGGCAGACCGTAGTAGCGGCGCCGGGAGATGTTCCAGTCGCCCATGTTGCGCAGCCAGTCATCCATGCGCTTGCCCATGTAGGCAGGCACCCACTCGACACCGGCGTTCGCGGCGAGGAGATCATCCCGCACCTTGTCGACACCGATGAACCAGTCATCGGAAAGCCGGAAGATCAGGGGGGTGTCGCAGCGCCAACAGTGCGGATACCGGTGCTCGTGGAGCGCCGACTCAACGAGGAAGCCCCGCTCGGCGAGGTTGCCGATGATCTGATCGGCAACCTCGGCGGTCGACATCCCGTGCAGCCAACCGAACGTGTCGTAGAAGTGACCGGCTTCGTCGACCGGTGCGATGATCGGCAGCCCAAGCGACTTGCCGAGCTCGAAGTCCTCGCCACCGCACCCAGGGGCGATATGAACGATGCCGGTGCCGTCGTCAAGCGAGACCTCATCCCACGGCACAACACGATGCTCGACTGCCTTGCCGGGCTCAAGCGTGTCGAACGGCCCTTCATAGCGACGACCAACAAGCTCTGATCCCTTGACGGTCTGGGTGAACGTGTCCTCGGGGTAGCGTGCGACAGCAACCCACTCGCCGTTCACGCGCAGGCCGTAGTCGGCCTCGGGGTTCACCGCGGCCGCGACATTTGCCGGCAGCGTCCATGGTGTCGTCGTCCAGATGACGACCGACTCGCCCGGATGGTCAAGCAGCGGGAAGCGCACATAGAGCGACGGGTCGGTGCGGTCTTGGTAGACACCGGACTGCGTCAGCTCGTGCTGCGACAGAGACGTTCCGCACCGTGGGCACCACTCGGTGGCCCGGTGGCCCATGTAGAGCCAGCCGCGCTCGTTGATGATCTTTAGGAAGCGCCAGATGTACTCGATGTTCGTGTCGCTGAAGGTGAAGTAGTCGTTCCCCCAGTCCATCCATTGGCCCAGGCGCTTCGACCCGCGTGTGAGATCTTCAGAGGAGCGAACAACGACCTCGCGGCAACGGCGCGCGAACTCCTCGAGCCCGAACTCCTCGATCTCCTGCTTGGAGTTCAAGCCGAGCGAACGCTCGACGCCGACCTCGATCCAGAGCCCCTGACAGTCGAAGCCGTTCTGGTACCGCTGGTCGAAACCCTTGAGCCCCTTGTAGCGCTGGAAGACGTCTTTCAGAGTCCGGCCCCAGGCCGTGTGAACGGCCAAACTCTTGTTCGCGGTGACCGGACCATCGACGAACGACCACTTGGGGCCGCCTCGGTTACGCTCTCTGAGACGCTCGAACGTGCCTTCGCGTTCCCAGGTTTCTAGGAGCTCGAGTTCCAGTGCGTTGTTGTCGGGTTTGTCGGGAAGAGGTTTAAACATCCTGGCGATTGTAGAGCGGGAACAATGTGGGGCCTCCGGTCGTTGGTATCGGTGCAACCCTCGGAAAGGACAGCATGGCAACTGAGGTAACGGAATCGACGTTCGATAGTGAAGTGATCGGGAGCGGCGGGAAGGTCATCGTCGACTTCTGGGCGGAGTGGTGCGGCCCGTGTCACGCAGTGGCACCGGTGCTCGATCGCATCTCCGAAGAGCGCAACATCAAGCTCGTCAAGGTCAACATCGACAACGAGCAGGGACTCGCGTCGCGCTACAGCGTGTCGTCGATCCCGATGATGGTGCTGTTCGAAAACGGCGAGCCGCAGGCTCAGGCCGTTGGTGCTCTGCCGAAGGGCGCCCTTGAGCGCGCACTCGGCCTGAGCGAGGAATAGCGAAGGCTTCCGGCGTCTCGCGGTCCGGCCGGTTGGTCGCCGCGAGGCGCCGCTTCAGCCTGCGCTGACCCGGCGCGCCCAGTGTGCGAGCACGGTGTTCTGGCTTGGGAAGGCCATCTCGGCGGGGATCTCCTCGGGCATGAACCAGCGGAGCTCCTCGACATCGTCGTGCGGCATCGGTTCCCCGGCCCCTTCCACGACGTAGGTCAGGCCGAGCACGAAGTAGTGGTCGTATGGGTCGACGACCCCGCCGAGGAATTCCACAGGGGTGATGGTGAGGCCCGTCTCTTCGATGAACTCTCGTCGGAGCCCATCCTCGGGCAGCTCGCCTTCTTCAAGGAAGCCCCCTGGAAGATCCCAGTAGCCCTGCCGCGGAGGAAACCGCCGCTTCCCAAGCAGCACGCGGCCATTTCGGACAAGCAAGCCCTGCACTGCGGGTGCCGAGTTGCCCCAGTAGTTAGAGCCGCACCCAGGGCATGTGCGTGCGTTCTCATTCCCGTCGATGAGCTCGGTGGCGCACCGAGGACAGACTGTCCAACCGTCGAGGAGTCCCACGGCTGCAGCTTATGCGGCGCGTGCTGCGTCGAGGACGGCGTCGGAGAACACCGGCCACACCTCCGTTGCCCACGCGTCGAACGGCCGATCGGTGAGGCAGGCGACCGCAAGGCCTGCGACGGGGTCGACCCACAGGAACGTGCCCGACGCACCGAAGTGCCCGAACGTCGCGGCGCTGTTCCTGGCGCCCGTCCAGTGCGGCGCTTTGCTGCTGCGCAGCTCGAGCCCGAGCCCCCAGTCGTTTGGCGTCTGTCGCCCGAACCCTGGCAGCACGCCGTCAAGCCCCGGAAACTGCACCGTCCGGGCTTCGAGGAGCATCTCGGGTGCGATGCGGGTCGGCTGCAGGAGCTCATGCGCAACCGTAATGAGATCGACGAGAGACGCCACAACGCCAGCACCCGGCGAGCCGGTGAGCTCAAAGCCCCAGACCTCGCGAAAGTACGTGGGGAAGGGAACGCCTGACCGCTCCGCAACATGAGTGCCGAGCGCGTCGAACCCTGCGTTCGAGTAGATCCGGCGTCGGCCCGGCTCCGCGATTGGCGGACCGCCGTCAAACGGAAGCCCCGAAGCATGCGCAAGGAGGTGGCGAACGGTCGCTCCTGGCGGCCCCGCCGGCTCATCGAGATCGATCACGCCCTCCTCGACGGCAACCAGCGCGGCGATCGCCGTCGCGAGCTTGGTTACCGACGCCCAACCAAACGGGCGCGTCGCGTCGCCGTACGTCGCGTCGATCGCGCCTGCCGTCGCAACTGCCACATTGGGGCAGCCCCAGGTTTCGACTTGCCGCAGCACGTCCATGGCCCGACACTACCGGCATGACACGGCAACGCATCTCGTCGGGGGCAGCATTCGAAGATCGGGTTGGCTACTCGCGCGCCGTTCGCGTTGGCTCCCACGTATTCGTTTCGGGCACCGCACCGATCATGCCGGACGACGCCGACCCACCCTCAGGCGCATACGAGCAGGCTGTCCGTGTGATCGAGATCGCGGCGGCGGCCCTCGCAGAGGCCGGATCATCGCTCGCCGACGTCGTGCGAACGCGGATCTATCTCACCGATGCGGCCGACATCGACGAAGTAGGCCGCGCACATGGCGAAGCGTTCGCAACCGCCCGACCCGCGACGACCGGCATCGTCACTGCGCTGCTCGACCCACGCTGGAAGGTCGAGATCGAATTCGACGCAGTGATCGGCGACCACCCCTAGGAGGGGTTGCGTGGGCGACCTGGACGTCGTCGGCACGAGGTCGTAGAGTCGCCGCTATGGACAATGCGCCCGCGTCCGGCTCAGTGCCGGCATACCTCAATCCGGCCATCCTGGCCGTCTTTCTCGTCGTCACCGCGATCTTCACGGCGACAGGCGACTGGTACCACGCGTTCAAGATGATTCACGTCATCTTCGCGCTGATTTGGATCGGTGGCGGCTTTCTGCTCACGATCCTGGGTCTGACCGCCGAACGCACCAACGATCCCGCCGAGCTTGCAACGGTTGCCAAGCAAGCGGCGACCGTCGGCGAAAAGCTCTTCACCCCTGCGGCGCTTTTCACGCTGCTCTCTGGCATCGCAATGATGCTGAACATCGACTGGGGTTGGAGCACGTTCTGGGTGCTGTTTGGCCTGCTCGGCTTCGCTGCCTCGTTCGCAGTCGGGGTTGGCGTGCTCACGCCGCTCTCGAAGCAGGCACGCCAGATCGCCATGACGAGTGGCCCCACGTCACCTGAAGCCGTCGCCGTCACGAAGAAGATCCTCCTCGTCGCACGCTTCGACATGGCAGTGCTGCTGCTTGTCGTCGTCGACATGGCCGTCAAGCCCTGGGCTTGATCACATGATTCGTTGCCGTGCCTGTCCGGGAGCTCCCGGACGGGGCGGCAGCGAACTACATGCCCATGGCGTGGTACCCGCTGTCGACGTAGAGCGTCGTACCGGTGACGTTCTTGGCGTCATCGGAGAGCAGGTACGCGGAGGCGCCGGCGACATCGTCGGCGTCAATGTGGCGGTGGAGCGGTGAACGCTCCTCAACGATCGCTTCCATCGTCGGGAACCCGGCGATCGAGCGAGCGGCGAGCGTACGTACGGGGCCAGCGGAAACAGCGTTGATGCGGATGTTCTTCTGTCCGAGATCCCACGAGAGGTATCGCATGCTCGCGTCGAGCGTCGCCTTTGCAACGCCCATCACGTTGTAGTGCGGGACTGCTCGCTCACCACCGAGGTAGGTCATCGTGACGATCGAGCCGCCACCGGCCGCTTCCATCAACGGCTCAGCTGCGCGGGCACAGGCAACGAGCGAGTAGGCACTGACATCGAGCGCCATCCAGAAGCGATCGCGCGGCGTGTCGGTGAAGCGGCCCTCAAGATCTTCAGCGGCCGCGTACGCGACGGAGTGCACGAGGATGTCGAGCTTTCCGCCGAACGTCGTCGACACTTCGTCGAAGACGCGGGCGATGTCTTCGTCGGAACGAACGTCACATGACGTGACAAGCGGGCTGTTGACGGATGCTGCAAGGTCGCGGACAGCCGATTCGATGCGCTCGCCCTGGTAGGTGAACGCAACCTCTGCACCACCTTCGTGGAGGCGGCGCGCGATCGCCCAAGCGATCGAACGCTTGTTGGCGACACCGAGGACGAGAGCTTTCTTCCCTTCAAACACGTCCGCGAGTCTAATCGACGTGCGGTACCGTCGCGCACATGGGTGTCGCAGTTGTCACAGGCGCGTCTTCGGGGATCGGCGCAGCGCTCTGCCAAGAGCTCCACAAACAGGGCCATCTCGTCGTCGGTCTTTCGCGGCGGGAAGCTCCAGACGCCGACGAGCATGAGGTCTGTGATGTCTCCGATCGGGCGTCGGTCGCGGCCGCAGCGAACCGGGTTCTCACCCGCCACCCGCAGATCGCAATCCTCATCAACAACGCGGGGATTCCGGCCCGCGGAGGGTTCAGCGACATCGACGAGGATCGCATCGAAGCCGTCACGGCAACGAACTACCTCGGATCGGTGTGGGTCTTTCGGGCATTTGAGTCGGGGCTCGTGCGCGGCTCCTACGTGGTGAACATCGTGTCGGTCGCCGGCACGGTGGCCGCGGGGCCTTACTCCGCGGCGAAGCACGCGCAGCTTGCGTTCTCGCGCTCGCTCGCCGTTGAGCTCGCCCCACGTGGGGTCGGAGTCCTGACCGTCAATCCCGGGTACGTCGAGACGGACGGCTTCCCTCAGCGAGGCCGCCACGGCATCTTCGATCGGATCGTGGTCGACCCGCCGCTCGTCGCGACACAGATCATCGAAGGGATGGCGAAGGACAAGCGGGAAATGTTCATTCCCGGCTGGTACCGGCCGGCCGCGTGGTTCCAGGCGCTCGCGCCCGCGACGGTTGCGCGACTCCGCGGACGTCGCGCCCGACCCTAACGACGATCTACGAGTAGAACAGCGTGCGTCGGGCGCGCCCGGAGCCCGTCTCAATGCCTGTGGCGAGCTCGTAGTTGATCGTGCCTGCGTGGCGTGCGTGCACCTCCAGCGGCACCCCAGGGCCAACGAGCGTGACGTGCGTTCCCTGCGGCAGGCGCCCCGGCAGCTGCACCGCAAACGCATCCATCGAAACTGTTCCGATGACGTGGCACGGCTCGTCGGCGACAAGGACCGTCGTGCCCGTCAGATCCCGCCGAAAGCCGTCGGCGTACCCAACAGGAACGATCCCGATCCACGTCGGCTCGGTCGCGACGAAGCGGCGACCGTACCCAGCCGACTCGCCAGGTTGCACCTGCTTCACGAGCGCGAGCTCGCTCTGCCATGAGAGCACGGGCTCCAAACCGTCGTCAGCGGGATCACGCTGGAATGGTGAGAGGCCATAGATCGCGATGCCGCACCTAACCGCATCGAGGCGCGCCTCCGGGAGCCTGAGGAGAGCGGCGCTGTTTGCAACGTGCCGCGTGAGATGTCGGTGCGGCTCAGTCGCCGCGAGGAAGCGCTCGAGCTGCGTGCGCACGAAGTCGAGGTCGTCGTCGGCTGTCGCGAAATGGGTCATCAAGCCAACAACGTTGTGATCCGGAGTGATGAGCTCGGACATTCCCCAACGCCCCATGCCGGTGTCGAGCTTCAGATGAACGGGGATCTCGGCCGGAATGTCGTCGCTGACCACGAGCTCGAGACGCGCGTCGCGCGCCTGTGCAACCTCGCGATTCGACGACCGACCGAGGACGATGATCCGTGGGTCGGGAAGCTCCCGCCGCAGCGCGAGCCCCTCGGCGACGGTCGCCACACACAGCGCTTTCGCCCCCGCGCCGAGCGCCGTGTCACCGCAATCAGCCGCTCCGTGACCATACGCATTTGCCTTCACGACTGCCCAGACTTCACTCGAGCCTGCCACCTCGACGAGGTGCTTGACGTTGCGCCGCAGCGCACCAAGGTCGATCGTGATCTCGCTTCGCGCCATCACTGCGCATCGTAGAGCCGGGCGGCGTCGTATTAAGGCTCCAAGCGCGTTCCCACACAGTCGCCGAGCTTTGAGTACGATCGCCGCCGATGGCTGACCGCGTCCTCCCCCGCGCGTGCGACCCACGACCACTGCCGCTCCCACAAAGGGGCTGCTCCTCGTGAATCGTCGTATCGCGATTGGCGCTGCCCTCGTTGCGGTGTGCGCACTGGGGATCCTTGCCGCTGCGGGCGCGACGCCCGAAGCGAAGGTCAAGCCAAAGAAGGCAACCACTGCCAAGGCGACGACGGCAAAGGCGACAACGGCAAAGGCGACAACAGCGAAGACAACAACCGCTGCTGCGACCACGACCGCAAAGTCACCGACGGCCACGCCGCTGCCGGCGCCAAACGACACCGCGTGGCTCTCGTTCGGGAACGACGACCAGTCAACGAAGGGTGTGGTGTCGGCCGCGATCACAGCAGCGACGGTCGGCAACCTCCATCCCCGCTGGACGGTGAAGCTGGCCGGACAGGTTGTGGCGCAGCCGCTCTACTACCAAGGCTTGGTCTACGTCGCGAGCGAGGGTGGCGACCTCCTGGCCGTCAACGCCTCAACAGGCGCGGTCGTGTGGAAGAAGACCTCATCGGTTGTCAAGACGCCGTCGTGCGGCACATGGGGTATCTCGGCGACACCCGTGATCGACATCGGTCGCCACCGCATCTACGTTGCGCAGGCGAACGGCCAGATCAACGGGTACGACCTCACGTCAGGCGGCCAGATCGCCGGGTTCCCGGTCTCGGTCGTGAGCTCCTCGGTGATGGAGTACGTCTGGGGTGGGCTCCGCATCTACGGCAACCGCGTACTTGCTGGCATCTCCTCGCACTGCGACGAGCCCAACACGAACGGGGCGTATGCGACGGGCAAGCTCGTTGGGGTCAACCTCGACAACACGACCGACAAGATCTTCTTCCAGCCCGTGACAGGCTCAGGACACCTCGGTGGCATCTGGGGCTACTCAGGCGCGACGGTACAGCCGGGTGGTGGCTCTGTCTTCACCGCGACAGGGAATGCGATCGGCACCGACCCCGCCTGCAAGTGCCAACACGACGACTGGGGCTACGGCGACGCGATCGTGCAGCTCGACGCGAACCTCAAGGTGCTCGCAGCGAACAATCCGGGGATCCCTAAGGCTGGCGATGACGACTGGGGTGCCGCTCCAGCGCTCTTCCAACCGCAGGGCTGCCAGCCGTTGGCGGTCGCCGAAAACAAGAACGGGTTGATCTACGTCTACAACCAAAACAGCCTCACTTCGGGGCCGATCTGGTCGCTTGGCATCGGTGACGGGGCCTCCCCGTTGCTCGACAGCCCAGCGTGGTCGTCGTACGAGCAGATGTTCTACGTCGCCGGTGCACGCATGCCGTACGACCGCAGCCAGCCCCGCACCGGCGAAGGCATCATCGCGATCAAAGTCGGCCCCGGCTGCACGTTCTCTGTCGCCTGGACGGCGCCGACCGGCGACGGCCCGCAAGCCCCGCCGATCGTCGTCGGCAACGTGGTGTTCGCCTCGGGCAGCAACCACAACGTCGTCGCGCTCGATGCGGCCACGGGCAAGCAGCTCTGGATCGATACGACGCAGGGAACAACACTTGGCGCACCGAGCGAAGCGGCGGGAACGCTCTTTGCGCCAGACGGATCGACCGTCACCGCGTTCGGCCCCTAGGCCAGCCGCGGGATCAGACCGGCGAGATGCCGGCGCCAGCGCCAGCAAGCGCCAGGCGAATGCCGTGCAGCAGATCTGAGGCGACGACGCCACGCTGCGGTTCGACGAGCTGGGAGGCGAGCCCGTGAGCTGTCGCGGCAGCGGCAGCAGCCAGGCTGGGCTCAAGGCCCTTCGCGGCAAACGACGCGACGATTCCCGTCAACACATCACCCGATCCTGCCGTCGCGAGCGACGCTCGCCCGAAGCCGCACACGAGCACCCCTTCTCGTGGCGTCGCAACGAGTGTGTCGGGGCCCTTCAACAGCACGGTTGAGCCAAAACGAACAGCAGCGCGTCGTACCGCTTCAAGGCGATGCGCCTCGATGTCATCGGTATCGGTCCCGAGCAGTCGCGCGAGCTCTCCTGCGTGCGGCGTCAAGATCGTGGGTGCGCGACGTTCGAAGGGGTCGAGATCGAACAGCGCGTCGGCGTCGAGCACGACGGGCACGGTGAGGTTTTCGAGCAGCACGCGAACGAGCTCGCGGGTGCCTTCGCTGCGTCCGAGACCCGGGCCGATCGCTACGGCGTCGGCGCGCGTTGCCGCCTCAAGGATGCTGTCGGCTGCGCGAGGCACAAGACGACCAAGCGAATCCTCAGGGAGCGGAACCTTGACGGCCTCGAGGATGAGTGACTCAAGCGTCGGCAGCGCCGACTCGGGTGCTGCGAGCAGCACGTAACCGGCGTCGGCACGGAATGCCGCCTTCGCGGTAAGCACGGGTGCGCCGATCATCCCGCGCGACCCGCCGACGACCAGCACAGCTCCTGCCCGGTACTTGGTGGACGAGGGCGCCTTCGCGGGCACTGTGTCGAGGATCCGTGCCTGCACGAGACGATGTTCTGTCCCCGGCACGTCGAGGCCGATGTCTGCGACGTGGATCTGCCCACATGCGCCACGCCCGGGCGAGACGAGGTGCCCGACCTTGGCGCTCCCGAAGGTGACTGTGACCTCGGCACGAACGACCGCGCCTGGGATCTCACCCGACGACGCGTCGACACCCGAGGCGATATCGATTGCGACAACCGGCTTGCCTGACGCGTTGACGCGCTCAATCATCCGCGCCGCGTCTTCCCGAGGCGCGTCCTTCAGCCCAATGCCGAACAGCGCATCAACGATCACATCGGGATCGCCGAGCTCACCGAAGCCCTCAACGACCGTTACGTCGCGACCTGCAGCCCCCAAAACGCGGGCGCAGACCTTGCCATCGCCCCCGTTGTTGCCGTGCCCGCACACAACCGCGACTGAGCCAGGGAACCGTCCGAGCACAACCTGAGCGACGGCCGCACCCGCGCGCTCCATCAGCTCGTCGAGCGACCCGTCGTAGGCCTCTTCAGCGGCCCGCACCTCACCGGCAGTTGCGAGCGGGGCGAACATCACCCTTGCTTCGCCTCGCGCCAGGCGGTGCGACCGTCGGTCGCAGTGGCGGGATCGAAGTCCTCCGCTTGGAGGATCACGGCAATCGCTGCAGCAAGCTCACGGGAATGCGTCATCGAGAGTTCGATCGGGCCGGCGCCCATGCGCTCGGCGAACCTCCCGGTACGACCCGACAGGTGCACCCCTGGCTTCGGGCGGCCGCGAATCTCGATCTCCTTCCAGGTGAAGTACACGCCCGAGCCGAGCGCCTTGCCGATTGCCTCTTTCGCGGCGAACCGGCCGGCGTAATGCTGGGCGGGGTTGGGCTTTGAGTCGCAGTAGGCACGCTCAGCCTCAGTGAAGCACCGGTCACGAAAGCCGCTCGGATGTCGCTCCAGCGCGCGCCGCACCCGCTCGATCTCGATCAGGTCGACGCCGATGCGGAGCGGCGGTTGAGTCACAGGTTTGCTTCCAGCCAGTCGGGAACTTGAGCGATCGACGAGACGATGCCGTCGGGAACGATCGTCGACGACTCGAAGTCGTCGGGCCGAAACTTTCCTGTCCGGACGAGGATCGTCTTGACGCCGTGGCGCTGGGCGCCGGCGATGTCGCCTTCGAGGTCGTCACCGATCATCCACGCGAACTCAGCGTCGGCGTCAATCGCCTCAAGCGCAGCACCGAAGTAGGCGGGCGAAGGCTTACCAAGCACGGTCGCTTCGACACCTGTCGCGTACTCAAGCCCCGCCACAAACGCACCTGCGTCGAGACGGGGGCCTTCGGCCGTCTGCCACCAGCGAGTCTTGTGGAGGCAATAGAGCTCGGCACCACCGTCGAGTTCGAGGAACGCGCGGTTCAAGTTCAAGTAGTTGAAGATGCGGCCCGTCTCCTCGCCATCCTCGTCCGCGCCGCCGATCAGCACCGCATCGACGTTCATGCCGGCAAGCTCGACCCCTTCGAGGTCGTCGATCAGCCCGGGCATCGTCAGTGCGAGCACCCGCTTGCCCTTGAGGGCGCGTGCCGCGACCGAGCCGGTCGTCTGGAGTTCATCGTCTCCGACCGCAAACCCGAGGCTGCGGAGCCGCTCACCGAGCTGCGCGCGGGACATGGTGGTTGAGTTCGTGACGAACCGGAGCCGATGCCCGGCGTCGCGAAGGTCGGCAACCGCATCGACCGCGCCCGGGATGAGATGCCCGGAAACATGCAGCACCCCATCGACGTCAAGCAAAATCGCAGCCATGGGAACCGAGTCTAGATCCTGCTCCTGCCGTCGAGGTCGTGCGACATGAATGACGAGCTCGTTGCAGCAGAAGTTGCGTTTCGCTTTTCCCGCTCAAGTGGGCCCGGTGGACAGCACGCGCAGAAGAGTTCGACGCGCGTCGAAGCATTGTTCGACGTTGCAGAATCGGCCGCCCTCTCGGCCAGCGAGCGCGAGCGCGTGCTGGCGAAGATCGGCCCGGTCGTGCGTGCGATCGCCCAGGACGAGCGGTCTCAGCTTCGCAACCGCGAGCTTGCAACAGGGCGGATCGTCGCTCAGCTCAAAGAGGCGTTGAAGCGCCGCCGACCGCGAACTGCGACGAAGCCGACGTTGGCTTCACGCGAACGCCGCCTCGACACCAAGCGCAAGGCCGGCGAGACAAAACGTCTCCGCCGCTCGCCGCCCGACTCATAGCGCGCTGAGCCAATCGCGTCTAGAGCCGAGCCGTCACGATTTTGACGCTAACGGAGGGCTTGGCGACACATGCTTCGTCGCCAATCCCACGAACGAAGCTAGCGCCAGTTCGGGCGGCAGCGACCGTCGTGCCGTGAGTCAACGCCGAAGCGAACCGCGAGGACGCCGAACGCGACGCCGATACCGATGATGATCAGGAATGTTGTCATGTCTGCATTGTCGGCGGGAATGATCATTAGTACAAATCGAGCTACACTTCTTATTGATTATGAAACGTGATCGTTCTCTTCTGTTTGATCCGTGGCTTGGCGTTGAGGTTCGACACCTCGCTGCCCTCGAGGCGATCGCGAACGAAGGCACCTTTGGCAAGGCCGCGATCAGGCTCGGCTACACCCAGTCGGCGATCAGCCAACAGATTGCGACGCTCGAACGCGTTGTTGGCGCACAGCTGATCGAACGCCCCGGCGGCCCTCGGCCGGTCTCTCTCACCGAAGCGGGCAAGGTTCTCCTCGGGCATGCCGAGTCGATCGTCGGCCGCCTGAAGGCAGCCCAGGCCGACCTGGCGGCACTCTCTGCCGGTGAGTCGGGCTCGTTGCGCGTCGGGACATTCCAGAGCGTCGGGGCCCGCGTCCTGCCAGAAGTGATGCGCCGGTTCGCGAAAACGTGGCCGCACGTCGATGTCGTGCTGCACGAGTCGAACTCCGACCGTGAGCTCGCAACGCTTGTCGAGCGCGGCGAGCTCGACGTGGCGTTTGCGCAACTTCCGATTGAGGCACCCTCGCTCGAATGGTTCGAGTTGCTTCGCGACGACTACGTCGTTGTCGCCAGCCGCGACTCGCCCATCGCGTCGCGCACACGGCCGCTCTCGCTCGCTGAGATCGCGAACCAGCCGTTGATCGGGTTCCGCCAATGCCGTGCAACCGAGATCGTCGTCGACCAGCTCCGTGCGAGCGGCCACGAGCCGCGCTTTGTCTCTCGCTCCGACGACAACGGTGTCGTGCAGGGACTCGCGGGCGCCGGCATCGGCATCGCGGTGATGCCACGTCTCACCGTTGATGCGAACGACGACTCGATCGTGATCGTCGATCTCGGCCACCGGCTCGCGCCGCGCATCGTCGGGATGGTGTGGCATGCCGACCGCTACCACTCGGCTGCAGCGCGGTCATTCGTTGAGACGGCACGCGAAGTCGCGGCCGAAACCGGCGCGGCACTCGCAGCCTAAATCACCAGCCGCAGAAATTTGCCCTAGACAGAGACGTTGTCTTATGTGAGCATGCGGTAGACCCAGACGGTTGGTCCGCGGTCGCACACGCGGGGAGAGAAGCCATCTGAGGTAGCGCGCGGTCGGGTTGAGCGCGTGAGTCGCCGCAGCTCACGCGCCCCCGACCGCCGTGTTAACGCGATGGCGCTATTCGACGGTGACGGTCTTCGCGAGGTTTCGCGGACGATCGACGTTCAGGCCGCGCAGCCGGGCGATCTTGTAGGCGAGCAGCTGCAACGGGAGCGTCGCGAGCACCGCTTGCAGGAACGCTGGGGACTTCGGAACGTAGATCACGTCGTTCGCGTGATGCTGAATGTCCTCGTTCCCCTCGGTGGCGATTGCGATCACGTGCGCACCGCGGGCCCGACACTCTTGGATGTTCGACACGACCTTGTCGTAGACGATGTTCTGACGGGTGGCGACGACCACGACCGGCGTGCCCTTTTCGAGCAGTGCGATCGGCCCGTGCTTCATCTCGCCTGCCGAGTAGGCCTCAGTGGGGATGTAGGAGATCTCCTTCAACTTCAGGGCGCCTTCAAGTGCCACTGGCAGGCCAATATGCCGGCCGAGGTAGAGGAAAAACGGCGACTGGTAGAAGCGCTCAGCGATGTCGTCGATCGGATGGTTCCCCTCAAGGAACGCCTCCATCTTCGATGGCAGCGCCCACACCTGGTCGAGGATGAAGTCAATCTCCTGGGCCGGGAGTGTCCCACGCTGTCGCGCAAGCTCAAGGCCGATCAAGTACATCAGCGACACCTGCGCCGAGAACGTCTTCGAGGCAGCAACCCCCACCTCAAGCCCCGTGCGGGTGTAGAGCACTGAGTCGACCTCGCGCGTGATCTGCGAGCCCATCTGGTTGGTGATCGCAACAGTGCGGGCACCTCGCTCCCGGGCAAGTTGCATCGCCTGGATCGTGTCGCGCGTCTCACCCGACTGCGAGATACCAATGACAAGCGTGTCTTCGTCAAGCACCGGGTTGCGGTAGATCCACTCGCTTGCGACATCGGGCTCGACCGGAACGCGTGCCCACTCCTCGATGACGTATCGACCAACGACACCTGCGTGGTAGGCGGTGCCGCACGCGACGATGACGATGCGACGAAGCTCGCGCATGTCTTGCTCGCTCAGACCCAGGCCGTCTTGAACGAGCACACCGTGCCGAACACGGTCGCCGATCGTCTCGCGGATACCGTCGGGCTGCTCGTAGATCTCCTTCTCCATGAAGGTCTCGTGCCCCTCACGTTGCGCAACCTCGTCGTCCCAGTCGATTTCAGAGATCTCGAGTTCGACTGGCTCGCCGTCGTCGGCCCGAACGGCCCGATACGCGCCCGGGGTGATCTCGACGATGACACCGTGATCGGGGTACGCGACGCGGCGTGTCTCAGCAAGGAACGCAGCGACGGCAGAAGCGAAGAAGCTTTCGTTTTCACCGATGCCGACCACGAGTGGTGTCTGGTACCGGACAGCCACGAGCGTCTCAGGATCGTCGGCGTGCACGACCACGAAGGTGAAGTGGCCCTCAAGCCGCGCGTAGACCTTGCGTACCGCCTGAAGCAGGTCGCCGTCGTAGAGCGATTCAAGCAAGTGGGCAACGACCTCCGCATCGGTCTCGGAGGTGAACGCGTGCCCCGCGCCTTCCAGTTCGGCCTTGAGGTCACGGTAATTCTCGACGATGCCGTTGAGGACGATCGCAAGCTTGGAGTCGTCGCACCCGGTGAGCGGGTGGGCGTTGTCCTCGGTCACGCCGCCGTGCGTTGCCCAGCGCGTGTGCCCAACGCCGGTTGTGGCGGGTGAGGATGCCGCGACGGCGGCCTTGAGGTTCTTCAGTTCGCCGACGGCGCGGACGTACTCCAGCGCGTCGCCTTCAAGGAGCGCGATGCCAGCCGAGTCGTAGCCACGGAATTCGAGACGCTCAAGTCCGGCGATCAGGAGATCCTGCGCCGGCCGGTTGCCGACATACCCGATGATTCCGCACATCTCTATACGTCCTTTGCTGTCAGCGCACGCCTCGTGCGAGCGCGAATTCGTTCGTCTGGGTCGTGGAGGCCAAGTGCGTTGCGGCGTTGGTGTTGAAGTAGCCAGTCAACATGAGGGCCAAAAATGCGAAAAGCCCGACTGATGCTTCCGTTCCAGCGGCGGAACGGTCAGCCGAGCGCAGACCGAACAAGCGCCGCGATCGTAGCACAGGCCTCTGCTGCGACAGCCTCGTTTTCGGCCTCTGCGAGCACCCGAATCAACGGTTCGGTGCCCGACGGGCGCACGAGAATACGACCCGCACCGGCGAGCTCGGCATTGCGCCGTTCAACCTCAGCGCCGATGGCTGGCGGCAGCTCTTTGGTGGAGACACGAACGTTCTCTTTCGCTTGTGACCATCGCGGCATCACGCCAGCCGCGGCACTGAGCGTCCGGCCGTTGAGTGCAGCGCAGAGCAGCAGCCCGGCCGCCAAGCCGTCGCCGGTGACATGGTCGCGGAGATAGATGATGTGGCCAGACTGCTCGCCCCCGAGGATTCCGCCTTCACGCCAGAGCGCCTCGAGGACGTAGCGATCGCCAACGTCGGTTGTCAGCACGCGGATGTTGTTCTCGGCCATCAGAGCGTGGAAGCCGTAGTTCGTCATCTGCGTCACCGCAACGAGATCGACGCCAAGGTGGAGTGCGAGCACCGCCACGATCTCGTCACCATCGACGACCTTGCCGTTCTCATCGACCGCCATTGTCCGGTCGCCGTCACCGTCGAACGCGATACCGAGGTCAAAGCCACGCTCGACGACAGCAGCCTGCAGGGCACCAAGATCGGTGGCGCCACAACCGGAGTTGATGTTCGTTCCGTCGGGATCGTCGCCGATCGTCTCAACGGTGGCCCCGAGCCGCTCGAATGCCGCGGGTGCCATACCGGCGTAGGCGCCGTGGGCACAGTCGACGACGACACGAAGGCCGGTGAGGTCGGAGCCGAACTTCTCGAGGACGTAGTCGATGTACGACGCCGACGACTCGCCGTCACGGTGGATGATCGCGCCCGCGACGCCTGCGGGCGCCGGGGCGTCGAGCAGAGCCTCGATCTGCTCCTCCGCCGCATCGGGCAGCTTGTGACCGTCACGGTCGAAAAACTTGACCCCGTTGTACTCGGGTGGGTTGTGCGACGCCGAGATGACGATTCCAAGATCGGCACCTGCAAGCGCCACCGCCGGGGTTGGCAGCACGCCACCAAGCACAACATCGGCACCAGCCGACGACGCGCCTCGCGCGAGCGCAGCTTCCAGCTCCGGGCCTGAACCGCGCGTATCGCGACCCACGAACACCGAGGTGGCACCGCTCCATAGGACGGCGGCGCGACCGAGTCGCTCAACGAGCTCAACCGTCAGGAATTCGCCGACGACTCCTCGAACGCCGTCCGTGCCAAAGTAGCGACGCGTCATGCGAGCCGAAGCCTACTCCTGAAGCGCCGGCGCGTTGCCGACAGGTGCACGGGCAGCAGTTAGCGCTTGGAGAACTGCGGGGCCTTGCGCGCCTTGTGCAGGCCGGCCTTCTTGCGCTCAACCTCACGGGCGTCGCGCGTCAGGAAGCCCTGCCGCTTGAGCAACACACGGAATTCCGGGTTGATCTCAACGAGCGCACGAGCGATGCCGTGGCGAACCGCACCGGCCTGACCCGACGGGCCACCACCGTGAACGCGAACGCGAAGGTCGTACTGGCCTGTCAGCTCGGTCGTCTTGAGCGGCGACAGAACCGACACGCGATGAAGCAGTCGCGGAAAGTACTCGTCGAGTGACTTGCCGTTGACCCAGGTCTTTCCATCGCCGGGGCGAAGGATCACGCGGGCAACGGAGGTCTTCCGCTTCCCTGTTCCGAGGTACTGGGCGGGATTCGACACTACGAGACCTCCAACTGCTTCGGTGCCTGGGCCTCGTGCGGATGCACCGGGCCGGCATAGATCTTCAGCTTCGTGAGCTGCTGGCGGGAAAGGCGGTTCCGCGGGAGCATGCCCTTGACGGCCTTCCGCAGCACTTCGGTCGGGCGGCGCTCAAGCTGCTCGCGCAGCGGACGCGTGGTCAACCCACCGGGATAACCCGAGTGACGATAGTACATCTTCTGCTCGAGCTTCTTGCCTGTGACTGCGATCTTCTCGGCGTTGACGACAACGACGAAGTCACCTGTGTCGACGTGCGGCGTGAAGGACGGCTTGCCCTTCCCGCGGAGGCGATCGGCGATCTGCGTGGCGAGTCGACCCAGGGTCTGGCCCTCGGCGTCGACGATGTACCACTCGCGAGTGATCTCTCCGGTTTTTGCGCTGTAGGTCTTCATGGTTTCGATGCCTTCACAGAAAAACGACGGACCAGATGTCCGCCGACGCCGGATGGTAGCAAGATGATGCACACGGCGGGGAGAGCCGCTGTCAACGCTGCCAGGATAGCGAGCGGCGTCGCGCCACCCATGCTGTAGACGACTCCGCCCGAGAGGGCGAGCGAGGCGCCGGAGAAGCTTGAGAGGCGATCGGAGAGTCCAACCAGTCGACCGCGCTCCGATGGAGCGGCAAGCGAGACGAGCTCGGTTGTGGCAGCCACGTACGAGATGTTCCAACCGAGCCCAAGGCCGAACATCGAGAGCGACATGCCGGCGATGCCACCGAGCCACACGAGCGAGAGGTTCGAGACGGCCATGATCAGGAGCCCGGCGGTCATCGCGCGACGACGTCCCATCCGCTCGACAAGATCGCCAACGATCAACACAAGCCCGTACATGCCAACGATATGCGCGCTGATGACCGTGAAAATGTCGCCGTGTGAATGGTGGTGACCAACCGCGACGTAGCCCGCCAGATTCATCACGCCCGCCATGACCGCGAAACTCGTGACAGCAGCGAGCATCGCGTACCCCACCCCCGGCCGCCGCAGCAACTCGCGCACGCTCACCGGGGCGGTCGGTTCGGGTGGCGCGCCCGCCTCGTTGGCGAACGCGCGTGAGAGCTCCTGCGGGTCGGGACGCACACCAAACGAGATCAGGAGGCCACCGATAGCAAAGAGCGACGTCAGTAGCCACGGCAACGCGAGGTCAGCCGGCGCCAACGCACGGTCGGCGAAGAGGGGGCCGAAGACGAGCGGCCCCCACACGGCACCCGAGACGGCACCAAACAGCACAAACGACATTCCCCGTGCCCGGTGCGCAGGGGCGAACATCTCGGCAGCGGCAGCGCGCGAGAGCAGCACGATCGTTTGCGCCGCCCCACAGATCCCGAGCCCGAGCACGACAAGTTCGCCGGATGTGGACCAACAGCCAAGCGCGGTAACGGCTGGACCGACGATGCCGAGCGCGAAGCCGGTGCGGATCACGGGCATTCGTCCGACGCGGTCGGAGATCCGCCCCGCCGGGCTCACCGCCGCAGCGCCCGCCAAGAGGAAGATCGCGGGGCCGAGCCCAAGAATCCCTTCGATCCCCGTCACGGCCACGAGCGTCACCGTTCCGAGCGCGACAGCGAGCTGGATCATTCCGGAGAGGCAGACAAGCCCGGCCGCAAGGAGCACAGCGTTCTTTGATGCGGGACTCAGCCGCACAGCAGCTTCTCGATTCCTGCGCGGAATGTCGCGGCGCCGCCGCGTGAGGGATGCCGTACGTAGTGCCCACCGAAGGCTGCGTGCGCGACCCGACCCACAGGAATGACGATACGTCCGCGGGCGAGCTGGCGTGCGAACTGCACGCCCTCTGCGATCTCGCTACCGGTTGGTCGCCGGTTGGACGTGGCGCTCCCCGGATGGGTGGGGACGACGTTCCAGAGCAACACGTCGTCGCCAACACCAAGCTCCGCAAGCACGCGGTGAACAATGGTCGCGGTCGCTTCGGCAGGGCCATCACCGCTCACTTGCCGTTCAGAGGTGAGAGGAAGCCCCGAGATGCGAGCGCCGCGATAGCCGGGCGCCTCTGCCACAAGGAGCACCGACGCGCCCTGCCGCTCATCGAGATATCGCGTGAGCCGGTCACGAAGCAGCGGTGCCCTGTCCCCGTGCCGGTAGAAGTTGAACGTGTCACCGATCTCGGCCGCCGCAAGTTCACGCATGAATCCCTTCATCTCGGTGCGTACTTTGACCGACGGTGGGCAAACGCCGCTTGAGGTCGCACACCTGATCGCGACGTTCATCGACGGTTCCGCGCGCACGCTTGATCTGGCGCAATACGACTTCGAGCTTGGCCCAGAGTCTGCTCGGGTCGTCGGCGGCGCGATACGCAGAGCGCATGACCGTGGTGTGCGAGTTCGCCTCGCGATCAATGTCGACCATCGCAACCCGATTCCCGTTCCACCACCCTCGTCACCCGACCTCGATCTGATCCGATCGCTCCCGGTCGAGGCGTTTCCGGTTGCGGGAGTCCCCGACCTCATGCACCACAAGTACGTGGTGCGCGACGAGCAGGCGGTGTGGACAGGATCGACGAACTGGACGGACGACTCGTGGAGCCGCCAAGAGAACGTGATCGTGATCGTCGACTCAGCAGGAGTCGCCGGTCAATACGCAGCGAACTTTGCCGAGTTCGCAGAAGGCACCCCGGTCGCTGCCTCAGGGGCGACCGCAGGACCGCCGATCGACGGGATCCGCACGTGGTTCACGCCGCGTGGTGGCCCCGACCTCTCACATCGCATCGCCCAGGCGATCGGCCTGGCCCAACGTCGCGTCCGTGTGTGCTCACCGGTGATCAGCACCGGCCCCATCTTGGGTGCCCTTGCGGGTGTGGTGGCCTCGGGTCGGGTGGACGTCGCGGGATGCATCGACGCGGTGCAACTCCAAGGCGTTGCCGTCCAGTGGCGCGGTGGCGCGTCGGCGTGGAAGCTGCCGCTGCTCGCCCGACTCACAGGTGGGCAGTTCACAGCGAAGCAGTCGAACCCCTACGCGCGCAGCCGACTCCACGACTCGATGCACGCAAAGGTCGTGGTCGCCGATGACACCGTCTTCGTTGGATCGTTCAACCTGTCGCGGTCGGGCGAGTCGAACGCCGAGAACGTCCTCGAGTTTGAGGATGCCGAGATCGCCGAGCAGCTTGCGCGCTTCGTCGACACCGTTCGCGCCCGGTACGACGTGCTCACGCTGCCTGCCGCGGACGCGGGCTAGGCGAGCGTTTCGGCGTCAGTCGGGAACGCCCGAGCCCACGACCGAAGGAACGTCGATGCGTAGCGCGAGTCGGGCGGAATCAGATCCGACGCCCGGGTGAACGCCGAACGCGCGGCCTTTGTTGTTCCCGCGGCGGAGAGAGCTTCGCCGAGCGCCCACTGTGCGTAGCCGCGGAGCTCAGCGTCGTCATGGCGGGCCAGCATGTCGATCGCCTCGGTTGCCTCATCGATCGCAGTGCCGGGACCACCGGTGCGCGCGAACGCGATGGCGCGTTCGATCTTGAGCCACGCCCTGTCGGGAAGGTCGCCGATCTCTCCCACAAGAATCTCTGCTGCACGAAGGTGCTCGGTGGCGACATACGGATCGTCATCGAAGATCGCGATCTCGGCTGCGAGCAGGTGCGCGCGCCCCAGGTGCATCGTGTCTTCGGTCGTCTCAAGCAGGCCGATCGCGCGCGTGATGCTCGAACGTGCAGCGTCGTGATCGCCAGCCGCCGAGGAGAGTCGTGCGTGTGACCAGTACAGACGCATGCGCGAGTACGGATCGTCAGCGTGCGCGGCATAGCCGAGTGCGTCGTCGATCGCCTTCCGTGCCTCATCGAGCTCGCCGAGGTCAGCGAGCGCATAGGACAGATAGATGGAGAAGCGCACCAGGGCAGGCCAGTTCACCGGCGTGTGTGCAACGAGCGACGCGGCCGCGTCGCGGAAAAGTTCTGATGCTCCAGGGCCGTCGCCGGTGCTCGAGAGCGCGAGGCCGAGCGTCGCCCATGCATCCGGGAAGGCTGTTGGGGTGACCCATGGCTCACGGACCGCGTCGCGAAGCACCTCGATCGCCCCGAGATGATCACCGCGCTGGGCGGCAACCGCGCCGAGCCCGATACGAGCAAGTGTCATGTCGCGAACGTCACCTGCGCGCTCGGCGTCGGTGAGAACCTCGCGGTACATCACTTCGGCCCCAACGTCGTCGAGGTCGAGGCGAAGCGTTAGCTCGGCCTCACCGAGGCGGAGTTCACGTGCCTCCGTGTCGGGCTGCTCGATGCCCGTTTCGAGGTAGTGCGGCGTGACGCCAAGGTTGCGCGAGAGAACGCGAAGCGCCTTCATCGACGGAACCCGTTCGCCGAGCTCAATCCGTGAGATGTAGGCGTAGCTGACACCTCGTGCGGCGATCGCTCGCTGGGAAAGCCCGCGCTCGCTACGGAGCCGTTTGAGGCGCTCGCCGATGGTCTCGGATACCGGAGTCACTCGCGCATCTTGGCGGGTTGGTTGCCAATCGTCAAGAAAGGCCAATTGCGGTGCCATCCGGAAATGTGTCTACTTTTGTGGACACCCCTTTTGGGGGAGGCCAACTCCCCGATAAGGGGAACAAGCCAGCGGAGAACGTCCTGCAATTTGCGGAAATCGAAGGTCAGGCACCGCGCCCCCCCATCACCACGGGTGCCTGGAAAGAGCCGAACTGGACCGCACCAGCGCCATGCCGGGAGCGAAACCACCGGCAAAAACGCACCGGCCGCTTCCGCGGAACGGGACCATTGACCACTCAACGCACCGAAAGGAACACATGAAGACCAAGGCATTCACCTTCATCACCGCCCTCGTCACCCTCGCCGGCATCGCCGCCGGTGTTGGCTGGGGGCCGTAAGGCCACCTCAAAGGACTGCAGGCTGGGCGCGGCCGGCCGTGGAAACACGGCGGCTGCGTCCTGTCGCAGCTCCGAGCGTTAGGCGGCGATCGGGAAGATCAAGCGGTACGTATTGAGCGGCGTCATGCCGTCACCAACGATCAGCGAGCCGCGGACGCCTTGATAAGCGCCCGTGCCACCCGTCACATCCAACCTCGATTGTGCATTGCCGAGCACACCCGAGATGGAGACCGTTCCGCCCGGGAGAACCGCGGTGCCGGTGTACCGCATCGTTCCATCGGCAAGTTGCCGGGCAGATCCACGATCGGATCCCACAGCGGCTCCGGCGGGGCGTCCGAACTGACGCGAGACGTTCTCCAACACGTCGGTCACGCCAAGCACGTCGCCCGTGTTGAACACCTGAAGCGGCGGCGTGTCTTTCGCGACGGTCACCTTCGTCGAGACCGAACGAACGACGATCGTGCGAACCTCAGCGTGCGTCGACTGGGAAGCGTTGGCCGCTGCCGAAGCAGCGATGCTCGACGTAACAAGGGCGAGTGAGATCGCCAATCTGCGAGAGAAGGCCACGCTTCAGTGGTACCAGGTCTCGGAACGGCCGCCAATGGACGGCGGTGGCGTTACTCCCACTCGATGGTCGCCGGCGGCTTCGACGTCACGTCGAGCACAACCCGGTTGACCGCAGGGATCTCGTTGACGATGCGATTTGAGACCAGCTCGATGAGGTCGTACGGTAGGCGGGCCCAGTCGGCTGTCATGGCGTCGTCGGAGGTGACGGCGCGGATGACGATCGGGTAGCCGTACGTGCGAGAGTCGCCCTGCACACCAACCGAGCGGATCGCAGGCAAAACGGCGAACGACTGCCAGAGCTCGCGATAGAGCCCGGCCCGCCGAACCTCTTCTTGGAGGATCGCGTCGGCCTCCCGGAGCGCCTCAAGGCGGTCGGCGGTTACGTCGCCAATGATGCGGATTGCGAGACCTGGGCCAGGGAACGGCTGACGCCACACCATCCGCTCAGCCATCCCGAGCTCTTCCCCAACCCGGCGAACCTCATCCTTGAACAGCATGCGCAGCGGCTCGACGAGACCCATCTCCATGTCGTCGGGAAGACCACCAACGTTGTGGTGACTCTTGATCGTTTCGGCAACGCCGTCTTCGCCACCCGACTCAATCACATCGGAGTAGAGCGTTCCCTGAACGAGCCACTTCGCATCGCCAACCTTTTCGGCCTCCACCTCAAACACACGAATGAACTCCTCGCCGATGATCTTGCGCTTCGTCTCGGGATCGGTGACGCCCGCCAACTTCTCGAGGAACCGATCTTTCGCGTCCACGTGCACGAGAGGCACATGGAAATGCTCTCCGAAGGTCTGCACGACCTGCTCGGCTTCGTCCTTTCGCATCATCCCGTGGTCGACGAAAACGCACGTGAGCTGCTCGCCGATCGCCTTGTAGACAAGGAGTGCGGCGACGGAGCTGTCGACACCGCCCGAGAGTCCGCAGATCACCTTGTCGGTGCCAACCTGCGCTCGAATCCGTTCGATCTGCTCTTCGATCACCGCCGCTGGCGTCCAGGCGGGCGACGCGCCGGCGATCTCGTAGAGGAAGTTCTTGAGCAGCTCCTGCCCATGCTCTGTGTGCACAACTTCGGGATGGAATTGAACGCCATAGAGCGACCGTGCGTGATCTTCGAACGCAGCGATCGGGGTGGAGGGCGAGCCTGCAACGACTGTTGCACCGGTTGGCGCTGCGACGACAGAGTCACGATGCGACATCCACACCGTGAGCGCGTCGGGAATTCCGTCGAAGAGACGGCCGCGTGCCCCAGCGAGCTCTGCCTTGCCGAACTCTGCGAGCCCCGTGCGGTCGACGCGGCCGCCAAGCTCCTGCGCCATCAACTGCATGCCGTAACAGATGCCGAGCGTCGGCACGCCGAGCTCAAAAATCGCAGGATCGACACGGGGTGCACCATCGGCATAGACCGACGCTGGGCCGCCCGACAAGATCACGGCGGAGGGGTTGCGACGACGGATGTCGTCGGCGGTCACCCGGTGCGACACGAGCTCGGAATACACCCGAGCCTCACGAACGCGGCGCGCAATTAGCTGGGAGTACTGGCCGCCGAGATCGACGACGATAACGGGGCGCTCTTCTGGCGCCGGCAGGGCGCCCTCAGCGTGACCGTCCGCCTCAGTTGCGGCGGTAATTTGGCGCGTCCTTCGTGATCGTGATGTCGTGCGGATGCGACTCGCGCAGTCCGGCGCCGGTGATGCGAACGAACCGTGCCCCCTGGAGCGCCTCGATGGTTGGCGATCCGCAGTAGCCCATCGACTGCCGCAGGCCACCGACGATCTGGTGCAGCACCGTGGAGATCGGGCCCTTGTACGGAACGCGACCTTCGATGCCCTCGGGCACGAGCTTCTCGACGTCTTCGACGTCGCCTTGGAAGTAGCGGTCTTTCGAGAAGCTCCGGGCGCGCATCGCGCCGAGCGACCCCATGCCGCGGTATTCCTTGAACCGCTCACCGTTCGCGAAGACGACATCACCAGGCGCCTCGTCGGTGCCGGCAAGCATCGAGCCGAGCATCACCGTGTCGGCGCCCGCAGCAATTGCCTTCGCGACATCACCGGAGCTCGTGATGCCACCGTCGGCCACCACAGGCACACCGTGGCGCGATGCGAGCTCTGCAACGTCGTACACCGCGGTGATCTGCGGCACGCCCACGCCGGCGACAACGCGTGTCGTGCAAATCGCGCCCGGCCCAATGCCAACTTTCAGACCATCGGCGCCCGCGTCGATCAACGCCTCGGCTGCCTCGGCTGTTGCGATGTTCCCCGCAATGATTTCGAAATCTCCCGACAGGCCCTTAATCGTTGCGACCATCTCGACGACGCCGCGCGAATGGCCGTGGGCCGTATCGACAACGAGAACGTCGGCACCAGCTGCGATCAAGGCCTCAGCGCGCTCACGTGCGTCGGGCCCGACCCCGACGGCTGCGCCAACGCGAAGCCGACCGTGGAGATCCTTTGTTGCCATTGGAAACTCGATGCGCTTCTGAATGTCTTTGACGGTGATCAGACCCTTGAGCACACCGTCGCCGTCGACGACCGGGAGCTTCTCGATGCGGTGGCGATGCAGCAGGCTCTCGGCTTCAACGAGCGTTGTTCCGACCGGGGCCGTCACGAGATCCTTCGACGTCATCAGGTCGGCAACCGACTGGTTCGTGTCCTTCTCGAATCGGAGGTCGCGGTTGGTGAGGATCCCAACGAGCTTGCCGTCGTCGTCAGTGATCGGCACGCCGGAAACGCGGTAGGCCTCCATCAGCGCCAGGGCGTCGGACACCCGCGCGTCGGGCCGAAGGGTGAGCGGCTCGACGATCATTCCCGACTCGGAGCGCTTCACCTTGTCGACCTCGGCAATTTGATCGGCGATCGAAAGGTTGCGGTGGACGATGCCGATGCCGCCATGGCGGGCGAGAGCGATTGCCATGCGCGCTTCGGTGACTGTGTCCATTGCCGCGGACACGACCGGAAGGTTCAAGACGACCGTGCGTGTGAGACGTGTGGCGGTCGAAACGTCGTTCGGTAGGACTGACGACTCGGCCGGAACAAGGAGGACGTCGTCGAAGGTCAGGCCCGCCTTGCCGAACTTCTCTCCACGCGAGAGATCTGAGTCGACGCGGAAGCCCTCGAATTCCATTGGGCCAATCGTAACGTCGCGACCGGGGGACGGCGACGGTTGGCGTTTCGGCGGGTCTAGACGGCGGCTTCGGTGGCCGGTTCGAGCTCAACCACTTCGGTCGCGGGCTGCAACCTACCGGCCTCGCGCGGGTCGAGAACCCCGGCCCCGAGCTCGAGCGTTGAGGCCGCTGATGCAGCAGCGGCGAAACGCAACGTTTCCTCTGCGGTCTTGCCTGCGGCGCGTGCCGCCAAGAACCCAGCAAGGAGCACGTCGCCAGCACCCACCGTCGAAACGGGGTCGACACGCGGCGCGACGACCCGGAAGCGATGCGCCACCCGATCTTCGCGCAGGATCGCAATGCAGCCGTCCTCGGTCGAGACGAGCGCGCTGCGGGCACCGAGAGCAGCGATCTGGCCGAGCGCGAGCTCGTAGTCCTCGTCGTCGTGGAACTCCTGCCCAACGAGCGACTCGGCGTCCTGCTGCCCGATCGAGGCGAGCGTCGGCTCGGCCTCGACACCGAGGCGGAGGGCCTCCCCTTCGCAGTCGAGATACGTCGTGACGTTGCGACGGTTGAGGTCGTGGATCAGCTCGGCATAGAACGAGTCGGCGACATCTCGGGGAAGCGATCCAGCAATCACGACCAGGTCGGCGCTGCGCGACAGGTATTCGACCTTGTCGCGCAAAAACTCGAGCTCGTCGGGACGCACAGCTGGCCCCCACTCCTTGATTTCGGTGTAGCTGCCGTTGGTGGGATCAACGACGGCTGTCGTTGTTCTCGACTCGTCGGCAATCCGCACGAAGTCGTTCAGGATCCCCTCAGCTGTCATCCGCTCGACGATGCGCATGCCGGTCTGCCCACCCGCGAGCCCCGTCGCAATCGAAGGCACCCCAAGGGCCTTGAGAGCGCGTGAGATGTTGATTCCCTTGCCACCCGCGAGCGCGAGGCCCGACGTGGCGCGATGCCGCTGCCCACGCTGAAAATTCGGCACGGTCAGCGTGCGGTCGATCGCGGGGTTAAGGGTGACCGTCAGGATCACGTGATCTCTCCGCCGAGGCGCAATCGCAACGCGCTCGGTAGGCGCGAGTCTACGCGCAGCAAGGATGTAGGGCGACGGGATTTAGCCGAAGATTCCGGTGAGACGATCGGCTGTGCGCCCGGTGTACCACGACACCTTCCGCGCCAACGTCGGCCGGCCGACGGCACGGTCGGCAACAAGCTGCCGCGTTCCGACGAGGGTTCCTGACGCGTAGATCTCGACGGTGCCGAGCGGCTGACCCTTCGCGATCGGGGGCAGCACAGAGGCGGGAGCGACGACCTTTTCGACGAGCGAGGCCCCGAGCCGTGTGACAACGGTGAACGGCCTGGATGCCACGAGATGGAGTGGCGTGATTCCGTAGGGCAGCGCAACGGAGGCGTATGAGCGGTCGGTTGCAACAGCGTTGACCGTCCGGAACTGGGCGACGCCGTATTCGGCCAACGTCTGCAAGTCACGGTTGCGATCGGAGCGCGATGGTGCGCCGAGGATCGTCACGTACAAGGTGATGCCATCGCGCTGCACAGCGACGACCTGGCACCAGCCAGCACCGTCTGTGTGGCCCGTCTTCACCCCGACGACACCGGGCACGACGCCGAGGAGGTCGTTCCAGGTGTGCAGCAATCGCTGGCCTGCGATCGTGGCAGTCTCGCTCGCGACCGCCTCCCGAACGGGGGCGAGCTTCATTGCTGCTTGGGCGAGGAGCGTGACGTCGTGCGCGCTCGACCACTGACCGTCGGCGTCGAGACCATCGGGACGGACGAAGTGCGAATCGGCCAGCCCGAGCGTCCGCGCCTTGGCGTTCATCAAGTCGGCGAACGCCCCGAAGCTGGAACCGACCGAGAGCGCGAGCGCGTCGGCGGCGTCGTTCGCCGACTGGATGAGCGCACCCTTCACGAGGTCGGCAACGGTGAGCCGTTCACCTGGCCGCAGGTTGATCGTCTCTTCACCGATCCGTGCCGCGCGTGGATCGACCGTCACGACGTCGGTGAGTTTGTGGTGATCGAGGGCCACGAGAACGGTCATCAGCTTCGTGATCGAAGCGATCGGGCGTCGCTCGCGCGCCGCGTGCGAGACGACGACCTCGCCCGTGGTGTCGTTCATGACGAACCACGCCCCCGCCTCGGGGATTGGCGCATCTCCTGACGGCCGAACAGCAGCTGCGGCGCTTGCCACTCCGATGATCGCGACCGCAAAGATCACGGCTGTCAGACGCCTCATCGCAGCCGCACCTTCTGCTCAAGGAAGAGCGAGGTAGGCGAAAGCCCCGGGTTCAGCTTCTGCAGGGTCACGGTCGAAACGCCCGTCTTCGCGGCGATGTCCTCGAGTGTGTCGCCTGCGTGCACGGTGTAGGTCTTTGGCGCTTGAGCAACCTGCTTGGTGTGAGTCGGCGCCGGTGTTGTCGTCACGCCGGTGCCGTGCTTCGGCTGCACCATCGGCCGCAGGAGCAGCACCGCTGCGGTCGCGACAGCGAGGAACGCGAATGGTGCAAGCAACGGTCGCACGGGACGGTCGGTTGAGTTCACCAACCTGAGACGGCCCACAGCTCGCTGCGGAGCCGTGCGGCCTCGGCGCCAGCGGCGGCGCGATAATCGTCGCCAGTTTCCCGGTAGGCGAAGATCACAGAGCGGGAGGCGTTGACGAGCGCACTCGCCGGGCCAGCCCGAAACGCGCGGGCGAGATCGGCCGGGTCGGCGCCTTGGGCACCAACACCGGGGAGCAACAGGATCGTGTTCGGCATCATCTTCCGCGCCTCAGCGACGGCACGCGGGTGCGTTGCGCCAACGACCGCACCAACAGCGGAGAGGCCCGACTCGCCGATCAGCTCAGAACCCCAATCGGCGACATGCTCGGCAACGTGATGCCACAGCGGGCGACCGTCGGAGAGCGTCACATCCTGGATGTCGCCACCAGCGTTGGATGTCTTCACGAGGCAGAAGATCGCGGCGCCGTACCGGCGCGCCGCCGCAAGGTAGGGCTCGATCGATTCGCGGCCGAGGTAGGGATTGACGGTGAGCGCATCAGCGATCGGCGGCTCGCCCTCCAGGTACGCATCGGCGTACGCCCGCGCTGTCGCTCCAATGTCACCCCGCTTGCCATCGGCGATCACCAGGAGACCTGCGCGGCGGGAGTACTCGCACACCTCCTCGAACGCGGCGATACCGCGGGAACCGAGGGCTTCGAAGAACGCGAGCTGCGGCTTGACGCCGACCGCATGCGGCGCAACCGCGTCGATGATGCCGCAGCAGAACCTTGCGACATCGCCACGCAACTCGACGGGGAGCAGGTCGGGGCGCGGATCAAGCCCCACCACCAGTTGGCTCTGCTTGCGCTTGACCTCAGCGGCGAGCCGGTCGGCGAAGGCGATGACGTCGTCGCTCATTCCCTTCAGCTTAGGCGCTACGCCCACCCCTTGCCGCCGCATCGTTTCGGGGCGGAAACAGCGAAGGGGCCGCATTCGCGGCCCCTTCGACAGAACTACCGATCAGTAAGGCTCTACTTGAGAGCAGCCTTGAGCTGCGAGCCGGCGCTGAACTTCGGCACGGTCGTTGCAGCGATCTGGACCTTCTCGCCGGTGCGCGGGTTGACACCCGTGCGTGCGGCGCGAGCGGCCGGCGAGAACTTGCCGAAGCCCGTGAAGTTGATCGAGTCGCCCGACTTCAGCGTCTCGGTGACCGACTCCAGGAAGGCATCGACGGCCTTGCCGGCGTCACGGTTCGAAAGGCCACTCTTTGCGGCGACCTTGGAAATGAAGTCCTGCTTCGTCAAAACCTTCCTCCTCGATGAGATTTCCAGAAAACGGACGTACGTCAAGCCTTGGCGAGCAACCGTAACAACCCCATCGGATGGCTCAACGATGCGGACTAGATCGAACGGGCGAACACCCGTTCTGTTGCCACAAGGTTAGGGTCGGAGTTCGGACGCGAGCAGGAGCGGCCGGAGCCGGATGCCGATGCGCGCGAGTTCGTCGGCGCCGCCCTCTTCGCGATCGACGACACAGATCGCGGTCGACACCTTCAGGCCCGCCTCACGCAGCGCCTCGATCGCCGAGATCGCTGCTCCACCGGAGGTGACGACGTCCTCGACGAGCACAATTTCCTCGCCCGAAACGAACGGCCCTTCGATCCGATTGGCGGTGCCGTACTCCTTCGGCTCTTTGCGAACGATCACAAACGGGATGCCCACCTCAAGCGATGCGGCCGCGGCAAGCGACACCGCACCCAGCTCTGGTGCGCCGATTCGTTGCGCGGTTGGGGCGTGCTCACGGATCGTCTCGGCGATCGCAACGCCCAGGCGCCGCAGCAGTTCTGGCTCCGTGCCGAACCGGTACTTGTCAAGGTAGTAGGTGCTCCGCTTGCCCGAGCGGAGAAGGAAATCTCCCTCGAGGTACGCGGCGTCTCGAACGGCAGCGGCGAGCGTCGTCATCGCGTCATCGCGAGGAGTTCGCGGGCAATGCCGAGGAGCCGATCGGCTTCGGGCATCTCTTCACCGATCGAAACCATCGAGCCATCCTCGGCATAGAGGTCGACGCGCTCACGCAGGCGGGCGGCGCGACGGCGGTAAAGCACCGAGCCGGCAAGCGAGCCGGCGGTGAGCAGCATGCCGGTGAAAATCCTACGCGGTGGCATCGGCAGCCTTCCGACGACGCGACGCTGCCGGTGCGGCATCTGGTTCGACGATGGCGCGAATGCAGTGCTTAAGGTCGTAGAACACGAGTCCAACGGTTGGGTCGGGGCGGGTGGTCGCGCCCACGAGCACGTCATCGCGGCGCACCACAAAGATGCTGCCGTCGAGCGTCGCGGCCTCGAGCTGGGTCATCGTTTCGAGCCCGCGCTCCTTGCGTGCAGCATCGGATTCGTTGACGAGTTCAAGGAGTAGGTTGGTGAAGCGTCCGGCCCGCCCTTCGTCGTCGATCGTCGTAGCGAGCACCTCGCCGGTCGCCGAAGCGATCACGACGTTGACTACCTGCGACGAGATTTCGGTGAGATCGGCGAGCGCCTGCGCAGCATCCATAGGCCGTGAGCATACTGCGGCCACATGCGTGCAGTCGTCTTGAAGTTCTTTGCCGACAGGGGAACCCACCTCGCGGCGATGATCGCCTACTTCGCACTCCTGTCATTCGTGCCGCTGCTGTTCCTGTCGTTGGCGCTACTCGGGATCGCGCATCAGGCGTCGCAAGGGTCGTTCTTCATCCACCAGCTGCAGCACGCGTTCCCCACAACGTCGGTCGACTCGTTGATCAGCGCGGTACGCGCGATTCAGAAGAACGCAGCGACTCTCGGGATCGCCGGCGGCGCGTTCCTGCTGTGGTCGTCGCTCTCGTTCTTCAGCGTGCTTGAGAGCGCGTTCAACATCGTCTACGACCGGCCGAACCGTCCGTTCCTGCGTGGGAAGGCGCTCGCGACGATGATGATGGTCGGGTCGCTCGTCTCGCTCTTCGCGTCGCTCGTCATCGGGTACACCGGCGCCGAACTTCTCAAGCGGTACGGCGGCTTTGGAGGCAACGGCTTCATCGCGACCGTCCTCTCACTCCTCGTGTCGCTGCTCGGAATCTTCGGGTTCCTCGCAACGGCCTACTACGTCCTCACCAACACGAAGCTGACGTGGCGCGAGGTCGTTCCCGGCGCGTGGACGGCCGCGATCTTGATGGAGTCGACGTTCCAGTTTCTCCCCGCGTTCGTGGCTGTGTCGAAACACAACCCCGTGCTGCAAACGCTGTCAGGCCCCGCGGTGCTGCTCGTGTGGCTCTATGTGATGGCGAACGTGATGGTGCTCGGCGCTGAGATCAACTGGCACCGTCATCACGAGACACAGCTCGCGAACGCTCCTAGCTCGAACTGAGCGCGTCGCGCAGCGCGTGGGCAGCGCGGGCCCGGTGCGAATTCTCGTTCTTCCACGCTTCGCCGATCTCGGCCACCGTGCGCGTTTCGCCCAGCGGGACGAAGATCGGGTCGTAGCCGAACCCCTCCGTGCCACGACGATCGCGGGCGAGCGTCCCTTCGAGCACACCTTCGACGACGATCTCGCGCCCGTCGGGTGTGTGGGCGACGATCACTGTCACCATGCGCGCCCGGCGATCATCTTCGGTTGCCAGACGCGCGAGCAAAGCGTCGGCCTGATCGAGGCCTGGCGCCCACCTGGCGGAGTGAAGGCCAGGCGCGCCGTCAAGCGCTGCGCACTCGATGCCCGAGTCTTCGCCGATCACGAGAACATCGGGTGCCTGGGCGCGACCCCACACCGCCTTGATGCGAGCGTTCGCTTCGTAGGTGTCGCCGGTCTCGTCGGGTGCCTCACCAACGATTGGGTCGATGGTCCATCCGGGCAAGGCAAGCCGAAGCTCCCCGAGCTTGTGGGCGTTCTGGCTGGCAAGTCGCGCGAGCACTAAACGAACGGAACATCGATCGCCTGCTGCTGCAGCTGCGCGAGCTCACCGATGCCCGATTCGGCGAGGTCAAGCAGCTCGTTCAGGCGCGCTCGATCGAACGGCACCTTCTCGGCTGTTGCCTGCACCTCAACGAGACGCCCATCGCCCGTCATCACGACGTTGAAGTCGACGTCAGCGTTCGAATCCTCGGAGTAGTCGAGGTCGAGCAGCGACACGCCTTCTACGACCCCAACCGACACCGCGGCAACCGACCCTGTGAGCGCCTTCGAGAGGCCGAACCGCTCGAGCGCACGGCTCGCAGCGACGTACGCGCCCGTGATCGCGGCACATCGGGTGCCGCCGTCAGCCTGGAGCACGTCACAGTCGAGATACACGGTGCGCTCACCGAGCGCCTCGAAGTCGACGATGCCACGCACAGCTCGGCCGATCAGCCGCTGAATCTCGACGGTGCGGCCACCCTGCTTGCCGCGGGCCGCCTCACGGTCTGTGCGCTCGCCGGTTGAGCCTGGCAGCAGCGAGTACTCGGCGGTCAGCCAGCCACGACCCGACTTGTAGAGCCACCGGGGCACACCTTCAGAGACCATCGCGGTGCACAGCACACGGGTCTTGCCCTGGCTCCACAGCACCATCCCATGCGGCTGTTCGAGGAAGGTCGGATCGGCGACGATGTCGCGGAGCTGGTCTGGACGACGTCCACTTTCACGGTTCATGCTGCGGCCCTTTCGAGTTCTGTGACCGCGACCTGTGCCACGTCACTGAGTGGTAGCTGGAGGAAGCGCTCACCGAGCGCCCGGAAGACGTCAGGGTCGCCGGTGGTGAGGAAGCGATAGGTGCCTTCGCGATTGCGGTCGTTCTCCCATCCCTTTCGCGCAAGCGTGTCGGCCACCTCACGGGCGGTCTCCTCGGCGGAGAACACGAGCGTGATGTCGCGGCCGAACACGCGCTGGAGCACAGGGCGGATCATCGGATAGTGGGTGCAGCCGAGAATGACGGTGTCGCAGCCGGCGGCCTTGAGCGGCGCCGCGTATTCCTGGACGGCCTCGACGGTCTGCTCGCCCGCCTCGATCAGCGGCACGAGTTTGGGGCACGGCACGGCGGTGAAACGGACGCCGGCGTCGAGGGTGCGGACGAGCGTCTCGTAGCGTCCCGCGGTGACGGTCGCTTGGGTGGCGAGCAGGCCGATCCGTCGGTTGCGCGTGGCGCGAACGGCGGCCGACGCTTCCGGCGTGATCACGCCGACGACAGGAACCGGGAGCGTTGCCTGCAGCTCGGGCAGCGCCGCCGACGTTGCCGCGTTGCAGGCGACGACGATCAGCTTCACACCGCTTGTCGCGAGGTAGCCACCGATCTCGTGCGCGAAGCGACGGATCTCTTCCAGCGGTCGTGGCCCGTACGGCAGCCGGGCGTGGTCACCGAGGTAGACGAAATCTTCGTTCGGCATCGTCACGAGGCACTCGTGCAACACGGTGAGGCCACCGACGCCTGAGTCGAACACTCCGATTGGCCGCGGATCCATGGGCGCATCGTAGAGGGGCTATCGGCCTATCCTCCCGTCATGGCGTCCGCGGTTCGGATCGGAACGTGTTCTTGGGCCGACGAGACCCTCAGCAAAATCTGGTACCCGAAAGGGCTTCCTGCGGGCGAACGCCTTGCCTGGTACGCGGAGCACTACTCCACGGTTGAGGTCGACTCAACGTTCTATCGCGTGCCCGACCGGACGATGGTGCAGCGGTGGGCCGACCGTACGCCCGACGACTTCGTGATGCACATCAAGGCGTTCGGTGTGATGACCCGTCATCCCGTGCGGATCGAGCAGGTGCCGCCGCATCTGCGCGACGGGATGCCAGTCGATGAGCGGGGTCGCGTTGATCGTCCGCCGCCCGAGCTGCGGGCCGCGATCTTCGGCGAGTTCTGGCGTGCGCTTGAGCCGCTGCGCGAGACGGGCAAGCTCGGCGGGATCCTGTTTCAGCTCCCGCCGTACCTCGAGTGGAAGCCGGCGGTGCTCGACTATCTGGAGTGGGCGCAGTCGATGATGCGAGGCGACCGCATGCTTGTCGAGTTCCGCAACCGCTCCTTCTTCGAGGAGGGGGTACGCGACGAGATGCTGCGGTTCCTAGAGGGGCGTGGCATGAGCTACGTGACGGTCGACGCACCGCGTCTCGCCGCAAAGAACGTTCCCCTCACCGTCGTCGCGGCGACCTCTCCCCTCGCCTATGTGCGCTTCCACGGTCGCAATGCCGCAACCTGGAATGCGCGCGGAGGCAGCGCGGCGAAGCGGTTCGACTACACGTACTCCGAGGATGAGCTGCGCGAGTGGGTTGAGCCGTTGCGCGAACTGTCGTCGCAGGCGAACGAGACATATGCCTTTTTCAACAACAACAACCAAACCGACGGTGTCGCGCAGGCACCGGCCGGGGCGAACCTGTTGATGAAGCTGCTCGAAGACGACGGCGTCGCGGTCGGCTGAAACGATTAATCTGGCGTCATGCACGTCCTCGCCATCGTTCACGGGCCTCAGGTGCGCCCCGAGCTCTTCGAAGACGTCGTGCTCGAGCACGGCCACGAACTGACGGAGTGGGACATTCGGGTGCAGGGTCGACCTGAGCGCGGCCACGACGCAGTGATGGTGTTTGGTGGCCTCCAGAACGTGGGTGAGGAAGACGAGCACCCGTGGCTGCACGACGAGTACGACCTGCTGCGCGAGTGGATTGACGAGGGAACGCCGCTCTTTGGCGTGTGCCTTGGCGCCCAGACCTTGGCGCACGCCCTTGGCGCGAAGGTTGCTCCGCTCGCCGAGGTGCAGGCCGGGTTTGTCGAGGTATCGCTGACGGCTGAGGGTCGTCGCGACCCGGTGCTCGGCGCACTCCCGCCGAGCTTCAACGCGCTCGTTGGCAACGGCTACGGCTTCCAGATTCCCGAGGCCGCCGTTGAGCTCGCAACCTCGATCGCGACGCCGCAGGCCTACAGGGTGGGTGAACGGGCCTGGGCGGTCCAGTTCCATCCTGAGGTGCGCGCCGATCAGGCGAAGCAGTGGTTTGCCGACGACGCATCGTGCGCGCGACTGCCCCGTCCGCTCGACGAGGTGCATGCCGAGGTCGACGCCGGCATCGAGGTGTGGCAGGAACACGGGCGCGAGCTCTGCTCGGCGTTCCTTGCCGCGGCAGCTCGCTAAATCTCGAGCGGCAGATCAGACGCGGCGTACTCGTGCCACGACCCGCGGTAGTTGCGGGCGTTGAACCCGAGCGCCCGTAGCGCCTGGGTCGCCATCTGCGACCGTGAGCCGCTGTGGCAGTAGGCGACGACTTCGGTGCCTTCGGGCAGCCCGAGTCGTTCGCGCACCTCGACCTCGCCCATCGTCAGCAGCTCCTGCACGTCGAAGTGGATCGCACCCGGGATGTGCCCCTGCCGGCGGCAGCAGTCGTTCCCGTAGGAGCCGTCGAACTCCCAGAGGGCACGAACGTCGAGCACGACAAGCTCGTCGCGACGTTCGGTGAGTTCTGTGAGATCGATGTCAGTCATGAGCTGCGCACGAGTGCGATTTCTGTCGCGAACGCCGGATGACGCGCACGGTCGCTCAACCATTCTTCCAGGCGATCCGGGAGGCGGAACCCGTGAAGGTCACGCGCACGGATAACCCACGGCGCGAACGCAGCATCGACGAAGAGGCTCTGGCCGATCGGCAGCTCCTCAAGCCGCTGCTCAACGGAATGCGACTCACCCTGACGGAACGCGTACCAATCGCGCGCGAGCAGTTCGTCGAAGCGATGGACGAGCAGGCGTGCGGTCGCACGGTCGCGAGCGTCGGCGGGAAGCAGTGGACGGTCGGGATACCGCTCGTCGAGGTACTCCATGATCACTGCCGATTCCGGCAGGACGTAGCCGCCGTCGTCGAGCACTGGCACGCGGCCCGACACGTTGAGGTCGTAGATCCACGACGGGCGCTCGTGAAGATCGACCTCGACCGTCTCGTAGGCGATCTCTTTGAGCTGGAGCGCAATGCGGACGCGCGCGCAGAACGGACAGGCAGCTGCGTCGTAGAGCTTCACTGTGTGGTTGTAGCTGTTTCTCTGGTGCCGAGTCAGGGTTTTCGCAGCGCGGCGAGGAGGTAGTGCGCCGAGAGGTTCTGGAACGGCGCGAGCTTCGGCCCGAGATCTTCAACGGTCGACCCGTAGAACGTCTCTGCTGCTTTGGCGAGCACGAGGTCACCGATCGGCCAAGCGGTCGGCCGGGCGAGATGTCGCGCGAGGAACCATTCGGCGCTCCACGCCCCGAGACCCTTCTGGGCCGTGATCGCTGCTCGGACTTCGTCGTCGGGCAGGAGCCGGAGCGCATCAAGGTCGAGTTCGGATTGTGCGAGAGCGACCGTCGCCGCAGCCTTTGCGCGCGAAAAGCCAACTGCCACGAGCTCGTCGGGTTCAGCCGAAGCAACCCGCGCCCGCGTTGGGAACGCCGAGACGCGGCCAACCGTCACACCGAAGCGTTCGATGAAGCGGTTGCGGATCGCCCCGGCAGCAAGCAACGAGACCTGTTGCGCGGTGATCACCCCAACAAGCTGCTCCCACGGGTCGGGAATGATCGGCGGTCGAAACCCCGGTAGCCGGGCGACGATCGCGTCCATCACAGGGTCGCTCTGCGCCCAGGCGTAGAACCCGTCGAGATCGTGTTCGATCCCGAGCAACTGCTCGACGGTGCGATGGATCGACTCGTCATACGGGTCGACGTCCACCCCGCCCGTGGCGGGCGTTAGCCGAACTTCACGTCCGTTGATCGCTCGATACAGCGCCTCGTCGTGCCACAGCACGGCGAGGTCGGGGCCGAAGACCCGAAATCGTTCAGTCGAAAGCTCGAAGTCGTACGGCGCTGGGAGCGCGACGAACGTCATGCCGCAAGTGCGGCGACAACCTCGGTGAGCGTCTCGAACCGTTCGAACGGCACGCCCTCGGTTTCGAGGTGTCGGGCGAGCGCGTCGCGGGCGAAGATCCGGTCGGCGGCAAGGGCGGCGCAGCGGTCTGAATACCCGTCGCCGACGTAGGCCATCGGCCGTTCGGTGGGCAGGTTGCGTCGCTTGCAGAGCTCACCACACACCTCGCACGGCTCCGGGTCGCGCCACTCGATCAGCCAGCCGTCGGTGCGTGGGTTGATGCGGTTTGCACGCACCTCAAGTGAGACGCCTTCTCGCGCGAGCAGCGGCTCGATCGTCTGGTGGAAGCCACCCGAGAGGATCAGCGGGTTGTGTTTGGCGGCAAGCTCATGGAACCCCTCGCGCACCACGACCGAATCGAGCAGGAACGTAAGCGCCTCCTCGAACGGCACCTGGATCGTCGCGAGCTCCATCTCCATCACCTCGCGGTAGGAGAGCGTCTTGCCGAGATCCTTCTCGGCCTGCGCGAAGATCTCGCGGTCGCCGAACTCGTCGAGCAGCATCCACAGGGAGTCGCGCATCGTCACGGTGCCGTCCCAGTCGAGCACGACCCGCATCACAACCGCCCGTGGTAGAACGCCATGCGTGGAGGCTAGCCGCGACCGCGTGATCGCCGAAGTCGGTAGCTGGGAAGGTGTCGCTGTCGCGCCGCATCGCTTTGGCGGAACCGAGTTTCGCCTTGGCGGCCGGGAGATCGGCCACATCCATACCGAGGGGATCGCCGACCTGCCATTCACGCGGCGGGTGCGCGACATGCTGATCGAGACGGGCCGCGCCCACGTGCATCGCATCCTCCCCGACTCCGGCTGGGTTGAACGTCGGCTCGCGACCGACGACGACGCAACCGAGGTGATTGAGCTCTTTCGACTCTCGTACGAGCGCGCACAGGTCGCAAACGCCGTCCGCGCCAAGCGCGAAGCGGAGCGGCCCGGCTAGACCGAGACCGCGAGCGTTCCGAGGGTCGGAATCTCGACCTCGATCTGGTCGCCTGGTGCAAGTCGCACCGGCTCGGCCGGAATGCCGCCCGAAAACAGCACGTCGCCGGGTCGGAGAACCGCGGATCGGGCCGCGTAGGCGACAACGTCGTCCCATGCGACCGTCAAGTCGGTGAGGGAGGCTGTCGCAATCTCGGCGTCGTTGATGCGGAGGGTGACGGTGCCCGTCATCCCCTCCCACTCGTCGGGCGTGCGCAAGACAGGGCCCAGAGCGATGCCGGCGTCGAGGCTCTTGCCGGGCCCGCGACCTGCGGCCCGCTCGGCGCTTTCAACATCGCGTGCGACGAACGCTGCGACCGCAGTGAAGCCTCCGATCGCTCCCTCCGCGCCGATCACGGCGGCGATCCCGGCTGCAACATCAACCTCGCCGTCAGGGATGCTCGCCTGCTGCCCGTGACCATAAATGGGGGCTGTGGGGCCGAACACAAAGAACGGCTCGTTGGTGGGCGAGAACAGGTCGAAGATGCGGACGCTCGGCGGCGCGATCACCGGGGGTCGAAAGTCGCAGTCGGCGAGCGCGTAGCGCGCATGTTCCCGCGCGGCGCCACCGCCGGTGAAAAACGCCTGCAACGTCTGGGCGGCGAGCTGAACAACCTCGTCGCCGTCGATTCGACCCGGCCAGCCCCGTTCGAGCGCCATCTCGCGCGGCGTGAACATGCAGAGCTTCATGGCAGTTCCATCCTGTCGGGTTCGGTGTGGACGACAACGTCACCAATGTCGGGACGCTCGCGCCGGATCCGTTCTTCGATCTCCGATGCTTCGCGGTGCGCCTGACGCAACGCCATGTCGCCATCGAGACCCAGGGTCAGCCACGCAACGATCTCGCCGTCGTCGGAGCGGATGAACCGCAACTCACGCGGCGGCTGACCCGTGACCTCCTCGACGATGCGCGCAACCTCAGGGGCGGCAAAGTCGATCTCGTGCGCTTCGAGCGGCGGAGCAATCGGCTCGATGTGCGAATGGACGATGTCGACCTCCGGAACGGCAACGCGGATCGTGCGCTCAAGAGAATCGGCGACCTCGTGGGCGTGATCGAGCGTGAGGTCGGCCGGGAGCTTCACATGCAGGGAGAGCTCGCTGCGGCCGTCGATCTCATAGAGCGCGACGTTGTGCACTTCCCGCACGCGCGGCACGGCGAGTGCGGCCGCGTGCGCGCGCTCCCACACGCTCGTCTCAGGCAGCGGCTCGACGTGCACCACCACATCGCTGCCCGGCAGCACGTCTTCGAGCGTGCGCTCGACGAGATCGGCGGCAGCATGCCCCTGCCCAACAGCAGCGAGCGACGAGACGCCGATCACGACATCGGCGAACTGGCGTGTTCCTGACCGACGCATGCGCAGCCGCTTGAGCTGAAGGCCCGGCCCGAGCGCGGAAATCGCGTTCCGTGCGGCAGCTTCCGCGTCGGCAGGCGAGCGATCCATCAACACGTCAACGTTGTGGCGGATCAGCTGGGCCGCGGCGCCGAGAACGAGCACCGCGACAAAGAGAGCGGCGTACGAGTCACCCGACGGGTGCCCCTGCGAGGACAGGATCAGGCCAGCAAGAACCGCCAGGGTGCCTGCGAAGTCGCTTGCGAAGTGCAACGCGTTGGAGGCGAGCGCGTCGCTCTTGTACTTCTGTGCGGTGCGCCACGACACGATCGCCCGGCTGCTGTCGACGATGAGCACAACACCGACGACGCTGAACACCGCCCAGCCGGTGTGCACCGGATGATGGACGCCCGAGAGACGGTCAATCGCCTGCACGGCGATGTAGATGCTGGCGATAGCGAGAAACGCCGCCTCGGCGAGCGCGGCGAGGTTTTCGGCCCGGCCATGCCCGTATTGGTGTTGCACGTCAGCTGGCCGGTCGGCGACGCCAAGCGCAAGAAATGTGAGGAGCGCGGCGACAAGGTCGGTGCCCGAATGGATCGCTTCGGAGATCAGGCCAAGGCTGTGCGCCGTGATGCCAACGACGAGCTTCATCACGACGAGCGCGACCGCGGCGAGGACCGAAAGGAGGGCCGCCCTTCGCTGTGGACTCATCGGCTTCCCGCGCATGCCCGCATCTTCGCAGTGTCGGTCGGTCGCCGCCGACCGCAGAGCGCTATTCGACCGACTCGACGGGTGCGAGCTTGCTTCCCCGAGGCCGGGAAAGAAGGATCGCAACCCCGATCGTGACACCCCCTAGCACCTGGAGCACCGTGATCTTTTCCGACAAGAGCAGGACACCGAAGAGGGCCGCAAGGAAGAACTGGAGGTTGGAAAAGAGCGATGCCCGTGAGGGCCCGATGATCTTGATCGAGCGGAACCACAGGACGTTTGCGAAGACGAGCGAAAGGACCACCGCAAAGCTGTAGGTCGCCCAGACGGTGTGCGACAGATGCAACGTCTGCGTCTTGAGCTGCGGTGTCGCGATCGCGAGCATCACGAGCGAGGTGCAGCCGAAGGCGTATGCACTCAGCCGAATCGGCGAGTAGCGCGTCATCATCGGCGTCGCCATCACCGAGTAGAACGCCCACGTGATGACGGCAACCATCGTGAGTGCGTCCCCCTTGAGGTTCGACGAGAGCGAGCCGTTCGTACCCACCGCGACGAATACGACACCGACGAGCGAGACGACAGCCGCGATAGCGAACCGTCGCGTGGGCCGCTCGATACCGGCAAAGAACGAGATCAGCGCGGCGAAGATCGGCATCGTCCCGAACAGCAGCGCCGCGCTTGCCGTTGAGGTGTAGCGCAGCGCGTAGATGAAACACACCTGGTTCGCGACGAGCCCGACTGCGCACAGCGCGAGGACTCCAAAGTCGTTGCGGGCGATCCTGACCGACCCTTCAAACACCCGCGACAGGCCGAAGAAGATGATCGCGGCGATCGTGTAGCGGCTTGAGGAGTACGCGAGCGGATGCACGCCGTGCGTGATTGCGTACTTCGTGGCGGTGAAATTGCCGCCCCAGAAGGTCATCGTGATCACCAACATGAGGTCTGCGGACCGTCCCGCTACCCCCGACCGTAGCCGCCCCATGAGGGCCGACACTATCGGCACAGTAGGACCTCACGTCCGCCGCGCCGTTAGGATTGACGGCGAGATGAGTTCGGAGCCGACACGCCACGACATCGACGCGCTTGTGGGGCCTGCAACGCCGCACTTCGCGTATCAGCTGCGCGCCCGCGTGCATGAGCTCGTTCGTGGGCTGCCCGCCGACCATGAGGTGCGTGTGTACGGCGAACAGAAGATGGCAGCGCTCGACGCGCTTGGGCATGCGTCGTCGCGTGCGCTCGAAGGTCACCGCGAATCTCCGGCGCGCCCCGGCTGGGAGAACATCCCGAGCAGCGCGACGGCCGGTTCGCAGCACCCGCACGCCTCGTGACGGTCTTCGTCACTGGCGGCACGCGCGGCATCGGCAAGGAGATCGCTCTCCGGTTCGCCCGTGACGGTGCAAAACGGATCGCGCTTGGCTACCTGCGCAACGATTCGGCAGCCGAGGCGGCGGCCGAGGAGGTTCGTGCAGCTGGCGCCGAGGTGGTGCTGGTGCGCGGCAACGTGTCGTCGGAAAAGACGCTTGAGGATGTTGTTGCCCTTGGCCCACTCGATGCGCTGATCCACAACGCCGCCACGGGTGTTGTGCGGCCGGCGATGGAGACCGAGGACAAGCACTGGGATTGGACGATGAACGCGAATGCGCGGGCGCTGCTGTCGCTTGCCCGCGCGGTCGTTCCGCAGATGAAGCCTGGATCGTCGATCGTCGGCATCTCGTCGCTCGGTTCGATCCGTGTGCTCGAGAACTACGTGCTGATTGGCACCTCGAAGGCGGCGCTTGAGGCGCTCATCCGGTATCTCGCCGTCGAGCTGGCGCCGCAGGGTATTCGCGTGAACGCGGTTTCGGCCGGTGTCGTTCAGACGGGTGCGCTTGAGCATTTCCCGAACCGCGACGAGATGCTTGCGGCCGGTGCTGCGAACCCGGTGGGCCGCCTGGTGCAGCCCGCCGATGTGGCAGGTGCCGTGAAGTTCCTCTGCTCTCCCGACGCCGCAATGGTGTGCGGGCACGTGCTGATCGTCGACGGTGGCTTCCTGCTTCCGACCGGCATCGGCGGCGGACTCGGCGAGTAGCGCCCGTTAGGCGGGTGGGCGCCGTGTGACGCGGCGCGCGAGATCGAGTGCGACGTAGCGCGCGATCTTGGGGTTCTCTTGCAGTCGGCGCACCGAGTACTCGTACCAGTGGGTGCCGAACGGGACGTAGACGCGCACGCGATGGCCGGCGCGAACGAGCTCATCGCCCCGTTCGGAGCGAACGCCGAGGAGCATCTGGAACTCGTACTCGTCGGTGGTGAGTCCCGCTGCCCGCACGCGTCGCTCGGCCTCGGCGATGAGGTACTCGTCGTGGGTGGCGATCGCGACGTAGCTTCCCGCTTCGATTAGGGCGTCGAGGCAGCGGAGGTAGCTCGCGCGGATCTCGTCGGGATCGTGGAATGCGATCGCGGCCGGTTCGACGTAGATCCCTTTGCAGAGCCGAACGTTGGCGAGGCCGGGCAGGTCGCTCTCGGTGCGGTGGAGGTAGGCCTGGACGACGATGCCGACGTTTTGGTGGCCGATCGCCGCGAATTCGCGGAAGAGCTCGAGCGTCAGCTCGGTTGTCGACGAGTCTTCCATGTCGATGCGCACGAAGCGTCCGCGTGCGGCGGCGTCGTCAAGGATCGCGGCGACGTTTTCACGGCAGAGCGTGTCGTCGATTGCGAGGCCGAGGCCGGTGAGCTTCACCGACACCCCGGCGTCGAGGCTCAGCTTGTCGAGCCGTGCAAGCACGCGGTGGTACTCGCCTGCGATTGCGCGGGCTTCGTCGGTGCTCGTCACGGTCTCGCCCAGGACGTCGATCGTGGCGTGTTTCCCGTTCGCGTTCAGGTGCGCGACGACGCGCATTGCGTCTTCGAGCGTTGGCCCCGCAATGTAGGGAGCCGAGAGGCGGCGGACGATCCCGCGCGGCACGAGCGGCAGAGATTTCGCGATCGCGCGGTCGAACACGGCCATTCCGCGGAGGTTAGAGCTTGAACCGGCTCATCCGCCCCACCGCGTGCCCCTTTCGGCCATGCCCTGGGGACAGTCCCCCGGCCGTGGCCGAAGTGGACGTGGCCGCTCGGCGAGCGGCGATGGGGCAACGCATTGCGGCGCACGAGGCGTCCGACGGCGCCATGTCTTTTCCACGGCGCTGAAAATCCAAAAAGGACGGTGGTGGCCCGTCCGTATTGGTCAGGAGAGCCTGGGCCCGCGCTACGAACGCATGAAGCCCTGGCGGGCGGCGCTGACGAGCGCCACTGCCTCAGGGAAGAGAACGCGCATGGCGTCGCGAAGCGCGACAGCCTGCTCGTCGGGCGTTCCGGTGACAACCACCTGCGCGAGCGCTGCGGAGCTGAGCTCGACCGCGGTGTTGAGGGTCAGCGTCGCGAACTGCTCGCGCTGGGCCTCCTGCACCGACTCGGCCTGCTGCTCGGCAAATTCGCGCAACCCACGGAGCAGATCCTCGGGATCGCCGCCGAACGGGAGTCCAAAGCCGCCTTCCATAGGTTGGAGGCTAGCGGAGCGGGATGGCGTACCGCGTCACCACGTCGTTGACGAACGCGTCGACTGCACCGGCGAGCGATGCGAGCGCGGTTGCGAACGGCGAGTCGACCTGACCCAGCGCCTGTTCAAGCCGTCGGACACCGATGCCGACTTCGTCCAGGAACGTTGGGGTGGCGATACGTGGTGGAGCGCCGATCACTTTCTCAAGTTCAAGTGCTGCGTCTTCGGCGGCTTCGATGCCGTCGGGTGCTTCGGTGAGTCGCACTTGCGCGAGCCGCTGACGTAGCTCTTCGAGCTCACCCCCACCTGCTGTCTCCTCGGCGAGCTCGCAGAGGACGATCACCGAGGCGACCTCTCTGATCGTCTCGAGCTCAGTAACGGGGTTTGCCGCGTCGTCGACGACAAGCCAGCCCGGCTCTTCGTCTTCGCCGAGCGCGACGAGATAGTGACGGGCGCCGCCGGTCGGTTCGGCTGCGATAACTGCCTTCACGACCCCACCGGCTGAGATGGCGGTCGCGATCCGTTCGAGGTCTTCACGAAGTCCCACGCCAAGACGTTAGACCGTCACCTACCATTTGTCGCGATGACTGCCGCCGCCATCGTTGCGATCGTCGCCGCCGTTGTGGCTGCGGGAGCTGCTGCAGCCGCGTTTGCGGCGCTGCGCAAGACGCGTGCGCATGAGCGGGCGCTGGAGCGCGAGATCGAACGCGGGAAGGCGATGTTCGATGAGGTTGTCACTCGCGAGGCCCGGCTTCGTGCAGAAGAGCTGGAGCAGACATTGGCGATGATCCGTTCGGAGGCGATCTCGAAGTACGCGGCTGAGGAGCGGCGGATCGCTGAAGAGCGTCGCCAGGTTGCGGCGGAGATCGAGCGTACTGCGACCACGGCGATGACTGAGGCGCTTACGGCAGTGCAGCGCAAGGTTGAGCAGCGCATCACCGATTGGTCGGCCGATGTCGACAAGTTGCAGGAGGGACTTTCGAACGAGCTTGTGAAGATCGGGGCGCAGCAGAGGCAGGCGATCAAGGATCTTGAGGCGAAGATCGCGGAGGAAGACACCCGGCTGCAGGGCACGATCGATCGGAGCCGTGAGCAGATCGCGAAGCTGCGGGGCGAGCTTGAGCGTCAGGCTGACGCGCTGGCGAAGGCGGGCGCGGCCGACCTTGAGAATCATGCGGCCGAACGTCGCGCGGCACTTACCGACGTTGGCGAGCGGCTCCGTCGGCGTGAGGAGGAGATCACTGCGCAGATCGAGCGGGAGCAGGCGGAGGCGACGCAGCGTGTGACGGCCACCTTGAGCGATGTTGAGCACCGTCAGGTTGAGCAGTTGCGTCGCGTTGTGCAGCGCGAGGCGGCGCGTTTCTCGGAGGCGGCTGCGCAGCAGTTTGAGCTGGTGATCAGGGCTGAACGTGAGGAGGCGGCGCGACGGCTGAGCCGTGAGCTCGACCTTGCCGTTGAGCGGTTCGCGCGTGAGGCCGAGGGTGACCTTGCCGAGCGCGTTGAGCAGCTTGCGCAGTCGGCCGTTTCGCGCGTTGAAACGAAGCTCTCGACGATCGATGCGGGCTTCGAGCGGGCCCGTAACGATGCGACCGCTGCAATGGCCCGGCGAACAGCTGAGGCTGAGGCCGATCTCCGCGGGCGGCTCGAAGCTGTTGCGCGGGAGGCAGAGGCTGCACGGTCGGCGATCGAGAATCGTTTGCACGATCTCGCCCGCCGTTTTGATGATCTTGCGGCGCGGACATAGTCGCAATCCGCCAGTTCGCGTAGGCTTCCCGAACTTCACGCCAACTTCTGCTCGCAGCGTTCGTTTGAACACACAGCTTGCGAGGAGTTGAGGGTCGTAGGGTGAACCGATTTCCCATCAGCAGACGAACATCGAGTAGACGCCAATGAGCCAGATCACAGAATTCCCGCAGTCGGAACAGGAGAAGGTTGATTCCTGGCGTCTGCATGTGCTGATCGAGGCTGGCTATCCGGCTGAGTTGGCCGAGAAGCTGGCGCACTCCGACACTGATCTTCACCAGGCTGTCGAGCTTGTTGACGCTGGCTGCAGTCACGAGACTGCCGCCGCCATCCTTCTTTAGGAGGGCTTGGCGAAGCGTGCTTCACCGAGCCCTTCGATTGAAGTCAAGAACCGTGAGATTCACGCGCTGCGCCGACCTGTGACGGCGGCAGACTAGAGCCGTGGCGAAGGTTGAATCGACGGAGGTTGACGGGCGCAAGGTCTTTAGCGTTCGGTCGTTCAACGACGGCATCGCGCAGTGGCTAGGGAAGCTGCCGAGCGTGTGGGTCGAGGGTGAGCTGACCGAGCTAAAGCGGCAGCAGCGGTGGACGTCGGTGTTTTTCACGCTGAAGGATCCCGACACGGGCGCGACGGTTGGAGCGCAAATGGGGCGTTCGCAGTACGACGCGTTGGAGCTTGATCTCGTCGACGGCGACCGCGTGTACGTGCAGGGGCGACCAAGCTTCTTCAAGGAGCGGGGGACGTTCAGCCTGCGGGCATTGAAGATCGAGCGTGCCGGGTTGGGAGCGCATCTTGCGGCGCTTGAGCGTCTTCGGGTGAAGCTTGCGGCCGAGGGTTTGTTTGCAGAGGAGCGCAAGCGGCCGCTGCCTCGGATCCCGAAGCTGATCGGCCTCGTGACCGGCAACGATGCGGCGGCGAAACGTGATGTGCTGACGGCGATCCAGGCGCGCTTTCCGCCCGCTCAGGTGTTGGTCGCCGAGGCGTATGTCCAAGGCCCGCGTGCGGTGCCCGACGTGATCGCTGCGATGGCTGCGCTTGTCGAGCGCGGCGTCGACGTGATGATTGTTGCGCGTGGCGGCGGCAGCTTCGAGGATCTGCTCGCGTTCTCGGACGAGAAGATCGTGCGCGCGGTCGCCGAGTGCCCGGTGCCGATCATCACGGCGATCGGCCACGAGCAGGACACGCCGTTGTGCGATCTTGCGGCTGACGTGCGTGCCTCCACCCCATCCGTTGCTGGTCGGCTGGTCGTTCCCGACCTGATCGAGCTGCGTGCGTGGCTTGACCGCGCACATTCCGGCCTTGAGCGTGGCGCCCGCCGCATGGTTGAGCGTCAGGTGTTGCGCAGCGACGAGTTGCGTCGGCGGCTGGCAGCCGCACCTGCACTTGCCGTCGAGCGTCGGCGTGCACGGCTGAACGCGACGCATGGTCGGCTCGCTGCGCTCTCACCGCGGGCAACGTTGGAGCGCGGGTACGCGATCGTTCGTGCGGGCGACTCGCTCGTTCGCGACCTGCCGGGCGGCGGTACCGAGGTGGGCGTCGAGATAGCGGCTGGGTCGTTCTCGGCGGTGGTCGCGTGAGCGAGCCAACGTTCGAGGAGGCGCAGACGGAGCTTGAGCAGATCGTGCTGCGCCTTGAGCGTGGCGATGTCGATCTCGACGAGCTGACGAAGCTTTGGGAGCGGGGCGAGGAGATCTACCGCCGCCTAGCCCGCGACCTCACCGAGGTCGAGGGGAAGATCGAAGAGCTCGCCCGCAAGGTCGCCGCCGCGAGCGGCGACACCCCGCCTGCCGCTTAGGCAGCCGCGAGCGCTTCGCCGAGCGCGA
>CAEZXP010000006.1_pt1 | contig 101622 bp, 83 predicted proteins | sample 7265271 | NCBI WGS metagenome assembly CAEZXP01 (sample SAMEA6813909, study PRJEB35770) | uncultured Actinomycetes bacterium | biome: Freshwater; feature: Freshwater reservoir; material: water | place: Czech Republic | collected 2016-11-09 | depth 0.5m m
CCGTCACGAATGAGTTGACGCCAAGGGAGTCGCGACGCAATCACCGCGGCAAGCCCGGCCGAGAGCGCGTAGAGCGGTGCGGTCGGGTGGACGAAGATCGCTGACCCGAGCGCCGCCCCGGCAATCGCGAAACGGAGTCGACCGCCAAGCCGAGTGGCGCGGAGTGCCAACACCGTCGACCAGAGCAGCCACGCGAGCAGCATCGTGTGCGGACGGCCGAACGAGGCGTACGACATTCCGAGGGGTGATGTTGCGAGCAGCAACACCGCACCGAAGGCGGCCCACGGGCCAGCGAGCTCCCGTGCGATCAGCGCCGTTGCGGGCAGTGCCGCGAGGAAGAAGAAGATGGAGAGCCCGCGGAGCCCAAGCAGCCCGTGGACGTGCTGCAGGGTGACATGCACGAGCCAGAAGTGGAACGGGCCGCCGCCGCGCTTGTTCGAGACGATGTCGAAGATCGAAGCGAACGAGTGTCCTGCCACAAAGCGCGTCATCTCCTCGTCGACGTTCAGCGGGGCGAGCGTGACGGCGCGATGGGCAAGCGTCGCCGCGATCGCGGCCGCCACGACGATCACGCCCGCCAAGGCGAGGCGGTGCGACGGTCGAGTGGGCGTCACGGGATGAGAGGTGGGCAGAGGGACGGCACGAGCCCCCATGCAAGCAGAGAGCACGGCTCCGGGCGCGAGGTGCGGCGTTCAAGCAGCGAGGCGCGCAATTTTAGGAATCGTTAACCGTGCTCTAAGGTGCCGTGCTTACCGTCGCATGTGCTCGGGATACGCAGACGAAAGGATTTCGCATGGGACGAAACTTCACCTCGCGCATCACGCTTAGCGCCGCTGCGCTAGCGATCGGTGCAGTCGGGCTCGCGGGCGCAGCTGATGCCGCGTCGAAGGCGCGTGGCCACCAGTTTGGACATTCGGCATTCTCTGCCCGTGGTGGGTTCGGCTTCGCTGGCATGAATGGCGGCTTTGGCGGCCCGGGTGGCGCTCTTGGCTTCCGTGGCGGCATGGGTGGTCATGGCGACCACGGCCCCGGCGGCCCTGGTGGCGCAGGCCCCGTTGGTGGCATTGCGCTGCAGAGTGCAGCGACGTATCTCGGGATCTCCCTCTCGACGCTGACGGCCGATCTCAACTCCGGGAAGTCGCTCGCCGAAGAGGCGGTAGCAAAGGGCAAGACGGCGGCGGGGCTGATTTCGGCCATCTTTGCTGACGCAAAGTCGAATCTCGATGCCCAGGTTGCAGCGGGCTGGCTCACCTCGGCACAGGAGACGAAGCTTGTCGACGCCCTGACGACCCAGGTCACGAACCTCGTGAACAACGGGCCCGAGGGGCACGGCCCAGGGTCTGGAGCGCTCAGCCAGGCCTCTCTCCTTGGCTCAGCGGCGACCTACCTTGGCGTCACGGTCAGCGACCTGCGAACCGCGCTCGAGAGCGGCAAGTCGCTTGCGACGGTCGCAACCGACAAGGGTAAGACACCATCGGGGCTGATCACCGCCTTGACGACTGCGGCAAAGGCCAAGTTGGATGCTGCAGTCACGGCGGGCACGCTGACGCAGGCCCAGGAGGATTCGATCGTCGCGAGCTTGAACGACCGGATCACGTCGTTCGTGAACGCCACGCCGAAGGCTGGCGGACTTCACGGGCCGGCATTCCTCGATACGGCCGCGACCTATCTCGGACTCACCCAGTCGGAGTTGAAGACGGCGCTGGACGGCGGCAAGACGCTCGCTCAGGTTGCAACAGACAAGGGGAAGACGAGCGCTGGGCTGATCTCAGCGATTGCCGCTGCTGCGAAGGCGAACCTCGATACGGCCGTTGCCGCGGGTCGGTTGACGCAGACGGAGGAAGACACGCTCATCACGAATTTGACGAGCCGGGTCACCGCCTTCGTGAACGGCACAGCACCGTCGCACGGCACGAGCATTGCCAAGCTCTTCCGGCGCTAAGCGCAGGGAGGAGCTAGGAGAACGACGTGTGGGGCCGCGGCGACGCGGCCCCACACGTCTCTCGAGGTGCTACCGCGCGACGCCGGTGGCGCGGGCCGCGTTCGCGACGGCGGCGGCAACGGCCGGCGCCACGCGTGCATCGAACGGGCTCGGAATCACGTAGTCGGGCCGCAGTTCGCTTTCGGTAATCACCGAGGCGATCGCGTTTGCCGCGGCGAGCTTCATCTCTTCGTTGATCGCTCGTGCCCGAACGTCGAGCGCGCCGCGGAACACACCGGGGAAGGCGAGCACGTTGTTGATCTGGTTCGGATAGTCCGAGCGTCCTGTCGCGATCACCGATGCGAGGCCGGCGATCTCTTCCGGCATCACTTCGGGATTCGGGTTCGCCATCGCGCAGACGATCGCGCCGTCGTTCATCGTTGCGACGGCGTCGCGTGAGATCGCGCCTGGGACGCTCACACCGATGAAGATGTCGGCGCCTGCAAGCGCCTCGTTGGCGCTACCGATGAAACCGTGTGGGTTCGTGCGTTCGGCGTACCGGGCCCGCCATGGGTCGAGATCGGTGCGGCCCGTGTGAAGCGATCCGTGCTCGTCGCATCCGATCACGTTGGTGATTCCGGCATTGAGAAGTATGTACGTGACGGCGACGCCTGCTGAACCTGTTCCAGTCAACACGACCTTCACACCCTCTGGTCGCTTCCCGACAACCTTGAGCGCGTTCAGGAGCGCTGCGAGCACCACGATCGCGGTGCCGTGTTGGTCGTCGTGGAACACCGGAATGTCGAGCATGGCCTTGAGTCGCTCTTCCACTTCGAAGCAGCGGGGCGCAGAGATGTCTTCAAGGTTGATTCCGCCAAAGCCTGGGGCGATCGCGGCGACGGTTGCGACGATCTCGTCAGGCACTTTCGTTGAGAGCACGATTGGCCATGAGTCGACGTTTCCGAACTCTTTGAAGAGCAGCGCCTTCCCCTCCATGACGGGCATTGCGCCTTCCGGCCCGATATCGCCGAGCCCAAGCACAGCGGTTCCGTCGCTGACGACAGCAACGGTGTTGCGCTTGATCGTGAGCTCCCATGCGCGCGAGACATCGTCTGCGACGGCGCGCGAGACACGGGCGACACCGGGGGTGTAGAGCATCGAGAGCTCGTCGCGGGAGCGGAGCGGACTCTTTCCACCCATGACGATCTTGCCCCCGTCGTGGAGCAGGAACGTGCGGTCGGTGACGTTTTCGAGCGTGACGTCGGCAACGCCACGCGCGACATCCGCGAGAGCCGCAGCGTGGTCGGCGGTCGCTGCGTCGACGACGACGTCTCGGGTGCGTGGTCCGTCGCCAGGAATCAGGGTGATGTCACCGACGACGCCGCCCGCCGCTTCGAGGGCGTCAATGAGGGCTGCGAACGGCCCGGGAGACGCCGGGCTTGTGACACGAAGGATGACGCTGAATTGGGCGGAAGCGCGCGGGGTGGTGGGCATGACCGAATCCTACGCCGAGCGGTCGGGCCGACTTCGGTTCATGGTGTGCGAACGGTGATTGCGACCGCTGGCCGCGCTGCTGGATGCAGTGCGCGCAGCACCGTCAGCACGTCGACGCGTTGCGGATCGATCAGGCGCTCTCGAACCTCCTGGAAAACGCGTTCACGCACGGGTCGGGTGACGTTGTGATGAGCGTTACGCCAGACGACGAGGATGTCGTCTTCTCTGTCCGTGACCACGGAGCTGGGTTCCCTGACGGGTTCGGCGAGCGCGCCTTCGACCGCTTCACGCGTGCTGATGAGGCGCGGAGCTCGACAGGCACAGGGCTTGGCCTTGCGATCGTTGCGGCGATCGCTCGCGCCCACGGCGGGGAGGCGACGATCGTGCCTGGCGCGGGCGGCGCGGAAATCACACTTCGCATACCTCGTTCGTAGATCCTTGATCACCCCTACCTGCTCCGGCTATCGTCCCGAGGGGTGGCCCTCGACCAAGCATTTCGGAACGCTATGCGCGCCGCGCTGCCGCAGGATGCGCTCCTCGAAGACGAGGCGTCTCGCCGAACGTATGAGTGCGACGGGCTGACGGGGCGGCGATCGGTTCCCGACCTCGTGATCCTGCCGGGCACGGTCGACGAGGTTCGGGCAGCAGTTCGTCTCTGTCATGCGCACGGCGTGCCGTTTGTCGCCCGAGGTGCCGGAACGGGATTGTCTGGGGGATCGCTGCCGGTCGCAGAAGGCGTGGTGATCGGCCTCTCTCGCCTCGATGCGATTCTCGACATCGATCTTGCGCGCGGGCGGGTTGTTGTCCAGCCTGGTGTCACGAACCTGGCAGTGACGAAGGCCGTGTCGTCTGCCGGGTGGTACTACGCGCCTGATCCATCGAGCCAGCAGGTCTGCACGATCGGCGGCAACGTCGCCGAGAACTCGGGTGGCGCTCACTGTTTGAAGCACGGCTTCACGGTCAATCACGTGATGGCAGCCGACGTCGTGCTTCCCGATGGAGAGCTTGTCACCCTGTCGCGCGACGACTCCGGCCCCGATCTCCTGGGGCTCTTTGTCGGCTCGGAGGGGACACTTGGGATCGTCGTGTCAGCGACGCTTCGCTTGTTGCGCACGCCTCAGGCTGTGCGCACGTGGCTCGCAGGCTTTGAGTCGACCGACAAGGCCGGCGATGCGGTGTCGCAGATCATCAGCAGCGGGATCTTGCCGTCGGCCATCGAGATGATGGATTCGCTCACGATCGCCGCTGCAGAAGCGGCGGTGTCGGCTGGCTATCCCAAAGGTGCGGGAGCGGTGCTCCTCGTTGAGGTCGATGGGCCTCTGGCTCAGGTCGACGACGACAGCGCCGCCATTGAGGCGATCTGTCGGGCATGCGGCGCGTTCGAGATGCGTGCTGCCGACACCGTGGAGGAGCGCGCTCGTCTGTGGAAGGGACGAAAGTCGGCGTTCGCTGCCGTTGGTCGCATCTCGCCTAACTACTACGTGCAAGACGGTGTTGTCCCTCGGACGAAGCTGCCTGAGGTGCTCCGGAGCATCGCAGCACTCGAAGCGGAGCATGGGCTGCGGATCGGCAACGTGTTTCACGCGGGCGACGGCAATCTGCACCCGCTTGTGCTGTACGACGCTGCGATTGAGGGCCAGTCGGAGCTTGCCGAGAAGGTCGCGGTGAAGATCCTCGACCTGTGCATCGAAGCGGGCGGCTCGCTGACGGGGGAGCATGGGGTTGGCGTCGATAAGGCCTGCTCGATGCCGAAGCTTTTTGGGGCTGACGATCTCGGTGTGATGCTCCGGGTGCGCGACGCGATCGATCCGGCCGGCATTTCGAACCCCGGCAAGGTCTTCCCGACGCCGCGACTCTGTGGCGAAGTCCCCGGGCCCTATCGCGTTCATCCGTTGGAGAGGGCAGGCCTTGCCGACCGTTTCTGAGCCGGGCACCCTTGCCGAGGCAGCCGAGCTCCTCCGTTCCGGAGCCCGCATTTCGATCGAGCGTGACGGCGGCGACGTCGTGCTTTCTACACGCGGTCTCAACCGGGTGCTCGAGCACGAGCCGGGTGACCTGACGGCGATCGTCGAAGCCGGAATGCGCCTGTCCGAGCTTCGCGAACGGCTGGCCGTTCACGGGCAGATGCTGGCGATTGACCCTCCAGGCGACCCGACGGTCGGCGCATGCTTGGCCGGCGACCTTTCGGGGCCGCGTCGCCATCGCTACGGGGCGATGCGGGATCTCGTGATTGGCGTTACCGTCGTGCTTGCCGACGGGACGATTGCAAGCTCCGGGGGGAAGGTCGTGAAGAACGTTGCGGGCTACGACCTCGCCAAGCTTTTCTCGGGCTCGGCGGGACGGCTTGGGCTGATTGCTCGCGTCGCGTTGCGCCTGCATCCGCTTCCGGCCGCCAGCAGAACGGTTGTTGCTGACATCGACAGTGCCGCAGAGTTCTGGGCGGGCCTGGTCGCGACGCCACTCGAGCCGAGCGCCGTCGACATCCTTGCTCCGGGTCGTGCGGCGCTCCTCTTTGAGGGAAGCGAGCGGGCGGTTGCCGAACAGGTCGGTGCCGCCCCCGGCAGCGAGGCCGATCCGGCGATTTGGGCAGCGTGTTTGGATGCGCAGTCCACCGGCATGCCGATCCCATTTACGTTTGATGCTCCGCTCGTCCGTCCCGGCCCAGGCCTTGCATTCGGTGTTGGCACGGCACGACCGTGGTCACCGCTTGCTGAGCGAGTCCGCGCCGCCCTCGATCCCGAAGGAGTGCTCGCCTAATGGATCCGAAGCTTCTGGACGACTGCGTCCACTGTGGGTTCTGCCTGCCGACATGCCCGACCTACCAGCTGTGGGGCGAAGAGATGGATTCGCCACGCGGCCGCATCTGGCTGATGAAGGCGACGGTCGATGGGACGCTTGAGCTTGATCGCACGGTGTCGGAGCGGTTCGATCGCTGCCTTGGCTGCATGGCGTGCTTGACGTCGTGCCCGTCAGGGGTGCAGTACGACCGGCTGATCGAGCTTGCACGGGAGCGTGTCGAGGAGGAGGTGCCGCGGCCGTGGCGCGAGCGTCTGCTCCGCAAAGTCGTGTTTGCGCTGTTCCCGTATCCGAAGCGGATCTCGTTTGCGCTGCGGTTTGCCTCACTCCCGGCTCCGGGCCCATTCCGGCCACTTGCCGAGTTGGCCCCACCGTGGCGTGAGCGAGTCGCCCCGCCGATGGTGACGCCCGCCCGCGGCGAGAAGATCGCGCGTGTCGGGTTGCTGACCGGCTGCGTGCAGAGCGTCCTTTTCGGCGAGGTGAACAAAGCGACGGCGCGCGCCCTTGCTGCCTACGGGTACGAGGTCGTGACCCCCTACAACGAGTGCTGCGGTGCGTTGGCGCTTCATGCAGGCCATCGCGAAGATGGGCATGACGCCGCCAACCGGGCCTATGACGCTTTCAAGGCCGCGGGTGTTGACGTGATCGTCACGAACGCTGCGGGCTGCGGCTCGCACATGAAGGACGCCCACCTCGACATTCCGGTGCGAGACGTGTCGGAGCTTCTTGCCGCGGGGAACGCGCCGGAGCTTCATCCGTTGCCCTACCGCGTCGCGTTCCAGGAGTCGTGCCATCTCGGCCACGCCCAGCGGGTGCGGGAGGAGCCGCGTGCCGCACTCCGTTCGATCCCGGGTCTCGAACTGCTCGAGCCGGCAGACCAGGAGATCTGCTGCGGCAGCGCCGGTATCTACAACCTGGTGCAGCCCGATGCGGCCCGCGAGCTCGGCAACCGCAAGGCGGGAGCGGTGCTCGCAACGACACCGGAGATCGTCGCCACGGCCAATCCTGGCTGTGCGATCCAGCTGGCCGCTTCGCTGCGTCGTGCGGGAACGCCGCTACCCGTCGTGCATCCGGTCGAGTTGATCGACGCTGCGATCACCGGCTCGTGGGAGCCGAAGTCGCGCCGCCACGCGCCGTAAAGCCCGTACTCGTTTCGATGTCCCAGTAGGGCGAGCGACTCATGCTTCGTCGATGACACCCTGACGACACAAGGTCATGTGTCGGGACCGTTACGCGATCAGGGATTCGCGCAGCGCCGTCGCGACAGCCTGCGTGCGCGTGTCGGCGTCGAGCTTCGCCATTGCCTTGCGGATGTGCGTGCGCGCGGTTTCGGGCGAGATAAAGAGCTGCTTCCGATCTCTTCGTTCGAGAGCCCGTCGGCGATCAAGCGAAGTGTTTCGCGCTCGCGCTGGGTGAGGTTGAGTGTGCGCTCTGAGGCGACGGCGCTCGAGAGGACGCCCGCGAGGCCTGGGTCGACGTAGGTGCGGCCGGTCGAGACGAATTCGATCGCGCGGTGCACTTCGGCGAGTGGCGCCTCGTTGAGGATGAAGCCGCTTGCGCCGGCGTCGAGCGCTTCGGTGAGGAAGGATCGTTCACCGTAGGCCGTGTAGAGAATGACGGCGGTGTTGGGTGAGAGGCGTGCGGTCTGTCGCGCCACCTCGGTGCCGCTGATGCGCGGCATGCGCAGGTCGACGACGGCAACCTGCGGTTTCGTGGCGGCAATGACATCGAGCGCCTCTTGGCCGTCGCGTGCCGTACCCACGATTTGGACGTCACGGGCGGTCAGATAATCCGACAGCGCCTGAACTCCACGGTGTTGTTCCGCGCATCCTGGCTCGCTAGACGGGAGTACATTGGCCGTATGAGTGATTCCACCGAAGCGCATTACGTTGTCGCAGGCATGACCTGTCAGCACTGCGTTCATGCGGTGCAATCAGAGCTCGCGGCTGTGCCGGGCGTCGCCGACGTCCAGGTCGATCTCAGCACCAAGCAGGTGATCGTTCAGGGTGACGCCCTGGACGATGCTGTGCTTCGTGCCGCGATCACCGAAGCCGGCTACACGGCAGCCTGAGGCACGAGTGAGCGCGGTTGCGCCCGACACGCGAGACCTGACGCTCGATCTTGAGGGGATGACCTGCGCGGCGTGCGCCGCACGGATCGAGAAGAAGCTCAACAGGCTTGACGGCGTCACTGCCACCGTCAACTACGCACTTGAACAGGCGACTGTTCATGCGGCACCGGCCGTGACGGTCGCGGAGCTCGTGACAGCCGTCGAAAGCGCTGGCTATTGCGCCCGCCTTTCGCGCGGTGGGCTCGCTGCGGCCGCCGAACCAGGGCGCCCGTGGCGGTTGATCGTCGCCGCCGTGCTCGCCGTCCCCGTCGTTGTTCTCGGCATGGTGTCGGGTGCGCATTTCGACGGCTGGGAATGGGTTGCGTTTGGTTTCGCGACCCCCATCGTTTTCTGGGCAGGGTTGCCGTTCCATCGAGCTGCGTTCCGTGCCGCACGTCACGGCTCCGCTGCGATGGACACCCTGATCTCCATCGGAACGCTGTCTGCGTGGACGTGGTCGACCGTTGTCCTAATCGGCGGGCTTGCTGGTGACACCTACTTCGAGGTGGCCGCCGCGGTCACGGTGTTGATCCTTCTCGGTCGAACACTTGAGGGGCGAGCGAAGCGTCGGTCGAGCGAGGCGGTTCGCCTCCTGCTTGAGCTTGGTCCGCGCGAGGTAACCGTCGTACGGGACGGGGTCGAACGCGTTGTTCCTGCCACGAGTCTCAACGTCGGCGATCTGTTCGTCGCTCGCCCCGGTGAGCGCGTTGCCGCCGACGGCACGATCACGCACGGCGAGTCGGCGCTTGATCGCGCCGTCGTCACAGGGGAGTCCGTGCCCGAGGATGTCGCCGTTGGTGATGCTGTTCTCGGCGGAACACTCAACACGTATGGACGCTTGATCGTTCGTGCCTCGGGCGTTGGTGCCGACACGACGATCGCGCAGATCGCCAGGCTTGTCGCTGCGGCCCAGACGGGCAAGGCGCCCGTTCAGCGTCTCGCTGATCGTGTGGCGTCCGTCTTTGTGCCTGCGGTGATCGTGCTCGCGATCGGCACGCTTGGCGCATGGCTCGCTTCGGGGGCATCCGCGGGCCGGAGTTTCACCGCTGCTGTCGCGGTGCTGATCATCGCCTGCCCGTGTGCTCTCGGGCTCGCGACGCCGACCGCCCTTCTTGTCGGCACCGGACGTGGCGCGCAGCTCGGCCTGCTTGTGAAGGGCCCGGAGATGCTTGAACGAACCCGCCGGATCACGACGGTTGTGCTCGACAAGACCGGCACGGTCACCACGGGCCAGCTCACGCTCGCTCACATCGAAGTCACGGGGGAGCTTGAGCAGGAGCAGGTGATGCGCTTGGTCGGGGCAGTCGAGGCGGCCTCGGAGCATCCCGTCGGGCGGGCGATCGCTGCGGCGGCGCGAGAGCAGCTTGGGTCGCTGCCGGAAGTCGTCGGCTTTCGGAATCTCCCGGGAATCGGCGTTGAAGGCGTTGTCGAGGGCTGTGCGGTGTCGATCCACCGCACGTCACGAGGAATCACGGCTGCGATTGACGGGCGAGATCAGGCGATCTTCGCAGTTGCCGACACGATCAAGCCCGAGGCCGCGGCCGCGATCAAGGAGCTCCGTGCACTCGGGCTAACGCCGGTGTTGCTCACCGGTGACACCGAGCAGGCCGCCGCCGCGGTTGCGTCGGCGCTCGGCATCGAGCATGTCCTCGCCGAAGTGCTCCCCGACCGTAAGGCCGCCGAAATCGTGCGTCTGCAGGAGGCGGGAGAGGTCGTCGCGATGGTCGGTGACGGCGTCAACGACGCTCCAGCGCTTGCGTCGGCCGACCTTGGTATCGCGATCGGTACAGGGGCTGACATCGCCCTTGAAGCATCTGATCTCACGGTTGTGTCTGGCGACCTGCTCGGCGTGGCCGATGCGATTCGCCTTGCGCGGCGAACGCTCGCGACGATTCGCGGGAACCTGTTCTGGGCCTTTGCCTACAACGTCGCGGCGCTTCCGCTTGCGGCGGCCGGGTTGCTGTCACCCGTGATCGCGGCTGGAGCAATGGCGGGATCAAGCCTGTTCGTTGTTGGCAACAGCTTGCGACTGCGTGGGTTCCAGAAGAAGCCCCTTTCGGAGTTGCGGCCGGGGACGTAGGCTTCGGCCCCATGGCAGGAGCACCGTTTCTGGCGCAGGATCGCTCACTCCTGATTGATGGGAAGTGGGTCGCGAGCGACAGCTGGATCGACGTCACATCGCCGTATTCAGGTGACGTGGTTGGGCGCGTGCCGCGCGTAGGCGCCGGTGAGACACGTCGCGCACTCGACGCTGCTGCCCGCGTCCTCGCAACGCCGATCCCCGCCCACGAGCGCGCCGCGATCCTTGAACGGGCCTCGGCGCTGCTGACAGCGAACGCGACGGAGGCAGCACAGACGATTGCCGCCGAGGCGGGCAAGCCGCTGAAGGCCGCAACGGTCGAGGTAGCACGAGCGGCATCGACGCTGACGTTTTCGGCGCTTGAGGCACGTCGACTCGCGGGCCGCATGGTGCCAATGGAGAGCCACCCAGCAGGCGAAGGAAAGCTCGCTTTCACGATGCGGGTGCCGATTGGGATCATCGGGGCAATCTCCCCGTTCAACTTCCCGCTCAACCTCGTTGCGCACAAGCTTGGGCCGGCGTTTGCTGCCGGCTGCCCCGTCGTCCTCAAGCCGGCTACGGCGACCCCGCTCTCTGCACTGTTGCTCGCTCGCATGCTGCATGAGGCAGGCCTGCCCGCGGGGTGGCTTTCCGTTGTGACGGGCCCGTCAGCGGAGATCGGCGACGTGCTTGTCGAAGACGACCGCGTGAAGCTGATCACGTTCACCGGCTCGGGCCCTGTTGGGTGGGGCATCGCCGCGCGGGCGCCGAAGAAGCGTGTCGCGCTTGAGCTTGGGAACTCGACGCCCGTGATCGTCGAGGCCGGAGCCGATCTCGAAGCTGCCGCAACCAAGCTTGCGGCGAGCGCGTTCGGCTTTGCTGGCCAGAGCTGCATCTCCGTGCAGCGAATCTACGTTGAGCGCCCGGCGCTTGAGACGTTCCTCTCGGCGTTCCTTCCGAAGGTCGAAGCGCTCGTCGTCGGCGATCCGCTCGACCCGGGAACCGATGTTGGCCCGGTGATCGATGCTGGCAATCGCGATCGGCTGCTCGAGTGGATCGATGAGGCGCGTACGGGTGGGGCGACGGTCGCGGCCGGCGGCTCAGTCGTGGCTGGCTGCATTCGCCCGACCGTGATCGTCGGTGGGCCTGACACCCTGCGGGTGAGCTGCGAGGAGGCGTTCGGGCCGCTCGCCGTTGTTCATCCCTACGACACCTTCGACGAGGCCATCGATCGCGCCAACGGCACCGGCTTCGGGCTTCAGGCCGGCATCTTCACGCCATCGATCGATCGCGCGTTCCAGGCTGCGCGGCGACTTGAGTTTGGTGGCGTGACCGTGAACGAGACGCCGACGTTCCGTGCCGACCAGATGCCGTATGGGGGCATCAAGGATTCCGGCAACACGAAAGAAGGGCCTGCCTGGACGGTCGAGGCGATGACCGAGGAGCGGCTCGTCGTGGTGAACGCTTGAGCGCAGACGTCGAGGTACGCGAGGTCAAGAAGGCCTACGGCGACGTCGCCGCGGTCGACGGGGTTGACCTCACCGTTCCCGATGGGAGCTTCTTCACGCTGCTTGGCCCGTCGGGATCGGGCAAGACGACCACGCTGCGGCTGATTGCCGGTTTTGAACGACCAGACAGCGGCACGATTCGCCTCGCGGGCGAGGACATCACGCTCATGCCGCCGTATTCCCGGCCCGTCAACACGGTGTTCCAGGACTACGCGCTGTTTCCGCACATGACCGTTGCTGACAACGTTGGCTACGGCCTGCGCGTGAAGGGTGTGGGGAAGGCCGAGCGTGAAGCGGCGGTGAAGGATGTCTTGGAGACCGTCGGTCTGGCCGAATACAGCTCCCGCAAACCCGTCCAGCTCTCGGGTGGGCAGCGACAACGTGTCGCGCTTGCTCGTTCGATCGTGAACCGTCCGAAGGTGTTGCTGCTCGATGAGCCGCTTGGCGCACTCGACCTCAAGCTGCGCCAGCAGATGCAGACGTTCCTGAAGTCGCTGCAGCGCGATCTCGGCATGACGTTTGTGTACGTGACTCACGATCAGGAAGAGGCGTTGACGATGAGCGACCAGGTCGCCGTCTTCAACCAGGGGAAGATCGAGCAGATCGGCCCGCCTAAGGAGATCTACGAACGGCCACGCACCGAGTTCGTTGCCGACTTTGTCGGCCACACGAACCTTGTAGAGCGTGACGGCCGTCGTTTCAGCGTGCGACCCGAACGAATTGGGTTCGCGGAGGAGGGGGAGCCCGGCACGGTCGACGAGATCGTGTTCGTCGGGGCTTTCACCCGGTATGTCGTCGCCACCGATCGGGGTGAGCGGCTCACCGTTGTTCAACAGAACGACGGCTCCCGGCTTGAGCCGGGAACCCGTGTCTACCTCGCGTGGGGTGAGGACGATGCGGTTCCGATGATCGGATCACGACAGGAACCACAGGAGGGATGATGAGCAAGCGCAGTTGGGCGGTGCTCGCCGCAGTCGCGGCCGGGCTCATGCTGCCAGCCGCAGGTGTCTCGAAGAACACCGGCGGCACGCTGAACATGATTGCCTGGGAGGGGTACACCCAGCCGCAGTGGGTCACCCCTTTCCAGAAGCAGAGTGGATGCACGGTGCACGCGAAGTACGCCGGCTCCTCGGACGAGATGGTCACGCTCATGCGGTCTGGTGGCGGTGGCCAGTACGACCTGGTGTCGGCATCGGGTGATGCCAGCCTTCGGTTGATCTACGGCGGCGACGTGCAGGCGATCGATCCGACGAAGATCCCCGACTACAAGAACTTCTTGAAGACGTTCCAGTCTCCCCCAAACAACACCGTTGGTGGGAAGCACTACGGCGTCTCGCTGCAGTGGGGGCCGAACACGCTTCTCTACAACACGAAGAAGGTGTCACCCGCACCGACATCGTGGGGCGCGCTCTACGACTCGAAGTACAAGGGCGAGGTCACCGTTCCTGACAATCCGATCCAGATCGCCGACGCGGCGCTGTATCTGATGAAGACGAAGCCGTCGCTCGGTATCAAGGATCCGTACGAGCTCAACCAGACGCAGTTCGACGCAGCGATCTCGCTCTTGAGAGGGCAGAAGTCGCTGATCAAGAAGTACTGGGCTCTCGCATCCGACGAGATCGACCTCTTCAAGAACGGCGACGCCGTGATCGGGGCGTCGTGGCCGTACCAGACGAACACGTTGATCGCGGCCGGCGCGCCGGTGAAGGACGTCGTTCCAAGCGAAGGCGCCACGGGCTGGCTCGACACCTGGATGGTGTCGAAGAAGACGAAGAACCTCGCGTGCGCCTACAAGTGGCTGTCGTGGATCTCGACACCAAAGGTGCAGGCCGAGCAGGCGATCTACTTCGGTGAGACGCCGGTGAACAAGTACGCCTGTGCCGAGATGGACAAGCTGGAGCTTGGCTCGTGCGCGAAGTACCACGCCGATGCGGCGGAGTCGTACTTCAAGAACATCTACTTCTGGAAGACGCCGATTGCCGACTGTGGCAATGGCAAGAAGGACTGTTTGGACTACACCAAGTGGCAGCAGGCCTGGACAGCCCTCAAGGGCTGAACGGTCGTGGTCGGGGAGCGCGCCGCCGTATTGGCGGCGCGCTCTACCGGCGACCGTGGCTCCGCGGCCTTTCGCTTCTCGCACCGCCTGTAGCGGCGTTTACCGCTGTCTACGTCGCGGCGCTGGCGGTGCTGTTTGTCTCGGCGTTTTGGGGTGTTGACCCCTTCGCGGGGACGCTGATTCGGCACTTCTCATTCGACAATTTCAGAACGCTCTGGGATGCGAGCGTCTACCACACGATTGCGCTGCGCACGATCGGGATCGCTGCTGCCGTGACGTTGACAGACGCGCTTGTCGCATTCCCGATCGCGTACTTCATGGCGCGTGTGGCCAAGCCGCGGTCGCGCTCGATCCTCTTCGTGATGGTCTTGCTCCCGCTGTGGTCGAGCTACCTCGTGCGTGTCTACGCCTGGCGTTTGATCCTCAACAAGGAAGGCGTCCTCAACTGGGTGCTGCACGGGTTCGGGCTGCCGGCCGCGAACATCGCGTACTCGAACACGGCGGTGTGGATCGTCTTCTCGTACGTCTGGCTGCCGTTCATGATCGTTCCGATCTATGCGGCGCTCGAGCGGATTCCGCACTCGTACCTTGAGGCGTCGCGCGATCTTGGCGCGCGCGGCTCACGGACGTTCCGCAGCATCGTGTTGCCGCTCGCATTGCCTGGCGTCGTCGCGGGCTCGATCTTTACCTTCTCGTTGACGCTCGGCGACTACATCACTCCGAAGCTCGTGGGTGGCTCCTCGTCAGACTTCATCGGCAACGTCGTGTTCGACAGCGTCGGGGTGTCCAACAACGTCCCGTTTGCGGCGGCGTACGCGACCGTGCCGCTGCTTGTGATGGGTGTCTACCTCGTGCTCGCGAAGCGCTCCGGCGCGTTTGAGGCGCTCTGATGGAGACACGCACAACCCGTGTGACGCTCGGGATCTTCACGGGGCTTGTGATCGCGTTCCTCTGGATCCCGATTCTGCTGATCGTGCTCTACGCGTTCAACTCCTCGAACGTCCAGAGCTGGCCGATCGCAGGGCTGACGACGAAGTGGTTCAGCCCTGCAATCCACGACCCGGCGTTCCAAGACGCGATGGTGCTGTCGCTCAAAGCGGGAGCGCTCGCCACCGGAATTGCCCTCGTGCTCGGGTCGATGGCCGCATTCGGTGTGCACCGATTCCGCTTCTTCGGTCGCGAGTCGGTGTCGTTCCTGTTCGTTTTGCCGATTGCGCTCCCCGGAATCATCACCGGCATGGCACTCAACTCGGTCTTCGTGTTTTGGCACGTCAACTTCGGGCTCTGGACGGTCGTTGTGGGACACGCCACCTTCTGCGTCGTGACCGTTTACAACAACGTGCTCGCACGGCTGCGACGCACACCGACCTCGCTTGTCGAAGCGTCGATGGATCTCGGCGCTGACGGATTTCAGACGTTTCGGTACGTGACGTTCCCTGCGATCTCAACCGCGCTCATCTCAGGTGCGCTCCTTGCGTTCGCGCTCTCGTTCGACGAGGTGATCGTCACCACTTTCACCGCGGGAGCGCAGAATACGCTGCCGCTTTGGATCTTCGGCAACATCCGTCTTGGGCAGACCCTGCCTGAGGTGAACGCGGTGGTCGTGCTCGTGTTGGCGGTCACCATCATCCCCGTTGTCCTGGCGCAGCGCCTCACTCGTGAGAGCGGCCTGCTGCGCACCGAGTAGGAGGTTCGCTTGTGAGCAACGCAGAAGGCAAGGTGTTCATCGGAGGGGCGTGGGTCGCCTCCACCTCGGGGAAGACGATGGAGGTCTTGAACCCGGCGACCGAAGAGGTGATCGCCACCGTTCCCGCATGCACCGCCGAGGATGCTGATGCGGCTGTTGAAGCTGCCTCGAAGGCGCTTCCAGAATGGCTCGACACGACCCCGGGCGAGCGCGCCGCTGCCTTGCTTGCGCTTGCCCAGGTGATGGAGGACAACGCTGAAGAGCTCGCCCAGATCGAGTCGCGCAACGTCGGTAAGCCGCTCTCGTATGCGCGTGACGAGATTCCAGTCTGTGTCGACAACCTGCGTTTCTTCGCCGGAGCGGCGCGGATCTTGGAAGGGAAGAGCGCCGGCGAGTACATGCGGGGATATACCTCGATGATCCGCCGGGAGCCGTTGGGCGTTGTCGCAGGGATCGCCCCTTGGAACTACCCGCTGATGATGGCTGTGTGGAAGCTCGGCCCGGCGCTTGCGGCGGGCAACACCCAGGTGCTGAAGCCGTCAGAACAGACACCGCTCTCGCTCCTGCGGTTCGCGGAACTCGCGCAAGACGTTCTTCCCGCGGGCGTCCTCAATGTGATCACCGGTGACGGTGTCCCGGTCGGTGAGCGGCTCGTCACCCATCCCGACGTGCGCCTTGTCTCGCTGACCGGCGATGTGTCGACCGGCAAGCTGATCGCCCGCAATGCCTCCGACACGTTGAAGCGCGTGCACCTTGAGCTTGGCGGCAAGGCGCCTGTCGTGGTGTTCGATGATGCCGACCCAGTCGCTGTCGCGGAGGGAATCAAGATCGCAGGATTCTGGAACTCGGGTCAGGACTGCACTGCGGCCTCGCGTGTGATTGCCGGCCCGAAGATCTACGACCGGCTGATCGAAGAGCTGATCCCGGCCGTCTCATCGCTGCACGTGGGGGATCCCGCCGAAGGCGACGCGATCGAGATGGGGCCGGTGATCACCAAGTCCCAGCAGGAGCGCGTGTTCGGGTTCCTCGAGCGTGCGAAGGGGGCGACGATCTTGACCGGTGGCGACTCGCCGTCGGCACGCGGCTTCTTCGTCACGCCAACCGTTGTGACGGATGTCGCCCAGACCGACGAGATCGTGCAGCGCGAGGTCTTCGGTCCTGTCGTCACGGTGCAGCGGTTTGCCGACGATGCGGAAGCGATCCGGTGGGCGAACGACGTCAACTATGGCCTCTCCGCGAGCGTCTGGACGCGCGATGTTGGTCGCGCTCTCTCGGCCGCCCGTGCGCTGCAGTTCGGAACGGTGTGGATCAACGACCACATTCCGCTGATCTCCGAGATGCCTCACGGTGGGTTCAAGCAGTCCGGTTACGGCAAGGACATGTCGGCCTACTCGCTTGAGGACTACACCCAGATCAAGCACGTGATGGCGAAGCTCAGCTGAGACGACCTGCGTGAATCTCCGCAGCCGGGGCAGGGACGGCACCGATGCGCCCCTGGCCCGGCGCGGTGACGATGCGCCTATCGAAGCGTGGTGAAGGCCGTCCACGAGATGGCAGGCGCTTCGAACCCGGTTTCAAAGGAGGCGCGCCATGAAAGCACTCGTGTACCACGGCCCTGGTCAGAGGTCATGGGATGAAGTCCCGGATCCAACGATCATCGAGCCCACCGATGTGATCGTCCGCATTAGCTCGTCAACGATCTGCGGGACCGATCTCCACATCCTCAAAGGTGACGTTCCCGAAGTGCAGCCCGGCACGATTCTCGGGCACGAGGCCGTCGGCACGATCATCGAGAAAGGCGACGCCGTCAGGTCAGTCGCCGTCGGCGACCGCGTTCTCGTCTCGTGCATCACCTCGTGCGGTACGTGTCCGTCGTGCCGCGAAGGTCGCTACGGCCTATGTAGCGGTGGCGGCGGCTGGATCTTCGGTCACTTGATCAACGGACTGCAGGCGGAGTTCGCACGCGTTCCGTTTGCCGACACGTCCGTGTACAAGGTGCCGGAGCAGCTGAACGACGGAGGCCGCACCCTGTACGACTTCGGCAAGAAGTCAAGAGGTCATCGGGCCGCCCTCGTCGTCGGCTTGGCCGCCGCGGTTCTTGGATTGGTGCCACAGGTTGGGTCTGCGTCCGATAACAAGACGTCGCTGAGCCTTCCGCGAACGTTGAGCGTGCACATCGTCTATCAGCCGCAAACCGCGCACATCTGGACGGTCAACGGTGCGAAGCGCAGTGCAGTGAAGCTCCGCGCGGGAGGCGCACTCATCATCGTCAACGATGATCTCCGACCACATCGACTGATGATCGGTGGTGGCTCCAAGGTCGTGATCGCGGGAAGCCCAACCATGAACTACGTCGGGTCGCGCACGAAACTCATCTTCCCGAAGCCGGGTGTCTACCAACTCACGACGGTCTTCGGCCCGCCCTACATCGACGACATCAAGGTCGTCGGCGCGCCCAGCACGCTGCGGCTTACGCTAACCGTGAATTGATGTCGGCTGCGAGGTCTGCAAAGACCTCAAGCGCTGCCGGGTTCGCGAGGGCGTCTGGACTGGCGACGTCGTGTGGGCGTGCTCCCATCAGGATGCGCTTGACGGGCACCTCGAGAATCTTTCCCGAGAGTGTTCGCGGAACCTCTGCGATCTGGCGGATCTCGTCCGGGACGTGCCGCGGTGAGCAATCCTCGCGGACACGTCGTTTCAGATCGGCAACGAGTTCGGGTGTCAGTACGGCGCCGGGCCGCAACACGACAAAGAGCGGCATCCATCCATCAGTGTCTTCCTTCGGGATGTCGACAACGAGTGCGTCGACGATGTCGTCTGAGGCGAGCACGGCGCGGTAGAGCTCAGCGGTGCCCATGCGGATGCCTCGGCGGTTGATCGTCGAGTCGGAACGGCCATAGATCACCGCGCTGTTGCGATCGGTGAACCGAATCCAGTCGCCGTGTCGCCAGATGCCGTCGTACATGCCGAAGTACGAGTCGTGGTAGCGGGTGCCGTCGGTGTCTCCCCAAAGCGCCACGGGCATCGACGGCATCGGTTCGGTCAGGACAAGCTCACCCACCTCCTCAACGAGTGCGTTGCCCTGCTCGTCCCAGGCTTCGATCGCAGCGCCGAGCGAACTTGCCTGGAGTTCGCCTTCATGCACCGGCAGCGTTGGAACGCCGCCGATGAACGCGGTGCAGACATCGGTGCCGCCGCTCATCGAGAAGAGCCACACGTCGGGGTTCACCTGCTCGTAGATCCACCGGAACCCGTCGGGTGAGAGGGGAGACCCGGTTGACCCGATCGCCCGAATCGTCGAGAGATCACCAACGTCTGCCGGGCGAACACCCGCCTTCATGCTTGCGGCAATGAACGCCGCGCTCGTGCCGAAGCAGGTGGCGCCGGCCTCCGCGGCGAGACGCCACTGGACGTTCATGTCGGGATGGCCGGGGCTACCGTCGTAGGTGATGACCGATGCCTCGGTCAGCAGACCGCCGAGCAGCAAGTTCCACATCATCCAACCCGTACTCGAATACCAGTAGAGCCGATCGCCAGCGCGAGCATCCCAGTGAAGCTGCACCTGCTTCCAATGTTCGAGCAGCACTCCGCCCTGACCGTGAACGAGTGGCTTCGGCAGCCCGGTTGTTCCTGACGAGTAGACCACCCACAGTGGGTGTGCGAACGGCACCTGCTCGAAGTGAAGCGTTCCTGGCTGCAGGAACGTCTCCCACCGGATCGTGCCGGGGAGCTCGGCGGAGCGGTCAAGGTACGGGAGGAGCACGGTCGCCTCAAGCGTGGGCAGGTTTGCGCGCATCTCAGCGACGGCGTCGAGGCGCGCTGCTGGTTTTCCCCCGTAGACGTACCCGTCGACGGTAATCAGTACCTTCGGCTCGATTTGGGCGAAGCGGTCGACAACGCTGCGCACACCAAAGTCGGGCGAACAGCACGACCAGATCGCACCAAGCGCTGCAGTTGCGAAGAGTGCGGCGGCCGCCTCGGGGATGTTCGGAAGGTAGGCGCACACGCGGTCGCCGGGGCCGACACCCAACGCCTCAAGCCCGGCCTGGACACGGGCCGTCAGCTCGGTCAGCTCTCCCCAAGAGATATCGCGGAGCGGCTCGGTCTCGGACTGGTGGTGAATCGCGATCGCGTTCGGATCACGACGACGGAAGACGTGTTGGGCGAGATTAAGACGTGCGCCGGGGAACCAGTCGGCGCCTGGCATCGACCGAGAGCCGAGAACTCGCTCGTAGGGTGTCCCTGCCTCGACCTCGAAGAACTCCCAGAGGGAGCCCCAGAAACCCTCGATGTCGGTGGTCGACCACCGCTGCAACGCGTGGTAGTCGGGGAACGTCAGGCCGCGTTCAGCGGCGAGCCACCGCTCGTATCGCGCAAGCTCGGTTGTCTCGGCGAAGCCAGCGGGCGGCGTCCAAAGGAGTGGAGGTACGGGTGCGCTCATGCGGCGTCGGCGAGGAAGCGGTCGAGGTGCAGGAAGTCGATCGGATGATCTGTGTTGCCATCGAGCGCGAGGTCGGCGGCGATCTCACCGACGACAGGCGCGAACTTAAAACCGTGTCCGGAGCACGCCGACACGATCACCACGTTCTCGGCATCAGGGTGGGTGTCGAGCACAAACCGGCTGTCCGGCGTGTTGGTAAAGAGGCAGGCCTGGGCGTCAAGCAGCGAGCCGGCCGCCTGTGGGAAGACGCGCTCGACAAACGAACGGAGCACCGCAACCTCCGAGTCGGCGGCCACGCGGTCGAGCGAGGCGGGATCGGAGACGGGCTGTCCAGGATGATGCATCCGGCCGATTTTGAACCCTGCGCCGTCGACCGGCGGGAACCCGTAGTGATTGATGCCGTCCTCCTCGACGATGAAGACGGGGAAGCGTTCAGGGGCGAAGAGGTCTGGCGCCGTAGGAGCGAACCAGGCAACGACCTGTCGTGCCGCCTGGAACAGTCGCGGTGGCAGCGAGAAGAGCCCAGCGGCCCAAGCGCCAGGGGCCAGCACAAGCCGGTCGGCGCTAAATGATCCGGCAGTCGTTTCCACCGTCACACCATCGCCGCTGGCGCTCCAACTCAGCACTGTCACGCCCTCGCGGAGATCGGCACCAGCAGCGCGCGCCGCCGCAGCGTGCGCGGCGACTGAGGCCTCAGGCCGCAAGAAGCCCGCGTCGGGTTGGAGCACCCCAACCCAGTCAGCGCGAGGGTTGTACGCGGGGAACCGTGCGACGAGGTCGTCGGGTGCAAGCAGCTCGTACGCGAGGCCGTGTTCGGCGCACGCCGCAAGGGTGCCCTGGACGAGCGGCCCGGTTGAGGCCCCGAGCTCGATCGATCCGGTGGTTTCAAACAACGCGACGTCTTGGAGCGCTTCGAGCTCCCGCCAAAGCGCATAGGAGCGGCGCAGGAGCGGCACGTAGTCGGGATGCTCGTGGTAGGCGAGCCGGATGATGCGCGAGAGCCCATGCAGCGAACCGCGATCGTGGCCAATCGCAAACTGCTCAAGACCGAGAACGGAGACGCCTCTCCGGGCAAGGTGAAACGCGGCTGCGCTCCCCATGGAGCCAACCCCGACGACGATCGCGTCGTGGCGTCGGGTCAACCCGCGGACTTGACGCGCGAGAGCAGCCCGACGCTCTCGTCGACGAACCGGTCGACCTCGCCACGCGCGACATTTGAACTGGTGATGCCGTACGCCCACCGGTATGCGTCCTGATCGAGGATCTCGTCGAGTGGAACGTCGGCGACAAGGTCAAGATCGGTGCTTTCCGGCAGATACCCGGCATAGTCGTTTGCGTAGGCGGCGGCGATGGTGGTGCCGAAGGGGCTTCCCTCTTTGATGCGCACGCCAGCGTGGTTGAAGAGCTCAAACGGGTTTGTCACAACCGCGATGTCGCCTGCAGCGATCACCTGCACCTGGGCGGGAATCGTCTCGTTCTGCCGCTCGAGCATGTCGATGTACATCGTCAGCGCGCCGATTTGGTACTGCAGCGGGAACTGCTGGGCAGAGGTCATGGTGTGCACCTCGGTCGGCCAAACCTCAGGCCAATCTGGCTCGGGAAGCTTCTGCAGCTCCTCGCGGCGGGCCTTGAGTTCTGCAAGGTCGTACCCGGGATTGCGGCGGGTCAGCTCAAGATCGATCGAGCCGTAGCGAACCGAGCCGTCGGGGCTCGTGTCGACGGTCGGCAATAGCTCAAGCGCAACTTCGCCGATCGCACGACCCAGCCGGTCGCGCTCCTCGTAGGAGTGCCGGCTTGAGTTCCAGTTACCGAAGTACCAGTCGAACGGCGCGAGGTCGCCCGCGCAGCCCTGCAGGAAGATCACTTCAGTGTCGGGGGAGCCTGCCGCGACCGTTTCACGCAGCGGGGCGATGTACTCGGCATCCCACTCGTACGAGACACCACCGACAGAGATCGGGTGCGTCTGGAAGCTCACGACCGCGGCGAGCGGAGAGCCGTTGGCCTTATCGATCCGTACGACCGTGAGCGAATCGTCGACGGCACGTTCGCGCTGCACGCGGTTTCCGGTGAGGCCGGGGGCGCGACCGACGGTTGCGCCGATGCGGACGGGTTGCATGTTCTTGAACGCGCCGTAGACGGCCCCTGCGAGGAGATCGGTGAGCGAGTCGGCGTAGCGTGCGAAGCTCGGAATGTCGCGGAGCGTTGGGATGCTCTGGCCGCGGGAGAGGCTCGGGCCGCTGTGGTTGTGGCTCGCGTGCACTGAGACGGCGTCACCGGGAATGCCGGTGAGGCGCGTGACCTCGGTGCGGATGCTCTCGGCCAGCAGACGCCCGACGAACACAAGGTCGCTTGCAACGATCGCGACGGTTGTGGTGCCGTCGCTCAGCACGAGCGCCTGGGCGATCATGCGCTCATGGATGCCCGTTGCGAGTGCGCCGCGCGCGTTCCAACAGGCGACGGGAGTGCCGAGCGGGGGAGTGATGTCAACCCGCGCGACCCCTGCGTACAGCGTCATAGGAGCTCCTTCGCGTCGATCTCTCGTCCGACGACGATGACGTTGTCGCCTTGCGTCGTCGGGGCAATAGCGCGAACGGCGGCAACGATGCCGTCGCAGGCCGCGTGGACAACAGTTCCCGGACGATCCGGGCGCTCAAGGAAGTGCATCTGGCCGACCGCGTCGCCCTTCTTGACGCGGGCGCCGAGGTCGACGAACGTCTCCCACAGTCCGCTCTCGGGCGCAAAGACGTAGTTCTCCATGTCGGTTGCGCGCACGATGACGGGTGGCTCGAGGCCGAGCTCCTCGCGGCTCTTCGGTGCGCCGTCGATGACGCCGAAGTGGCGTAGAACGTTTGCGAGGCCATCTTGCGCGATTCGGTGGGTGTGGGCATGCACGTGGCCTCCACCGCCGAGTTCGGTCGAAACGACGATCTTGCCCTGTCGCTCCGCCTCGCCGACAAGTAGCCCGGTGCCGCCAACGTCGATGTAGACGAAGTGGAACGGGCTGTTCCAGGCGAGCATGCCGTCAACCATCTGCTTGCGCTGCGCGGGGTCATCGACCCAGTGCATTTCTGACCATTCTGGGCAGAGCATCGTGCGGCCACCGCTGTGCATATCGACAACGATCTCGGCACGCGGGAAGAGGTAGCGGCTGAAGAAGTCAGCGAGCTGCTCGTCGGCGGGGCCGTCAGGACGGCCTGGGAACGAGCGGTTGAGGTTCGCGCCGGTGGGCCACAGGCGCGTGAAGTCACGCGAGGCCTCCATCGACGCGCACGGAACGATGATCAGCTGACCGCGAACATTCTCGGGTGTTGCTGAGCGCGAAAGATTGAGCGCGGCAACCTGCCCTTCGGGTTCGTCGCCGTGCACACCGCCGATCACGACCGCGACCGGACCGGAGCCTTCGCCCTTCACCGAGATGATCGGAATGAACTGGTGCGACCAGCCGCTCGTATTGTTTGAGCGCGGCAGTTCGAGACGGCCAACGTGCTTCCCTGGCGTGTCGAGATCGATGGTGCAGTGCACTGTTGTCTCAGCCATTTCGCGATTGTAGACAATTGCTCTATAGTTGACAATCTGGCCTTCGGGCCCGAGTTTTGGCCTGAACAGTCACTTTTGCGAGGAGGAATTTCGTGAAGATCACGGATGTCGAGGCGGTGATCCTTCGACAGCCGGCGCTGAACGAGGGAATCGCAGACGGAAGCCAGGACGATCTTGTCGTCTTTATCCACACCGACGAGGGCATTACCGGCGTTGGTGAGGTCGATTCGGCACCGGAAGCGGTCAAGGCGGTTATTCACGCCCCCGGTTCCCACGCCATCGCCAACAGCCTGCGGGAACTGCTCATCGGAGAAGATCCGATGGACGTCGAGCGGCTCTGGCAGAAGATGTACCGCGGGCTGATCTACGTCGGCCGTCGCGGCATCGCGCTGCACGCCATCAGCGGCGTCGATATCGCGCTCTGGGACATCAAGGGGAAGGCCCTCGGTAAGCCGGTCTACGAGCTGCTTGGCGGCAAGAAGCGCGACAAGGTGCGCGCGTACGCATCGCGGCTGATGCCGGACACGCCGACCGAAGTGAGCGAGGCCGTCGCGCAGGTGCGCGAACTTGGCTTTACCGCGGTCAAGCTCGGCTGGGGTGTCCAGGGTCAGAACGCCGACCATGACATTGCGCTCGCAACCGCTGCCGTTGAAGCTGGCGGCGACAAGGTGACCGTGCTGATCGACTCGGGTCTCGGATACGGCAGCGACGCGAAGACGGCGATCAAGGTCGCCCGTGCCTTCGAGGAGCTTGGCATCTTCTGGATCGAAGAGCCGTTTGAGCCCGATGAGTACGAGGCGTACGCGGAGCTCGCCGATACCGTCGACATCCGGGTCGCTGCAGGCGAGCAGGACACGACGCTCTGGGGTTTCCGCGAGCTGATCGAGCGTGGTCACGTTGACCTCGTCCAGCCTGACGTCACACGCTGCGGTGGCATCACCGAGCTGCTTCGGATCGCCGAATTCGCTCGCGCACGTGGCGTCGAGACGGTGCCGCACGCGTGGAAGAGCGGAATTATCAAGGCCGCATCGCTTCACTGCAACGCCGTGCTTCCCGATGCCCAGTTCCAGGAGTACTGCATCGCCGGCACGCCGATCAACACGGAGCTCACGTTCGAGCTGCTGCCGATCGACGCCGACGGCAACGTTGAGATTCCGACCGCACCCGGCATCGGTGTGACGGTCAATCCCGAGATTGTCGCCCGCTACCGGGTCGACTGAGAGGAAACACGCGCATGACCACGACCGAATCGCACAAGGCAGGGTCGCTCGCCGAACGGGCCTCCAGGGTCATTCCCGGAGGGGTCAACAGCGGCCAGCGGCGTGTGCCAGGACTCGAGGATCTCGTTATCGCCTCGACGCATGGCTCCACGTTCACCACGCTTGAGGGCAAGACCTACACCGACTACCACGCAGCGTTTGGGCCTCCGCTCCTCGGCCACAACGATCCTGACGTCGACGGCGCAGTCGCCGCTGCCGCAAAGTCGGTTGGCCTCATGGGAATTGGCGTTTCGGAGATCGAGGTTGAGGTTGCAGAGAAGATCGTCTCGCTGCTCCCGTCGGTCGAGAAGGTGCTCCTCACCGAGACCGGTAGCGAGGCGACCTTCCATGCAATTCGGGTGTCTCGTGCCGCGACCGGGCGTCGCCACATCATCAAGTTCCAGGGCTGCTACCACGGCTGGCACGACTCGGTTGCGATGAACGTCATCTCCCTCAAGGAGAACCTGGGCAAGCACGATCCGCTGTCGAAGGGCGTCTTGCCAGAAGTGACGGAGGCAACGATCGTCTGTCAGTTCAACAACGCCGACGAGGTCGAGAAGGCGCTCAACGACTACGACGTAGCGGCGATCATCATCGAGCCGATCCCTCACAACATCGGGGCCGTGTTGCCGAAGGCAGGCTTCCTCGAGCGGCTGCGTGAGCTCGCCACTAAGCACGGGACAGTGCTCATCTTCGACGAGGTGATCACCGGCTTCCGTCACGGGCTTGGCGGCTACCAGTCGGTTGCCGGTGTCACACCCGACATCACGACGATGGGTAAGGCCATGGGCAACGGCTGGCCGATCTCGGCGATCGGCGGCAAGGCCGAGCTGATGGATCTCTTCAGCACGACGCCAGGACAGCCCGCGTTCTTCGCAGGCACGTTCAACGGGCATCCGCCCACCGCTGCTGCTGCGCTCGCCACGATCACCAAGCTGCAGACCGAGCCGGTACACGAGCATGTCTTCCGCCTCGGCGAACGCGCCCGGCAGGGTCTGCGTGAGGTCTACGCGGCGCTCGACATCCCCGTTGTCGTGTCGGGCTTCGGGTCCGTGTTTGTGACGTACTTCATGGAAGGGCCCGTCGAAAACTACGACGACCTTCTCGCGAACGACGTCGACATGTTCATTGGTGTTCGGCGCGAGCAGATGAAGCACGGCGTGTTCGAGCTTCCGCTGAACCTTAAGCGCAGTCATTTCTCCTACGCACATACCGACGAGGACGTCGATCGGCTGCTCGATGCGGCCGCGGCTTCCGCAAAAGCTGTCTTGGAGGCACGGGCATGAGCTACGACGGTCCAGTTCACTGCACCATCGATCTTTCGAAGCAGGGGAAGCAGGTCGGACGACTGCAGTTCCCTCGCATCTCAAACACCGCCGGGTGGGGGTTCAGCTTCGTGCCGATCGCGACGATCGCGAACGGCACCGGGCCGACCGTGCTCGTGTCGGGAGGCAACCACGGCGACGAGTACGAAGGTCAGGTCGCGGCACTTCGGCTGATCGACGAGATCGATCCGTCGCAGGTGAACGGTCGGATCATCGTCGTGCCGGTGATCTCGAAGGAAGCAGCTTGGGCGAACACCCGGCTCTGGCCATCGGGCGTGAACTTCAACCGCTCGTTCCCAGGACGCCCCGACGGCCCACCGAACGAGCAGCTTTCTGACTACTTCACCCGCGAGCTCTTCCCCGCAGCAGACGTGGTGATTGACATGCACTCGGGCGGTCGCACCGCCTGGTTCTTGCCGTGCTCGCACATGCATGTGGTCGAGAATCCTGACCAGCGGGCGAAGATGCTCGAGGGAATGCTCGCCTGGAATTCCGACTTCCACTTCCTGTACGTCGATGTGAACGGCAACGGCTTGCTGCCGGTTGAGGCGGAGAATCAGGGCAAGATCGTGATTACGACCGAGCTTGGTGGCGGCGGGCGCGTTCCGGCACCGGTGCATCGGCTTGCGTGGTCGGGACTCACGAACGTGCTGCGCCATGTGGGTGTTCTCGAAGGTGAAGTGCTGACGCGCGCGTCGCTCGGCCTCCCTGATGCGGTCATCATCGATGGGCGCGAGGGTGACAACATGGTGATCACCGAAGAGACAGGTGTGTGGGAAGGGATTCTTGAGCCGGGTGAGCCGGTCAAGGAAGGCGAGCCGGTTGGCCGCCTCTGGTTCCCCGACACGCCGGGTCGTTCGCCGAACGTGATGCGGGCACCACGCGACGGTGTCGTTGTCGTCACCCGTGCAATTCCGGTTGCCGAAGCGGGCGACTCGGTCTTTGTCCTCGGACAGCCGATCGATCGGGCTGACATCCGGTGAGTTCTGCACTTGCGCAGGTCGGGGGAAGGACCTTCGCAAGCCTGCGCAAGCATCGCAACTACCGGCTGTATTTCGCCGGCAACTTCATTTCGTTCACGGGCACATGGATGCAGCAGATCGCTGCAGCCTGGCTCGTGCTGCGCCTAACGCATTCGCCGGTGCTGGTCGGCACGCTCGCGCTGTGCCAGTTGCTTCCGGTCACGGCGATGGGGCTCTTCGTGGGGACGCTCATCGACCGGTACGACGTGCGGACGCTTGTGATCCGTTCCGAGATCGTGCAGATGGCGAACGCGGCGATCCTTGCCGGACTGACGCTCGCTGGCGTGGTGCAAGTGTGGGAGGTGTTCGCGCTCGCGGCGCTGCAAGGGGTGGTGGGGGCGCTCGATGCTCCTGCCCGTCACTCACTCGTGTTTCAAATGGTGGGACCAGACGATCTGCCAAACGCGGTGTCGCTCTCATCGAGCATCGGCACGATCGCGCGCGTGCTTGGCCCGGCGATCGGAGGTGCCGTTGTTGCGTTGGCCGGCGAAGGGACAGCATTTGCCCTGAACGCGGTGAGCTTCCTGGGCATCCTGGCGTCGCTTTGGGCGATGGACGTCTCGAAGCTTCACCGGCCACCGAAGAACGAGGAGGCGAAGGTGTTCAAGGGCGCGGTTGCCGCCCTCAGCTATGTGCGCCACACGCCGCGAGCAACGGTCGCGTTCGTCGTCGTGTTCTTCCTCGCCACGTTCGCATTCAACTTCAACGTGCTGTTCCCGCTGATCGCCGACCGCACGCTGCACAAGGGCGCTGGGACGTTTGGCGTGATCGCGGCCGTGTTCGGCCTCGGTGCGTTCACCGGCGCGATGATCAACGCCTTCCGCGCGGTCGCGAGCTTGCGAACGATCTTGGTTGGTGCTGTTGGGTACGGCGTCCTCGAACTGATCCTCGCGCCACTCCACTCGCTCGTCGGCATCTGCATCCTGCTCTACCTCGTGGGCGTCTTCTACGTGTTGTGGGGCACAAACGCGCTCGCCACAATTCAGCTTGCCGCACCGCCGCACTTGCGTGGTCGGGCCGCGAGCCTGTACTTCTTCGCCTTCCAGGGCGGCGCGCCGCTCGGAGGCTTGTTCGCCGGGGTCTTGGTGTCGTGGGGCGGAACGGAACTCGCGTTCCTCATTGCTGGAGCCGTCTCGCTCCTCACTGCCGCTTGGGGAGTGTGGTTTCTCAGCTCACGGGTCGATGGTGCTGATCTCTCAGTCGAATCCGTCGCCGGGCTTGCCCATGCTCTCCACCGGCCGTCGTTTCGTTTGGCCCGCCGTTCGTCGGCCGAGGGTCGCGCCGAACTCGGTGCGACTGAGACGCTCGACGATCCGCTGGAGTAGCGAGGCTCCTCTTCCTCCTACAGGAGGTCGAAGCACTCGAACTGGTTGCGCCGCATGATGCGCTCGGCAATTGTGATCGCTTGCTTCTCGGTTAGATCGCCGGCAGCAACCTCGGCTTCGAGCGTCTTTGTGAGCCAGCGACGGGCCTGGAGGGAGTAGGCGAGGACGTTCGTTGGCCACATCGTGTCGCCTCCGTAGGCGAACAGCTTGTTGACCGGGGCAGCATGGATGAAACGGCGTACAAAGTCGGAGCTGCTGTAGGGATCGATCGACCATGCCCAGCACAGGTCGACCCACACGTTTGCGTAATGCTTCGCGATCGAGATCAACTCGTCACCATAGGGATAGCCGATGTGCATGAGCACGAAGCGCGCCTCGGGGTAGCGGGCAAGCAGCTTGGTGAGGTGGCCTGGGCGAACCCAGGCGATCGTCATGCGCCCGTTGCGGGCGAACATGCCGGTGTGCACCTTGAAGGGTAGGCCGTATTCGATCGCATGCTCGATGCTGCGCGCCCAGCACCAGTCGCCGAGCACCGCGCGGTCGATGGATGTGCCGCCGTCGCGCAGCACTGCCTGCAGCGCATGTGTCGCCTCGGCCTCGGTGCGCTCTTCCCACGCGAGCGACCGGTCGTAGGCGTGCTGTGATTTCACGGCGATCGAATGCGGCGCGTTCTTGAGGAAGATGGAGGCAATCGCGTTGCGGAGTGAGTCAAGGTCGGTGACCGTTACTCCGGTCTCGGCCGCGATCTTCTCGTTCTCGATCTCGCCGCGGCAGAAGCTCCACATCGACAGGTCATAGGTGAAGAACTCGGGCGAGAGTGGCTCCGGGACGCGGTTCCACTGCATGTCGTCGATTTGCACGTGGTCGAGCAACGCCACCTCGCGCATGAGCCGGAGTCGTTCCGCGTCGTTCTGCAAGGAGGCGACGATCGGCTGGGCGGCTTCGAGTGCCTCCGCCGTGATCTCGTCGATGCCGTAGGTGTGATGGGCCGACAGGCGAATCGCTTCGCCGTAGCCCGCAAATTGCGTTCGCTCCCACGCTTCGCGAATGTCGTTGAAGCGTGCGGTGATCGACCCTGAGGCCGGGTTGAGGAGCCGTTCAAGCGCGTCGGGCTGGAGGCCCGCACTGACGAGGTCATGCCAGGCGTAGTGCCCAAACAGGTCTTGAAGGATGTCGGGACCGTTCTCGCGCCAAGCACCTGCCGGCTGCAGATGCTCGTGGGTGTCGACCAGGCGAATCGCCGCGATCTCGAACGCGAGATCGGAGCTGCTCATGCGGTGACCACGGATGCGCTCGCGATGATCGCTGCCGCTGCTTCGTCGATCTCGGCGTCGCCAATCAGACGGTGCGTGACGAAGCGAAGTCGGAAGTCGTCTCGGATAAAGGAGGCGACACCACGTTCGGCGAGCCGCTCAGCCACGGCCTCGGCACCCGAAGGGCAGTGGCAGAAGACGATGTTGCTCTCCACCGGGTCGACTTCGAGTCCACCTTCACGTAGAAGCTCCGCGAGTCGGCTTGCGCGCCGGTGATCATCGGCAAGCCGGTCGATCATTCCAAGAGCGATCGTGCCGGCCGCGGCGAAGATTCCGAGCTTGTGCAACGTGCCAGCACCAAGCGCTTTGATCTGCTCTCGCGCAGCCGCAACGGTGTCCGTCGAGCCGGCAAGCAGCGCACCAAACGGCGCCGACAGACCCTTGTTGAGGCTGAACGCGACGGTGTCGGCGGGGGCGGCGAGGGTTGCAAGAGGGACACCCAGCGCGACCGACGCGTTGGCAAGTCGCGCACCATCAAGGTGTACCACCGCACCGTGCTCGTGGGCGACCGCGGCAAGCTCTGCAGTTTCGCGTGCTGAGATCGCCGTGCCTCCCGCACGCGTATTGGTGTTCTCGAGGCACAGCACCGCGGCGTCGTTCACTGTGATCGCCTCGGCCACACGGGAGGGCTCAAGGTGGCCTCTGGTTCCGGCAAGCGTTACCGGGCGCAGTCGGGCGAGCGAGCGAATGCCCATGCCCTCGCTTGTGAGGATGTGCGCATCCTGTTCGAGCACGACTGCTCGGCCGGGCTCGGCGAGCGTCAGGAGCGCAGCGACGTTCGCTGCAGTGCACGTGGGAACGAGCACCGCGGCCTGTTTGCCGAGGAGGGCAGCCCCGTCGCGTTCAAGCCGCTCGAGCGCGACATCCGTGTCGAACATCGGCCACGCGGGCGTATGAGCACGCATCGCGTCCCACATCTCCTCGGTGGGTTCCGAGCAGATGTCGGAGCGAAGGTCGATCACGTTCGGGCGAGATGCACGCCAGGGCGAGCGCCTGTGTGCTCGCCGTTCGCGACCACGTGCGTGCCGTTGACGAACACGTCGTCGACGCCCTGCACGTAGTGGAGCGGATCCAACAGCGTCGAGCCATCGGCAAGGCGCTCATAGTCAAAGATCAGAAGGTCGGCCGCGTAGCCCTTGGCCAGGGCACCACGATCGTTCAGGCGGAAGTGGCGTGCAGGCATCAGCGTCATCTTGTAAATCGCCTCCTCGAGCGGGAGCGTTCCAAGTTCACGCACGTGATGCGTCAAGTAGTGGACGTGCCCGGCGTAACACACCGGATGCGCCGCGACGTTGTCGAGGCCAACATCGAGCGCCGCAGTAAAACCGTCAACTCCGAGCGAGAGCATCGGATGCGAAATCATCTCTTTCAGGTGATCGTCGGTGAAGAGCTCACCGATCATCAGCAGCGCGTCCATGCCGGCGCCGGCGTCGGCGATGATGTCGAAGAACGCGTCCCACTCGGACTTGCCCATCAGCTCGGCGATCTCCGGGAACGACTTTCCGTCAAGCCCTGGGTACTGCGGGCTTGCCTGCAGACGCACTCGATGCCATTCACCTGCGTGAATGAAGCGCCAATAGCGATCGCACTCGTGCTTCAACTTCTCGCGCAACGATGGGTCACGAAGCCGCTTCTGCGCCTCCTGCCAACCGTCGGCGCCCACCCACGGCGGGAGAATGCCGACCATGGCGCCGAGCCCATCGTTGAACGGGGTGGTGTCGGCGAGCACGTCAAGACCCTCGACCTCGCGGGCGTGCTGCATTGTGTCGACCGCACGCTGCCACGCGCCAGGTGCGGCACCTGTGCGATTACGCACGTTGAGATGGGAGATTTCGCCACTCGTGCCACCGTCGCGGATGATCGTCAGGAACTCCTCGATCGACTCCTGCAGAAACTGGTCGCGGTTACGAATGTGGCTTGTGTAGTGGCCCTTGTAGCGGCCGACCACCTTGTTGAGCCGCACGACCTCGTCGGTCGGAGACTCACGACCCGGCGCGAACTCAAGGCCGGTGGAGAGGCCGAGAGCGCCAGCGTCCATCGCTTCGGCGACATAGTTCTCCATGGCGCGCATCTGCTCTTCCGTCGCGATACGCTCGCGGACACCAGCGGCAAAGCGAACGGTGTTGTGGCCAACAAACCATGCGAGGTTGACCGAGTGGCCGACGTTGCGGATGAAGTCGAGATGATCCGCGAACGACTCCCATTCCACTGGGCCGGGATACGCAAAGGTGCGCAGTCGGCCCTCGATCGCAGCCTTTGAGTGCACGGAAACCGGAGCGTATGTCCAGCCGCAGTTGCCAACTACCTCGGTGGTGACGCCCTGGCGAATGGTGCTCTCGCAGTTTGGGTTAGTGAGGAGCGTGAAATCGCTGTGGCTGTGAGGATCGACGAACCCCGGGCTGATGTAGCGGCCCGTCGCGTCAATCACGAGCTCGGCGTCGGAGCCGTCAAGTGTTCCGACGTCGACGATCCGGCCGTTCTCGATCGCGACATCGCCCACGAACGCGGCGGCACCGGTGCCGTCGACGATCGTGCCGTTCTTGATCAGGACGTCGGTCACTTCTTCGTGACCGCGTCTGTGACGCCGCCGACGCGCGGATCGAGGATGTCGCGCAGACCGTCGCCAAGGAAGTTGAAGCCGAGGACGATGATCATGATCGCGGCACCCGGGAAAATCGACATCCAGATGCTCGTGCCGACGTATTGGCGTGCGGTCGCGAGCATGTTGCCCCACGCGGCCTCAGGCGGCTGAATGCCAAGGCCAAGGTACGAAAGCGTTGCTTCGCTCAGGATCGCTTGCGAGAAGTAGACGGAAGTGAGAACGATGATCGGCGCCGTGATGTTCGGTAGGACGTGGCGGAAGATCACACGGAAATCGCTCGCGCCAAGGGCCCGGCTCGATTCGATGAACGGAAAGCCCATCACTTCGAGGACGGCCGCGCGGACGACTCGGGCAAACGGGGCGGTGATGATGATGCCGATTGCGATCATCGCGTTGCGGCGCGTCGGGCCAAGAAGACCGGCGATCACGATGGCGAGCACAAGGCCCGGGAACGCAAAGACAAGGTCGATGACGCGGCTGACGAGCTGATCGACGATGCCCTTGTAGTAGCCAGCGAGCATCCCGAGCACCGTGCCCGCGACAAGCGCAATTGCTGTGGCGGTGGCGCCAACCTGCAGCGAAACCTGCGCACCATGGATGATACGGGCGAGGGAGTCACGGCCGATCTCGTCGGTGCCAAACGGATGTGCCCAGCTAGGGCCAAGCAGACGGTCGGCGTTCGAGAGGTTCGGGTCGTTCGTCCAGATCAGGTTTCCGATCAGGGCTGTGAGGATCACGAACGCAACGATGATGGCACCCGCGATTCCGATGGGGTTACGCCACTTTGCGGGAACGACAAGGAAGCGGCGCCGCGGCACCGCTTTCCAGGTTTCGGTCAACGTGCTCAATCTGCCACCGAGATCCTTGGGTCGAGAAGGCCGTAAACGAGGTCGACGAGCGTGTTCACGATCACGAACACCGCTGCGATCAGAAGCGTCGTTGCTTCGATCAGCGGGTAGTCACGCTGGGAGATCGCATGGAGCAGGTTGAAGCCGACGCCGGGCAGATTGAAGATCGTCTCGACGACCGCTGCGCCGGCGATCAGGTAGCCAACCTCGAAGCCCGCGACTGTGACGACAGGGATCAGCGCGTTGCGGAGCGCGTGCTTGATCAGAACGGTCCGACGCGGCACACCCTTGGCGCGCGCGGTGCGAACGTAGTCGAGGTTCAGCACCTCGAGCATCGTCGCGCGCAACATGCGCATCACGATTGCGAGCGTGAATACCGAGATCGACAGGGCCGGAAACACAAACTGGGTGAAGTTCTTCCACGGGTCGGTGGTGATCGACACGTAGAGCAGCGGCGGCAGCCAGTTGAACACCTGCGAGGTGAAGATGATCAGCAGGGTCGCGAGCCAGAAGCCAGGAATCGAGATGCCAATCAGGCCTGTGAGGCGGGCGCCATAGTCGGCAGCCGAGTCGCGCTTCACCGCAGAGATGACACCGAGCGGGATCGCGAAGAGCAAAGCGATCACGATGCCGAGCACGATCAGCTCAGCGGTGATGTGGATGGAGTGGCCGAGGATCTCCGAGATCGGCTGACCCGTCTGGAACGAGTTGCCGAAGTCGCCATGGAACAGGATCCGGCCAGCCCAGTGGGTGTACTGGTGGAAGTACGAACCGTCGATGCCGAGCTGCTTCCGAACAAGATCCTTCTGTTCGTCGGTGGCTGCTTCATCGCCGAAGAAGATGATCGAAATGATGTCGCCGGTCATCAACCGCACCATCAGGAAGATCGTGACCGAGACCGCAAACAGCGTTGCGATCATTGCGATCAGGCGGCGAATAAGGAACGTCGTCATGTCTGGTTGATCCGTGAGGTTGAGGCGAAAAGGAAAGAAATGGTGCGTAAAAGGGGTGACGGCGGGGCAGGTCGGGCCTGCCCCGCCGTCGGCGAGGAATGACGCTAGAACTACGCCTTGATGTAGGCGTTGCGCAGACCGGTGTTGAAGTCGGTGAACGCGACGTACATGTTCTTGACCCGACGGTTCACGACCTGCCACTTCGAAACCGACACGAGGCCGATCTCGAGGCACTCGTCCATGAGAACCTTGTTGAGGTCCTGATAGATCGGAATGCGCTTGGCCGGGTCGAGGGTGATGCGACCGTTGCCGATGTCCTTGAACATCTGCTTGTTGCCGCCCCAACCGGAGAACCACTTGCCGTAGATGGCAGCGGCCGGGTGGTACTCAGCGACGTAACCGTCGACGTCACCGCGCATACCGCGGGCGGTGAGATCCCAGTCGAAGGCACCGGCGCTGTTGTTGGCAGCGAACGTTGCGGTGTCCTGCGGAACGATGTTCACGTTGATGCCGATCTGCGAGAGGTCCGCCTTGATCAGCGCAGCGATTGCTGCGAAGTCAGTCGGGGTCGCGAAGGTCGTCATCGTGACGTCGAAGCCCGAGACACCAGCAGCCTTCATCAGCGACTTGGCGGTCGGGAGGTCGTACTTCTCGTACTTGCTCTGGAGCTGGTCATCCGTGAGCGTCCACGGGCCGTAACCGGCAGCGACAACGCCTGAGTACTGGCCGTAGCCGTTGTAGACCTGCTTGAGGATGTTCGCGCGGTTGATGGCGAAGTTGATCGCCTGCCGCACCTGCTTCTTCGACCAGGGCTTGTTCTCGCCCGGCTTGATCGTGAACTGCAGTTCACGGAACGCCGCCGTCAGGCCATGGAGCACCGTGACGTTCGGGGCACCGTTGATGGCGGCTGCGCCGTCAACCGAAACCGTTGCACCGTCGATCTGGCCGGTGCGCAGCGCCGCGAGGCGGGTCTGCTCATCGGTGATGATCGGGAAGTTGATGGCATCCAAGTACGGGAGGCCCGGCTTCCAGTAGTTCGGGTTCTTGACGAAGTTGACGTGATCGTTCGAGACGTACTTGCCATTCAGCATGAACGGGCCCGTACCGATGCCGTCCGTCGCCATGTTCTTCGAGCTGTAGATGCCGTTCGGCACGATCGACGAGTACCGCTGCCACGCCAGGTAGCCGTAGACGCGAGCGTCAGGCTGCTTGAGGTACATGCGGACCGATGTCGGCGTGATTGCCTCGAGATGATCGATGGCCGGCAACTGGCTCGTTGACGCCGACGTACCCGGAGCGGGCGGGGTGGCCTGCTGCAGGAACGAGTAGATGACGTCGTTTGCCGTAACCGGCGAGCCGTCCGAGAACTTGATGCCCTTGCGGATCTGGAAGTCGATCGACTTCTTGCCCGAGACCTTGTAGCTCTCGGCGATAGCCGGCTTGAGGTTCAGCTTCGGATCCCACTCGAGCAGAGACTCGTACATCATCTCGTTGCCCCAGCGGTTTGCCGTAAGCGTTGCGCCGAATGGTGCGATGAACGCCGGATCCTGCTCGAGCGCCCAGGTGACCGTACCGCCGGTCGGAACCTTCGCACTGGTGCGTGCTGCCTTCGAGCGGGCTGCCTCTGCCGGTGCGGCGACCGCGCCGGCGACGAGAGCGCCGGCACCGAGCTTGCCGGCCTTCGCCAGCAGGCCCCGACGACTGACCTCGCGCTCGAGAGGCGAGCTTTCGCTTGGCTTGTCAGACATGTGCCCCTCCTCCTTACTTCTTTGGTGAAGACCGTTGAATGGTGACTTGTTCAGTGGTGCTTGCCGGTAATTCTGACGTACGTTGGGTCGTGCGTTTGAACTTTTTGTTCGGGGGAGTGATTCTTTTAGAGGATCTGCCCCACACTTGGGGCTTCGCCCTCAATATCGTCGTAGAACGGCGATTCACGCAGCTCAAGAGCTGCGAGCTCTGCAACGGCGCTGTCATCCAATGAAACGCCAAGACCGGGCGAATGTTGGAGAGCAACCTTGCCATCTTTGATCGCCACGGGCTCAGTGAGCACATCGCGAAGCTGGAGGGGGTAGTGGGTGTCGTTTGCGAAGGTGAAGTACGGCGACGCCGCCGCGAGATGCACGTTCGCAGTTGTTGCAACACCAAGTTCAGCCCAGCTGCCGATTGAGCACCATTTCCCTGCATTTGCAGCGAGTTCGGCGATCATTGCTGCGCGCGTAAGTCCGCCAGCTTCGGAGGGGTAGACCACGAAGACATCGCATGCCTCGGCTTTGATCAGCGCGAGAGCCGAACGGACGCTCGTGCATCCTTCGTCGGCCGCGATCGGTGAGGAGACAGCGCGGCGAACGATCGCCATGCCCTCAATGTCAAAGTCTGCGACCGGCTGCTCGGTGAACTGCAGGTCGAACGGCTCAAGCGCCTTGATCCACTTGATCGCGGTAGGAACGCTCCAGTTCATGTTCGCGTCGATCCGGATCTTCACGTCGTAGCCAACCCGGTCGCGGATCGCGGCAAGCGTGTCGTAATCCTGCGAGAGGTTGCGACCGACCTTGATCTTCAGCTCGTTGTGGCCGAGATTGACGAAGTCGGCGGCCTTCTGGGCATTGGCCTCGGGCTCGTCGATAAAGAGGTAGCCGATCACCGGGGCCGCTTCGCGCGTCCGACCGCCAAGCAGCTCGGCGACAGGAACACCAAGTGCCTTCCCCTTCAGATCGAAGAGGGCGATTTCGATGCCCGACATGGCGTAGTTCGCGATGCCCGCCCAGTTACGCGCGTACTCCTCGAGGCGCTGCATCAACCAGTCGATGCGGAGAGGGTCCTGACCGATCAGAAACTGCGAGAACTCGCGATCGATAATCGTCTGAATCGTTGGCAGCGTCGGCCCTGGAGCCTCACCGAGCCCGACGATACCCTCGTCGGTGTGGATCTTCACCATCAGACCCGACGCGGATGTGCGAATACCCCCGGTCCATTTCAGCGGTTCCCGGAGGGGTGTTCGTACAGCGGTCGTCTCGATGCTTGTAATCCGCAAGAGGGGCTGTACACTAGGCCGCTCCCTGGAGATTGTCAACCATCCTGGGATTGTCAACAATGCCCGTGACGCAGCAGACCACCGAAACCGTTGAGGCGCAGCCGCTTGTGCCGCCGATTCAGCTTCCGGTTAAGCGCACTCGCACCGACGGCCCGCGCCGCGACGCAGTCCTTGAAGTTCTTCGTCAGGAGATCACGATGGGACGCTACGACGACGGCGAACGGCTCGTCGAAGATCGCATCGCGCGCGAGCTTGATACGAGCCGCGGACCCGTGCGTGAGGCGCTCCGCCAGCTTGAGCATGAAGGACTCGTCGTCTCGTACCCCTACCGTGGCGCCGTCGTCCTCGGCGTCTCGGAAGAAGAAGTGCAGCAAGTCCTGATTCCCGTCCGTCTGACACTCGAGAAGTTCAGCTACCTCAAAGTGCTTGAACGGATGGACGACGCCGATTTCGCCGAGCTTGCGAAAGAGGTCTGGACGATGCAGGAGGCTGCCGCAGCCAACGACCTTCTCCGCTCGGTCGAAGCTGACATTCGCTTCCACGAATACATTCTTTCTCGCTCCGGCCAGGCGCACACTGCGCAGGTCTGGCGGAGCATTCAGCCCCGCATTCGCGCGTACTTCTTTCGCTACGGCAAGGAGGCAGACCTGAACCGCATCGCATTCGAGCACGGTGACCTGCTCCAGACTCTCCAGTCCGGAGACGCTGCCGCCATCATGGGCGCGCTCGAAAACCACATTACGATCAGGACGCCGGCGCCGTGAGCGACGCGATTCTGAAGGTCACCAATCTCCGCACGTCGTTCAAGACGGCAGCGGGTGTCGTCCGGGCCGTCGACGGCGTCAACTTCGAGCTCGGCGCGGGCCGCACACTCGGCGTAGTAGGTGAGTCCGGCTCGGGCAAGTCCGTGACCGCGTTGTCAGTCATGGGCCTGATCGACCATCCCGGCTCAATCGACGCCGAAAGCTCGATCCTCTTCGACGGTCGCGAACTCACCACGCTCTCAGAGCGGGAGTTCTCGTCCGTGCGTGGCAACCAGGTTTCGATGATCTTCCAGGAGCCGATGACTTCGCTGAACCCGGTCTATTCGGTCGGTGCGCAGATCGCCGAAGCAGTACGTATCCACCAGAAGGTCGACGAGAAGGACGCCATGGCGCGTGCGCTCGAGATGCTTGAGCTTGTCGGCATCCCCGAAGCGAGCCGGCGGCTGAAGGACTATCCCCATCAGCTGTCTGGCGGCATGCGGCAGCGCGTAATGATCGGAATGGCACTCGCATGCAACCCGAAGCTGCTGATCGCCGATGAGCCGACCACGGCACTCGACGTGACGATTCAAGCGCAGATCCTCGATCTGATGAGCGACCTGCGAGAGCGACTCGGCATGGCAATCATGCTGATCACCCACGACCTCGGCGTGGTCGCAGAAATGTGCGACGACGTCGTCGTGATGTACGCCGGCCGTGTCGTCGAGCAAGGCCCGGTCGACCAGGTCTTCCGGTCGCCACAGCATCCCTACACCGAGGCGCTGCTGCAGTCGATCCCGATGCTCGGCATGACCCAGAGCGAGAAGCTCCGAGTGATTCGCGGCACCGTGCCAAGCCCGCTCGATTGGCCCACGGGATGCCGTTTCGCGCCGCGGTGCGACAACGCCTACGAGAAATGCGATGAGCAGCCACCTCTCTTCGCCGTTGACGCACAGCTCACTGCGTGCTGGCTGTGCGAGAACGGTCGACGGGAGTCGACGGGTGCCGGGGAGGTGAAGGTCGGGTGACCGAAGAGACGACCACAAACGGGGCAGAGGCGCCGCTCCTGACGGCGACCGATCTCGTCAAGTACTTCCCGGTGCGCGCCGGTCTCCTGAAGCGCACCGTCGGCCACGTGAAGGCGGTCGATGGCATCAGCCTCGAAGTGCATCGCGGCGAAACGATCGGTCTCGTCGGTGAATCGGGGTGCGGCAAGTCAACGCTTGGCAGAACGCTGCTGCGCCTCATCGAACCGACCTCAGGCTCGATCAACTTCGATGGCGACGAACTCACGGGGCTCTCGCCCCGCGCAATGAAGACCAAGCGTCGCGACCTGCAGATCATCTTCCAAGACTCCGTCGGATCGCTCGACCCGCGCATGCAGGTCAAGCAGCTCGTTGGCGAAGGACTCGCGATTCACAACATTCCGCGGGAAGAGCGCCTCGACAAGGTGAAGGACGTCCTCGAACGGGTCGGTCTCGGCCCCGAAACGCTCAACCGCTACCCCCACCAGTTCTCGGGCGGTCAGCGTCAGCGTCTCGGCATCGCTCGTGCGCTCGTGCTGCAGCCGAAGCTGATCGTCGCCGACGAGCCGGTGTCGGCACTCGACGTGTCGATCCAGTCGCAGGTGCTGAACCTCCTCGTCGAGCTGAAGCAGGCATTTGGGCTCACCTACGTCTTCGTCGCACACGACCTTGCGGTCGTCGGCTACATCGCCGACCGCATCGCGGTCATGTACCTCGGCAAGGTCGTTGAGCTCGCCGACGCAGCCGACCTTTTCGCTCGTCCGCTGCACCCCTACACGGTCGCGCTGCTCTCGGCGATCCCGCAGCCTGATCCCGGTCGCACCCGACGGCGCATCGTCCTGTCAGGCGACGTGCCAAGCCCGATCAACCCCCCGTCAGGTTGCCGGTTCCGCACCCGCTGCCCGATCGCGCAGGGGATCTGCGCCACCGACGAGCCGCCGCTCGCGAAGGACGGCGAAGGTCACTACGTCGCATGTCACTTCGCCGGGACACCGCTTCCAGAGACGCAAGGGTCGACAGCGTGAGCCGAGGCGAGGTGTCAGAGGCCCGCTACGACGTTCGCGTTCTGCACGACCAGCGTGTTCCGACACGCGATGGGATCCATCTCTCGGCTGATGTCTACCTTGGCATCGGCGCGGGGCCGACACCGACGATCGTCCAGTGGACGCCCTACGAGTCGACCCGTGAACGGTTCATCTCATGGGGCGCCTGGTTTGCAAAACGCGGCTTCTCGGCTGTTGTCTTCGATGTCCGTGGCCGCTACGAGTCTGAAGGTGAGTTCGTCGCCTGGGAGCTCGACGGACCTGATGCCCAAGATTCGCTCGACTGGGTTGCGGCGCAGTCATGGTCGAACGGACGGCTCGGCACCTGGGGACGCAGCTACGGCGGCGTCGTTCAGTGGCAGCTGATCAACGCTGGCGGGCACCCCAACCTGCAGTGCGTCGCCCCGCAGGTGATCCATGACGACTACTACGCCGACGGGTACTTCACAGGCGGCGCGTTCCAGCTCGCCCTGACACTCGGCGCGGGCGCCCTGTGGACGAGCGCGATGGCACTGATCACCGGGCCGAATGCCTCCGACCTGATCCTGAACGATCGGATCCTCAACCATCTGCCTCTGATCGAACTCGACGAGGTGACGATCGGCCGCAAGGTCGACTACTGGCGCCTCTGGTGGGAACACCAAGACAACGACGAGTACTGGCAGCAGTTCGTCCATCGCCCCGAGCGGGTGAACGTCCCGATCTTCCAGCAGGGCGGGTGGTTCGACCCGTACTGCGGCTCGCATCTCCGGAAGTTCGCTGCAATCGGTGATCGGGTGCCGAGCCGTGTGATGATCGGCCCATGGTCACATGAGGAAGAGGTCGAGTCGTTCAAGGGCGACGTCGATATGGGGCCGCAGTCGGTCACGGTGATTCGCGAGCACGAGCTGACGTTCTACGACCGGTATCTCAAAGACATGGGGAATGACTGGGAGTCGCGATCCCCAGCCGAACTCTTCGTGATGGGCGACAACGAATGGCGCGGCGAGAACGAATGGCCCCTCGCGCGCACGGTCTACACGCCGTGGTACCTCCACTCCGGCGGTCGAGCGAACACGATGCAGGGTGACGGCACGCTCTCGATGGATGCTCCCGGCTCAGAGCCGACCGACCACTACTCGTACGATCCGGCCGATCCCGTGCCCACCGTCGGCGGCGTCAACTCCGTGCTGACGATGACGCAGGGTGCCCAGCGCCCCGTGCTGCCGGGGCCGCGCGATCAGCGTGTGCTTGAACGCCGCGACGACGTCCTCTGTTACACGAGTGCAGTGCTCGAAGAGGATCTCGAGGTCAACGGCCCGATCGAGATGGTGCTCTACGCCGCGTCGAGCGCGTTGGACACAGACTTCATCGTCCGGCTCGTCGACGTCCACCCGAACGGCAAGGCGATCTTTGTGACGGAAGGGATCTTGCGGGCGCGGTATCGCAACGGGCTCGATCATCAGGAGCTGCTGACACCGGGTGAACCAGCAGAGTTCAAGATCCGGGTGTACGCGACCGCCATGGTCTTCAAGCGAGGCCATCAGCTCCGCCTCGATGTGACAAGCTCAAGCTTCCCGCGCTTCTCGCGGAACCTGAATACAGGTGAGGATGTTGGTCGTGGCACACGGATGGAGGTGGCGCATCAGACGGTGCTCCACTCGAGCGTGTACCCGTCGCACATCGTTCTGCCTGTGATTCCGCGGTAAGGCCCGTTCAGATTCCGGGCTCGCTGCGTACTAGGCTGAGGCGATGAGCACCGACCTCTTCGATCTCTCGGGGCGGACAGCGCTCGTTACCGGCTCGACGCGAGGCCTCGGCGCGGCTCTCATTCGCGCCTTGGCGGCTGCTGGCGCCCGCGTGATCGTCAACGGGCGTTCCGCCGATGCCACCGAGGAGGCCGCGAGCGTGTTGCGAGGCGAAGGGTACGACGCGACCGCGTGTTCCTTCGATGTTGCGGATCCCGACTCGGTCGCCGCGGCGGCACCGCAGCTCGCGGACGTCGACATTCTCGTCAACAACGCGGGCATCACGAACCGCAAGCGCCTTCTTGAGTTCTCGGTGGAGGAGTGGCAGGCGATCATCGACGGCAACCTCACGAGCGCGTTTCTTGTCACGCGAGCGGTGGTGCCAGGGATGATCGAGCGGGGGCACGGCAAGGTGATCAACATCGGGTCGGTTCTGAGCGAACTCGGACGCGTGATGAATGCCCCCTACGTGTCGTCGAAGGGCGGGATCCGAATGCTGACACGGGCGATGTGCGCAGAGTGGGCGCCGCTTGGAATCCAGGCAAACGCAATCGGCCCTGGGTATTTCTCGACAGAGCTGACCAAGCCGCTCGAAGACGACGTCGAGTTTTCAACGTGGTTGAAGGCGCGCGTGCCGACGGGTCGTTGGGGGAATCCAGACGAGCTTGCTGGCGCCGTCGTGTTTCTCGCCTCGCGTGCATCAGATTTCGTGAACGGGCAGATCTTGTACGTCGACGGCGGCCTCACGGCGACCGTGTAACCGTGTCGTTCGACGTTCTGATCACGGCTGCGACGGTCTATCCCGGTGAGGGAGCGCCGTTTGTTGCCGACGTTGGAGTGAAGGATGGGCTGATCGCCGACATCGGTGACTTGGCAGGTGCCGACACCGCTGAGGTCGTCGCCGGTGACGGGCTGATGCTCTGCCCGGGCTTCATTGATCTCCACATCCACGCTGCGCTCGCCTCGTACGACGACCCGCTGCTCACGCCGGCGTTGTTACAGGGGTTCACGACGCTGGTGATCAACCCCGACGGTTTGGCTCCCGCCCCGGTTGCGGCGGGCCGAGCTGCGGCACGCCAGAACTACCTGCGAGCGCTCGAGGGCAATGGCCCCGACGTGTGGCCGTGGACGACGTTTAGCGAGTACCTCGACGATCTCGCAACGACACGGCCGGCGCTTACGCTTGTCCCGTCGATCGGCCATGGCGCAGTTCGCGACACCGTATTGGGCGATGGGCGCGTTGTGCCGACGGCCGAGCAGCTTGCCGCGATGCGCCGCGAGGTGCGGCTTGGTTTGGAGGCGGGGGCGCGGATGCTTTCGTTCGGTCTCGTCTACATCCCGGGGGCGTACGGCGACACCGAGGAGCTCTTTGCGGTGGCGCAGGAGGCGGCGCCGTTTGGTGCGCCGCTCGTCCCGCACGTTCGGAACGAGGGAACGGGCCTGCTGCCTGCAGTTCGCGAGATGATCGACGTCGCGCGACGATCCGGCGCACCGCTCCATCTGTCTCATCTCAAGTCGCTTGGTGACGACAGCCAGGTTGATGCGCTGCTTGCGTTGCTCGATGAGGCGTCGCGCGAGATCGATCTGACGTTTGACCAGTACCCGTACGGTGCGGGGGCGACGCTGCTCGCGAGCCTGCTGCCGGGGTGGGCGCAGGAGGGTGGCGCGGCCGCGACGCTCGCTCGCGCCGCCGATTCCGCTGAGCGTGAGCGGATCGCGGCGGATGTCGCGAATGGGTTGCCGGGGTGGGAGAACATTCTCGGGACGCTTGGTGGCGAAAACGTCGTTGTGCGGGGCCTGTCGTTGGCCGAGCACGCCGACGAGCGGGGCGTGTCGGTTGTTGCGGCGGTGTGTGATCTGCTTGTCGAGTCGGAGCTGTCGGTGCCGATGGTGCTCCACTACGCCTCTGACGAGGCGGTGCGCACGATCGCCGCGCATCGTCTGCACCTTGTCGGCTCGGATGGGATCTTTGGCGAGCTGCCGCACCCGCGTCTCTACGGTACGGCTCCGCGTTTCTTCGGTCGTTTCGTCGTGCGCGATGGTCTTGTGCCGATCGAGGAGGGGGTTGCGCGCCTCACGGAGCGGGCGGCAAAGCGGATCGGGCTCACCGATCGCGGTCGTATCGAGGTCGGCAAGCGCGCCGATCTCGTGTTGCTCGATCCGGCGCTGTATATCGACACTGCGACGTACGACGATCCGAAGCGCAGCCCCGATGGGGTCCGTGGCGTGTGGGTTGCGGGCGCCTGTGTTGCGCGCGATGGCGTACCGACGGGCGCTCGTCCCGGCGGCGTCTTGCGTGCCTAGGTAGGCCCTGTCCCGGTGTCAGACGTCGGGCCGTGGTCGGGTGGGGCAGGTGTGCCTGGTTAGGCCGTGTCTTGGTGTCAGACACCTGGCCAGGGCCACGTGGGACAGGTGTGCGTGGCAACCGCGCGCGGCTGCTGCGATTGCCGGCCACCACTGCCTCGTCTAGCCATGCCCTGGGGACTGTCCCCAGGGCATGGCTAAAAAGAGCGGGCGGTCATGGCTCGCCCGGACGCGTTCTGCGCGGGGGGTTAGGCCAGGGCGTCGGCGAGCTTCGCGAGCTCGTCGAGCAGCGCCTGGCGGGCCGGTGCGCGGCCACCGAAGGGAATGCGCAGGTGCGGCGTCGAGGCGTGGAAGTGGCGGCCCGGAATCGCCGTAATGCCGTGATCGCGCGCGAGGCGGTCGCTCCACTCATCCTCGTCACCCTTGACCGCAGCCCAGATGAACGCACATGCCTCGGGGAGATCGGCGCAGAAGACGCCCGTCGCGTTCGCCGCCGCAATCGCCTTCGGACGCATCTCGGCGAGCTCGGCCTTCGCCGCCTCCAGCCACTCCTGCGGGCCCGTGTACGCGGCGAGTGCCGCCGCCTGCGCGACCCCGTCGATCGCGAGCGCCTGCCACTGCAGCGCAGTCGCCATCCGGGCAATCACCTTCGCGGGGCCGACCGCGTAGCCAACACGCCACGCCGCCATCGCGTGGGTCTTCGAGAAGCTACGAAGCACAAGCGTCCGCCCGGCCAGCTCTGGATGTGACGCAGGCGAGAGGTGCATGTGCCCGTCGTAGGTGACCCCCGTGTAAGCCTCGTCAGACAGGAGCAACGCCGGGGACCCATCGAGCCCCGCAACGATCGCGTCGAGATCCTCCGGCCGCATCACGTACCCAACGGGATTTACCGGTGCGTTCACGATCGCCATCGTCGTGTCGGGCCCGATCGCGACGCCCCACGCCTCCCAGTCAGGGCGCCCGTCCATGCCGCCCGTCGCGAGGCAGAACCCACCCGCGGCATCGATCACCTGCGGAAAAAAGAACGTGGGGGCGTGCACAACGCAGTTCTCCCCGAACGTCTGCGCGGCGAGGTACAGGCCTTGCATACCACCGACCGTGATCAGCACCTCCGTCTCAGGATCGATGGTGCGGCCAAGCTCGGCACTCATCGAGGAGGCAATCGCCTCGCGCAGCGCAGGCATTCCGTACGTCGGCGCGTATGCCGGACGGGTAGCAGCCGCTGTGACCGCCTCGACGACATGCGCAGGCATGTCAACGGCAGGATGCCCGCCGATGCCGAGGAGGTTTGGCCAACGCTCCGCGAACGTCCGCGAGGGCATGTCGCCCAGCACACGGCTCACAGAAGCTTGCCGATCATCGAGAGGTACACCTCCGTTGCGCGGACGAGTTCGCCGACAGTGATGTACTCGACGTCTCCGTGGGCTCCCTCGCCGAACGGCCCGTGATAGACGGTCGGGATCCCAGCCGCAGAGAACATCGCGCCGTCAGCCACCGTCTTGATCCCAACCGGCTTCAGGTCGTCGCCCGTGACGTCCTTGTACGCCTCCTGGAGCGCCTTCAGCAGTGGCGCGTTCTCGTCGATCGAGTAGGCGCCGCGCACGAGCTTGAGGTCGAGGGTGATCTCGAGCCCCGTCTCCTCCGCGACCTTCGCGAGCAGCGCGTCGTACTCGGCACGCACTGCCTCGATCGTGTTGCCCGGTGCCCAGCGGCGCGTGCCAACGATGCGGCAGCTGTTCGGGAAGCGGTTGTAGAAGTCGCCACCGTGGATCTCGCCGATGAAGTATGTCTCGGGGCCAACCCACGGATAGGTGGTGGCCGAGAGTTCTTCGTTCCGTGCCTTGACGGCGTCGACGACGCGCGCGGCACCGTGAATCGGATTCGGCGTGCCCGCCGGCGTGCGGAGCTCGTGAGTCGCGTCGCCTGGCCGTGAGACCGTGATCTCGACGGTGGCCTGCCCCATGTGCGCCACGGCGACGTCGTGGGCTGACAGCTCGCAGACGACTGCCATGTCGGCGGTGAAGCCGCGCTCGTGCAGCAGCCAGGTGAGGTCCTCGCCGCGTCCTCCTGGGGCCTCGTGCAGGCCGATCGCGACGATCACGATCTCGCCGCTGAAGGACTGCCCCGTCGAGCTGATGACCCGCACGGCTTCGGCGGCGCAGGCGCACGGTCCCTTCATGTCGGTTGAGCCGCGGCCGTAGATGCGGTCGCCGTCGATGTAGGGCGGCGCGTGGTCGATCGGAACGGTGTCGAGGTGGCCGCTGAACACAAACCGTGGCCCAGGCCGGTCGCCCTTGAGGGTTCCGATCACGATGGGTGTCTTCGGGAACGGCTCGGTCAGCACCTCGACCTCCATGCCAACCTCCGCGAGGAGCGCGGCGTACGCGTGCGCGACCTCGGCGGTGTCGCCGGTGGGTGACGGAATCTCAACGAGCGCGAGCGTGGTGTCGCGCAAACGGGTTGGGTCGGCAAGGCCGGTCATGTGTTCGCTCCTCTCGCGATACGGAATCCAATGTGTGCCTGTCGGCGGGCTGGGCGGCTGCGGCTGCGCATCGCACACCGAGCGTAGTCGAGCGTGGGGCTTGCAAACGATCCTCCGCGCAGCACACGCTCAGGCGTGCCGGTCGGGTCTTCGCGACCGTCATCGGGGCGGTACGGGTACGGGGCATACGCGCTTGCGACCCACTCCCATACGTTGCCCGCAAGGTCGCTCACCCCGTAGGGGCTTGCGCCTTCGGGGTGGCTGCCGACGCTGGCGGTTGTTCCTGCCTTCGCACCGAGGCCGACGTGTGCGTTCGCGGTCGTCGGGGCATCGCCCCAGGGAAAACGGCGGGTATCGGTGCCACGTGCAGCCTTCTCCCATTCCGCCTCTGTGGGAAGGCGGCCGTCGGCCCACGTGCAGAACGCCTGGGCGTCGAACCAGTCGACGAATGTGACGGGATGCTGCTCAAGCCATGCGGGCGGCCGCTGCCCGCTCCAGTGCGGCGGAGGGGTTGTGCCGGTCGCTTCGACAAAGACGGCGTACTGGGCGTTGGTAACGAGCGTTTCGCTGATCTCGAACGGTGCGACATCAACAGCGTGCTGGGGCAGTTCATCGGCCGCTGCCGGCCCATGGGATGTCGTCGCTGCCCGCCCGATGCGCACGGCGCCGCCGGGGAGGTCGACCCAGTCGAACCCGGCGGCCGGGTTGTCGGTCGCGTCGGCCGCGACCCGAAAGCCGATGTAGTGGTCACGCGCTCCAGGGTGCTGCGGTCGGCGATATGAGGTTCGCAACTCATTGGGGCCGTCGACGTACGCACCTCCACGCACGACGCGGACGGTGGTGTCGTCGTCGTAGGGGGCGTGGCTTTCGGCGACCCACTCCATCACGTTGCCGCTGAGGTCAAGAACGCCGTCGACCGATGCGCCTGCGAGGTGGCGCCCAACGGGTCCTGGCCGACCGATGCCGGCGGCGAACCGGGCGTGGGCGGCTGTGGGTGGGAGATCTCCCCATGGCCACAGCCGATCGTCTCCCCCACGTGCCGCGGCCTCCCACTCGATCTCTGTCGGAAGCCGGACACCGGCCCAGGCACAGAACGCGACCGCTTCGGCGAACGTGACGTAGGTGACGGGCACGTCGGCCTCCCCTGGCGGGATCGAGCCACCATCGAAGCATCCGGGTGCGGGTGCGCCGGTGGCCTCAACGTAGGCGAGGTACTGAGCGTTTGTGACGGGCGTGCGCGAGAGCCGGTATGGCGCGACATGAAGGTCGCGTTCCGGCGTTTCGTCCGGCTCGGCGGGCCAGGCGGCGCGAACGTCGCTCCCCATGGAGAACGGCCCGCCCGGAACGAGCCGCCACACGATCTCGGTCACGACGCGGGAATCACCGGTAGAAGCGCGTGCGAGGGGTGGCCGGCATCGACGTAGACGACTTGGTGGGCGACGACCTGGTGTGTATGGCGCCCCATCGCCTCGCCGGTGTTCGGGTTGACGTCAAGGCGCGGCCAGTTCGACGAGGAGATGTCGATTCGGATGCGATGCCCGACATCAAACAGGTTGCTCGTCGCCGGAATGCGAATCGTCACTGGGACGATCTCGCCCGGAGTGAGGAGCACCTCGTGGTCGAACCCTTCGCGGTAGCGGCAGCGGATCACCGAGTCGTGCAGCAGCATGTCGAAGCCGGTTGGGTAATCCGCGTTGGCAGGGTGCACGTCGATCACCTTGGCGGTGAAGTCGGTGTCGAGTGCGCTGGAAGAGATCCAGAGGTTGACGATGACGTTGCCCGTCACCTCGACGGGTTGGGTGAGCGGCTCGGTCTGGAAGACGAGGACGTCGGGCCGCTCCGAGAGCCGCGGGAACGGCTCTTCCGAGCCAAAGAACTGTGGTGCCTCGCGTTGATCGGCAGGGCCTGGTGTTAGTAGGTCTCGCAGGCGCAGCACGGGGTGGAGGAATCGGCTCCACGCAGGCTCCATGCCGGGGCCCTCGCGGGGGAGCTCGCCGATCGCGCAGTAGACCCCACCGACGGTCGGCACAGGGTGCGTCGGATCGAACGTGTAGCGGCATGGCTCTGCGCCGCTCGGTGGTGGTGTCGTTGAGAGGTCGCCGTTGCCGTGCAGGTAGTAGGGGGTGTCGATGCGGCGCGCGAGGGGCCACTCGTGCTCGGCGCGCCAGGTGCCGCCGTGGTCGAGCTTCCCTTCCGATGTCTTGAGGCCCGAGCCGCCTCCCATGACAAAGAGCTGGATTGGCGGCTCGTCGGCGGGGTGGCCTTTGGCGTCGTTTGGCAGCCAGCGGCTGAAGTACTCAAGCTGCTCTTCGAAGTACCGATCGACGCCCCACACGCTCTGGGTGCCGAAGTCGACTTCGTGGCAGTACGTCGCTTCACCACGCATTCCGACATGGCTCCAGGGGCCGATGACAACCCTCTGCGGCGAATCGTTCTTTGCCGCCATTGCTGCCCAGTACTCGAGGTCGGGTCCGGCCCACGGGTCGAACCAGCCCGACGAGACCGTCATCGGCACATCTGCGTGTTGCGGGTAGTGGCGCTCGTAGTCGCAGGAGATCTGCGCCCACCAGTCGTCGTAGGCGCCGCGGCGGTAGTAGTTCATCAGCGTCTGCTCGAGTGGCGGCACGTGGCGGAGAGCGGTCTGCCCTTCTGTCCAGGGTGTCGCCCGGAAGAGCTCGCGGAGGTTCTTCAGGTCTTCCCAGACCTCGTCGATCTTCTCTTGGTCGCCCGCGATGTCTTGCGCGTCTTGGGCATGGATGAAGAGTGCCCAGAACATCTGCCCTTGGAAGGCGCCGCCTTCGCGCGCACAGTTGAAGTAGTTGTTCGTCGTAACGACGTCGGGCCAGATCGCCGTTAGATGCGGTGGGTTTTCGAGCGCCATGCGAATCTGTACCTGGCCCGCGTAGGAGCTACCGCAGGTGCCAACGCGGCCGTTCGACCACGGTTGCGCGGCGATCCATTCGACGATGTCGTAGCCGTCGCGCCCGGTGTGTGGGGTCGCACTGTGGAAGTAGGTGCCCGAGCCTTCGGAGCGGTAGCGATCACGCATGTCGACGAGGACGACCGCGTAGCCGCGCGGAACGAAGAAGTCGGCGATCTCCTCGTAGCGTTTCGTCGCCTTGTCGTAGGCCGTGTGGAGCATGATCGTCGGGAACGTTCCCTCGGCGTACGCACCGTCGACACCTGGTCGGTAGACGTCGAACGCCAGGCGGACGCCGTCCCTCATCGGAACCATCAGATCCTTTGAGACGACGATTCCGTATTCGCTCATCGGCTCGTCTTTCGAACGGTGGCTTACGCCGGGATGATCGGCAGGATGATGTGCGACGGGTGGTCGGCGTCGGCGAACACGGTCTGTTCGGCAACCACCTGGTGGGTGTGACGCCCCATCGCTTCGCCGGTGTTCGGGTTGACGTCGAGGCGCGGCCAGTTTGACGAGGAGATGTCGACCCGGATGCGATGGCCGACGTCGAACAGGTTGCTCGTCGGAGGCAGCTCGATCGTGACGGGGTACACCTCGCCCGGCGTCATCATCACTTCCTTGTCGTAGCCCTCGCGATAGCGGCAGCGGATGATCGAGTCGTTGAGGATCATGTCGAAGCCTTCGGGGTAATCCTCGTTGGCCGGGTGGACGTCGATCAGCTTGGCGGTGAAGTCGGTGTCGATCGCGCTCGACGAGATCCAGAGGTGCACCTTCGTGCGTCCGGTGACTTCGGTTGCCGTGGTGAGCGGCTCGGTCTGGAAGACCAACACGTCGGGACGCTCGGAAAGGCGTGGATAGGGAGCCTCAGCGCCGAGGAAGGACGGATCTTCCTTCTGATCGACCGGCCCGGGTGTGAGGAGGTCGCGCAGCCGAAGCACCGGGTTGAGCAGGCGCGCCCACGCGGGCTCCATCCCCGGACCGTCGGCCGGGAGTTCGCCCTGGGAGCAGTAGAGGCCACCGAGCGTCGGCACAGGATGCGCCGGGTCGAAGGTGTAGTGCAACGGCTCCGCGCCAGCTACAGGCGTGCTCGTCGAGAGGCCACCGTCTGTGTGGAAGTAGTACGGCGTCTCGACACGGCGGGCGAGCGGCCATTCCTGTTCGTTGCGCCACTTGCCACCGTGGTCGAGCTTGCCCTGCTCCGTCTTGCGGCCCGAGCCGCCGCCCATCACAAAGATCCGTACGGGTGCTTCTTCGGCGGGCTGGCCGGTTGCATTGTCAGGCAGCCAGCGGTTGAAGAACTCGAGCTGCTCCTCGAAGTAGCGCTGCACGCCCCAGACGCTCTGCGGGCCGAAGTCGACCTGGTGGCAGTACGTCGCGTCGCCGCGCATGCCGACGTGGCTCCATGGGCCGACGACGAGGCGCATCGGCGACTTCTTCAGCTGCGTCATCGAGGTGAAGTACTCGGTGTCGGCGGTCGGGAACGGGTCGTACCAGCCCGTCGACATTGTCACGGGGATGTCTTTGTGCTCGTTCCAGAACTTGGTGTAGTTGTGCTCGACGCGGTCCCAGTACTCGTCGTACATGCCACGGGTGTGGTACGCGATCATCGACTCTTCGAGGGTCGGCACGAGCCGGAGCGAGGTGTCGCCTGCCTTCCAGGGGTACGCTTTGTACATCTGGCGCAGGTTCTTTAGGTCATCCCAGATCTGGCTTGCCTTGCTCCAGTCGTCGCGCACTTCCTGCGCGTCCTGCGCGTGGATGAAGAGGGCCCAGAACATGTGCTGCTGCATCGCGCCGCCTTCGCGACACTGGTTCTGGAAGCTGTTTGTGGGAACGACGTCGGGCCAGATCGCTGTCAGGTTCTTTGGCGCCTCGATCGCGGTACGCACCTGCGTGATCGCGGCGTACGAGCTGCCCACCGTGCCGATCTTTCCGTTCGACCAGGGCTGGCTGCCGATCCAGTCGCAGATGTCGGCGCCGTCGCGGCCGGTGTGGGGTGTCGCAGCGTGGTAGTAGACACCTGAGTACTCCGACTTGTAGCGGTCGCGAAGGTCGATCAGCACGACGTTGTAGCCCTTCGGTACGAAGTAGTCGGCGATCTCGCTGTAGCGCTTGTCGGTCTTGTCGTACGGGGTGTGCAGCATGATCGTCGGGAACCGGCCCTCGATCCACACGCCGTCAACGGCAGGCCGATAGATGTCGAAGGCGAGACGGGTGCCGTCCCGCATTGGGACCATGACGTCCTTTGAGAGGACGATGCCGTACTCGCTCACGAGTTCCCCTTTCGGATGATGAGGTTGCCGTAGGTGTCTACCGTCACGGTGTAGTGCGGGTGGACGACGATCGTTGAGTCGAACTCTTCGACGATCGCGGGGCCGTCGAACACCGCGCCAGCCGTGAGTCGGTACCGATCGTAGATTGGGGTTTCGACGAAGCCACCCGCTTCTGCGAAGTAGACCTGACGGTGTTCTTTCGGGGTTGCCGTGATGCCGGTCTCGTCGAGGGGTCGCAGCGGTGGCTTCGCGATCTTGCCGACGGTGGTGAGGCGAAGGCTGACGCACTCCGTGGCCTCGGCAGGTGCGGCGAAGCCGTAGGTGCGGTCGTGCTCGGCGTGGAAGCGGGCGAGCAGCTCCGGTGTCTGCGATCCGTCGAACGCGCCTTGCGGCAGCGGAATCGTCAGCTCGTAGCTCTGGCCGACGTAGCGCATGTCGATCTGGCGAATGAACGCGATCTGTTCGCGCGGCATCCCTTCGCTTGCGAGTTCGGCGGCACCGGCTTCTTCGAGCGCACGGAACGACTCTTCGATCTCTGGTGCATTGAGTTCGTCGAAACGACGCATGAGCGTTGCCGAGGCGTCGCGCTTGAGGTCGGTGCCGAGCAGGCCGGTGGCCGAGAAGATGCCGGGGCTTGCCGGGATCAGGAGCGTTGGCATTTCGGCGTCGCGAGCGAGTGCGTTGGCATGCACCGGGCCTGCCCCACCGAACGCGACGAGCACGAAGTCGCGTGGGTCGTAGCCGCGCTGCACCGAGATCAGGTGGAGTGCGTTCACCATGGCGGCGTTCGCGATTTCGACGATGCCGTTGGCTGCCTCAAGCACGTCGAGACCGAGCGGGCCGGCGAGCTTCTCCTGGATCGCGTTGCGAGCGCCCTCAATGTCGAGGCCGATCTCGCCGCCAAGGAAGTACGTCGGGTTGAGTCGACCAAGCACGACGTTCGCATCGGTGACGGTCGGGTCGGTGCCCCCTCGGCGGTAACAGACCGGGCCCGGATCAGCTCCAGCGCTGCGTGGGCCGACGCGAAGCAGGCCGCCCGAGTCGACCCAGGCGATCGAGCCGCCGCCTGCGCCGATCTCGACGAGGTCGATGACGGGCGTGCGTACCGGGTAGCCCGAGAGCGACTGGCCGCCGACCGCGCCGCCTGCGTGCGAGCCGACCGAGTAATCCTTGGTGATGCTCGGGGAGCCCTTCTGGATCAGGCCGACCTTGGCGGTCGTGCCGCCCATGTCGAACGAGAGGATGTCGGGATAGCCGAGCTGGCTGCCGAGGTTGGCCGAGGCGATGACGCCGGCCGCCGGACCCGATTCGACCATGAAGACGGGCTTGCGGGCAGCTGCACCCGAGGTGAACACGCCGCCGCTTGACTGCATCACGAGCAGCTCGGCGGTGACGCCTGCTTCGGCGAGACGCTTCTCGATGTTTTCGAGATAGCGGCCGACGACGGGGCGGATCGCTGAGTTGATCACGGTTGTGCTTGCCCGCAGGTATTCGCGGAATTCGGGCGCGACTTCGGATGAGAGGGAGATCGGGATGCCCGGCAGCTCTTCGGCGAGGATCTCGCCAACGCGCTTCTCGTGGGCTGGGTTGATGTAGGCGTGCAGCAGGCAGACGGCGACGGCTTCGACACCTTCGGCGCGCAGGCGCGCGGCGGCCTCACGAACGGACGCGTCGTCGAGCGGCTTGAGCACTTCGCCTCCCGGCCCGAGCCGTTCGATCACGGTCAGTGCACGGTCGCGCGGGACGAGGGGAGGGGTCTTCTCGAACTGGGTGTCGTACAGCGACGGGCGCGTCTGGCGGGCGATCTCAAGCAGATCGCGGAAGCCATCGGTGGTGATGAAGCCGCCGCGGGCGACCTTGCCTTCGATGATGGCGTTGGTCGCGACAGTCGTGCCGTGCACGACGAAGCGGACATCGCCAGCGAGCACCCCGGAGTCGGTGAGGATCCGCTCAGTCGCAGCCATAAAGCCGACCGACGGGTCGAACGGGGTCGAGAGGACCTTGGCGATCGAGACCTTGCCGGTCTCCTCGTCGATCAGCGTCGCGTCGGTGAAGGTGCCTCCGATGTCGATTGCCAGCCTGACGCTCATGCAGTCCTCCTCAGATCGCGGGTAGCCGCCTCGTCGAGCTCGGCTCGGCCGGAACTCAGGTCGACGGCGACGCGGTAGATGTCACGAGCGCGCTCGGCACTCACTTTTCCTTCGCGGACGTCGCGCACTACCCGTTCGGGATCGCGCTTCTCGGCGGGGCCGTAGCCACCGCCTCCGCAGGTTCGGCAGCTCACGATGTCGCCCGGCTCGAGCTCAACGGTCGACTTCGCGTTCAAACGGATCTCCTCACCGTTGCGGATCACGACGTACTCCGCCTTCAGGCCGGATTGGCCACCGAAGGCGCCCCATGGGCCAGCCTTGTCGCGGTCGGCGAGCACGGTGAAGGTCGTGTGGCGGTCGAAGAGGTAGTCCTTGCGGAGGCCGAGGCCGCCACGGAAGGTTCCGGGGCCGTCGGAGTTCTCGACGAGCGAGAGGCCGACGATGCGTACCGGGTAGTTCAGCTCGGTCTCTTCGATCGGGGCGTTCTCGGTGTTCTGGCCGTGCGCCTGGACGGCATCGGGGCCGTCGCTCGCATGTCTGCCCCCGTACCCCCCCGCGAAGGTGTCGTAGAAGCACGTGTACTTCCCGGCCTCGATGTCGAGGGAGCCGAATCCGGCCTGCGCCATCATCCCCTTCGTTCCCGCGGGGAGCTGGTCGGGCATCGAAGGGATGAGCGCCTTGAAGATGATTTCGACGAGCCGCGTTTGGGTCTCCCAGCCACCGACGACCGGTGCGGGCCAGGTGCAGTTTGCGACGGTCCCGGGTGGGGCATCGAGCGAGAGCAGCCGGTAGAAGCCGTCGTTGACGGGCGTATCTGGGTCGAGCAGGCACTTCACGGCGTAGGCGCACGCGGAGTAGGTCATCGCGTAGGTCGCGTTAACCGGAGCGCGGCGCTGCGGATCGCAGCCCGCGAAGTCGAAGTGGACGCCATCGGGGCGCAGCTCAACCTTTGCGCGCAGGTAGACGGTCTCGTCGGTGTAGCCGTCGGTGTCGACGAACCCTTCGCATTCGTAGACACCGTGCGGAAGCTTGGCGAGCTCGGCGCGGGCGCGGCGCTCGGTGTACAAGACGAGCTCGTCCATCGTGCGCAGGAGCAGGTCGCTCCCGTGCCGCGCTGCGAGCTCGGTGATCCTGCGGACACCGGTGTTGTTTGCCGCGACTTGTGCGCGCAGGTCGCCGGCGGTCTCGTGCTTCGACCGGATCTGCGACAGGACGAGCTTGAAGATGTCCTGCACGATCTTTCCTTCACGGACGATCTTGACCGGCGGGATGATCACGCCTTCCTGGAAGACCTCGCGGAATGCCCCGATGCTTGCGGGGGCGCCGCCGCCGACATCGACGTGGTGGGCGATGTTGGCGACGTAGCCGAGCAGAACGCCCTCGTGGTAGACAGGCGCGATCAGCGTGACGTCGTTCAAGTGCACGCCGCTCGGGTACGGGTCGTTCGTGATGATCATGTCGCCTTCGGCGATGTTCTCGGGGCCGTACGTGCGGATCGCCCGAGGCGTCTGCTGCACCATCGAGCCGAGGTGCACTGGTTGCGCGAATCCCTGCGCGATCGCGCGGAGGTCACGATCAAAGAAGCACGTCGAAAAGTCGGATCGCGTCTTGATGTTTGTCGAGTACGCGCTGCGCTTGAGCGCGAGCACCATCTCGTCGGTGGCGGCGATCAAGGCGTTCCGGATCACCTCGAAGGAGATCGGATCGACGCCGACACCGGTTGTGCTGCTCATGCTGTCCTCCGCAGTTCGTTCGTGGATGCTTCGTCGACGCCGCGTCCATCGCTCGTAAGGGCGACGCGATAGACGTCACGTGCGCGTGTCTCGCTGACTTTGCCTTCGAGCACGTCCTGGAGAACGTCGGCGGGAGCTCGCTCGGCGGGGTTGCCGTAGCCGCCGCCTCCGCAGGTGCGGTAGCTGATGACATCGCCAGCCTCAAGGTCGACGGTGCTCTTCGGGTCGAGCACGGTTTCGACGCCGTCTCGAATCAGGAGGTACTCGGCCGGTCGACCGGCAAAGCCGCCCATCACGCCCCAAGGGCCAGCCTTTGTCCGGTCGGCGAGGACGGTGAAGGTGGTGGGTCGATCGAACCGGAAATCTTTGCGGAGCCCAAGACCACCTCGGTGCTTCCCTGCGCCGTCGGAGTCCTCAACGAGCGACAGGCGGGCGATCTGCACGGGATAGTTGAGCTCGGTCTCTTCGATCGGGGCGTTTTCGGTGTTCTGGCCGTGCGTCTGGACGGCGTCGGGGCCGTCGCTCCGCGACCTGCCGCCGTAGCCGCCACCGAACGTCTCAAGGAAGCAGTAGTACTCGCCAGTTACGGAGTCAATTCCGCCGAAGCCTGCGTGGCACATCATTGCCTTGGTGCCTGCCGGGAGCCGGTCGGGGAGCGAGGGGAGGAGCGCCTTGAAGATCACGTCCACGAGTCGCGTTTGGGTCTCCCAACCGCCGACGACCGGTGCGGGCCAGGTGCAGTTCGCGACCGTTCCCTTTGGCGCGTCAACCGTGATCAGCCGGTAGAACCCGTCGTTCACGGGGGTGTCGGGGTCGATCAGACACTTCACTGCGTAGGCGCAAGCCGAGAACGTTTGCGCGTAGGTCGAGTTGACGGGGGCGCGGCGCTGAGGGTCACAGCCGTCCATGTCGAAGGTGACGCCGTCGGGGCGGAGCTCAACGCGGGCCTTGAGGTTCACGACCTCGTCGGTGTACCCGTCGGTATCGACGAACCCTGTCGCCTCATAGACACCATGCGGCAGAGCGGCGAGTTCAGCGCGAGCGCGACGCTCGGTGTAGTCGAGCAGCTCGTCCATCGTGCGCACGATCGTCTCGCGTCCGTGGCGCTCGACAAGCGACTGGATGCGCCGAACACCGGTGTTGTTCGCTGCTACCTGGGCGCGAAGGTCGCCGCCGGTTTCGTGCTTGGAACGGATCTGGGCAAGGAGCAGGCGGAAGACGTCCTCGACAATCACGCCGGCTTCGACGATGCGGATCGGCGGAATGATCACGCCCTCCTGGAACACCTCGCGGAATGCTCCGACGCTTGCCGGGGCGCCGCCGCCGACATCGACGTGGTGGGCGATGTTCGCGACGTAGCCCAGCAGCTCACCCTCGGCGAAGACCGGTGAGATCAACGAGATGTCGTTCAGGTGCACGCCGCTCGGGTACGGGTCGTTCGTGATGATCACGTCGCCGGGGCCAAGATTCTCAGGCCCGAAATCGAGGATTGCCCGTGGCGTCTGCTCAACCATCGAGCCGAGATGCACCGGCTGTGTGAAGCCTTGGGCGACCGCTCGAAGTTGTGCGTCGAAGAAGCAGGTGGAGAAGTCCGACCGGGTCTTGATGTTCGTGGAGTAGGCGCTCTTACGCAGCGAGAGCACCATCTCGTCGGTTGCGGCAATCAGGGCGTTCCGAATCACCTCGAAGGTGATCGGGTCGATGCCAACCCGATTAGTTCCGTCGGCCATCGCGCTCCTTCGTTGTTCCGTCGGTGTCGACTGTGAGGTCGTCGTGGAGGATGACGCCGTAGTCGGTGAACGCAGCGTGCCGGCTGACTTTGCCGTCGATTACGTCGTCGAGAACGTCTTGGGGATCCCGGTCGAGCGGGTTGCCCCAGCCGCCGCCACCTGCCATGTGGTGGATGTAGGTGTCGCCGTCACCGATCGTCATCGAGAACATCGACGGCAGCCGTGTCTCGGTGCCGTCGGGCGAAACGAGGGTGTTTGACGACAGCGAGCCGGGCATGCCGCCTTGCAGACCGTACGGTGGATGTGCCGCGCGATCGGAACGAACGATCAGCGAAGTCTCGGGGGTGAGGCAGCGCCAAGAGCGCTGAATCGCCAGGCCGCCGCGGTACTGTCCGGCGCCACCTGAATCAGGGATCAGGCCATAGCTCTCGACGAAGATCGGGAACTCCGACTCGGCAACCTCGACCGGAATGTTGGCAGCGAGGCTTGCCGGGTTGGTGAGGCCGTCGTTGCCGTCGTTGCGTGGGGTCGCTCCCCAGGTGCCAACGACGAGTTCGTAAAAGATGTAGCGGCCGGTGCCATCGGGGCGTTCGGCGCCGAATACGGCCAGCGTGTTGCCGCCTTCGCCAGCTGCACCCACGCGCGTCGGGATCAGCTGCGCGATTGCGCCCTGCACGGCATCGAGCACGCGGAAGCCGGTGACCCCGCGCATCGATGAGGCGCCTGGCATGACGACATGGGCGATCGTGCCCGGTTTCGTGAGGATCGTGATCGGCCGGAAGGCACCCGAGGTGTTTGGCACCTCAACCTCAAGTGCGGCGCGCACGGCTTGGTAGACACACGCCTGCACGAACGAACGAGTGCTGTTCAGCGATCCGCGCACCATCGGTGCCGACTCAGTGAGGTCGGCGGTGACCTCGTCGCCATGGATCGTGACCGTCGCGTGGATCTTCACGTCACGTCGCTCGATTCCGTCGGAGTCGAGGTAGTCGGTGAAGCTCGCTGTGCCATCGGGCCACGCGGCGATCTCTTGGCGCACGAGCTTCTCGGTGTGTTCGATCAGGCCGTTCATCAGGTTCGCGAGCCCGTCGACGCCGTAGCGCGCTGCGAGTTCCTGAAGAGCGCGTTCGGCAACGGTGGTTGCCGCGATCTGTGCCGACATGTCACCGAGCGTCATGCGCGGGATGCGCACGTTGGCCTTGATCACCTCGAACACAGCCTCGACTGGTTCGCCGCGATCGAAGAGCCGCAACCACGGCAGCCGGATGCCCTCTTGGAAGATCTCGGTGTTGTCGCAGGCTGCCGAGCCAGGGAGGCGGCCGCCGACGTCGCCGTGGTGGGCGGTCGTCGTTGCAAAGCCGATCAACGTCTCTTCGTAGAAGACGGGGCGGAAGATGAAGATGTCCTGGAGGTGGATGCCGCCGTCGAACGGATCGTTCATGACGAAAACATCGCCGGGCCTCAGCTTGTCGCCCCACTTGGCGAGTAGATGATCCATCGCGACGGGCACTGAGCCGAGGTGGAACGGCACCGTCACCGCCTGCGCGACCGTTTCGCCACGCGCATCGCAGAGTGCTGCGGAGAAGTCCATTCCGTCGCGGACGACGGTCGAGTGCGCGGTGCGGAAGATCGTCGTCGCCATCTCATCGGCGATCGAAGCGAGAGCGTTGCCGACGATCTGCATCGTCACCGGGTCGATCGTGGTGTTTTCGCTCACGGGCACTCCAGGACAAGCGTTTCGGTGGTCGGGTCGCGCCGCGCCGTCCAGCCTGGGCGAACAACAACGGTCGTGTCGTATTCGTCGATCAGCATCGGCCCCGCCTCGGGGGACTCCCCAACCGATGAGCGCGTGCGAACCGGCACGTCGATCCAATCGCCGCCAAGGAACGCACGTCGAGTTGCCTCTCGGGTTGGTGCCGTGTCGCCGACTTCGAGCCGGTCAACGGCGTTCGACGGGCCGAGGCCCGCGAGCCGCAACGCACGAATTTCAATCGGGGAGTCGTCCTCGCCCTTCACGCCGTAGAGCCGTTCGTGCTCGGTTTCAAACCGGTCGACCAGCTCGTTGAGGCGCTCGCGGGTGATGTGTCCGTCAGGAAGGTTGACTTCGACCTCCCACGTTTGGCCGCCGTAGCGCAGCTCGGCGGAGCGGATCCATTCGGGGACGGCGCCTTCGAGCTGGGGAGCAAGGCGTGTTTCGAGGTCGGCGAAGACGTCGATCACGAAGTTCGGATCGACCGTGCGTGCGTCGAGGTGGCACGTGAAGACGTCGTGGAACTCGGGGCGGGCAAAGAGCAGCCCGAGTGCGCTGAACAGGCCGGCGAGCGCGGGAACGAGGACGGTGCGGCACCCGAGTTCTTCGGCGAGACCAACAGCGTGCACCGGGCCGGCGCCGCCATAGGCGATGAGTGCGAACTCGCGCGGGTCACGTCCCTTCTCCGACGACACCGAACGAAGGGCACGTGTCATGCGGGCGTTCGCGATCGCGTGAATACCGGCGGCCCCTTCCTGCAGCGAGAGTCCGAGCGGGGTTGCGATGCGGGCAAGCGCTGCTTCGGCAAGGTCGCGCGAGATCGTGATCTGGCCGTCGGCAACTGCACCGGCAGGCATGTAGCCGAGGTAGACGTTCGCGTCGGTGACGGCTGGTTCGGTGCCGCCTCGGCCGTAACAGGCTGGGCCAGGCGACGCGCCAGCGCTGCGCGGTCCGACCTGGAGCCCGCCCGCGGTGTCGAGCCAGGCGAGCGAGCCGCCGCCTGCACCGACTTCGGCGATGTCGATTGTCGGAATCCGCAGGAGTTCGCCCGAGCCGCGCATCAGGCGGCTTCCTGCCGAAAGTGAGCCGCCAGCTTCGTACTCGCGACCGCGAGAGACGGCGCCGTTCTCGATCAGCGAGGCCTTCGCTGTCGTCCCGCCCATGTCGAACGCGATCGCGTTGGCGTGCCCGAGGCGCCGAGCCATGCCGAGTGCCGCGACGACGCCTGCTGCTGGGCCCGATTCGAGGGCGAGCACGGGACGATGGGTCGCATCGACGGCGCTCATGACGCCGCCCGAGCTCTGCATGATCGTGAGCGGGGCGTTGACCCCACCCTGGTCGAGTCCGCGTCGAATGTCGGCGACGTAGCGGCCCATCAGCGGGCGAACGTAGGCGTTGACGACTGTGGTGGCGGTGCGTTCGTATTCGCGTTGCTCGCGCAGGATCTCGCTTGAGAGGGAGATCGTGACGTTCGGAAGCTCTTCGGCGAGGATCGCGCCTGCGAGTTGCTCGTGCTCCGGGAAGCGATAGGAGTGGAGGAAGCAGACGGCGACCGACTCGACGCCTGCGTCACGCATTGCCGCCGCGATCAGCCGAACTTCGGCCGGATCAAGCGCTGCAAGTACGCGACCATCGGCGGCGAGGCGTTCGTGCGCCTCGAAGCGGAGCCGACGTGGGACAAGCGGCTCGGGCTTCTGCCAAAACGAGTCGTACATGTGGGGAATGCGGAGCCGTCGGAGCTCCAGAACGTCCCGAAAACCGTACGTTGTGAGGAGGGCGGTCTTCGCTCCGCGATGCTCAAGCACAGCGTTCGTCGCGACCGTCGTTCCGTGGACAACCCCTGTGACGGTGCGGCCTGGCGCCTGCATCCCTGCGACGGCCTCAACGACTGCCGCGTCGTAGTTTGGTGGGGTCGAGAGGAGCTTTCGGATCGTTGCCGACCCATCTTGGGCCTGCAGGATCACGTCGGTGAACGTTCCTCCGACGTCGACGCCAATGCGTGCGTTGTGTTCTGGGTGGCTCATACGGTAAGGTCGCGATATGAAATCGCAAATCGCGGCGCGAGCATAACAGGGTGATGGGGTAAAGGTGAAGTCCGGACTCGAAATCGATCTCCCTGCCGAGCCGCTCGAAGCGATCTCGCCAATCGCACGAACCTCGGTGGAGCATCGTGTTGCTCAGACGCTGCGCGAGATGATCGTGACCGGCAAGCTCCCCGCAGGGACGCCGCTTGTGCAGCGCGAGCTGGCCGATCGGCTCGGGGTGTCGCAGACGCCTGTTCGGCTCGCGCTGATGGAGCTTGAGCGCGACGGCCTCGTCGCAGTTGGCGAGACCGGCCGAGCGATCGTGAGTCGCCTGACGCGAGAGGATCTCGAGGAGCTTTATGCCGCCCGCTACGGGTTGGAAGGCCTTGCGGCCCGGGCAGGGGCGCCCCGTGTCACCGATGGCGATCTCGTCGCGATGCATGCCGTCCTCGAGGATCTCGACAACTTCGCTGCGGCACAGGACGTCGACGACTATCTCAGCGCCCGCTGGGACTTCCACTCGATCTGTTACCTCGCCTCCGGTCGCACGCGCCTTGTTGCGGAGGTCGAACGGCTCTTCTGGCGCGGCGATCGGTATCACCGCCTCGTTCTCTCAAGCCCTGAGCGGTTTGGCCGCTCGGTCGGCAACTACCACGCGTTCTTCGAGGCGTGTGAAGCACGCGATCCAGAACGCGCCGAAGCCGTCGTTCAAGACAGCATCCGGTGGGCGGTCTCGACCGCTGCCCCGACGCTGCCTTCGGAAGTGGAGGACCTCCCCGAGTGAGCGGCGCGCGGGTGGGAGCAGACGTCGGTGGCACGTTCACCGACGTGATTCAGCTCGATGAGAACGGGCATGTCTCGTTCACGAAGGTGCTGTCGACACCACCGAACTACGACCGTGCCGTCGTTGGTGCCGTCTCGAGCCTTGCGGGTGACAATCCTGGGGGGCTCACGGCGATTGTTCACGGCACCACCGTCGCGACGAACGCCGTGCTTGAGCATCGCGGGGCAAAGACCGCGGTGGTCACGACCGCAGGGTTCCGCGACGTGCTCGAACTGCGCCGCATGCGCATGCCGCACCTGTACGACTACTTCTGGACGAAGCCGCCAACGCTCGTCGAACGTCATCTGCGGTTTGAGGTGCCCGAGCGAATGCTTGTCGACGGAACGGTCGATCGGCCGCTCGACGAGGCCGCCGTCGAGGTTGTCGCTTCCGCGTTGCGCGATGCCGCCGTCGAGAGCGTGGCCGTGTGCCTGCTCCACGCGCACCTCCATCCAGCGCACGAGCAGCGCGTGGGCGAGATCCTTCGCGCGGCACTGCCGGGCGTCCCCGTCTCGCTGTCGAGTGAGATCCTGCGTGAGCAACTTGAGTACGAGCGGACCGCGACGACTGTTGTGAACGCGTACGTCCGGCCGCTGATGAGCAATTACGTGTCGCAGATCCGTTCCGGTCTCGACGCCGCCGGAATCTCCGCCCCGCTCTCGATCATGCAGAGCTCGGGTGGAGTCATGACCGACGATGACGCCTCGCGCCGACCGGTGTACGCCCTCGAATCCGGTCCGGCCGCGGGCGTCGTCGCGGCAGTCGCTCTTGCAGAGGCACTTGGCCATGAGAACGTGATCACGTTCGACATGGGCGGCACGACGGCGAAGGCTTCTCTCGTTGAGGGTGGTCGGGTGTCGCGCAGTTTGGAGTACGAGGTCGGCGCGGCGCTCTCGGCGGGTTCACGGCTGCTCAAGGGAAGCGGCGAGCTGATTCGGATTCCGACGATCGACATTGCCGAGATCGGTGCCGGTGGCGGTTCGATCGCCTGGATCGATGCCGCGGGTGGCCTTCACGTCGGGCCTCGAAGCGCGGGTGCCGCGCCTGGACCCGCCTGTTACGGCCTCGGTGGGTCAGAGCCAACCGTCACCGACGCGAACGTGTTCCTCGGGTATATCCCAACAGGCCCGCTTGCCTCAGGCGATCTCACAGTTTCGCGTGAGCGGGCCGAAGAGGCGCTCACGCGGGTCGGGGCGGAGCTCGGCGTCTCGGCGCTCGAAGCGGCTCGCGGCATCCACGAGTTGGCAAACGCGGCGACGATGCGTGCGCTGCGTGCCGTTTCGACCGAGAAGGGTCGCGATCCCGCCGACTTCGTCCTGCTCGCCTACGGCGGTTCGGGGCCAGCGCATGCGGCGGCTCTCGCTGCATCGCTTGGGGTGAAGACGGCGGTTGTGCCACCGCTCGCTGGCCTTTTCTCTGCCGCCGGCCTGCTGTTTGCCCGACCCGAATACCACGATGTGCGCTTCTGCAAGATCAGCGCGCGCGAACCAGACCTCGCTGAACTTGGCCGTCTCGATGGCGAGATGCGAGCGACGCTCGCCCCGCTGATCCAGGGCGGGGAGCCCGAGTGGCAGCGCATTGCCGATGTGCGGTATCGCGGCCAGAACTGGAGTGTTCAGCTCTCCTTCTCAGGAGAGCTCACGGTTGAGACGTGCAACGACCTTGTGCGGCGCTTCGAGGATGAGCATGAGCGGATGTACGGCACGCGACTGGAGGAGGGTTCTCCGGTCGATATTCGGGCGGTACGACTTGTCGCGCTTGGCCCGGCGCAACCGCCGTTTGCGCTGGCACGCGAGGCCGACAGGCGAGAGGCGCGAACGCGACTCGCTGACTTCGGGATCGGGCACGGAACGATTGAGGCTCCTGTGCGGTCGCGAACATCGCTCCGAGGCGACACCGCCATGGGGCCCCTGCTGATCGACGAGTACGACACGACCGTTGTCGTTCCGCCCGGCTGGAGCGTTGCGTTCGACGAGCAGACCGAGGCGCTTGTGCTCACCCATGTTGAAGTCGCGCCTGAGTCGGCCTCAAGCGAGGGGCACACCACATCGATCGCGGCCCGCCTGGTGGCAAATGCGCTCGAGACCGCAGCCGACGAGATGGCGACGACGATCTTCCGCACCGCCCACTCGGCGATCGTGCGTGATGCGATGGACTACTCGGCCGCCCTCTGCAACGAGAAGGGCGAAACCGTCGCGCAGGCGGTGACGATCCCGCTGCAGCTCGGGTCGATTCCCTGCGCGATGCGCAGCCTGTTCGCGAAGTTCGGAGATCGCTTCGAACCGGGCGACGTGTACGTCGTCAACGACCCGTTCGATGGCGCGAGCCACACGCCGGACGTCTTCGTTGCGAAGCCGTCGTTTACGCCTGAGGGCGAACTGATCGGCTTCTCGGTGACCGTCGCGCACCACGGCGACCTCGGCGGCCGCGTCCCTGGCACCGCCGCGTGCGATTCAACCGAGGTCTTCCAGGAGGGGCTGCGGGTTCCGTGGCTCAAGTTGATCGACCGGGGAGAACCAGTCGAAGCGCTCTGGGAGATCTTCCGCGCAAACGTGCGGATTCCGCACGAGATGATCGGCGATCTCTCCGCCCAGGTTGCCGCCTGCAACATGGGCGAGCGCAGCCTGCAAGAGCTTGCGGCCCGCTACGGCCCTGCTCCCTTCCAGAGCCTGATGGCTGGGCTGCTCGACCACACCGAGGCGCTCCTCCGCAAGGAGATCGCACAGTGGCCCGACGGGACGGTGTCGTTCACCGACTATCTCGACTCCGACGGGATCGAGCTCAACGAGGTGAAGTTCGTCGTCGACCTCACCGTTGAGGGCAACCATCTCACGGCCGACTTCTCGCGATCCGATCCGATGGTCCGCGGCTCGCTCAACTGCACGCCGTCGTTTGCAGAGGCGGCCGTCTACCACACGATCATGGCGGCCTGCGAAGGCGAGATCCCGTGCACGGGCGGCGCAACGCGGCCCGTAACGGTGATCACGAAGCCGGGCACCGTCATGCACGTTCTGATGCCAGGAGCGTCGTCGATGCGTGGTATCTCCGGCTATCGCGTCTCTGACGTGATGAACGGCGCGCTCGCCCAGATCATCCCCGACCGTGTTCCTGCGGCCGGTGAGGGCGGCAGCACGAACGCGTTCTTCACGGGCTACCAGGGCGGCGACCGCGCGTGGGTCTACAACGAGCTTGTGGTTGGCACCTGGGGCGGTCGGCCGATCGCTGACGGCAACGACGGGCTGGCGAATCCGTGCGCGAGCATCGCGAACATCTCGATCGAGATCGCCGAGGCCGAGTGGCCGATTCGCGTTGAGCGTTACGGGCTCGTTCGCGACTCGGGCGGCGCGGGACGGTTCCGAGGCGGCCTTGCTGTCGAGCGGGTCTGGCAGGTGCTCGTGCCTGACACGAACCTGCATGTGCGCTCCGATCGGCAGATCCATCATCCGTACGGCCTCGCGGGCGGCCATTCGGGAGCGCCGTCAGCAAACACGATCCTTCGCTTCGACGGCTCCGTTGAGAATGAGAAGCCGATGTTCGCCGGCCTTCTCCAGCCGGGTGATCGCTTCCACCATCGGCAGGCGGGCGGTGGTGGTCACGGCGATCCGCTCGCTCGGGAGCCCGAGGCGGTCGCGCGAGATGTGCGGAACGACAAGGTGTCGGTATCGGCGGCGAACGACCTCTATGGGGTTGTCCTGAATACCGACGGTTCAGTCAACGAAACGGCTACGGCCGAACTCCGCCGGAGTCGTCGTGGCGCTCTTGTGGGAGGGAATGCGTGAGTAACCCAGGTTCGGCAATCGTCTGGTCGGCAAGCGGTGGCACAGCAGCCGTGATCAACGGGCTCGAAGCGGTCTATCCCGAGGCCTACGTTCTTGGCCCCGCCTACACCGTGGAGGTCGCTCCCGGTGACAACCTGGCGCTGCACCACGCAATCGGCCTCGCTCCGGCGGGCACCGTCCTTGTCGTCGGCAACGGGGGACAGCAGACCGCGCACCTCGGAGACATCCTCGCGCAGGCATGTTCAGAGCGCGGGATCTTGGGCGTGATCATCGACGGCGCGATCCGCGATCGACCCGAGATCGTGAAGCAGCAGTTCCCCGTGTTCCATGTGGGAACCTCTCCGGCCGGCCCTGCGAAGGACGGGCCGGGTGCGGTTGAGCGCCCTGTCGTCGTGCGCGGAACGCGTGTTGAGCCCGGTGACATCGTGTGCGCAGACGCCGACGGTGTCGCTGTCGTCGCCGCCGGCGATTGGGAGCGCGTCCGCGGCGAGATCGCTGCCCTTGAAGCGCGGGAGGCGGAAATCATGGCCCGGATCGCGGCGGGCGAAACAACTGTCGACATCTACGGACTGAAGGAGCTCTCGTGAGGATCACCCGCATCGATGCCACCCCGCTTGCGATCCCGCTCAAGGAGGAGTTCCACTGGGCCGGAGGCACCCAGGTCGGCGCCAATCTCGTGCTGTTCACGGTGCACACCGACGAGGGGATCATCGGGTACGGCGACGCGGTCTGCGAAGACCCGCGCGCGATCGCGGTGACAGGCGAGCAGATGGCGCGCCAGCTCGTCGGCAAGCGTGTCGGCGACGTTGAGGCGATCCTCAAGTCGATCTGGACCGAGGGGCGTTGGAAGATGTTCCCGCAGTTCGCAGGCTTCGCAATCGCCGGTATCGAGGTCGCGTGTTGGGACGCTCTCGGCCGTGGTCTTGGCGTTCCGAGTCGGGCGTTCTTTGGCGGTCAGGTGCAGCAAGAGCTCGACTACTTCGGATTCCTGCAGGGCGACGAGCCGACGAAACTTGCCGCGGACGCACGTACGTTCGTCGACGAGGGCTACCGCGTCATCTACCTCAAGGTCGGCCGGGGCGCCCGTGACGACGACGCATGTGTCGCGGCTGTCCGCGAAGCGATCGGGCCAGATCCCCTCTTGCGGATCGATCCGAACGAAGCATGGGATCTCGCGACCGCTGTCGACCGCATTCGCCGGCTTGAGCAGTACGACCTCGACTGGGTCGAACAGCCGACTCCGTCCGGTGACGTCGACGGTCTCGCACACGTGCGGCGGTCAGTCAACGTCAAGATCGCCGCCGACCAGTCGGTGTTCACGACCGCCCAACTCCGGCACGTGTTGCAGAAGGAAGCGGCCGATGTGATCGTCCAGGGTCCGCATGATGCGGGCGGTCTGCTGCGGTTCCGCCAGCAGGCGTTTATGACCGGGGCTCACGGCCTGAACATCAACCTCCATGCGTTCATGCAGAGCGAGATCGCGTTTTACGCCCACGCGCAGGTCGCCTCGACGATCCCCAACCTCACGCTCGGCAACCAGGTGATGCACCAGCTCCTCGGTGAGCGCCTCACGCGCGGCGCAGCGCCCGACATCACCGGTGGCCGCTACCGGTTGAACGACCAGCCCGGTCATGGCTTCGACATCGACGAAGCGGCGGTTGCAAAGGCTCACGAACGCTGGCAGACGCAGGGCCACTACCAGACGGTCGAATCGGTCAATAAGAAAGGACACGCATGAGCGGCTGGGATCCGAGCGGGCTGACGGTGTACATCGACGGGAGCTACGTCAGTGGAGCCGAGGCCACCGTGCCGATTTGGGATCACGGTCTGCTCTACGGCGACGGCATCTTCGAGGGCATGCGGTGCTTCGATGGGGCCCTCTTCCGTCCACGTGATCATGTCGCGCGGCTTGGCCGCTCGGCCCGCTCGCTCGGGCTGAACATGCCGCTCGGCCCCGACGAGCTGATCGAGGTGATCTGCGAGGTGATCCGCCGCTCCGACCTGCGCGACGCCCATGTCCGCCCGATGGTCACGCGCGGCGTCGGCATGCCCGGCATCGATCCAACGCGCTGCCCCGACCAGACGCTGATCGTCGCGGCCTATCCATTTCCGCCGCTCCTCGGCGATGCACCCATCCGGCTGCTGACAAGCTCGGTCGTTCGGAAGGCGCCCCGTTCGGTGGGCGCCCACATCAAGTCGCTCAACTATCTCGACGGTGTGATCGCGAAGCGCCAGGCGAACGCGGCGGGAATGAACGACGCGATCATGCTCGACGGGCAGGGCGCGGTTGCTGAGTGCACCGGCGCGAACGTCTTTGCCTTCTTTGACGGCGTACTGACGACGCCGACGACGCGGGCCGCGCTGCCGGGGATCACACGGCGCACGATCATTGAGCTCGCGATCGAGCAAGGGATCCCCGTCGAGGAACGCGAGATCTACCCGATGGAGCTGTATCTCGCCGATGGTGCGTTCATCACGGGTTCGGGTGCTGGCGTTGTCGCAATCGCTGAGATCGACGGCAACCCGATTCCGTCGAGCGAGCATCCGCTTGTTCAGGCGTTGCGCGACGGATACCGCGCCCGGACACGCGATCCGCGCTACGTCGTCCCGGTGTACGGAGGTTGATGATGGGGAAGGGCGCAACAACGATCGTCGTCGGTGGCGGGATCATGGGTGCCACCACGTTGTGGGAGCTCGCAAAGGGCGGAATGGACGCGTTGCTGCTTGAGGCGGGCGGCTTTGGGCGCGAATCGACGGGCAAGTCCGCCGCGATCGTGCGCGGTCACTACTCAAACCCGCAGGTCGTTCGTATGGCTGTCCGGTCGCGCGACGCGCTGATGCGTCTGCCGGAACTGACGGGATGCGAGCCGGTGTACACGAAGGTCGGCTGGCTCTTCCTTGTGGACGAGGCCGACACCGAACTTGCAAAGCAGAACCGCGCGATGCAGATCGCCGAGGGATCGTCGAGCGTCGAGGTTGATGATCTCACGTCGATCGTTCCGGGAATCAGCTCCGACGGCATCGCCTACGCGCTGTATGAGTCAGAGTCGGGATTCGCTGACCCGATCGCAACCACCGAGGCGTATATCGAGGCGGCACGTCGCCTTGGGGCGCGGGCGCAGGATCGTTCGCCGGTTGAGGCAGTGATCGTCGAGAACGGTCGCGTCAAGGGCGTTCAGGTTGGCGGCGACGTGTTTCCGTGCGAGAACGTTGTGCTTGCAGCGGGAGCATGGACGCACAAGCTGACCGCTGGCTTCGGGCTTGAGCTCCCCGTCGAGATCACGCGCGAGCAGGATGTCGTCTTCGATACGGGCGCTGAAGCGACGATCCCGTGCTCAATCTCGGCGCAGATCGACCGTGTCTACATGCGGCCTGCGCCGGAGTACGGCCCGTCGTTCCTGCTGATTGGGCGCGGCTTCCCGAAGGACTACGAGAACGTCGAACCCGATGGCTACGACACGACTGTTTCGGCCGCCTTCGAAGCAGATGTGCGCAAGCGGCTTGTTGATCGGATTCCGCGTCTTGCTGGCGTAAAGAAGGTCGATGGGCGCGCCGGCCTCTACACCGTGACGCCCGATTGGCATCCGCTCCTTGGCGAGGTTGACGGGTACGAGGGCGTCTATCTCGCCACGGGCGGCAGCGGGCACTGCTTCAAGCTCGGCCCGGCGATCGGTGAGCTCGTCGGCAATGCCATCCTTGGCCGGCAGGTCGACTATGCCGACATCAACAGTTTCTCGCTCTCGCGGTATGCCGAAGGCCGCGAATTCCGTTCGACCTATGGAGGCAACCGCGCATGATTCCCGACCTCGTTCTTCGCGGCGGCATGATCGCCGATGGCACCGGCCAGGCTCCTTTCGCAGGCGATATTGCGATTTCCGAAGGCCGCGTTGTAGCGGTCGGCGAAGTGCCCGACACCGGGGCGCCTGAACTTGATGTCACCGGGCTGGTTGTCGCCCCGGGCTTCATCGACATTCACAGCCACTCCGATTACACGCTCCTCGTCGACCCGCGCGCGAAGAGCGCGATCTATCAGGGAGTGACACTCGAAGTGATCGGCAACTGCGGCCACGGGTGCTTCCCGGTGCGTGATGTGAAGCTGTCGCAGCAGGCCGTCTACGGCTACAGCGAGGACATTCCGATGACCTGGTCGAGTGCTGGTGGCTACTTCGAACGGCTGGAGCAGGCGGGCCCCGCGGTCAATGTGTTGAGCCTTGTTCCGAATGGGCAGCTTCGCCTGTCGGTGCTGGGTGTCGCCGACCGTCCTGCGACCAAGGCGGAGATTGGCGAGATGACATTTTTGCTGCGCGAGTCGCTTGCCGAAGGTGCCTGGGGGTATTCGACCGGCCTGGAGTACGCACCCGAGGCGGGTGCGAGCGAGGATGAGCTGACGGCCCTAGCTCGCGCAAACCGTGCCGCTGGAGGCTGGTATGCGACCCACACGCGTAAGCGCGATGAGGGTGCGGCCGAGGCGGTCGCTGAGGCGATCCGCACCGCTGAGCGGGCCGATACGAAGCTTCAGGTCTCGCACCTCGTTCCCCGTAACGGGCTCGATGAGGCGCGGCGCTGCGCCGAGCTGGTCGAGGCCGCCCGCGCCCGCGGTCTTGACGTCGAGTTCGACATGCACACGCGCACCTTCGGGCTGACACACCTCTTCGCCGCCTTGCCCGCCTGGGCGCTTTCGGCGCCGCCTGCCGAGCTTGAGCAGATCCTTCGCGATCCGATCAAGCGCGACCAGATGCGGGGCCACGAGAGCATTCTCAGTGCAGGCAAGGATTGGGGCCGGATTGTCCTGTTCGACAATCGCTTCTGGCCCGATCTTGCTCGGCGTGACCTCGGCTCGATCGCTGCCGAGCGTGGACAGGACGTGTTCGACACGATCTATGACCTACTCCTTGGCGCCCTTGAGGAGCCGCACAAGCTGATGGTGATCATCAACGCGTACAGCGAAGATCAGCAGCGCGAGGCGTTCGCACACCCGCTCTGTGTTCCCGGGTCGGACGCAACGACGATGGCTCCTGATGGGCCGCTAGCTGAGGCGTCGTTCCATGGTGCCTACACGTGGGCGTCGTGGTTCTACCGCTTCATGGTGCGCGAGAACAAGCTGCTCACGACCGCCGAGGCCGTACACAAGCTCACGGGACAGCCGGCTGCACGAATCGGCCTGCGTGACCGTGGGCACATCGAGGAAGGTGCGCGAGCAGATCTTGCGATCTTCGATCCGAACCGGTTCTCCGAGACCGCGACCACGTACGAGCCGAACCAGCTGGCCGAGGGGATGGTTCACGTGTTCGTGAACGGCGTGCACACCCTGCGTGACGGTGAGTTGACGGGCAACCGTGCCGGGATGGTCATTCGTCGGTGACGCGTTTCTCGGCCCACCTCTCGACGTTGTTTGGCGAACTGCCAGTTGCTGATCGGCCCGCAGCCGCTGCTGCTGCGGGATTTCGCAGCATCGAGAGCTGGTGGCCGGGGGAGGAGGCTCAGGCGTTTGTCGCGGCTGTTCACGCGGCCGGGGTTGAGGTTGCGTGCGTGAACATGGATGGCGGCGACCTCGCTCAAGGTGAGCGAGGCTTCCTCAACGTCGCGTCGTCGCGCCGAGAGAACCTCGTTGCGTTCGCGGCTGTGGTTGATGTGGCGCGCCAGGTTGACGCTGCATTCGTGAACGTCCTCGTAGGGCGAGCCGTTACGGGCATCAGCCTCTCGTCGCAGTGGGATGTCGCCGTCGGGATGCTCCGTGAGCTCGCTGGTCATGCTGCGTCAGCGGGAGTGACGATCCTGATCGAACATCTGAACGACGTCGATGTTCCTGGTGCGCTTGTTTCGACGCCGAAGGCGGCGGCAGGACTGGTTGAAGCTGTCGGGTCAGACCATGTTCGGCTGCTCTACGACGCCTACCATGCGGCGATGGCCGGCATGGATCCCGTACGTGACGTTGGTGCCTACGCCGGCATGATCGGACATGTGCAGTACGCCGACGCGCCAGGTCGCGGTGCGCCTGGGACAGGAACAGTCGACCTGCGCGCGTTCCTCGCGGCGCTTGATGCGATCCACTATCCCGGCAAGGTCGGGCTTGAATTCATTCCTTCCGGCGAACCGATTCGGCTTGAGCCGCTCGTCGCCGCCTACGAACAACCGATAGGAGCAACGACGTGAAAGCCTTGGTTTGGTACGGCGAACGCAGCATCGATTTTGAGGAGATCGCGGCGCCTGAGCCCGGCCCCGGCGAAGTGATCGTCGATGTCGAACTCGCAGGCATCTGCGGCTCAGACCTGCATGGCTATCGCGGCCATCCCGGCCCCCGCGTTCCGCCGCTTGTACTTGGGCACGAGGTCGTTGTGCGCCATAACGGCGGGCGCTACGCGATCTACCCGATCATCGGTTGTGGCACCTGCGTCCACTGTCTGGCAGGGGACGACAACCTCTGTGGCGCGTGGAAGCTGATCGGCCTCCACCGCGCCGGCGTGTTTGCGGAGCAGGTCGCGACGCCCGAGAAGTGTCTGATCCCGCTGCCGGACGGCATCGACGCACGGCGGGCCGTGCTTGCCGAGCCGCTCGCCTGCTGTGTCGGCGCAATCGGCCCCGAGAACCTCGGGCCAGGATCGAACGTGCTCGTCTTCGGCTGCGGGCCGATCGGGCTGCTCACTGTCTATGCGGCCGCTCGCAAGGGCGCACACGTCACCGCGATCGATCCGGTTGCGGCACGCCTTGAACTCGCGAAGACGCTTGGCGCTGCAGCCGTCGAGGTCGATGCGTCGCGGCTGCCGCAGGCTCACGCAAACGTGGCGATTGATGCCGCTGGTTTCGAAGCGACGTGGCGGAGCGCGATCGACGCTGTCGAGAACGGTGGCTCGATTGTGATGGTTGGCCTCGGTAACGCCGAGGCAACGTTCCCGATGGCACTGCTCGTGCGACGTTCGATTCGGCTGCGTGGGCAGTTCGCGTACTCGCGCGCCGAGTTCCAGGAGGCGATCGACATTCTTGCCGCAGGCGATCTCGATCTCGGGTGGCTTGACGATGCGCCGCTCTCTGCGGGGGCGGAGGCGTTCGCGAATCTCGTCGATCGCCCGGCCGAGTTCTCGAAGATCCTGTTGGACCCCGCGTCATGAGCGAGCCACGATTTCTCGTTACCGGCGCGCATGGGTGCATCGGCGCCTGGGTTGTCCACGAGCTTGTTGAGGCGGGAAGCCCTGTCGTCACCTTCGACCTCTCCACCGACGCGCGACGCGTGAAGCTGCTGCTTGGCCCCGAGCGAGCGTCGGAGGTGCCGCATATCGCAGGTGACATCACCGACCTCGAGCAGCTTGAGCGCACGGTCGACGAGCACGGGATCACGAACATCATTCATCTCGCCGCGCTACAGGTGCCGTTCTGCCGTGCCGACCCGCCGCTTGGCGCCCGGGTCAATGTCCTCGGGACAGTCAACATCTTCGAGGTTGCGAAGAAGCGCGAGACGCTGGCCCCGATCGTCTACGCGTCGTCGGTGGCAGCGTTCGACGCGTACGAAGAAGGCACCGAGCCGTCGATGAGTGCGCACCCGAGCACGATCTATGGCGTCTACAAGCGGGCGAACGAAGGCACCGCGTGGGTGTATGCCGCCGAGAACGGCATCGCGAGTGTTGGTCTGCGTCCGCACACGGTCTACGGCGTGGGGCGTGACCAGGGACTCACATCCGCTCCGACAACGGCAATGCTTGCCGCTGCGGCGGGTGTCCCGTTCACGATCCCCTACGGCGGCCGCAGCGAGTTCCAGTTCGGGCGCGATGTCGCCCAGTGCTTCATCGCTGCGAGCGTTGCGCCCGCGACCGGATCGACCGTGCACAACCTGCCGGGAGTCGCTGTGTCGATGGACGAGGTCGTTGCGGCGATCGTTGCCGCCGCCCCCGGCGCCGATATCCAGTTCGAGGGTGCGCCGCTGCCGTTCCCCGAAGAGGTCGACAGCACGTCATTCACCAACCTTGCGGGCCCGGTGCCGACGACGCCGTTCTCAGACGGGGTCGCTGCAACCGTGGAACGATTCCATGAACTCCTAACCCTGGGTCTTGTCACGGCCCCGACTGCTTAAGGAAGGCAGGTACAGAGTGAGCAATAGTTCCGTCCGGGATAGCTGGGAGGCGCAGTTTGGCCGCCGCGACCCGAAGATCATCTGCATCGGGTTGAACTACGACGACCACGCCGGCGAGTCCGGGATGGAGTTGCCGAAGGCGCCGCTCATGTTCTCGAAGTTCGCAAACACGCTGATCGGCGACGGCGACGCGATCGTGCTCCCGCCAAACATCGGCCACGTGGATGCCGAGGCCGAGATGGCCCTCGTAATTGGCAAGACGGCCTCGCACGTCTCGCAGGACGACGCGTTCGACTACATCGCGGGTTACACCTGCGCGAACGACGTCAGCGCACGCGACGCGCAGTTCGGTGACGGTCAGTGGTTCCGCGGTAAGGGCTACGACACGTTCTGCCCGGTCGGCCCGCGGATCGTTCCGGCGTCGGAGTTCGACCCGTCCGATGTGCGCGTCCAGCAGCGGCTGAACGGCGAGACGCTCCAGGACTCCCGCACCGCGAACCTGATCTTCCGTCTTCCGAAGCTGATCGAGTACGTCTCGGCTGTGATCACGCTAGAGCCAGGCGACCTGATCCTCACCGGTACGCCCGAGGGCGTCGGTGTGTTCCGCGATCCCAAGATCACCCTGCGCCCCGGTGACGTCGTCGAGATCGAGATCGATGGCATCGGCACGTTGCGGAACGAGGTGAAGTAGCGGTCTTGCGGGAGGGTCATCCCGACTTTCTCTGGCGCAACCCCGCGCCAAAATCGTCGTACGAGGTCGTGATCGTCGGAGCTGGCGGTCACGGCCTCGCCACGGCCTACTACCTGGCGAAAAACCACGGCATCACCGACATTGCGGTGATCGAGAAGGGGTGGATCGGCGGGGGTAACGCGACCCGCAACACCACCGTTGTGCGGTCGAACTATCTGTGGGACGAGAGCGCTGCGATCTACGAGCACTCGCTCAAGCTGTGGGAGGGGCTCAGCGAAGACCTCGACTACAACGTCCTCTACGACCCGCGGGGCGTTCTCAACCTTGCACACTCGCTGGGCGATGTTCGTGAGGGGCAGCGCCGGGTGAATGCCAACCGTCTGAACGGTGTCGACGCCGAGTGGCTTGAGCCGGAGGACGTCAAGGAGTTCTGCCCGATCGTCAACGTCTCACCGGATGCGCGGTACCCCGTGCTCGGCGCGACGTTGCAGCGCCGTGGCGGCATCGCTCGCCATGAGCCCGTCGTTTGGGGCTTCGCCCGAGCAGCCGACGCGCTTGGCGTCGACATCATCCAGGGCTGCGAGGTCACCGGGATCGAGGTCGTCGGTGGTCGCGCGGTTGCCGTCAACACGACGCAGGGCCGCATCGGTGCGGGGCGGATCGGCCTCGTCGCTGCAGGCCACTCGTCGGTGCTTGCGAAGTACGCGGGCGTCGAGCTCCCGATCCAGAGCCATCCGCTCCAGGCGCTCGTCTCCGATCTCTACGAGCAGGTGCTCGACACGGTCGTCATGTCGAACGCCGTGCACGTGTACGTCAGCCAGGCACACAAGGGTGAGCTCGTGATGGGCGCCGGTATCGACGCCTACAACTCCTACACCCAGCGCGGCTCGATTCACGTGATCGAGCATCAGCTCTCGGCCGCGCTCGAACTCTTCCCGATCTTTGCCCAGGCACGGGTGCTGCGGACGTGGGGTGGGATCGTCGATGTCTGTCCTGACGCCTCGCCGATCATCGGAGCGACTCCGGTTGACGGACTGTTCGTGAACTGCGGTTGGGGAACCGGCGGCTTCAAGGCGACGCCAGGGTCAGGCTGGGCCTTCGCGTGGACGCTTGCCCATGGCAAGCCTCACACACTGAATGAGCCGTTTTCGCTTGAGCGGTTCACGACGGGTGCGCTGATCGACGAGCACGGCGCGGCTGCGGTGGCTCACTGATGTTGCAGATCACGTGTCCTTGGTGTGGCCCGCGTGATGAGACCGAGTTCTCCTACGGCGGACAGGCTGGCGTCGCGTACCCGGCGCAGCCGGCCGAGCTCTCCGATGAGCAGTGGGCGCAGTTTGTGTTCTTCCGCGAGAACCCGAAGGGGCGGTTCGCTGAGCGCTGGATGCATGCCCAAGGCTGCCGTCGCTGGTTCGACACCGTCCGTGACACCGCGACCAACGACTTCCTCCCATGAGATTCACGTTTGCCGGCACGGAGTACGAAGGACTGCCGGGTGAGACGCTCGCTGCTGCGCTCGTTCGCCACGGCGTCCGCGGCGGCTTTCAGAGCATCGGTCGGGGCCGACCACGCGGTGTCTTTGCCTGGGCCGACGAGGAGCCGAACGCGCTTGTCCAGATCGGGCCGAAGCCGCTGCAGCGAGCGACGCTCGTTGAGCTGACCGACGGCCTCGTTGCCGAGCCGCTCAAGGGCAAGGGACGCATTTTCGAAGCGGCCGACGACGCGCGGTACGACGCGCGGTATGTGCACTGCGAGACGCTCGTCATCGGTGGCGGTACCGCTGGCGTCGCGGCTGCGAAGCGCGGCGACGGCCGAGTGATCGTGTTGGAGGCCAGCCCGCACTGCGCGCTCGCGTCGGATCGCGGTCAGGGTCTGCGGGTGCTGACGCGGACAACCGCGATCGGGCTCTACGACGGGAACTACGTCGTTGCTGTCGAGCGCGATCGCCGCGTGTGGCACATCCGTGCCAAGCGCATCGTGCTTGCGACCGGAGCGGTCGAGCGGCCGATCGCGTTCCCGAACAACGATCGGCCAGGCGTCATGCTTGCCAACGCGGCGCGCCGCTATGACCTCGGTGATGCTCGCGTTGTGGTCTATACGACGAACGACTCGGCTCTCAACGTTCCCGATGCTGTTGCGACGCTCGACGCCCGCTCGGGTCGGCGCGTCGTTGACACGCTGGGTGAGGAGCGGCTGGAGGGCGTCGTGCTCGATGACGGAACGACGATTGCCTGCGACGTGCTGGCGGTGTCGGGTGGCTGGAATCCGAGCCTCAACCTCTGGAGCCACCGTGGCGGCAAGGTGCAATGGGACGACCGCATCGCCGCGTTCGTTCCGGCTGGTGGCCTGAGCGGTGTTGACGTAGTAGGTACTGCGGCGGGCGATGGGCTTCCCGACGTTTCGCCGGTGTGGCTGACAGGCGGCGACGAGACGGTGACCTTCCTGGATCTTGAGCGCGACGCCGACCTCGCCGAGCTTCGGCGCGGTATCGGTGCCGGCCTGCGTCGAGTCGAGCACCTCAAGCGATTTACGTTGATCGGCACCGCGTCCGATCAGGGCAAGACATCGGGGGTGATCGCGATGGGCGCGGCCGCAGAGATCATCGGTGTCCCGCTCGCCGAGCTCGGCACATCGAGCTTCCGGCCGCCCTTTGTACCGGTCTCGTTCTCGACGCTCGCTGGCCGCAATCGAGGCGACCTGTTTGATCCGGCGCGTGAGACCCCGATGCATTCCTGGCATGTCGCCAACGGTGCGGTGTTTGAAGACGTCGGTCAATGGAAGCGCCCGCGCTACTTCCCGGTTGGGGCCGAGTCGATGGACGAGGCGGTGCTGCGGGAGTGTGCTGCTGCCCGTGAGTCGGTCGCGATGATGGACGCTTCCACGCTCGGCAAGATCGACGTGCAAGGGCCTGACGCAGGCATCTTCCTCGACCGCATCTACACCAACCTGATGAGCACGCTCGCCGTCGGCATGTGTCGCTACGGCGTCATGTGCAAGGTCGACGGGATGGTCTTTGACGATGGCGTCGTCATGCGTGTCGGTGAGGAGCGCTTCATTGCGACGACCACCACGGGCAATGCGGCACCTGTGCTCTCGTGGATGGAGGAGTGGCTCCAGACCGAGTGGCCCGAGCTGCGGGTGTGGCTGACGTCGGTTACCGAGCAATGGGCGACGGCTGCCGTCGTGGGTCCGGGGTCGCGGGCGCTCCTACAGCAGTTGACCGCGATCGATCTCAGCCGTGAGGCATTCCCGTTCATGGCGATCCGCGAGGGTGACGTTGCAGGGATTCCGGCTCGTGTCTGTCGCGTGAGCTTCTCGGGCGAGCTGGCATATGAGGTGAACGTCGACGGCCGCTCGGGGCTTGCGCTCTGGGAGGCGATCGCGTCTGCGGGCGAGGTGACGCCGTACGGCACCGAGACGATGCACGTTCTGCGCGCCGAGAAGGGGTTCCCGATCATCGGTCAAGAGACGGATGGGACGATCACCCCGCAAGACCTCGGGATGGACTGGGTTGTGTCGAAGAAGAAGGACGACTTCATCGGGATGCGCTCGTTCATGCGGCCCGACACTGCCCGCACTGACCGCAAACACCTTGTCGGGGTACTGACGGCCGATCCGAACGCGTTCCTTCCGGAAGGCGCGCAGCTTGTCGCCGACCCGAACGTGCCGGTGCCGGTGCCAATGCTCGGGCATGTCACGTCGAGCTACCGGAGCGCTGCCCTTGGCCGGACGTTTGCACTGGCGCTCGTGAAGGACGGGCGCAACCGGATGGGTGAGACGGTGTTCGCGCCGCTCGGCGACCGTGTGATCGAGGCGACAGTCGTCTCGTCGGTGCTCGTTGATCCCGAGAACGCCCGTCGCGACGGAGATCCCGGGGAGGTTGCATGACCTCGTTTGTCGAGACTCCGCTCACATCGCAGATTTCGGTGCGCGGAACCGCGCCCGCGGGCTTTCCGACCGTGCCAAACACGACGGCAGTCGTTGACGGCAACACCGTGGTGTGGCTCGGGCCCGACGAGTGGCTCGTCCTTGGTGGGTCAGAGGCCGACTTCTCTGATGCTGCCGCCGCCGTCGATGTGTCGGCGAACCGCATCGCGTTTGACCTGTCGGGTGCGAACACCCTCGACGTGCTCGCGTCAGGCTGCGGTCTCGATCTTGCCGAGGAAGCGTTTGCGATTGGCGGCTGTGCTCAGACGTTGCTCGCGCGTGCGCAGGTGATCCTCATCCGCCAAGCGAGCGACGCGTTCCGAATCCTCGTGCGGCCGTCGTTTGCGCCGTATACACGGGCCTGGCTCGCCGACGCAATTGCCGGTTCGCTCGCCGATCCCGCTCTCTAGAGCGGCGGAGTTCTACCAGCCGCCGATAGAGCCGGTGAGCAGCCCGTAGGGCAGCGTCTGTGGCTCCTCGCCGGGGACGGCGCGCAGGAAGTCGAAGTCGCAGCCTTCGTCGGCCTGCAACACGTGGTCGACATACATCCGACCGTAGCCGCGGCTGTAACGAGGCTTGGGCGGCCCGAGCTGGTCGAGGCGTCGGTCGATCTCCTCCGCGGGAATATCGAGATCGAGGCGGCCTGCCTCAACGTCGAGCACGATCGGGTCGCCGTCGCGCACAGCCCGCAGCGGGCCATTCGCGTAGGACTCGGGCGAAACATGCAGCACGACGGTGCCAAACGCAGTGCCGCTCATGCGCGCGTCGGAGATCCGCACCATGTCGGTGACGCCCTGCTCGAGCAGCTTCTTCGGAATGGGGAGCTGTCCCCACTCGGGCATACCCGGTCCACCCTTCGGGCCCGTGTTGCGGAGCACCATCACCGTGTCGGGTGTGACTGGAAGGTCGGGATCGTCGATTCGTTCGGCGACGTCGTAGACGTCCTCGAAGACGAGCGCGGGGCCACGGTGGCGCATCAGCTCGGCCGACGCCGTCGAACGCTTGATGATCGCGCCCCCGGGTGCGAGTGAGCCGCGAAGCGTCGTGATGCCACCCTCGGTCGCGAGCGGCTTGTCGAGTGGGAAGATCACGTTGCGATCGAGCACCTCAACACCTTCAACTTCCTCGGCGAGGGTGCGGCCGGTGACCGTGAGTGCGTCACCGTGCAGGAGCGGCAGCAGCTCCTTGAGCACCGCTCGAATACCGCCAGCGTGGTAGAGGTGCTCAACGAGGTGCTCGCCCGACGGGCGAACGTTCGCGATCACCGGAGTGCGGCGCGAGATCTCGTGGAAACGGTCGAGCGTGAGCGGAACGCCGGCGCGACCCGCGATCGCGAGCAGGTGGATGACGGCATTCGTGCCACCGCCGAGCGCCATCAGGAGCGTGACTGCATTGTCGAGGGCCTTCTCGGTGACGATCTGCGACGGGCGCAGACCCTCCTTTGCGAGAGCGACAGCGCGAATCCCCGTCTCCTCGGCGGCGCGTCCACGTCCCGCTTCGACCGCAGGGATCGAGGCAGTGCCAGGGAGGGCCATCCCGAGCGCCTCGACGATCGAGGTCATCGTCGATGCGGTTCCCATCTCGTTGCAGTGACCGAACGACGGTGTTGCGGCGGCCTCAAGCTCGTCGAACTCCTCCTGCGTCATGCGTCCCGCGCGAAGCTCTGCGAGGTAGTGCCAAAGGTCGGTTCCAGCGCCGAGCTGTCGGCCGCGGAACCATGCGGGTTGCGACGGGCCGCCGGTGATCATGATCGCCGGCAGATCGGCGCTCACGGCGGCCATGATCTGGGCGGGAACTGTCTTGTCGCAGCCGCCAAGGAGGACGACTGCGTCGAAGGGGTAGCAGCGGATCGACTCTTCGACGTCCATCGCCATCAAGTTGCGGAAGAGCATCGAGGTCGGCTTCATGAGGTTTTCGCCGAGCGACATTGCCGGGAACTCCAGCGGGAGGCCACCAGCGAGCAACACGCCGCGCTTGACCGACTCGGTGAGCCCCTTGAAGTGGAGGTTGCAGTTGACAAGCTCCGACCACGAGTTACAGATGCCGACGATCGGCCGTCCGTCGAGGGCCATCTTCGAGATGCCCTCGGCATGCATGGAGGCCCGGTGGATGAATCCCGAGATGTCCTTGCCGCCGAACCAGCGGGTGCTTCGCAGTTCGTTCATGCCGGGCTCAAACCTACCTACTTCGCACGACGAGCGACCCTCGGAAGGGGTTCGACAAAATGCGGTTTCCTGATCGCTCTACGAGCGAACGAAGGCGCCGGCAGCGTCGTCGAGGCTGAGCGTTGTCGCGGTGCCGTCACAGCTGATCTCGAGGGTACCGACCGTGTGGTCGACGTTCGTGACGGTGATTTCGCGGCCAGGCGTCAGGCCGGCGGCAAGCAGGATCGGCAGGCGTGCGCGGGCGCTCTCTTCGAGCCGATCGACCACGATCCGGTCGCCGGGTACAGCGGCCGAAAGGGCTGTCAGCTCGCGGGCAGACGCGCGGCCTTCGGCGGCGTCGACCGGCCAGCCGTGGGGGCACATCGTGGGGGCCCCGAGCGCGGCGTACACGCGTTCAAGCGCTTCGGCGTCGAACCCGGGCGAGATCTCGCGGGCCCGCTCGTAGCTCTCCTCTGCGGTGTACCCGAGAATGTCGGTGACGAATCGCTCCAGGATCCGCTGCGCGCGGATGACGCGGTCGGCCTCGGCGCGACCGTGGGCGGTGAGCAAGATCTCTTTGTGCGCGTTGCGCTCGACGTACCCGTCGCGCTCAAGCCGGGCGAGCGTTTCGCCTGCGGTCGGCCGTGAGACATGCAGCGCGTGCGAAACATGGGAGGCGAGCGTGGGCGCATCCGCGATCAGGGCACCACACTCGACGCGCAACGTGGTGAGCGAGTCGAGCGCAAGGAGGTAGTCGTCGGTCGAGTGGGCGCGTCCTGGCGCTGCCGCATCGGTTCCCGACTCAAGGCGTGAGAGGCGCTTCGCGCGTCGACTTGGTTCTGTCCGCGCTCCGAGGTCGCCAAGTCGCTGCGGGGTGATCAGCGCGAGGTCGGCGTCGTTGACACGGCCGAGGTCGAGCTCGACCGCAGGTGCGATGCCGCGTGCTTCAAGAAGGCGGGCGCCGCATGCCGAAGCGCAGCCGTCGAGGGTTACGACCGAACGGCCGTCGCGTGCTGCCGCGACGATCTCGTCGAGGCTGTCGCCAAGGTCGGCGTCGCCGGTTGCGACGAGCGACTCAGCCATGACGTTGGCGCGACCCGCCGGCATCGATCCACCGTGACATGGAAGGACAATCGGGCGTGTCTTCGAGCGCATAGCGTCAAGGTACAACACGAGCAGGGTGCGCGGAGGTCTGCGCGGGCACGTCGTTTGAGACGCGAAGATCAAGCGTGTTACGCACGGCGATCGCGAGTGATTCGGCGGTGTACGGCTTCCGCAGCAGCGCGACCGCTCCCGTGATGTCGCGGCTCTCGAGATCTTGGTCGGGGTAGCCCGAGGTGAACAGCACGGGAATGCCGGGCTGGAGGGCGGTGATCGCCGCAGCAAGCTCCTTCCCGTTGAGGCCGGGCATCACCACGTCGGTCACGAGAATGTCGAATCGTTCACGTGCGGCGATCTCGATTGCGACATCGCCAGCGGGCGCGGTGACGACCGTGTAGCCGAGCTCGGCGAGAAGACGGGCCGTTAGTGAGAGCACCGCCGGTTGATCCTCGACGAGCAGGACGCGCTCGTTGCCGCCGGTGGCGATGGTCGTCGGCAGTGCGGTTGGCGTCTCGGGCTTGGCGGCTGGGAACACGATCTCGAACGTCGTGCCCACACCAAGCTCGGTTTCGAGCGTGATCGTCCCGTTTGTCTGATTGACAATGCCGTAGACCGTTGCCAGGCCAAGTCCGGTGCCTTTCCCCACCTCCTTCGTCGTAAAGAACGGCTCGAAGACCCGCTCCCGTGTTGCGTCATCCATGCCGGTACCGGTGTCGCGCACCTGCAACGTGATGTGTTCACCGGTCGCGTCGGCATGCGAGATCGTCGTGACGACAACCGTTCCTCCGTCGGGCATGGCGTCGCGAGCGTTGACAGCGAGGTTGATCAGCACCTGCTCGATCTGGTTTGGGTCGGCGAAGATCGGGCAGATGCCAGGCGCAAGGTCGGTTTCGAGGTGGATGTGGCTACCGATCACGCGACTGAGCATCGTGCTGACGTCGCTGACGAGCTCATTGAGGTCGATCACCTTCTGCGTCAGCACCTGCTTCCGGCTGAATGCGAGTAGCTGGCGGGTGAGCGCTGCGGCACGATCGCTTGCGCGCGAGATCTGTTCGATCTCCGACAGGAGCTCTGGATCGCTTGTCGCTTTGAGAGCTGCGAGCTCTGCGTACCCCGAAATTGCGGTGAGAAGGTTGTTGAAGTCGTGGGCGACACCACCTGCGAGCTGCCCGACTGCTTCGAGCTTCTGGGAATGGCGCAGCTTCTCCTCGAGCTCGTTGCGTTCGCTGAGGTCGACGTGGATGGTGAAGACGCCGCGGAGCCGCCCTGACTCGTCGGTGACAGGGGACGCGACGGCCATCACCTGAAGGTCTATTCCGTCCTTTCGGCGCCGCACAACCTCGCGCGACAGGTGGCGCCCTTGACGGAAATCGCCCATCACCTCGTCGGCGGACTCCTGGGCGCGCAACGGCGTGTGCTTGCCGATGACCTCCTCTGCCGTGTAGCCGTACATCCGCTCCGCCGTCTTGTTCCACATCGTGATGCGCGCCTCTGTGTCAGCCGCGATGACCGCGACCGGCGCGGTGTCGATCAACGTTCGCAGCTGCGCTGATGTCTGCTCAAGCGCCGATTCGCGCGTGCGCAGGTCGGAGAAGATCAGCCAAACGCGCGAGAAGGTGAAGACGATCAACAACGTCGCGGCGGCCACGACGACCCAGATGTCGACGCCGTCTTGGATCTGCTGCACCGCCATTGCGATCGGAATCAAGAGCGTGCTCGCTCCGAGCACGCTGAGTCGCCTGTTGGTCATGCGCAGCTCCGAGGCGGAACTCATCTCCCGTGCAGAGGGGTGGACGCTTGCGGCTGCCCACAACGCGAACAGGAGGAGCCAGCCGGCGCTCCCAATGCTGTGCGCGCCGTAGGTGCCGAGCAGCTGGCCGCGGGAGTAGATGCTGTCGGAGACGAGGAAGAGCGCTGTGCCGATCGTGTAGGCGATGAGTGCGAAGTTCCGCTCGCGCCAGCGCAGCACCGTCAGCTGAACGAGCATCGCCAGCACGATCAGGTCGAGAGTTGGATAGAGCATCCCGACGACGGCGTTCGACGCGCCCTCGTTTGGAGCGTTGGCGGGATCGAGCACGACCGCCCAAAGCACCATCCCGACGCAGGTTCCGACGATCGCACTGTCGAGCAGTGCTCCGAGCAGGTGGCGCCACCCGGCGACAAACGCGAGGCCAACGAAGATGTACCCGCTCAGGTAGAGCGCATCAACCGGTGAGGGGAACGGCGCGGCATGTCCCGACCAGTCGATCGCGTCCCAGATCGCGTCCCCGACCGCCCACGTCGATGCGGCGACGAGGAGCCAGAACGGTGCGGTGCGGATTCCGTCGCGTCGGCGAACGAACCACGCGACAGCGAGCAGGCCGAGAGCGGCACCATCGTTGACGAGGAACGCACGATGCCCGGGTGGCCCTCCGAGCCAGATTCCGACCGCGACGCACCCTGCGGCGACAAGGCTCCAAGCAAGAAGCTGGCGGGAAGGTGCAAGAAGGCGCATCACGGTGACCGTAATCAGGCGCAATTGAGTGGTTCGTGCGGTTATCGCCGACCCTCTTCACGAAACGTATTCAACCGGCAATGCCCCCGGTTTGGCGAATGCGTTCGGTATGGATCTGCGGTGGCGTTACGCCTGTTCGGCGAGGTGTGCGAGCAGCTCTTTGAGGCTCGCGTCGGCAGCGCACACGTACGTGTCGGCGGCACCGTAGTAGAGACGCACTGTGTCGCCATCCTCGAGGATCGTCCAGCCGCAGGGAAAGACGACGTTTCCGACATCGCCCGTGCGCTCGTAGGTCTCCCGTGGGCCGAGCACCCAATTCTCTGAACGAGCGAGCACGGTGGTCGGATCGTCGCGGTCGAGGAGGGCGAGGCCAACGCGGTAGATCGCACCGGCGGCGGTTACCCGAACGCCGTGGAAGCAGAGGAGCCAGCCTGCGTCCGTTTCGAGCGGGGGAGGGCCGAGCCCGATCTTCGATCCGTCCCAGTGGCCGCCAGGGCCTGTGTGGAGAAGTGGGGCGTGGTTGCCGATGTGTCGGATGTCTGGGCCAAACCCGATCCACATATGGGCGGAGTCGCCTGCGACCGGGCGGTGGATCAGCGCCACCTGTCCGTCAAAGCGCCGGGGGAAGTAGGCGGCGTCTTTGTTTTCGGGTGGGAGCACGACGCCGTGACGTTCATATGTCCGGAAGTCCTTCGTTGTGGCCACGCAGACGAGCGGGCCAAGCTCGGAGTAGCCGGTGTAGGTGATCACGTACTCACCGTCGAGTTCAGTGATGCGGGCGTCTTCGATTCCGTAGCGCTCCGCTACGAGCGAGATGTCCGGGTGAAGCGCTCGGGCCTCGTCGATCGCCCAGGTGGTGAGTCCATCCGCGCTCGTTGCGACCGCGAGGTGTGAGCGGCCCGATCGCGCCTCGACCCGCACCAGTAGGAGCGTCTCGTCGCCGACGCGCACGGCCGCAGGGTTGAAAACAGCGCCCGTTGGGACCGGCCAATTTGATGCGTGCAGCACCGGGTTGCCGTCGTAGCGATGGAAGAGTTCTTCGGTCATTTCGTGTTGCCGTTTCGATACAGCGGTCCGCACTCCGAGGTGGCGTCTACACTGCCCCGTCCCTGATGAGCAGCTTTCACGAGAATCCCGACGGCATCCTCGATCGAAGGATTCCTGTGCGTCGTGTTTCCGATGCGCCGGTCATTCCCTACGGCAGTGTCGCCGGCTACGGGCCTATCTTCAATGCGGGAGCAGTCTTCCACGACGGGCAGTACCACGTGTTTGCGCGAGGTGTCCGCGATCACTACCACCGAAACCCCGGTAGTGGAGCACGTTTTCTCGACTACGTCTCGGACATTCTGATCTTCACGTCCCGCGACGGCATGAACTTCGAGTTCCAGCAGGTGCTCGCCCGCGCTTCGAGTGAAGGGGTCAACTGTTACGAGGATGCGCGCGTGCATCTCGTTGAGTCGAACGGGGTTCCGCAGTGGGTGATGACCTACACCAACTTGCCGGAGCCGAAGCCGGGCACGTACTGGCGAATCGGCGTTGACATCTTGAACTACGCGAACGGGCGCTTCTCGCTCGACGGTGTTCAGAATCGCGTTGTTGGCCCTGAGGGTGAGCCCGACAAGGACGGCATCGTCTTCAACCTTCGCGACGGTCGTGTCGCGCTGATCCACCGGATCTATCCGAACATGCAGATCGCGATCTTCGACTCCGTTGAAGATCTGTTGAACCCGCCGGTCGGCTACTGGGAACGTCACATGGCCGAGATCGACAAGTACGTGATCATCGAGCCGGCACCCGATTCGCTCGGGGTTGGAGCGGGCGCGCCGCCGATTGTCACCGACGACGGGTTGCTGCTCATCTATCACGAGCGCGGTGGCGACACCCACTACACGACCAAGGTCGCGTTGCTCGACTACGACACCGGTCAAATCGTGTCCCGGCTGGAGCTGCCGATTATGCGTCCGCAGCTCGACTGGGAGCGGCATGGCGATGTCGACAACGTCGTCTTCGTGCAGGGTGCGGTACCGAGGCCAGATGGAACCATCTACCTCACCTACGGTGCAGCCGACCGCTGCACCGGCGCTGCGGTGCTCGACACCGAAACGGTGCTTGCCGCGCTGCGCAAAGCTGCCTGACTTCGACGCGCCGCCTGAAGTGCCGTGATTACGGCAAGCGTCGACTCCGCTCCTTGATTTTCGTTGCAGCCGTCGCTTTCGAGACCGTCGCGGCCGCCACCCGTCTCGGCGTCGAAGAGCAGGGCGCCCGTGTCGTTATTGCCGAAGAACCACTCTGCAGCGAGCTGGGTGAGTTCGGCCCAGCGAGGGTCGCCGGTCGCCGCGAACGCCTCGCTGCACGCGTCGGCCATTGAGCCGCCCTCGATCGGCTGCTGGTCGAAGCCGGGACGAGGCTCGCCGTGCGCCCAACCGGTGTGTGGTGTGAAGCTGAAGTGACCGCCGGTTGTCTCAACGTTCGTGAGCCAGGTGAGGAGCGCGAGACCCTCGTCGACGAGATCGACGTCGCCGAGCGCGCGACCGGCGGCAATCCGGGCCTGCGGCAGACGTGCGTTGTCGTAGGCGAGCCGATCCTCTGGCCACGGCCACACGGGGTTGAGGCGCGTCGTGCCAAGACGCGGCAGGCAGCGATAGAGCAGATCCTTCGCGACCGCATCGTCGGGGCGCGCCTTGAGCACTTCGGCGGCACCGAGGATCGCCCAAGCGTTCGCGCGAGGTGCGTGCGTGTCGAACGCGGTTCCCGTGATCGTGAAGAGGGGATAGAGCCGTGTCGCGTACGTGCCACCCGCATGCACGGCACCGCCCAGGGCAAACAGCGCCCGCCCGTTCGAGTCGTCGGAGCCGAGCATCGGCAGCCATTCACCACTTGGAGCAGCGCGACGATCAAGGAACCGTCCGTCAGGCCGATGCGCGCCCTCAAGGTACGTAACGCAAATCTCGATCAGTTCGAGCAGGTCGGGTCGACGATCGAGCTCGCGAAGCGCAACAACAAGCGCCCGTGCGACGTCGTCGGTGCAGTAGCCATGCTCGATCCGCGCCTTCGATCCGAGGGCATGCTCAAAGACGCCATTCGGGTCGGTGAAGGCGAGGATGTGGTCGAACGATGGCTCAGGAAGGATCAGAGCGACGCGCCGAGCTTGGGAGCGACGACCTGCAGCGCAACCTGCGCGTACTCAGCACCGACGTTCTCCCAGAAGAGCGTCGGTGCCTGACGGCGAGCCGTTTCGGCTGCGGCCTGAGCCGCGTCCGGGTTGGTGAGCAGCAGTCGAAGCCCGGCCGCGAGCGCGTCAGGATCTTCGTGGGGAACGACGATCCCTGATCCTTCCGCGAGCAGCTCAACCGCGTGCGGGAAGGCCGTCGAGACGACCGGCTTGCCCGAGGCAATCGCCTCGACGAGAACACCTGAAACGACCTGCTCGCGTGAGAGATATGGCAGCAGGATGATGTCGGCCTGCTGCACCTCGGCGAGGATCCCTTCGGTGTCGCGGTAGCCGTCCTTGAACATGACGAGCTTGTCGGCACCGAGTGCGTCGACCCGAACAAAGAGCGACTCGCGGTAGGCCTCTCCCGAGTGTTCGACAACCTTCGGGTGCGTCTGGCCCATGATCACGTATTGCGGTAGCGGGTCGAGATCCGCGAGCTGAGCGACCGCGTCGATTGCATGCTCGATGCCCTTGCCCGGGCCGATCAGACCCCAGGTGAGGATCACCGGTCGCCGGGTGGCAGACGGCGGCTTCTGTGGGCCGAGGTTTGCGGGCGCTCCGTGCTGAATCACGACGACGTGTTCGGGCGCGACATCGTGTACCTCGAGCAGTCGATCGCGAGCGACCGACGACTGGGCGACAAGGAGCGCGGCCTTCCGCGAGAGCTCTTCAAGAATCCGACGCTGGTTCGGCAACGGGTTCGGGAGCACGGTGTGCAGAACGAGAATGAACGGCACGGTCAGCCGGTCGACGAGCGCGAGCACATCCTGGCCGTCGGCACCGCCGAAGATGCCAAATTCGTGCTGGATAACGGCGACGTCATAGGTGTTCAAGATGTTCGCTGTCTCTTCAAGCGATGCTGGGTCGTCGCGAATCCATTCGGCAACCACCTCGTCGGGGTGGTTCAAGACATCGGGCTTCTCAACACAGCTGACGATCCCGACCTCGCCGTTGCCTGCCATCGCTTTCGAGAGCGAGGCAGTGAACGTGGCGATGCCGCACTTCGTTGGCGGGAACGTGCCAACGAAACCAAGCCGCAGGTCGCGGCCCGGCACGGGTGCGGGGGTATCGGATGTGGCTGTCAGTTTCGGCAGAAAGATCGTCTCGGTCTGGGCGCGGAGGTAGTCGGCTGAGCGGGATTTGACCGAGACGCCTGCTCGAAGCCTTGGGGTGAGGGTGTTCTGTTTCGACATGCCGTACCTCCTCGCAGAAACGAAAAAGGCCCCGGAGTACTCTCCGAGGCCTCATAGCCGTGAACCGCGACTGCGTCGCGCGGTTCGCTATGCACTCTACCGGCTTTCCAAGCTTGCCGCTGGCGCTCGACAAGACCTCGTGCCACAGGTTTACCTGACACTGACCGTCCACGGGAGGAATTCCGTGAACTCTTTACCGGGTGTTTTCCGGTCCGAAACGGAATGTGTGAGTTATGTGAGGCTTTGCACGAATGATTCGACGGCGGCAACGAATGCCGTCGGGCGATCTCTGAACGGGTAGTGGCCTGAGCGGTTGAGTACGTGAAAGCGTGCGTCGGTTGTTGTTGGTGCGACGCGGTCGTACAGCGCGTGCCCGAGGCGAAGCGGGGCTGAAGGATCGTCGCGGCTCCAGAGGATCAGCGTGGGAACGGGTATCCCGTCGGTGTCGAACGTCTGGAGGGTCGCTTTCCGGCGGGCATCGAGGCTCGGTCGCCAGATCTCGCCGTCGGCTGTCGCGAGGCGCCGTGCCCCGTCTTCACGGATCGGCAGCTGGGCAACCGCAAGCATTCGTTCGAGGAACTCCGGGGTGACGCATGACTGGTCGTATGCCTGAGCCTCCGGTTCGATCCGCACCGATTCGAGCGACGGTGGCCCGGGAGGCATGCGTGCCTCAAGTTCACGGTAGAAGCGTCCGCTTGGAAACGTTGGGTCTTCGGGTGCCGTCGTGTTGCTGTCGACGATCGTCAGCGACCGGACGCGGTCAGGACGTTCGATCGCGACGCGTGTGGCCACGAACCCGCCGCGCGAGTGCCCGACGAGATGCACGGGGCCGGGGCAGAGCGCGTCGAGCACCGCATGGGTGTGTTCCATCAGCGCGTCGATCGTGAAGCCTGAATCGTCGGGCGGGTTGTCGGTGTAGCCCTGGCCGAGCCGGTCGAACGCCACCACGCGGTGGTGTGCGGCAAACATCGGCAGGACGAAGCTGAAGCAGTCGAGCGACGTGTCGTGGCCGAAGTCGCCGCCGTGGAGAAGCACGATCGTGTCGTTGTGCGGGTCGCCGTCGACGTAGGTGCGTGTGCGAATGCCCGCAGCGACGATCTCGCCGAGCTTCGACGTGTCCAGGGGATCGGGATGGGTGCTCAGTGGTTCGGTCCCGGCATGTCGTGCCAGATCTCGGCGGCGCTCGGCTTCGTTCCGCGGGCCGCTCCCATGCGGGTGATCAGCGGCTGCGCGACCGCTCGGAAGGCGTCGCGTGCCTCTTCGCTTGGCCATTCGTCGATGTCCATCACGGCGCCGTCGCGATAGACGCGGCGGTGCGAGAGCATGCCGTGCTCGCGAGCGAGGGCGATGATCTCGTCGTACAGCCCCGGCTCTAGGCGGTCTGCGGTAGCGATCTGTTCAAGGGTCGCTTCGATACGGACGGTTACAACGATCGCCATGCGTGGTGTCTCCCGGTCGTCGTGGCGCGGCTGTCTCGCCAGCGCGACAGCCGAGTCTACAACCCTTGCGACGGACGAAACCCCACGGTTCTCCCGCGGTGCGTAAGACTCACGGTGTGGAAGGCGAGCGGCTCTGGACGCGTGACCTCGTGTTCGTGCTTGCGGGCGTGTTTCTGCTTTTCACGAACACGACCGGGCTTGTGTCGGTGTTGCCGGTGGTTGCGGGCGAGAGTGGTGGGTCGAGTGCGGCCGGTCTCGTAACAGGGTGCTTCTATTTCCCCGCGGTCGCGACACAGCTGCAGATGCCGTGGGTGATGAATCGCGTTCGCGCGCGATGGGTGCTCGTGGCGGCGTTTTCGCTGCTGGGTCTTCCGTGCGTGTTCTATGCGATCGCGCCGGGGAGTCTCGCGCTGGTGCTTGCGACCACCGCGGTGCGCGGCATCGGCTTTGGCATTGCGACCGTTGCGGTCGGGACGCTCGCGGCCCAGCTCGCCCCGCCTGCGCGCCGCGGCACGGTGCTCGGCGTGTCGGGTCTGCTCGCCGGAATCCCGCCTGTCTTTGCTCCGGCGACGGGTCTCTGGCTCCTCGATGGGGTTGGCGCGAAGGCAGCGTTCCTTGCCGCGGGTGCGGTGGGTGTTGTGGGCGCGGTGCTGTCGCTTGCGCTCCATTCGCGTCCGGCTGCGGGCCGACCTCGACCCGAGGGGCTGCTGCGCGCGATCGTTGGGCCGGCGCTCAGATGGCCGTTTTCGTGGTTTCTCATCGTTAGCCTGACGCGCGGCGCGGCCGTGAGCTTCGTCCCGCTGTGGTTGATCCATGGCGGGTGGGCGTCGGCGTCGACCTACCTGCTCGTCTTCGGGACGTTGGCGTACCTCGCGCGGTGGGGTGGCGGCCGGCTTGTCGATCGGTACGGCGCGCGCCGCCTTGTTGTTCCTGGCGCGGTTTCGTCGCTCGCGGGGCTTGTGTTGCTCGCGTCAGGCAACCACGCGGGCGGGGCGGTCGTTGCGGCGGGGCTGCTCTTCGGGTTGGGTTACGGGCTGCTTGCGACGTCGTCGCAGCTCGACATGCTTTCGCGGTGGTCGACCGATTCGTTTTCGGTTCCGACAACAGCTTGGAATATCGCGATCGATTTCGGTGTCGGCCTTGGCGGCGTCTTCATCGGTCTTGTTGCGAGCATCGGCGGGTACTCGGCTGCGTTCTGGGTGCTGCCGGTTGCGATGGCGTTCGTGCTCGCATTGATCCTGCTGGAGCCGCACCCCGATCGGACGGGCGCCGAAGCGAAGGGATGACGGAGCCCGCCGATCGCTGAACTACGGTGCCGGGATGGACGAGGTTCCTGAGAGCGGCGCGAGTCCCGAGCCGCCATCGAAGCCGTTGCCGTGGCGGGCGGTTGCCCTTGCGGGGCTGCTTATCGTTGGAGGTGCCGTTGCTCTGGTTCTCGCGGAGCGGAGCACCCATCATCCCGCGGCGCCCGCGGGGCGGTCGGCCAAGACGTTCGCGCGTACGCCTGTTTCGGTGCGGATTTCGTCGACGCTTCCGGACTGGCTCGCACCGGGCGCGCCGATCGTTGTCACGGGTTGGACGTCGCCGAACGTGCGCGTTGCTCTGGTTCTTGCGGGGCGGCGTGTCGGAGTCGTTCGCGCTGGGTCGCGCGGCCGTTTTGTGCTCGCGGGCGTGACGGGGCGTTCGGGAAATGCCGACGTCCTTGTGCGCGCTGGCGGCCGGGACTTCCCGGTGGGGAAGCTCGTCGTGCGTCCAATCCGGATCGCAGCAGTCGGTGATGTGACGCCCGGTGAAGGGGTGAGCGATGCGGTGACGTCAGGTTCGCGTGCGGCGAGCTACGCGTGGGCGGGTGTCGGCCGGCTGCTTCGGAGTGCCGATATTGCGACGGCGAACTTGGAGGGGGCGATCGCCGCGAAGGGGGATCCCGTGCCAAACAAGGAGTACCACTTCCGTGGAAGCCAGAAGTTTCTGCGTGGTTCGGTGACGGCGGGCGGCTTGGATGTCGTGACGGTGGCGAATAACCACAGTCTTGATTTTGGGCGGCCGGGGCTGCTCGCCACGCTCCGTGCTGTTCGGGCTGTGCATCTCCGGTCAGTTGGCGGCGGTGCGAATTTGGCGCAGGCACGCCGCCCAGTCGTGCTGGTTGTGGGCGGGTTGCGTGTTGCGCTGCTTGGGTATTCCGACATTCGCCCGGCGGGCTTCGACGCGGGCCCGAGTTCGCCGGGCGCGACGCCTGCTGAGCCGTCACTGATTGAGGCTGACGTGGCGCGTGCGCGGAAGCACGCCGATGTGGTGGTGGTGTGGTTCCACTGGGGTGTTGAGCGGGCGGTGATCCCTGATGCGCGGCAGCGGCTGTTTGCGAAGACGGCGTTGGCGGCGGGGGCGTCGCTCGTGCTTGGCGCCCACCCGCATGTTCTTCAGCCTCTGCAGCGCAAAGGGCACACGCTTGTTGCGTGGAGTCTTGGCAACTTCGTGTTCCCGTCGGGTGGAGCGTCAACCCGCACGGGGGTGCTGCTTGTCGGCCTTGATGCGCGTGGCGTGTCGGGAGCGAAGCTCGTCCCCGCAACGATTCACGGGTATCGCCCGGTGCTCAACCAGCCGGTCAAGCTCGAGCGGGCGTGGGCGTTCGCAAAATGATCCAAAGATGTTTCAGATTGCCCTTGACAGAAAAAGGTGTCTGACACCGCCGGTGAGAAACCCGTGTCGCAGCGCCATTTTCCACCTTCCGGTGTCTGACACCGGGGTTTGCGGCACCGCTGGCCGACGTCGCCAGTCGGCGCGCCTGCGCCAAGAGCGACACGTCTAAATGGGCCGGGTGCGGCTCGAACGCACGACCTTGGGATTAAAAGTCCCCTGCTCTGCCAACTGAGCTACCGGCCCTCGCGCGACAAGGGTACGTCGCGGACATCGGCACGGTAGTCGAAGGGGCAATACTGAAGTCATGGGTAAGGGGTACGCAGAAGGGTCCGCCGTCGAGGAACGGCTCGCGGCGCTTGAACGGGGCGACGATCCGTTGAAGCCGCTCGACATGGGGCGCGCTGCCGTGTTCGGTTCCACCGAAGCGAACCCGGAGCGTCACTTCATCGGGTGGGCCGACGAGGTCGATGCCGACGCACTGTTTGCCGCCGGCGAGGCCTGGGGCATCCAGGTTGTCCGGCGCGGATCGCGCTAGAGCTTCAGCACCCACAAGGTTTCGGTTCGATCCGGAGCGAACCCAAGGCTCTCGTACAACGCGATCGCCCCGGTCGGATTCGAGCTGTCGACCTTCAAGCCGACTCGCGTGATTCCTCGCGTGGCTAGCTCGCGGAGGCCGTGCATGGCAAGCGCGCGGCCGAGACCGCTGCCGCGCTCATGCGCATCGACGGCGAGATCCTTAAGCCACCCCGACGACCACCACAGCGAGCAGCCGACGAGCGTTCCGTCGCGCTCAGCAAGAAACCATGCCGTTGGATCGAACTCAGGGTCGCCTGTCATCCACGCCACCCAATCGGAGTGGGCGACCGCGACGTACTCCTCATCCCAGGTTGCGTAGGCGCGATCAAGGAGCTCGTGCACAGCCAGCGCATCCTCCGGGCGGTACGTTCGAACACTGACCCCCGTCGGCCAGGTGGGGGCTGGGAGCGAGGCGTCGACGCCAACCCACATCCGGACGACCGCACGCTGCCGCTCAAAGCCGAACGCTTCGACCGCAGCTTCGGTGGCGTGATCGTGTCGCGACACAACGAGCTGCAACGCCTCGTCGCCACGCTCGGCAGCCCGCACACGTGCAGCCTCAAGCAGCAAGGAGCCCGACGCGGCGTCGCCCGCAGCCAGGGTCAGCGCGCCTGCGGCGCCGAGCGCCGCATACCCGCTCAGCGCACCGCCGTGCGATGTTGCCCAGCTGTCGCGGGTCACGTCGAAGGCTGGAAGATCCCACGCGACGCGAACGACTCGCGCGTCGATCTCTGCAACGCCGTACACGCGACGCGAGTGGTCGATGAGGAACGTCGCAACGGCCTCGAAATCGTCTGGATGTAGATGGCGCAGCGTCACACGCCGATTGTCGCGGAGAGACGAGCCTCGCTGCACGGGGGCTCTCATCAACCTCTAACGCGGCAGCCGTAGGTTGACGCTCGCCTCTCCCAATCACCACTCACAGGAGTTCTCGATGTCCCACACGAAGATCACGGTTCGCGCATGAGCGGGCTCGTTCGAATCGCCCGCGTGCTGCACCCGCTTGCCGCCCTTGGCGTCTTGCTTGTCGTCGCCATTCAGGTCTATCTCATCTCGAAAGTGATGTTTGGCGACGCCAACGCGCTGTCGACCCATAAGTCGATGGGCGACCTCGCGCCACCGGTCGAGTTCCTCGTGTTCGTGACGGCGGCGGTTGGATATTGGCGCAATTGGCACCGCATCGGCCTTGCCGCGCTACTGCTGCTCACCGGCTTCTTCCAGATCTCGTTTGCAGAGAACTTGGGGAACACCCCGGGGACGCACGCGCTTCACGGCATGCTCGCGATCGTGGTCGTCGTGATCGCGGGGCAGATTGCTCGCGACGGTTGGCGCTCCGCAATGGGCGCCCGAACCACCGCCGCCTAACCACACCTCCGGCCCGAGACGGTGGGGGACGCTACGCTCTCAGCGCGCCCCCATCGTCTAGTGGCCTAGGACACCGGCCTTTCACGCCGGCGGCACGGGTTCGAATCCCGTTGGGGGTATTCCTTTCAAGCTTGCGGAGTTGACGTCGATAGCGACGTCCTTCGCTGTGCAAGGTGTGGCAAGACGCGCCGGCCGGTCGCGTCTCGCTCGCTGCAGCTAGCAGCAGTTGCCGCCCTTGCAGCAGTCGCATTCACATCGCTTCGCGTCCATCAAGCCTCCCTTCATCGATAGATGTCGATAAAGACGCTAGCCGCTATATTGATGTGCGTCAATGAAGGAGCTCCCCGTCATCCAGGTGCTCTGTTGCCGCCCCGGCGAGGCGACGATGGCCCCGGAAGCGGCCGCAGGGCTTGCGCTCACCTTCAAGGCGCTCGGTGACCCCACCCGGGTCGCGATCGTCAACCGCCTCGCCGCCGGCGAGTGTTGCGTCTGCGACCTCACGGAGGCCTTTGACCTCTCGCAGCCGACCGTCAGTCACCACCTGAAACTGCTCCGCGACGCGGGACTCGTTGAGAGCGAACGCCGCGGAACGTGGAGCTACTACCGATTGATCCCCGAGGCGATCGCTCGGCTCCGCGCAGCGCTCGCTTAGGCGAGGAATGCCGCAAGCGCCCGAAGCTTCTCGGGCACGACACGAAAATGGGCCCAGCTGCCCCGCTGCTCGCGTTCGACGAGGCCAGCTTCAAGCAGCACCTTCAGATGGTGACTGATTGTCGGTTGGGTGAGTTCGAGCGGCTCGGTGAGGTGACACACGCAAGCATCGCCGCTTGGCTGGGCCTGAATCAGGCTCAAGATGCGGAGTCGCGCTGGATCGGCCAGCACCTTAAGCGCACGGGCGAGCGCGTCGGCGTCCGCGGCGTCGAGCGGCTCGGCAAGCAGTGGCGGGCAGTCGGGCGGGAGGACGGTCAGCGGCTTCATCTTCACATAGTTACACGCATCGATATTGACAGCCGTCGATATCTCGTCCACACTCGCGATATCGACCGTCATCGATATTGAGGGAGTGGGCATGTCGCAGGCACTAGATCCAGTTACGCGCAACTTTGTTCGTCAGGCAGCAGACGGACTCAAGCGAGAGTTCGAAGGAATCTTCTCCGCCGAGACGATCGAGCGCTACATCGGCGAGTCGCTCGACATGCTCGGCGGCTCGCGGATCAACGTCTACGTCCCTGTTCTTGCTCACCGGTTCGCGCGCGAGCGCCTCAAGGCTCTCGCCCAGTCACAGGACTTGATCGGGAAGGATCAGCCCGAAGTGCTGTTCGTATGCGTCCATAACGCGGGCCGAAGCCAGATGGCTGCCGGCCTGGTCGCTCTCCGGTCAGAGGGAAAGATTCACGTTCGTTCGGCCGGTAGCGCGCCGGCAGAGGAGGTCAACCCCGCAGTGATCGAGGCGATGGCCGAACTCCGGATCGACCTTGCGGAGGCCTTCCCGAAGCCGCTGACAGACGAAGTTGTGCGCGCTGCGGATGTCGTGATCACGATGGGTTGCGGGGACGCGTGCCCGATCTACCCGGGTAAGCGATACGAAGACTGGCAGCTCGACGATCCAGCCGGCCAGGGGGTCGACAGCGTTCGTGCGATTCGCGATGACATCGACCGTCGCGTCGTCGCTCTCGTTGGTGAACTGCTCGGCTCCGCGTCCGAATAGTTAGGCTCCCGCGGATGCAGGCGCCCCTAATTCGTGCACTTCTTGCCGAAGTGATCGGCACGTTCGCCCTCATCTTCGCGGGCTGCGGGGCGATCATGGTTGACACCAAGACGCATGAGCTTGGGCACGTTGGTGTCTCGTTCACATTCGGGCTTGTGATCGCCGCGATGATCTACGCGGTCGGGCATGTGTCGGGTGCCCACTTCAACCCGGCAGTCACCTTCGCGTTCGCGTTGACGCGGCACTTCCCGTGGCCACGCGTGTTCGCATACTGGGGCGCTCAGCTGCTTGGGGCCGTCGTGGCAGCCGCTGTCCTTCGCGCGTCACTCGGGAATGTCGCCTCGATCGGGGCAACCCTCCCGAGCGGGTCGCAGGGACAGGCGTTTCTCTTCGAAGTCGTGTTGAGCGCGTTCCTGATGTTCGTCGTTATGGCGGTCGCGACCGATACACGCGCGGTTGGTGAGGCCGCAGCAATCGCCGTTGGCGCAACGATCGCGTTCGACGCACTGTTCGGGGGGCCCGTCACCGGTGCCTCAATGAATCCGATCCGCTCACTCGGGCCGGCGATCGTCTCGACCAACTTCCACGCGATCTGGCTCTACATCCTGGCGCCGATTGGTGGGACATCGATCGGCGCGCTGGCCTATCAGGCTGTTCGCGGCGAACGCCGTTAGCGCACGGCGTTTTACCTACTGCCATCCAAACCGTGGTACACCGTGTGTCACGGAAGGAGGGTTCCTAATGCCGCATGAGCTTGATTGTGCAAGGATCTGTCGGCCATGACGGATACAGCAGTGCCTCAAGGGCCTGCAGGCTCATCGTGTTTGGTCGCCGACGACCACCCGGCCGTCCTCCGCGCCGTTTGCGAATACCTTGAGGAAGAGGGGTTCGAGATTGTCGCGCGCGCAGCCGATGGCGCTGAAGCCCTCGACAAGCTGACGCGTATGCAGCCCCCGCTCGCCGTGCTCGACATCTCGATGCCGAAGATGACGGGGATTGAGGTCGCGCGCGAAGCGGCTAACCCCGCTCGTCCCGCGAACCGACGACGGTTACAACGGATTCGTTGGGGTAGAACCGCGTCGAAAGTGGGGTATCCGGCTCTCCGGGTAGCCTGCGAAGGCCGCATGACTACTCACCTACAGCGTTTCGCTAGACCCTCCTAGGCGGGGCAGGAGCCGGGTGGCGTGCCGGAGAGCCGGTAGAAGCGCACACCCCCGACGTCGTGGCCAACGGTGATCGCGTCGAGCGCCGGCGTCCACGTTGATGCGGTGCGTAGGTCGACGAACGCCGCGGTGACGCCCTTTTCTTTGATGTAACCGCGGAGCAACGCTGTCTGGTTGGGGGCCGGGAGGTACCCAACCGAGATTGCGGCGATCGATGCGGGATGCAGGAACTCGGTTGGTGGCGAGGTTTGTACGCGCCCGCCAGCCATTCGGAAGCCAAAGTCGTGCGCCTGCCAGAGCGTCGCCTGTCCGCCGAAGCCGATGGGGAGCGGAAGCACGATGTCGTCGGGGCCGAGGCATCCCTTGTAGGCCGACGCGGTGAAGAACGACGGGACGCTGTATCGCGTCGACCACACGCCAGCACCAATGTTGGGAAGGAGTGCGACGGCCGCGACGATCGCGAACGCGTGACGAGCGCGGTTCGGGTTCGGGCGTGCGAGCCAGAGTGCCGCGGCAACCGCGACGGCAAGCGATGCGAATAGCGAGAACCGGATGGGGAGACTGTTGTCGAAGAGCGGAACGTGCTTCGAGCCGATGCCAGGGATCGTGAGCATGTCGTGACCGAACGGGGTGGGGATAGGAAGCACGCGGTGGCCCGCGACGGTCAGATGAGGCCCGAACGACGCTACGGTGGCGAGAGCGAAGCACGCGATGAGGAACCGCCCGGTCTGACTCTTGATGGCGGCACGGATCGAAAGAAGGCCGATCGCAACGAGAGGCAGCCCGAGGTAGGAGCCCTGCTCGCTGCTGTTCCCCGGGAAGTGATGGGCGATGTGCGCCGCCCAACCCGCGCCTGCGAGCGCGAAGTGGGTTGGGATCACGAGGTTCGCGACGTCTGCAAGAAACTGCTCGGGCGGTTGGTACCCAGAACTTCGGAAATCGCGAAGGGCGTAATAGAGCATCGGCGATGCGAGCAGCCCACCTACGACGTATGCGCCGACGAGACGCACAGCCGTTGCAGCCACACGTGCGCGGGCTTGCGGGAACGTGAAGTAGCCGATCGCAAGCGCGCCGATTGCGGCCAACGTCGCCGTGAAGGCGATTTCAGTGGAGATGTACAGCTCCGCACCGAGAATCACTCCCGCCCAGCCGATCAGCGCGCGCGCTGAGATGTCGCCCCGCAAGTAGCGCACCACAACAAGCGTGAGGAGCGGCAACAAGAACACGCTTGTGAGGTGGAGCTCGCCCACCATGTGCCCAACGAGGTAGCTCGAGAACCCAAACAGGTAGCCGCCGAAGAGCGATGGCCAGAGTCGGCCCGTGATCGAACGGCAGAGCAAGAACATCGTCCAGGCGGCCGTTGCAGGCATGAGGATCGCCGCCGCGTTATACGCCACCACCGGCCCAAAGACCCAGGTCACCGGCGTGAAGACGAACGCGATTGCAGGAGTCGTCGTCACCCACGCGAGGTTGAGGCCGGTTGGGGCCCACATCGCGTCGGTCAGCAGCGGGTTGTGTCCGTGCGCGAGCGCATGCGCCATCCACCCGAAGCCCCAGATGAAGATTTGTGGGTCGTCGTTCGTTCCGACGTAACGGCTTCCGCCCGCGAGCAGTGGCGTGCCGAAGAGCAGCAGCGAGAGGGCGGTGTACGCCGCGAGTGGCAGCAGCCCGATTCGTGTCAACCGTGCTGCCCAAGGGCCAGGCAGACGGCGCGAAAACAGGCTTTGCGTCACAGCGGCCGATCATACAAGCGGCCTCGGCCGGGTCTCCCTCTAGACTCGGACGCTCATGAGCGCTTCGACAGCGAATCCCACCACGCCCTTGCTGCAGCGATTGCACCTCGATCGCGACCGCGTGCTTCTCGCGATCGTCGCCATCACGGGCATCGCGATTCGCGTGTGGGTGTATCGGGGGCCGCTTGTCATTCCGAACGGCGACGAGGGCCTTGTTGGGGTGATGGTTCGCCACTTCGTGCACGGCCATCTGGCGGTGTTCTCGTGGGCTCGGCCGTACGGCGGCACACAGGAGATGATCCTCACGGTCCCGATCTTCTGGCTGACGGGCACTTCGCTTCTTGGCTTGCGCGTGGTGCCGATCCTGCTCTCTCTCGTTGCGACGTTCTTCATTTGGCGTGTTGGCCTCCGCACGATTGGGCGGCGTCCCGCCGCAGTCGCTGCTGGCCTGTTCTGGGTCTGGCCGCCGTTCAACTACCTGGTGCTGCTGCGGGCGCAAGGGTTTTACGCAAGTGACATCGCGTACTGCGGGCTGCTCCTGCTGCTCTCGCTGCGGGTTGTTGAGCGCCCCGACCTTCGTCGCGTGGCGCTGTGGGGGTTCGTGTTCGGGCTCGCGTACTGGCAGACAGCTCAGATCGTTCCGGCCGCCTTCGTGATGACGTTCTGGATGATCTGGAAGGCGCCACGCTGCCTCCGTCACGCATGGGCTGCCGCGTGCACCGCGCTTGTTGGCGCCGCCCCGTGGCTGATCTGGAACATCGGGCATGGCTTTGAGTCGTTGCAGCAGCACCCAAGCCTCGACACCTACATGCGCAGCTTGCGCATCTTGATCTCGCCGATCCTGGCGATGACGGTTGGCCTCCGAGCGCCGTACTCAGCCACGCTCCTGATCCCCTCGGGGATCGTCACATGGCTGATCTACGTCGGGCTGCTTGCGGCATTCGGTTGGGGGGCCTGGAAGTTCCGCAACACGAACGTCTCGCTGTTCTACGCGATCGTGCTTGTGTTCCCGTTTCTGTATGCGATCCCGCGTAAGTCGTCGTACATCACCGGCTTTCCGCAGTACACGACAGTGCTCACACCTGTGCTCGCGCTGCTGTTTGCGCAGGTTGCGACGCGTTACTGGCGGTCGGTTGCGGTCTTCGCTGTCGCGATCCTGATAGCGGTCGTGAGTATCCCCCGAATGGAGGCGTGGGTGCGTCAGCCCGGCACGCCGCCGGGGTTCTTGTCGCCACGGTCGTTCCAGCCGCTTGCCGACGAGCTTGATCGAATGCAGATCAAGGATGTGTACGCCGACTACTGGATCGCGTGGCGTTTGAATTTCGACATGCGCGAGCGGATCGTTGCCGTCGAGAACTGGAGTCGCGAGGTGACGTTCCCAGGCGGGAAGGCGGTGCCGGGTGTCGACCCAACCGTTCGCTGGCCACCGTTCGATCGTCAGGTGCGGGCGGCGCCGCGCAACGCGTTTGTCTACTGGACAGAGACGTACAAGGACGTGACGATCGTGCCGGCGCTTGTAGCCCACGGATACCAGCCAACAGTTGTTGGCCCGTGGGTGATCTTCGCTCGTTCGAGCTGACCGCTACGCGACGAACGGGACGACGCCGAACTTGACGAGCCCGACCTGCGCTCCCGCGGGGAGGGGGGCGAACGTCACGGCGACCTTGATTGCGCCCATCCCGGTACCAGGGGTGGCATGGACGATCGTGGTGTCGACGAGATCGAGCGCCTTTGGGAGCGTGCAGGTCGAGCCCTGCTCGCAGGTCGCTGTAATTGCGGCGACCTTGAGATTGTGTGGGGCTGCGAGAACGATCTTCCAGCCCTGCCCGGTGCCGCGTGCATCGCGGACAACGACCGAGGCGTGCAGCGTGTTGCCGGTCACGGTGGCGGCTGCCGGCGTCAGTGAGAGCTGCCCGGCGCCGAGTGCGAGGTGGACGGGCTGCCCGGCGTGCGCGGGGGATGCTGCCACGGCCAGGGCACCAGCTGCGAGGAGAGGAGCGACGCGATGGTGGCTGCTTCCAGTTGTCTTCGCATCGTGGAAGTGGATCAGGTGGGGGCGGAGACCTGTCATGCCTGCAGCGTAGGTCTCGACTTTCTTGGGCGCACCGGGATTAGCCCGTCAGGTCAAGGTGGGGGCGCTACCGAACCGCGACACACGTTCGCGGTAGCCGGCATCCCCGATTTAGGTGACACAGTCCGTATTCCTACCGGGGTCCCTGTTGGGTTCCAACCGGGGGGTTGCATTGTGGGTGATGCGCGTTTGGCGCACACCCACTTTTTGTTTCCCCCGACTGAAAGAGAGAACAGCGAATGGTTCGGCAGCGGCTCACAATCCTTGCAGTACTCGCACTGGCAGCGTTGGCGCTGTCTGTTGCGGCGGTGGCCGGTACGGTCACTGCGACAGCAACCGTTACGGGTGCTGGCAGCCTTTCTCTGTCG
>CAEZXP010000007.1_pt1 | contig 86809 bp, 83 predicted proteins | sample 7265271 | NCBI WGS metagenome assembly CAEZXP01 (sample SAMEA6813909, study PRJEB35770) | uncultured Actinomycetes bacterium | biome: Freshwater; feature: Freshwater reservoir; material: water | place: Czech Republic | collected 2016-11-09 | depth 0.5m m
CCCGGTTCACATCCGGCGCGCCACGAAGCGAACGATCCGACGCATCCGTTGGCACGAGCGTTTTGCGACGGCGATCGTGTCGCACGCACCGTCGTCACAGCTGCATCGGCGACCGTTCGTCCCATCTTTTGTGATGGGCAGCCCGACCCGACAGATCGTGCAAACACCCCCAGTTCGAGATCGTGCTGACGGCCCGATCCGGATCCTCCATTCGCCATCGAACCCCGACTTGAAGGGTTCGTCGGTGATCGCCGCCGCGGTTGAACATGTCAAGGCGCGCGGCTACGCCATTGAGTTCTCCGAGATTCGAGGGCGCCCAAACCGCGAGGTGATCGAAGCGCTCGAAGACTGCGACCTTGTGATCGACCAGATCTACTCCGACCAGCCGCTCGCGAGCTTCGCTGCGGAGGCGGCGTCACTCGGCGTTCCCGCCCTTGTGTGCGGTTACGCGGCCGACGATCCGGGTGCCGCGCTCACGCGCGTGCCCTCATTCTTCGTCCAGCCTGAGCAGCTCGAAGCCACGCTCGTCGCCCTGCTTGAGAATGACGAGGCGCGCATCGCGATGGGCGCCGAGGCGTACGCGTTCGTCTCAGACGTCTGGCACCCCCGCAGCGTCGCCGAGCGATATCTCCGGTTGATCAACGGTCAGCCCGACCCCGATTGGCTGCTCGATCCGCGCGTGGTCACCTATCCGCTCGGATGTGGTCTCTCCCGCGACGCAGTCGCCGCAATCGTCAGCCAACTTGTTGCGCGCTACGGCCGAGCCGCGCTCGGTGTCGACGACAAGCCCGAGCTCGAGCGCCGGTTGCTCGAGCTGTGCGAGCCCGTGCCGACCACCGAATCGGTTCCTGTCACGGCGGGCCTCTAGAATCGCTCCGATGGCGAAGACGGCAAACGCAAGGATCCTCGTCATCGGTGGCGCCGGCTTCATCGGCTCGACGATCATCGACCAACTTCTTGAAACCGACGTTCGTGAAGTCGTCGTGCTCGACAACTTTGTTCGTGGGACACGCGCGAATCTCGATGGGGCGCTCCGTGATCCACGCGTACGCCTCGTCGAAGGGTCGATCCTCGACCGCACCCTACTCGCGCAGCTGATGGAGGGAACCGACTACGTGTTCCACCTTGCCGCGCTCTGGCTCTACGAGTGTGTTCACGAACCACGCTCAGCGCTGGATGTCAACGTGGGCGGCACCTACAACGTCGTTGAAGCCGCCCATGCCGCGGGCGTCAAGAAGGTCGTCTATTCGTCGTCTGCCTCCGTCTATGGGAACGCACGCACCCTGCCGATGACCGAAGAGCATCCGTTTGACAACCGCACGATGTACGGCGCCACCAAGATCGCAGGCGAGCAGTTCTTCCGTGCATTCAACGAGCAACACGGGCTCGACTGGGTCGGGCTGCGGTACATGAACGTCTACGGCCCGCGAATGGATGACAAGGGCACCTACGTCAGCGTGATCGTGAAGGTGCTCGACCGCATTGCGCGGGGTGAGCGCCCGCTCGTGTACGGCGACGGAACGCAGGCGTATGACTTCATTCACGTTGCAGACGTTGCGCGCGCGAACATCCTCGCGCTCGAAAGCGACGCGACCGATGACTGCTTCAACGTCGGCACCGGCGTCCAAACGACGATCGACACCCTGGTGACACACCTTCTCGAGCTGACGAGCTCCGATCTCGAAATCGAGTATCTGCCGCAAGAGCAGACCTTCGTTACAAACCGTGTTGGCAGTACCGAGCACGCCGAACGCGAGATCGCATTCGTCGCCTCCGTGCCGCTCGAGGCAGGGCTTCGGTCGGTCGTCGACTGGCAACGAACACAGCCTGGCCTTCAGCGCACGTGAGCATCCCCATCACGAAGGTTCTCTTCGGAGACGAGGAGCTGCGCTCAGTTCAACTCCCGCTCGAGAGCGGCTGGGTTGTGCAGGGCCCCTACGTGAAGGAGTTCGAGGATGAGTTCTCGAGACAGACTGGTGCTGGGGCCTCAATCGCGACATCAAGCTGTACGACCGCGCTCCACATCGCAGTTGCCGCGCTCGGTCTGAAGCCCGGCGATGAGGTGATCGTCCCATCGTTCACCTGGGTCGCAACAGCAAACGTCGTCGAATACATGGGGGCGACCCCGATCTTCTGCGACATCGACCCTGCAACGTTCAACATCGATACGAATCTTCTGCCCGCGCTCGTCACTGAGCGGACAGTCGGAATCATTCCGGTGCACCTCTTTGGTGCCGCCGCCGAGATGGCGCCGATCCAGGAGCTCGCCCGCGCCAGAGGCCTGTGGATCGTTGAGGACGCCGCGTGTGGTTTCGGGACGTGGTACGGCGGCAAGCACGTCGGCACGTTTGGTGAGGCCGGGTGCTTCAGCTTTCACCCCCGAAAGTCGATCACGACGGGCGAAGGTGGCATGATCACGACCGACGGTGCGGAGATGGAGCGGCTATCGCGCTCACTCCGTGATCACGGTGCATCTCGCTCCGACCACGACCGTCACACGAGCCAGGGCTCGTTTCTCCTCTCGGATTACGACCTCCTCGGCTTCAACTTTCGGATGACCGATATTCAAGGGGCGCTCGGCTGCGCCCAGCTGAAACGTGCCGCGACCATTCTTGATGGTCGTCGTGCCCGCGCCGCCCGCTACGACGAGCTCCTTGCCAAGCTCGAATGGTTTCGGCCCCAAACAATCCCTGTCGGCAGCGTTCATGGCTACCAGGCCTACGTCGGCCTATTCGCACCCGAGGAGCCCTCCCTCACGAATATCGCAGAGCTGAACGCCCTACGTAACGCGCTAATGGCACGGCTCGAAGCGAGCGGTATTGCCACCCGGCCAGGAACGCATGCTCCTCCGTTCTTGGGCTACTACCGCGCCAAGTACGGGTACCGGTCCGAGGACTTCCCTGGTGCCCACATCGCCGAGCAACTGAGCTTGGCGCTCCCGTTGTTCCCCCAGTTGACAGACGCCGAGCAAGACACCGTCTGCGCTGCACTCACCGAGGGTCTCAATGGCTGACTCGAGCGAGCCGCACGGGAACGAGGCCGGTCTCCGCGCCGACCTCGAGACGCTCTATCTCCACCTGCGCCAGACGGCAGAGGCTGAGTGGGACCGCGACCTTCCATTCAGCGAACTCCTCTTTGACCGCTGGGAGCGAGCACGGACATTGGGCTTCGGCGACGGCGCGTCGGTCTACCACGCGTCATACGTCTACGGCGACGTCACGGTTGGCCCACGCACGTGGGTCGGCCCGTACACGCTCCTCGACGGTTCAGGCGGGCTCACGATCGGCGAGAACTGCAGCATCAGCGCTGGTGTGCACATCTACACCCACGACACCGTTCAGTGGGCGCTCACAAATGGGGCCGCCGAAGCGGATCGAAGCCCGGTACGCATTGGGGATTGCTGCTTCATCGGGGCCCAGTCGGTCATCGTTCGTGGCGTGACCATCGGTGACCATTCGGTCGTTGGTGCCGGATCATTCGTCGACAAAGACATTCCGCCCTACAGCGTTGCTGCAGGCAGCCCGAGCCGAGTCATCGGCCGTGTCACCGTAAAAGACGGTCGAGCGACACTGACGTTTGACGCAGGCTGAAGCGCCGACCGCTAGGCGGAGCGAGCGGCGCCGCGCCGCCGAATCGCTCCTTCGTACACCTCGATCAGCTGTGATGCGAGCCTACTCGCGTCGTGATGCTCTTCTGCGTATCTCCGACTTAGCCGTCCGAGCTCCGCGCGCTTCGTCCCATCGACAATGAGTTCGGCGAGCACGCGGTCGAGGTTGTCCCCACGTCCGCTGAGCATCGGGAAGTCGGCCGGGTACTTGCCCTCCATCGTGGGCTTCACCCAGCCCACGACAGGCTTACCCAAAGCCATCGCCTCGATTGCTGCAGACCCGTGCGACCCCAGCACAAATTGATCGAGGAAGATGTCGCATCGCTTTACCGCACGCACCGCCTCTTCACGGGACACGCGCTCGAGAACGACCAGTTCGAAGTCGAGTGTCTGACTCAGCCGCGCCGCGGCCGCCCGAACATCGCTCGTGCCTTTCGCAACCGGTGCCGATGCCGAATGGACGACAACAGGACGCCTGCAGTTCGGGTCGGGGTAGAGCGGCGTGTAGTTCTCGATGAGCACGCGTTGCCGCACCAGGTGTGTCTCACCGAACATGCCAGGCCGTAAGAACTCCCACTGGCTCGGGCAGCTGATCAGCGCCTCAAATCCGGCGTCAGCAAATGCCTGCTGGCGCTTCGTCGAGCCGGCGCTGCTCTCCATCGAGCGATACTCGTAGCGATCCCAAATCGCGGCGTATGCAGGGTTGGTGGCAGCCTCGATCGCCGGATCGCGGATCTCACTTCCCGCGAACTCGACAATCGACGGCTTCGCAAACGATGCGATGAAGCGCAGATCAAGACCTCCAGGCAGCACGGGCACCATGTACCAGTGCAGAACATCGGCAGCTCGGATCTCGGCGGCAAGCTTTGGGAGCTTCGGGACGATGTCCCTCCACCACGCGAGCTGGCGACGCGACGCGACGCTGCTGTACACCTCAACGTGGTCGTTTGAATGAAACACCGATGCGCCAATCGCGGCGATTCCCCGCGCATCGACGCCGGCGTTACGCAGACCACCGATCGTCGCCGACATGTGCGAGGCGACGTTCACGGGGAGATGAAGGACGCGCACCGGGCTAGGCTAGCGGCCGCATCCCTTCGGACCGTCGTAGGAGGCTTCCGGCTGTGATACTCGCACCTATGGGCCGCCGAGCAATTGCTGCGATGCGCGTATGCGTATTCCCCGGCGTAAGTCTGGGGACGCGCTAACTGTGTGCGGCATCGCCGGCATCGTGCATCTCGATGGTCGCGCCGCGGACGAAACGCTCGCCAAACGCATGGCCGACGCGATCGCCCATCGCGGCCCCGACGGTGAGGGCACGTTCGCCGATGGACCCGTCGCGTTCAGCCATCGCCGCCTCGCGATTCTCGACCTCACCGATGCTGGACGACAGCCCATGTCCACCGACGACGGTGACCTCACGGTGATCCACAACGGCGAGATCTACAACTTCGCCGAACTACGCTCACACCTCCAAGGCGCCGGTCGCCGGTTCCATTCACGCACCGACACTGAGGTCATCCTCCAGAGCTATGCAGCCTGGGGCGAACAGTCTCTCGAGCGCTTCAACGGGATGTTTGCGTTCGCGCTTTGGGATCGCCGCAATCGACGAGTCATGGTTGCACGCGATCGCTACGGGGTGAAGCCGCTCTACTGGTGGACGGACGGCTCGACCGTGTTGTTTGCGTCCGAGATCAAAGCGCTCCTCGCGAGTCGCCTTGTGCGGCGTGCCGTCTCGGTCGGCGCGCTGAACGAGTACTTCACCTTCCAAAACATCTTCACCGACCGCACGTTGTTTGAGGGGATTCGCCTCCTCCCGGCCGGGTGCAAGTTGATCCTTGAGCCCGGGTCGGGCAGGCAGCCCCGAATCGAACGGTGGTGGGACTTCGCGTTCACCTCCGACGGCTCGGTCACAGACCAAGCGGAGCTGACCGAGCGTGTCGCGGATACGTTCCGCGACTCGGTCGCGCGGCAGCTCGTCAGCGACGTGGAGGTCGGCAGCTATCTCAGCGGCGGCATGGACTCCAGTTCGATCGCCTCGATCGCCTCACGTCATCTCCCGCGACTCTCGACATTCACCGCCGGCTTCGACATGTCCTCGGCCTCTGGGCTTGAGATCACATTCGACGAGCGGGTCGACGCCGAGGCAACCGCGAGCCTCCTGAAGACCGATCACTACGAGGTCGTGTTGCACGCAGGTGACATGGAACACGTGCTTCCGGAACTCGTCTGGCACCTCGAAGATCTCCGCGTCGGGCAGTGCTACCCGAACTACTACGCCGCACGCCTCGCGAGCAAGTTCGTGAAGGTGGTGCTCTCCGGCTCCGGCGGAGACGAGCTTTTTGGCGGCTATCCGTGGCGCTACTACCGCAACGAGAACGCCGCCACGAAGGACGCCTTTCTTGCTGGCTACTACAACTCGTGGCAGCGGCTTGTCCACGACGACGACAAGGCAAAGCTGTTTCGGCCAAACGTTCAGGCTGGACTGGGCGACGAATCGTCATTTGATGCGTTCCGAAGCGTCTTTGACGGCTGGGATCAGCCCGTCACAACGCCCGAGGCGCGTGTCGAGGCGTCGCTCTACTTCGAGCTGAAGACCTTCTTGCACGGGCTGCTGCTCGTCGAGGACAAGGTGAGCATGGCCCACTCACTCGAAACGCGTGTGCCGTTTCTCGACAACGCCCTCGTGGATCTCGCGCTGACCATCCCTACGCGCTTCAAGACACCAACAACACCGACGCTCCCGCGCCCTGACGAAAACACCGCGGGAAAGAAGTTGCTCTACGAGAGCCAGTCGAGCGAGGGGAAGGCGATTCTGCGGCAGGCGATGGCGGCGGTGCTCCCGCCGAACGTGTCAGGACGACCGAAGCAAGGCTTCAGCGCCCCCGACGCCAGCTGGTTCCGTGGGGAGAGCGTCGACTATCTCAACCGACTGCTCCGTGATCCGGACGCCGCGATCTACGAGTTCCTTGAGCCCCGCTTTGTCGCAAGCGTGCTCGACCAACACTGCTCAGGCAAAGCGAATCGGCGTCTGCTGATCTGGTCGCTGCTCTCGTTTGAATGGTGGTGCCGGTCGTTTTTGAACGACGACGCTGCGCCAGCCCGCTGAGCAACGCCCACCGCCGCAGGCTGAGTCAGTCGCCCGGCTAGTCGGCGCACGGCGTGGGACGTGCACCACACCAGGCGTAGACGATGAGGTGCTTGGCGGTGGTGTGGCCAAGAGCACGGCTCGTCACATCCGCGAACGGCAGCACAGCGATCTGCCGGAGCTCGGGCTGAACGAACACGAGGCTTGGCGGGATCACGCCATCAACGAGTGCGACGTAACGGACGTCGTAGGACCGCAGCCGCTCGGTGAGCTGCGAAGGGTTCTCGGCCGGGCCAAACAGCGGAATGCTCAGACGCACGTACGGTCGCTCAAGCCAGTAGAGACCTTGAGAGCCGACCGCGACGCGACCGCCGGCAGGTAGGTGTGTGTCGAGCCAATGGAATGCGTCGTATGACCCCGTGAGCCGCTGCACGAATGCCGGGGACGTCTCGATGCCGAGCGCTCCGGGAAGCAGTTGCCGACTCACAACGGCGGAGATCGCAAGCCAGGGCAATAGGCAGAGAGACGCTGCGACGATCACGATGCGGCGTCGCGTACCGTCGCCGGTGAGCCTCACGAGCCCCATTGCTGCAAGCAGCGTGATCACCGGCATGATCGGCAACAGGTATCGCGTGATCTGGTGCATCGCCCCAAACCACAGAACGAGATAGACGAGTACCCCCGCTGCGAGCAGCGTCACCCACCTTCGACGACACGCGAGAGCGAACGGCGCCACGAGAAGGGCGGGGCCGAAGCTGTAGCCCTTTTCGAAGCGCGCATGGTGGGTGATGAACTCCACGGGGAAGAACGGGAATCTCCACCAACCCGGAACTCCGTATCTCGCGTCAGCAGAGGCCTGAGTGGCTGCCGCTGCATGCGTCCAATAGCGGCCACCGAAGACCAGCGGGTACACCGGATTGCCTGTTAAGTGGAACGTCCGGATGAGCCACGGTGCGACCACCGCTGCCCCAAGTGTCGCGCAACCAATCGACACGGCCATTCTCGATCGTGAGAAGCGCGCGCGGCGCGCGATCACAGCGAGTGTGACGAGCACGGGCGGAATGAACAGCAGCCCCAGGTACTTCGTGCTTCCGGCAAGACCCACCCCAAGACCCGCCGTGGCAGCATCGAGCGTGGCCCTCGACCGGGCGAAGAGCACACATTCCCACAGCGCGAGCGCAACGAATCCTCCCACGAGAGCGTCGACGAACGCGCCGGTCGCCTCCCACACGAACATTCCTTGAAAGACCCAGATCGCAGCCGCAACGAGTCCGACCGTTCGACCCGCCAACGCTCGTGCCATTCCAAATACGCAGAGGGCACTAAACCCGCAGAGCCCGGCCCCGACGATCATTGCAGCGCGCCCTCCCGACAACGCCTCTGCATAGGCGTACTGCATCTCGGTTGCGAATGGTTGGAACGTCGTCCAATCCCACCAGATCGGGAAGAGCTCGCCCGCGCTGAGCCAGAGCTTCGGTGCCGTGAGGTGATAGCTGATCGCATCACCCGAGGTGGGCGGGGCTGACGCGAGGAGTGCGTCGTAGGCGACGGCGAGGATGAGGGCGACGGCGGGAAGGTGGCGTCGGCGAGGCGTGGTGATCCTCAGCTGGCTGAGGCGAATCCAGCCGAGCGCATGCAGGAGCGCGAGCGCAGCAGAACCCAACGCGATCACGCTAAGGCCGACGCGTGAAAACTGTCCGCTCCATCCGAGAGCGAAGGCGACGAGCTCAAGCAGGGCGTAGCCGATCGCATATGCGCGAAGATGATCGAGCAGCGTCGTGCTCGAACGGCGGAGGGCGACTACGACAGAGGCGCCGACGCCGTAGGGAGCGGCCAGCACGACCATCGCGGCAAGAACGTGCACGACGCGATCGTATCCCGGAGTTCGTGCCCCTCTCTATCATCGACCCGGTGAGCGGCGACCCAGGCATCGATCGCGCGACGCTGCCTGCTGTCGACCACGGTATTGGGGCGATGGCGGCAGCAGGGAACTACAACCGCTGGCTCTTCTCGCGCGCTGCCCCATTCCTCGGTCGCCGCGTCCTCGATGCCGGGGCCGGAATCGGAACGTTTACGACAATCGCACTCGCAGCGGGCCACGCGGTGGTGGCAGTCGAGCCAGATCCCCCGATCGCGGCGCTCCTTCGCGAGCGACTACCCACCGTCTCTGTCACCGAAGCGGTGCTTGAGGAACTCTCGAGCGCACTTCCAGCGGAGGTTGCCGATTCTGCGATCTGCTTCAACGTCATCGAGCACATCGAGGACGACATCCAGGCGCTCACCGGGATCAGACACGCGCTCGCACCGGGCGCGCACCTCGCCCTGATCGTCCCGGCTCATCCCGCGCTGTTTGGATCGATCGACCGAACCGACCAGCACTACCGCCGCTACACCCGGCGTTCACTTTCCCAGGCGCTCGACGCCGCGGGCTTTGATGCGGTCGACGTTCGGTACGTGAATCCCGTTGGGGTTCTCGGCTGGTTTGTCGCCGGAAAGATCCTGCGCAAGCCGCAGGTTCCTGACGGGCCGCTCGCGCTCTACGACCGCCTCGTGCCGCTGTTTCGCCTGCTTGACGCGCTCCGACTTCCGTTCGGCCTGTCGGTCTGGGCAGTCGCTCGTCGCCGCTAACGCGCGCGGCTATATGCGGCCACGAGCGCGTCGACCTCAGCGGCAGTCGAGAGCGCGGCGCGCGCGTAGGTTCTGCCGGCCTCGCCAAGACTGCGGCAGAGCGTCGGGTCGTCGAGCAACTTCGCGATCGTGCTGCGCAGGAGCTCACGGTCGTTCACGGGCACGTGCTCGGTGCCCGCCTGGGTGAGATCGGCGAGGCCACCAACCCCGGTGGTCACAACGGGCCGGCCGTATGCCATCGCTTCGCGAGCGACCATGCCGTATCCCTCGCGACGCGAGGGCACGCAAACGACGGCGGCACGTTCAAAGTACGGTCCGAGCTCGCTCGGCGGAACAAAGCCAACACGCTCGGGCGCGAGGTCGCGCAAGGGGCCATCGCCGACGATCACTCGGGGCAGACCTTCAGTCGCCTCAAGGAATTCCTCGATCCCCTTCTCGGCTGAGAGCCTGCCGGCAAACAACACGTGGCGTGGTTCGATCGGCGCACCAACCGTCTCAGGTATCGCAACGGCGGTCGGCACGACGACAACCTCACGCGCACCAAGGCCTCCCGCGGCCTCAGCAAGAAAGGTCGATGCAGCGATCACAACCCGCGCGCGCCGAAGCAGCAGTCGAGCCAGAAATGGCGCACGCCGCGCCAGTTCAAGATCGGTTCCCCACACCTGAACGACGAGCGGGCGTCGCGTGAGCAGGCCGGGAAGTGCCGAGGGGAGCCAGTGGGCGTGTACGACATCGGCGCCGCGGGACGCTCGCCGAGCGGCGCGCACAAAGTTCGCGAGGAAGAGCGGCAGCAGGAGGATCCGTAGCGGCTGGCGTCGCAGGTTCTGAACGATCCCGTCGCCGTAGGCGATGCCGAAGTGGCGAAACGCGGCAGGCGACACTACGTCGACCCGATGCCCCGCCGACCGGAGCGCCTCGACGGAGTGCGCGACGAAGTTTCCCGCGACATCGTCTGCATCTCGCGGATACGACGTCGTGAGGACGCAGATCCGCACGGCTATGCGCGTTGCTGCGTCAACGCTCGACTGAAGATCGGCGTGACGGCGATCGCAAACGCCAGCAAGACGTAGAAGTAATAGAACTGCATCGTCAGGTAGAAGGCGTTCGAGGCCATCGTGCCGAGCAGTGCCGCGGTGTATCCCCATGCGAGCGGAGACACACGTGCCGCGAGCGGACTGCCGGCGAGCGCAAGCGCCTTCCCAAGCAGTCGTGCTCGCCGAAGCCGCGCGAATGTCCAGAGCAGGAAGAGCCCAAACACAGCGGTTCCGACGAGGCCTGTTTCAACAACAAGCGCGACGTAGTAGGAGTGCGGACCCCAGTTGGTCTTGCCCGTAACGAAGCCGTAGTACACCGAGAAGGTGTTGAAGCCAAGCCCGAAGAGAGGATGCGAATGGATAACGGCGGGAATGAAGCTGTAGACGGCAAAGTGGGCGTTCTCCGAGCCGCCACCTGTCTGCACCCGCGATTTGAAGACCACCTCGAAGTAATGGTACTGGCTCACAACGACGGCTCCGAGGATGGCGAAGGCGCCACCGAGCGGGTACAGCAACGTCTTTGAGCGCAGGTAGGCGCGATACGGAACCGCGAGCACGAGGGTGCCAACAGCGAGGCCGAGCATGCCGCTTCGTGAGAGCGTCAGCAACTCGACGATGATCAAGAACGCGATCGCGAGCCCGAGATGGCGCCGCAGCCGGTGCCCTCGCTCAAGTCGGAGATACAGCGGTGCCAGAACGAGCAGCGGCGCGATGATCATGATCCCAAGATGGTTCGGGTCGCCGGTCAGGGCGTTCGGGCGAAATACCGACGTGCCCTCGACGGCACCGTAAACGTTGATCTGACTTGCCCCGCCCGTGAGCGGCTGCACGGTGAAGGAGTCAAGGTTCGTTCCAGCATGCGCGGCGAGCAGCTCAAGGACACCGAATGCAGCGTTTCCCACAACCCCGAGCGCGAACACCGCGAGCGACTTCCAGTAGTAGTCCTGACCGCGCCGATAGAGCCATGTGACCGCGCCGACAAGAAAGCCAAAGTGGATCAGCCACTTCACGATTCCCTTGACGTACTGCTGCAGGTCGGCCGAAGTCTGGAGATCGAAAAAGCCGATCAGGTGCGAAACAAGAAAGAGCGTCCAGAAGCCCAGCAACACCTGCGTCGTTCGCGGGACGCGCGGCCCTGTACCCATGAGGAACGCGGTCAGGAAGCAGATCGCGAGCAGGTCGGCGAGCGACACAGTGCCAGCGACGTTCCAGTGCACCTTCTCGAAGGTGCAGCAGAAGAGCGTTGCGAAGAAGAGTCCACTCGTCAGCCGCCTCATTGGCCGCTCACCCGGTGGAGGAGGTCGGCGAGTTCCTGCATCCGTGCCCGTCGCGAGAGCTTTGCACGCCACTCATCGGACAGTGGAGGCGCGTCTAGCTCGCCGGCACGGAACCGGTCGCGGAGAGCAGTCAGCTCGCGCACCATGGCCTCAACGTCATCGGTTGGGACGACAACGCCCGCGTCCGCCTCACGGATGAGCTGAGCGGCGGCACCATCGGGTGGCACGACCGCGAGGATCGGCCGCTCCGCCGCGAGATATTCGAACACCTTTCCGGAGAGCACGGCTCGACCGCGGCCCCCTGATTCCGCGATCAGGAGCAGCAACGCCTCGGAGTCGCGTTGCAGTCGGAGCGATTCGGCTCGCGGGACGTAGGAGATCACCTCGAAGCGATCGCCGAGGTTGAGGCTCTTCGCGTACTCGAGGTCGCTGGCGCGGAAGTCGCCGACGAAGCGGGCGCTCACACCCTCAACACGCGAAAGCGCGGTCAGGAACGGCTTCGGGTCGCGCTTGCCAAAGAACGAGCCGGCGTGCGTGATCCGGAATGTGTCTCCCCGTCGATACTCAAGGCCCGCGAAGTCGTCGAAGTCGCAACCGTTCGGAATCTCGAGGATCTCGCCACGGACGCCACGGTCTTTGGTCTCCTCCGTGATCGCGCCCGAGACGGTCACGACAGCGTCGGCGTAACGGCCGACGATCTCCGCAACACCTGCGGCTCCCTTCTCCTTTGCGCGAACAAGAAGCTTCTCGATATTTCGGTGGGTATGACCGGTGAGCGGGTCGCGGAGATCGGCAACCCACGGAATGCCTGTTGCACGCTTCACACCAGCGCCGATCAGATGGACCGAGCCAGGTGGCGAGGTGGTGAGGATCACGTCGATGCCCTCGCGCTTCACAATGCGGATAGCAGCCGGGAGCGCGGTCAGATTCCAGCTCACCGCTTCGTCGGGAACGAGGAGCCGTCGACCGAAGAGCTCAGCCTGCTTGCGGTAGCGCACGAGGCCCGTCGTCCCGCGAAGCTCCTCGGCGGGCTTCCGACCGCGCGGCCCGACGTATCGCGCCCGATGCACCCAGGCAAGCGTGGGCGCCGCCAGCGCCTCGTCGTCTTGATGGATCCACTTGAAACCACTTGGGGCGAGCACGTGCGTCTCGATTCCGAGCTCGGGCAGGTGTGTTGCCATCTTCAGCGGCCGGGCCGTCCCCCCGCCGCCTGCGGGCGGGAAGTAGAGGGAGACGATGAGCGCTTTCATGGACTCAGACGATAGAGGCGCGAGCCACGCACGGCCCAGGTGGCACCGTACTTCTTTGGAACGGCCGGATCTCCCGTTGCAAGCCAATGCTCGACTTCGCGGTAGCGACCGTAGGGATCGTTTGAGCGCGTGTTCGCGACATGCGTGGGAGGTGCTGCCACGAGGTACACCGGGCGTAGCGCAGCGATGCGGTAACTCGTCTGGGTGTCTGCGAGCACGACCGCCTGCGCTGGAAGCTCACGTAACGCCTGCACGAGTGCGGGCGACAGTGCCCCCGGATCGCGCCGTTCGCTGGGATTCCAGTGAATGAATCCCGAGATGGCGACGGGAAGCACAAAGACGGCCGCCGCGACTCCACCCGACCAGCGGCGCTCGATGAACGGCCGGTGGCGACGTACGAGAAAGCCTGCTGCGACCGCACCGGCTCCGCCGATCGCCGCCCACCACGTGACGATCGCCGGCCCAGGATACGCGAGGTTGTAGTTGAAGTCGCCGGGATAGGCGATCTCGAGTGCGATGCCTGCGATGAACGCGGCAGGCACCGTGGCGCGCGTGATCCCACAGAGCACTGCCAGGCCGCCGGCCACTGCAAACGGCACGGGAATGAAGCCGGCGGAGCGACGGGCCTGCGAGAGCGAGACGGCGTCTGCGAAACGCGGGAAGAGCTCGGGCATCAGAATCACCGCCAGGATCACGAGCGATCCGCCGAGGACGAACGAACCCCACCGGCGCCGAACTGCGGCGCCGGCGAGCGGGATCAATGCGAAGCCGAGAATGACGACTGCCCCTGCTCGCGTGATCGTTCCGGGCCCCATGCGGTAGTGGTGGTCGTTCCACACCTGCAGCTGGTTGCCATAGCGAAGGAGTCCGGCGAGCCGTTCCCCCGGGCCTGGGTTGTGCGAGAGCGTCTCGTCGACGATCGGCTTCAGCCACAGATAGGCAAGCCCGATCGGAACGACCGCCGCACCGAAGAACGCCGCGTTGACTCGCCAATCTCGCGGTCGCAACGCGGCGTACCCCACGAGCGGCATCAAGACAAAGAGGGCGTAGGTCGGATGAACGAGGGCCAGCTCACCGAAGACGGCGGCGACACCAACGAGGTAGCCGCGCCGCCGCGTCTCAATCCAGCCGAAGACGAGCGCGAGCGCCACCGGCGCCAGCAGGAGGCGGGAGGCAGTCGCAGGCAGAGACAGCGAGGCGAACGAGCCGCCGTGTCCTGCCGCAAAAAGCAACGCGCCCAGCTGGGCGAGCAACACGGCCCACGCAAGTGATCGCGATCGAAAGAGCCGAAAGCCCGCCTCCCACGCCACAGCACACGCAAGCGGGGTGAGGACAGCGGCCTCGTGCTTGACGACAGAGCCGGAATCGAGTCCAGAGAGCGATGCAACGAACGCGAGGAAACCGTGCCACAGGGGGAATGCGTAGCCGGGGTGTAGTCCGCCGCCAGCGAGTTCATCAACGCTTCGGAGGTGGAGTCCTGGCAGCTCGACAAGCTTCCGCACCCGAGCAAGGTGGAAGAGACCATCGCCCGTCACGGGGCCTGCAACATGCCAGAGCAGGAGGCCGAGAACGATCCCCACGAACCACACGGCAGGGTGGCCAGCGATTCGAGGGACGCGGCGAACGCGTCTCGCGACAAGAAACAATGCGATGCCGATGAGAAACAGCACGGCAAGCCCGAAGTGGACGCTCGTGTGCAGTGTGAAGACGACGGTCCAGGCGACGAAGACGCAGGCAAGTCCGAGCGCAACCGTCGATGCCGTGTCGCGAAGCCCGAGTGCCCGTGCCGCCACCCGGCCGGGCAGCAGGACGATGCAGGTTGCGAGCGCGAGCCGGAGGTATTCGATCACGAGAGGAGCGACTCCACGTTGCCCGACGACAGAAACCGCACGCCGTCGCGATACAGCGCGCCTCGCTCGCCGCGATACGCGATCGCACGCAAGCGCAGTGCGGTCACGAGCAGACGTTGTGCACGCCGAGCCGTGCGAATGCCTCGATGCTTGGCGAACCAGCGAAGGTGCCCGCGGAGATTTTCGACGTAGAGCTTCCCGCCGTGCGAGGCACCACCGACGTGGACGACGTCGGCGTTCGGATCGAACCACACGGTCCATCCTGCGTCGCGAAAGCGTCGCTGCCAATCGGACTCCTCGCTGAACATGAAGAACGCTTCGTCGAACAGTCCGGTCTCAGCCGTGGCGGCGCTCCGCACAAGCAGCGCCGCACCCGACACCCAGTCGACGCTGCGCGCCTCGTCGTGCTCGAAGCCACCGACATACATCGGGTTGAGCATGCGCGTGTTTGGCGCAAGCTTGCGGAGAAAGAAGTACTCGGTTGCAAGGCCCCAGAGTGTTGGGTCGGCCCGAACGCTCTTTTGGAGGGTGCCGTCGGTGTTGAGCAGTCGAGGCCCAACGACCGCAGCATCGGGATGGGTGTCTGCGAACGCGACGAGTTCGGCAAGCGCCCCTGGCGTGAGCCACGCATCGGAGTTGACGAGAAACCAGTAGCGCCCCTGCAGCGCCCGCATGCCCGCGTTGTTTCCGGCACCCATGCCGAGGTTGCCTTGTTCAATAAGCGTGACGTGGGGATAGCGGTCGCGCACGAGCTCAATCGTGCCGTCGGTCGATCCATGGTCGACGACGACGGTTGGTGTGTCGCCAAGCGAGTCGAGGCACTGCGGCAACCACGGGAGGCCGTTGAGTGTGACGACGACGGCCGCGACGTCGGGAAACTCAGACATCGGGTGTTGGCTCGCGCCGAACGCCCTCCCAGAGCAGCACGATCAATCCGGGCAGCGAGAGGACGAGTGTGAGGACAAAGAACAGGAACCCGGTCGCGAAGGCTGGATCAGCCCCGACACCGACATGGCCAAGGAAGTCGACGAAGAACGCTTCGCGGACGGCGAGTCCATTGACGGTGAACGGTACGAGCATCACGAGGAAGAGCAGCGGGCCAAGCACGAAGTAGGGGCGAAGTGACAGGTCGACTCCGACCGCCTCCCCTGCCGCCCAGATCGCCACGATCCGACCCGACTGAACGAGAATCGTCGCGCCGCACACCCTCGCAAGCGTTGACGGGTAGGCGCGGTAGCCGTGGATGCCCTCGTAGACGGCCCGTGCCGGTCGTTCGATCTTGAATCGGCGGGCAATGGGAACGCCGAAGCGCAGCCACTGTCGCACGGTGCGTGAGAAGAAAACGATGCCCGCGAACGCGGTGAGAACAACGAAGAGCGCCTCAATCCACAGGTAGGTCTGGATGTCGTATCGCCCGATCGCGAGCAGGAAGCCCACTGCAGCAAGGACAAGCGTGATCGCCCCGCCGAGTGCCCGTTCGAGCAGCACGGAGCCGGTGATCGGCGTTGTCATGCCGGGATGACGTTTGGCTGTCTCGTAGATACGCGAGGCGTCGCCGCCGACGGAGGTCGGCAAGACCTGCCCGACCGCGTACGAGACGAAGTACGCGCGTGTCAGCCACCAGTAGTTGTCGTTGATTCCTCGAACCTTCAAGAGCAGTTGCCAGCGCCAGGTCATTGGGGCGACGGTGATCAGCATCAAGAAGGTCGAGAGTGCGAGCCACCCGAGGTCGGCCGAGCCAAGGATGTGCAGCGTCTTGCCAATGTCGATCTTCCACACGATGTAGCCGCATGCAATGACCGTGACGATCAGTGTTCCGGCGAGCTTCAGGAGCTTCGTTCTCATGCTCCGACCCGCTGCTGAACCCGATGCACGGCGGCGATCGCGTCGCGAATGTCGTCGTCGAAGTGGGCTGGAGAAAGCGGCAACGAGAGCAGCTCTGCTCCCGCTCGATCGGTCACCGGCAGCTCGGGCTGGCCTGGCGCCAGGCGGTCGCGATAGGCGGTCAGGCGATGCACGGGCAGAAAGTGGATCGACGTCCCGATGTTCTCGGCGGTGAGCGCCTGCTGCACGTCATCGCGCGTTGCCCCAAATGCGTCGGCGTCGATACGCACCGCGTAGAGGTGGTAGGCGTGCGTGTCGCGCGGATCGCGCGCGATGGGTGTCACTCCTGGGACGTCGGCGAGGCCCTCGTCGTAGAGCGCGAACTGCCGCTTCCGAATCGCGCCGTGCTTCTCAACCTTGTCGAGCTGCACGAGCGCGATCGAGGCGAGCACGTCAGAGAGATTCGCCTTGTATCCGGCAACCGGAATGTCGTAGAGCGAGCCGTGCCCTCGACGCATGACACGCAACGCGTCGATTGCCTCGGCGACGTTGGAATCGTTCGTCGCAATCAACCCGCCCTCGCCCGCTGCAATGTTCTTCGTTGCGTAGAGCGAGAAGCAGGTCGCTTCTGAGAGGCCACCCAGCTTCCGCCCGCGGTAGCGAGACTCGGCCGCATGGGCCGCATCCTCGACAACGGGAATGCCCAGGGCATGCAGCGGATCAAGGTCTGCTGGCTGGCCGTAAAGATGCACCGGCAAGATCACCTTCGTGCGCGGGGTGATCAGCTCCGCAACCCGTTCAGGATCGATGTTGAGGTCGCCGGGAGCGACATCGGCGAACACGGGGGTGGCACCGCAGTGAACGACGACGTTTGCCGTGGCCGGCCACGTGAGTGACGTGGTGATCACCTCGTCGCCAGGCCCCACGCCCAAGGCGAGGAGCGAGAGGTGCAACGCTGCCGTGCCGGACGTGACGGCAAGAACGTGTTCGGCCTCGAGGTAGTCCCGCATCCGCCGCTCCAGCTCAGCGACGCGAGGGCCCGACGTCAGCCACCCTGACCGGATCGTTTCGGCGACTGCCGCAACCTCCTCGTCCCCAACCGCGGGCGGCTGAAAGTGGAGAAAGCTCTCCCGCACTGATTCGACGCTCAGGTCAGGCTCCTTCGGTGCGGGTAATGGTTATGCGAGCGCTCCTGCATCAGCAGTCACGAAGCGTATGCGGTCGGCAGCAATCTCGGCCCGTTCGAGCGCCTCGGCGCGCGTCCCGCCCACGGCGAGCACGGCCCCTGCACGATCGGAGCCGTAGCGAAACGGGCCAAAGCGGTGGCCCGGAGTGCGGTAGAGACGAACCTGGGCCACACCTTGGAGGTCTTCGGGAACCGAGACCGATTCGAGCGTTCCCTCGGGAGGAACGAGAAAGCGCGTGACCGCACCGCCCGCTCCTTCGCCTGAGATCGCTGGCTCTGGCCCATCACCGAACGCCGCCGCGAGCGCGAGCGCGTTCAGATCAACTCCGGTAGCGGCAAAGACGAGTTCGCCATCGTGGCCACCACCGAGTCGCGCAGCGATCTCGACGATCTTCGGCCCGTCGGCACCGATCCGTAGCTGCGCGTAGGTCGGTCCATTCGTGATGCCAAGCGCCTCGACGCCGCGCTGCGCAACCGCGGCCGCGCCGCCACCGTGTTGGGACGGCCACACGTGGGCGAGCGCGACTCCGAATGCGGGCGGGTCGGCGACGATCCGGTCGGTCACCGCAAGCGCTGTGTAGACACCGTCTCGGGAGTACCCGATTACCGTCACCTCGGGGCCGTCGACAAGGCCCTCGACGAGGGCGACACCGTTGCGTGATTCGGCTCGGGCTTTGGCGATTGCGGGCGCGAGCTCGGACGCGTCGCGCACAAGTGAGAGGCCCTTCTGGCCCTGCCGGTCGGGTGCCTTCACAACGCATGGCACCGGCAACGTCACGTCGCCGTCGGTCACCGTCTCCCACGGCGGCTGTGGAACGCCCGCTGCCGCGAACGCCTCCCGTTGGCGCAACTTGTTGGTCGCCAAAATCCCGGTGGCCGGGTCGATTGGGTGCGGAAGGTTGAGCTTCGCGGCCACCCGCGCTGCGACCGCAACGGGCCAATCGGTGCCCGGTGCAATGATCCCGTCGAGATCCAATGCCGCCGCGAGCCGCTCGATCGCCGACTCGTCTTCGGTCGACACGATGCAGCGGCGATCGGCAAACGCAAACCCGGGCGCGCGTGGATCGCGATCGGCAACCGCCGTCCACACTCCCGCAGCCTGGGCAGCCTCAAGCAGCCCAAGCTGTGCCGGGCCTCCGCCTAGGACGAGTAGGCGCCGACGTCTTTGGCCAGGATCCCGCGCCACCACGCCTCATTGTCGCGGTACCAGGCGACGGTGCGTTCGAGACCCTCCTCAAACGACGTGCGCGCACGCCAGCCGAGCAGATCGGCCGTGACGTCAGTCGAACCGATATGACGGTCGACCTGCCCAAGCCGTTCGGCTGTATGCACCCGATGGTCGCGCGGCTTGCCGAGCGCATCGAGCACCGCGTCGGCGACGTCGTTGACCGAGATATCAACGCCCGTCGCAATGTTCAGGACAGCCCCGTGGATCTTGTCGAGCGGCGCCTCGATCACCGCCTGGATCGCCTCGGCGTCGTCGCCAACGTAGAGCCAGTCGCGTGAGGCATGCCCCTCACCATGGATCGTCAACGGCTCGCCCGACAGCGCCTGCGTGATGAAGCGGGGGATCAGCTTCTCGGGGTGCTGCCTCGGCCCATAGTTGTTGAACGGACGCAGAATCGCGATTGGCAGGTCGTACGTCGCGACGTACGAGTACGCGAGCCGGTCGGCGCCAGCCTTCGTGGCTGCGTACGGCGACCGCGGATTGAGCGGGTGCACCTCATCCATCGGCGCATATTCGGCCGTGCCGTAGACCTCAGATGAGGAGATCAAGATGAAACGCTCGACGGGAGTTTGGCGGATCGCGTCGAGGAGGATCTGGGTGCCCTCGACGTTCGTCGTCACGAACTCCGACGCCCCTTCGCGAATCGACTTCTCGACGTGCGACTCAGCTGCGGCGTTGACGATGACGTCAACTCCGGCGGCGAGCTCAGCAACGAGCCCCTTGTCACGAATGTCGCCATGGACGAACGACAGGCGCGGGTGGCTCAGCACGTCGGCGAGGTTCTCAAGGTTCCCCGCGTACGTCAGCGCGTCGAGCGAGATCACTTCGTGATCGGAATGGTCAAGGAGATGCCTGACCACGTTGGACGAGATGAACCCCGCCCCGCCAGTCACCAGTACACGCTTTCCCATGCTTGCCCTGCCCCTGTGGTCGTCGCTACGCCCGCCCGAGGCGGACGGCGCGGCGTCCCGCGCGGTGCGAGCTTACAGCTCCTCGCGCACCGCGTAGAGGGGACGGTTCTCAACGTCACGTTGAATCCGTCCGAGATACTCGCCGATGAGCGCAAGGATGAACCCCTCGACACCGAGGACGAACACGATCCCCGTCCCCGCAAACAGTGGCCCCGGGAAGTTCGCGTGGTGAATCCAGTAGGCGACGCCGTAGATCCCAAGTACCGCCGCCGCGAACGAGCAGACAAGGCCGAGCGCGAGGCCGATCCACTGGATCGGCTGTGGCCAGAAGCCGACGACGACGTGGAGTGCGAGCCGGATCAGGCGAAGCGGTGAGTAGGCCGAGCCGCCCCGGCTCGCCGCGTGCGCGACGTCGACCTCCTCGACACTCGCGCCGCTTGCGAGCACAAGCGCCTTTGTGAACTTCTGCTTCCCGATCGACGGGAAGAGCGGCTCAATCGCGTCTCGGCGGTACGCGTTGAAGGCGCACCCGAAGTCTGAGATCGGCACCCCGGTGAACCGGCGCAAGAGGCCGTTGATCACCCGCGACGGCAGCGTGCGGCCAACGGAGTCAGCGCGATCAATACGACGACCCGAGGCGACATCGACGCGAGCGAGCGCCTCAACCAGCTTCGGGATGTCTTCGGGATGGTTCTGCAGGTCGCCATCCATCGTCACGATCTGAGTGCCTCTCGTGCGAACGAGGCCTGCGTGCATCGCCGGATGCTGCCCGAAGTTGCGCTTGAGCCGGACGGCACGGACGCGGGAGTCGTCCGCGCAGAGTGCGCGCAGCTCGCCAAACGTTCCGTCGGTCGAACCGTCGTCGACGAAGATCAGCTCGAAGTCGCGGTCGCCTAGCGTCTCGACGACACGGCGGTGGAGCTCCCGCACGGAGGCCGCCTCGTTGAGGACTGTGACGACGACAGACAGCAAGGCTCCCTCGGCCATGGACCGAGGGAGCCTATACCGCGGAGCCGTGTTAGACCGATTCGAGCGCCGGTGTGACGGCCGGAGCGTGGGTGCGACGCTGCCGTCCGATGCCAAACGCGGCGATCGATCCGACCGCGACGATCACTGCGCCAACCCACACCGAGGGGACGAGGCCGTCGGTGAATGTCTGCCCGGATGCGTAGCCACCGTAGTGCGAGAAGATCGCGACGAGCACGGCGACGCCGAGAACACCTCCGAGCTCGCGGATCGCGTTATTGGCGCCAGAGGCCTGTCCTTCCTCTTCCGGGCGAACCGACGAGAGCACGACATTGGCGACGGGAGCGAAGAAGAGTCCCATGCCGATGCCCGAGATCGAGAACGGCAGAACGAGATCGATGTAGGGCGTCGTCGGCGTTGAGACCGCAGCGATCCACCCAAGGCCAATCGCCTGCAGCGCGAGTCCCGCACCGAGCAGTCGGTGACCGCCGATCCGGTCGGACATCGCTCCCGCGATGGGAGCAACGATCATCGGCATTGCCGTCCATGGAAGGATCCGCAGACCCGAGCCGAGGGGCGAGTAGCCCTGCACCGTCTGGAAGAACTGCGCGAGCAGGAACACGGACCCGAACATGCCGAAGCTCATCAGGAGCGAAGCCACGCTCGAGAGCGTGAAGGCGCGGCTTCGGAAGAAGCGCAGTGGCAGCATCGGGTGTGGCGCTCGGAGCTCCCAGAGGACGAAGAGCACCACGGCAGCACCGCCTGCGACGAGCGCCACGAGGATCTCAGGCGACCCCCAACCAACGGAGTTCCCGCGCACGAGACCCCAGACGACACCGAAGAGGCCACCGCTTGCGAGCACGAGCCCCGGCACGTCAACGGAGCTAGCTGGGCCACGACTCTCGTCGAGACGCACCATGGCGAGGGGCGCAAGGACGAGACCGATCGGAACGTTCAGCCAGAAGATCCAGTGCCAGGAGATGCCATCGACGACAGCACCACCAACGAGCGGCCCGAAGGCGACAGCAAGACCGGAGATGCCACCCCACGCGCCAAGAGCAAGACCACGTCGCTCTGCCGGAACGGCGGCCGAGAGGATCGTCAGGGAGAGCGGCATCACGATTGCGCCGCCGAGACCTTGGATGGCACGAGCTGCATCGAGCGCCCCAATGGTCGGGGCAAGCGCTGCGCCGGCCGATGCCACAGTGAAGATCCCGAGGCCGATCGAGAACATGAGCCGTCGCCCGAACCGGTCGCCGAGTGCGGCGCCGGTGAGCAGCAGCACAGCGAAGACAAGCGTGTACGCGTTGACCGTCCACTCCAGCCCAGCGATGCCTGCGTGCAGGTCTTCGCGAATGACAGGAACGGCCGTCGTGACAACCAAGTTGTCGAGCGTGACCATGAACACCGCGAGCGAACTGATCGCAAATGTCCATCCTACTTTGTGATTCATCACTTACCTCCAAGGTCAAAAAAAGGGGCGGTCGCGAGCGACCGCAGGATCAGGATGGCGGTCGACAGCCTTCGAGCAGGCGGATTGCCCATGGTTCCGCGGCAACTCCCCCCGCGGCCATATCGGTGGGCGTCAGCCCCATCGAGGCGATGACGTTGAGCAACATGCCTTTTGCGAAAAACGAGGAGATCTCCGCGGGCTCGACCCCGGAAACACGCTCGGCGAAGCTGACCAGTTCGCCGTAGCCACGTCGGACTGCGGCGCAGATCTCCGGATCGTCGCAGGCGGAATAGGCCTGCATCTGAGCGCGAAGACGCAGTTCGTCGGTGAGCAGCTGTTCCATATAGGCGGCGCCGATCGCGTCGAGTGCCTCACGTCCGCGCAGCCCATCGGCAGCACGCTCGAACATTTCGAGCGTCTCCGAGAAACACCGGTTGACCAACGCCTCGAAGAGATCGCGCTTGGTTCCGAAGAGACGGAACACGTATGGCTGCGAGATCCCAGCCTGTCGAGCGATCTCTTCCGTTGAGCCACCGTGATAGCCCTTGGTGCCGAACTCGACGAGCGCCGCATCGAGCACAGCCGTGAGCCGCTCTTCCTTTGACTTTCGCTCCACCACAACCATGGGTCGTAAGTTAGTGGCGACTCACTAACTTGTCAAGCGCCGACGCGAAGTCGTGCTCAGTTAATCAGCGCGCGAATCGCGTCGGTCACGCGATCCAGCTCTGACTCGGTCAGGCTCGTGTGGAACGGCAACGCCAACGCCCGATCGAACACGCTGCTCGCGCCCGGAAACGGGCCTTGATCGCGGTAGGCGCCAAGCCGGTGCAGCGCGTATGTCCCAATCTGCGCCTCAATCCCTTGGGCGCGAAGCGCAGCCAAGATGCGGTCGCGATCGTCGAGCTGAATCACATATGCCTGCCAGCCATGCACGTCGCCAGCGTCCGCCTCGGGAAGCACAACCGGAAGGTCGCGCAGACGCTCGGTGTAGCCAGCAGCGATCCGGGTGCGCGCAGCGAGCAACTCCGGCAAACGCTGCATCTGGGGGATGCCGATCGCGCAGAGAATGTCGGGGATCCGGTAGTTCAGCCCCGGCGATGGCATGTCGGTCGCCGTCGGGGGACGCCAGCCGTGGTGGCGCCACTGCCGAACGACGTCGGCGACCTCGTCGTCGTCGGTCGTGACAGCGCCGCCTTCACCCGTCGTGACCGTCTTGCGCGGATGGAAGCTGAAGCAGCCAGTGATTCCCAGTGAGCCACAGGGCCGCCCCTTGTGGAGCGCGCCAAGCGCGCCGGCGGCGTCCTCGATCAACGGCAGGTCGGGCAGCGCTTCGACCCGCGCGGGGCGACCAAAGAGGTGCACCGCGAGCATCGCCTTCGTCCTCGGCCCGACGTCAATCTTCGTCGGATCGACGTTCATCGTGACGGGATCGACATCGACAAGTACCGGGCGGAGACCGGAGAGCGCGACAACGTTTGCTGTGGCGGGGAACGTGTACGCGGGAACGAGCACTTCATCACCGGGCTCAAGCCCAAGCGCAATCACCGCAAGATGGAGAGCAGCGGTGCCCGACGAAACAGCAACCGCGTGCGCGGTACCGCACGCCTTTGCGATCTCCGCCTCAAACTCGGCGACCTTCGGCCCCATCGTGAGCATCCCGGTCTCGACCACAGCCGCGACCGCAGCAAGTTCTTCAGCACCGACGTCGGGTTTGCCGAGCCGGACAGGCGGAAGCGTCTCGCTCACGCTCCACCGGCGCGCTGCCGGAACGAATCGATGGTACGCACGAGGCCATCGTCAAGCTCGACCTTCGGCTCCCAGCCGATCAGCTCGCGCGCCTTCTGCACGTTCGGAATCCGCAGTTCGACGTCGACATAACCGAGCGGGGCGAAGACGATCTCGCCCGGGCACTCCGTAAGGCGCTTCACGCGGCTCGCGAGGTCGAAGATCGTGACCGACGAGCGCGGGTTGCCGATGTTGAACGCCTGCCCCACGGCGTTCGGGTGCTCGAGACACGAGAGGACGCCCTCGACCATGTCGTCGACGTAACACCAGGCGCGGATCTGCGAGCCGTCGCCGCGCACCGTCAGGTTGCGACCAGCGAGCGCATCCTCGATGAACGCGCGAATCGCCCCGCCACCGATCTGGCCGGGGCCGAAGACGTTGAATGGATGAACCGTGACTGTGGGAAGGCCAAGCTCCTCGTGGTAGGCGTGCGCCATGTGCTCGCCCGCGAGCTTCGACACTGCGTATGTCCAGCGCGCCTCCCCGACCGAACCGATGGTCGAGACCTGACCTTCCGACACGTTGTAGGCATGCGTACCGAACACCTCGCTTGTCGAGAAGTCGACGAACCGCTCAAGCGTGCCCAGTGTTGCGAGCGCCGCTTCGAGCGCGTTGTAGGTGCCAATCACGTTGACGCGCATCGTCCGCACCGGGCTCGCGAGCACTGTGTCCACCCCAGCGATTGCGGCGCAGTGGACGATGTGTGTCGCTCCGGCAGCAAGCTCACGGAGCGCGGCGGCGTCGAGGACGTCTGCCTGGTGGAGCGTGAAGTTCGGATGTGAGCCCAGATCGGTCTGCTCGAGCGTGTTCCGGTGCAGGTTGTCGATCGCGAGGATCTCGTTGTCCTCGACGAGGCGGCGCGCCAGGGTGGTTGCGATAAACCCGGCGCCACCTGTGATCACAATCTTCTTTCCGGAGAGAGCCACGCCTGAAGCCTAGTTGTTTCCGGCGAGCCGTCGAGAACCGGCTGGTCGGTGGAGGGCATGCCGCACGTCCCCGTATTCTTCAGCGCGTGACCGCTTCGGCCCCGAATCCCGTTCTGCAGGCGTGGATCGACGCGACCGCCGGATCCGACGAAGAGTTCGTTGAGCAGGCCTGGCGACGGATGTTGCGCCGCCCACCGGAAGAGGCTGGCAAGGCGCGCGCACTTGCCCGGCTCGCCGACGGCACGCTCTCTCGCGCGACGTTGCTGCGGGAACTCGCGACTGACGACGAGTTCACACGCGTGACACTGCTCGACGATGGCCTCTCGCTCGCAGCAGGGGCACGTCGCTCAGGCGCACGTCCGCGTGGGCTCGTGGCGCCAGCCGACACCGACGAGCGGCTGGTCGAGATCCCGTGGTGCCTCAGCCGGTACGCCGGAGAGCGTCGCGTGCTCGATGCGGGATACGCCTTTGCAGAGCCGTCGTACCTGGCCGGCCTCGTTGGGCTTGGCGTGCCGGAGCTCACGGGGGTCGACCTTGCCGAGGCGTCCGTGCCAGGCATGACGGGTGTCGTCGCCGATCTTCGTGAGCTGCCGTTTGCTGACCGCTCGTTCGACCTTGCGTTCTGCATCTCGACCCTCGAACACATTGGGCTCGACAACCAGGTGTACGGGCTGACTGCCGCGCATGAACCCGAGGGTCAGCTGCGCGCGCTGAAAGAGTTCCGGCGCGTCCTCGCCTCCCACGGCCGACTGTTGATCTCCGTTCCCACAGGAGAGCAGCAGGAGCTTGGTTGGCAGGTGCAGCGCCCGCCGGCTGCGTGGATCGATCTCTTCGAGAAGGCGGGCTTCATCGTCTTCGAGGACGAGGTGTACGAGCTCGGAAGCGACGGTTGGCGATCAACGTCGTCGCTCGTGACGGAGGGCGCGCGCTACGGCGAACGCGGCCCCGCCGCGTCAGCCGTGCTGTGCGCGGAGCTGCGACCGAAGTCGCTTTCCGAGACCGTCCGGCTCGCAGTCCGCGACTTCCGCCATCGCGACGAACCACGTCGGTCTACGCGAGGCGACGGGACGGACGCGGCGTGAGTCGCACCGTTCTGTTTGTTGGCGCTGGCAAGCATCAGCAGCGCGCGATCCTCTACGCCAAGTCGCTCGGACTGACGGTCGCTGCCGTCGATGGAAGCGCCGACGCACCGGGGCTGGCCGAGGCCGATGTGCAGTTCGTGGTCGACTTCGCCGATCTCGACGGGGTGCTCGCGGCGATCGACGGCTTCGAGTTCGATGGTGTGCTGACGGTGTCTGCCGACCGTGCAGTGCCGATCGTGGCGGCGATCGCTGAGGCGCGAGGGCTTCCCGGTATCGGTGTTGAGGCTGCCCATGCGATGACGCACAAGGTGACGATGCGTCGTCTGCTCGCTGAGGCAGGTGTGCCGCAGCCGCGCTTCGCTGGCCTGCGCACGATCGCGGAGCGCCGGCGAGCCGCCGACGAGGTCGGCTTCCCGGCGGTGCTCAAACCTGCGAACTCGGGTGGGCAGCGGGGCGTGCATCGCGTCGAGTCGTTGGACGACATCGACGCGCACCTCCACGAAGCGGTCACGCTCTCCCCCACGGGCGAGGCGATCCTCGAGGAGTACGTCGAGGGCACGGAGATGAATGGCATCGTCATCGGCCGAGATGGCGAGCTCTCGGTGCTCACCCTGTCTGATCGGCTCCGGCCGCCGGGCAAGGGCTTCGCCGTGGGATGGATCCACGTCTACCCGGCAACCGTCTATGGCGACCAGCAGGAGGAGGCAGAACGCGTTGCCGTCCATGCCCCGCGCGCTCTCGGCATGAAGACCGGGATCGCCTTCCCCCAGCTGATCGCCACGCCCGATGGGCGCGTCGTTGTCGTCGAGTGTGCGGCACGCATCCCTGGTGGCCAGATGGCCGACCTCGTTCGCCACGCCGTCGGGGTTGACCTGATCGACGTGCAGCTTCGAATGGCGCTCGGCGATCCGCTTCCCGACAAGGTGGTGAAGCCGAAGTTCCGCCAGCCGCTCGCCATCCGGTTTCTCACCTCGTCCCCTGGCCCGCTTCCGGCGGGCCGTGTCACCCGCCTGGGCCCGCTCGATGCGGTGCTCGCCGCTCCCGGCGTGGTCGGCGCCGGCACCTACATCGAGGTGGGCGAAGTCATCCGGCCAGTGCAGGTCGACAACGACCGCCGCGGCTATGTGATCGCAACGGCCGACACGAACCTTGAGGCGCTCGAGCGTGCAGAGGCCGCCGCCGCCCTCGTCGATATCGATGTGGAGCCAGTCTGATGGGCAAGCTCGCGCCGCTGACGGTGATCGTGACAGCCTCGGGCGCCCCGGGTACCGCGGCGCTGCTGCGCTCGTTGCGCCAGAACGGTGAACGCGACATTCGTCTCGTTGGCACCGACATGAGCGAACGTGCGATCGGCCGTCACCTGTGCGACGCGTTCCATGTCGTACCGCGCGGCTCCGACCCAAGCTTCCCCGACGCGATTCGCGACATCGCAGCGCGGGAAGGCGCTGCCGCAGTGCTGCCGCAGTCGTCGTTTGACCTTGAGGGTCTCGCGGGATCGCGCGACACCTTCGGTGATGTCGCTGTTCTTGTCTCGTCGCCCGATGCGATCCACCGGTGCAACGACAAGGCCGAAACGTACGAGCTGCTGCATCGCCTCGGCCTGCCTGCACCGGCGTTTCGCCGCGTTGCTGGTGGCCGCGCCGTTGAAGCAGCTGCACGCGAGCTCGGGTACCCGGACGTTCCCGTGTGCTTCAAGCCGGTCTTCTCGTCCGGCTCACGCGGCTTCCGCATCCTCGACCCCACTGTCGATCGGGCGCACCAGCTGTTGCATGAGCGGCCCGGTTCCGTTGCGATGCGACTTGAGGAGGCCGTCGAGCTGCTCCCCGAAGCGGGTGGAACCGAGCTGCTTGTGATGGAACTCGCGACGGGCGGCGAGCGCACGATCGACGGAATCGCAAACGGGGAGCGCATCGTCCTTGGCCACCCGAAGACGCGCGAGGCGATGCGCGCCGGGCTCGCGATGTACTTCGAAACGCTCGAAGATCCCGCGCTGATGGAGGTCGCAAACACCCTCGTCGCCGAGCTGAAGATCGAGCACTTCTACAACATCCAACTTGTCGGCGACTACGTGATCGAGATCAACCCTCGCATCTCGACGATCGTCTACCAGGAGGATCTCAACCTTCCCTATCTCGGCATCAAGCGCGCGATTGGCGAGATCAGCGATGAGGAGCTGGTTGCGCTTCGCAGCCGCATTCGCCCAGGACGGTCGGCGTTGCGGTACTTCGACCAGGTTGAGTTCGATGTCCGGTAGTCGCGGAGGTCAGGCCTGACCTTGCGCGTCACCCACTGCCCGGTGAACATCGCCGGAATCCCGTGGGAGAACACGCTCGCCCTTCGGCGGAAGGGCATCGATGCCCGACTCGTCGTCTTCAACCGCGGCACGCTTCACCACGAGGCCGACTGGTCTCTCGACCGCGACGGTCGACTCCCGAAGCGCCTCATCACGCAGTTCGCGGCGCTCGCCCGACTGATGCCGCAGACCGACATCTTTCACTTCTACTTCGGGCTTACCCTCGTCCCCAAGTCGGTGCAGTTTCCGCTCCTGCGTCTGTTTGGCAAGAAGAGCGTGTTCCACTACCTCGGGTCGGACATTCGTGGCAAGACACCCGCTGAGCTCGCGTTCGGCAAGCGCGCCAACGCCGAGATCGTGGGGTCGTACGACGCACTCAAGTGGGTTCCCGAGGCACGCGTGATTCCGCCCGGGCTCGACTTGACACCGTTCACCCCGGTACCGCCGAGCGACAGTCCGCGACCGCTCGTCGTGCACGCACCTTCGAGCCGAACAAAGAAGGGCACCGAGTTTGTGATTGAGGCGTGCCGCCAGCTCAACGTCGAGCTGGATCTCGTCGAAGGCGTACCCCACGAACAGGCACGTGAGCGATATGCACGAGCCGACATCATCATCGACCAGCTGCTTGTGGGTTGGCATGGCGTCTTCGCGCTTGAGGCGATGGCGCTCGGCAAACCTGTGATCACCTACCTCCATCCCGAGGTCGTCGAGACCAGCGCTGCAGGCTTTGGCGCACGGCTTCCAATCGTCTCCGCCACACCCGAGACGCTTGTCGCCCAGCTCCGGCCGCTCGTCGAGAGCCCGGCGCTACGACGCGAGATCGGCGCAGCGAGCCGCGCCTACGTTGAGCAGGTGCACGACATCGACCAGGTCGCGAACCGGCTCATCGATCTTTACCGTTCGCTCTAGCGATGGTTGGGCGCGAACTCAAACGGCTCGGCAGCCAGTCGATGCTGTACGGCCTCGGCGGGATCATCTCGCGCTTCATCGCGTTCTTCTTGCTGCCGGTCTACACCGCCTACCTCGGGCGTGTGGGCCTCGGAAAAATCGAGACGATCGTCGCGTTCACCGCCGTCCTGGCGGTGCTGCTGCGGCTCGGTGTCACGAATGCGTTCTTCCGTTTCTACTTCGACGCTGAGGACGACGCGGGCCGAACCCTCGTTGTCCGCACATCGTTCTGGTTCACGATGGTCGCCGCCACGGCTGGACTGCTCGTGGGCTTCGCTGTCGCTGCGCCGATCGCGACCTGGCTCGGCCTCGACGACCCGTGGCTTGTTCGCGCGGGATTCGTCGGACTTTGGGCGCAGATGAACTACCAGCAGATGAGCGCAGTGTTTCGGGTCGAGCAACGGCCCGTTGGGTATGCAATCGCGAGCATCTCAAACGTGCTGATCACGATCGGCTCGACGATCGTGCTTGTGGTGGGACGCCACGAGGGAGCGATGGGTGCGGTTGTCGGCAACTTCCTCGGAACGCTCACGGTGTACGTGGTGCTGCTCGGCTACCGCCGATATCAGCTAGGCCTGCAGTTCGACCGCCAGCTGTTCCGCGAGATGAACCGGTTCGGAATGCCACTCGTGCCGGCCGCCCTCGCACTCTGGGCGATCAACTTCATCGACAGGCTCCTGATTCAGCAGTTCAAAGGGCAGGCCGAGGTCGGTATCTACTCGCTGGCCGTTCGCATCGCATCGGTTCTCGTGTTCGTGATGACGGCGTTCCAACTTGCCTGGCCTGCGTTTGCGTACTCGATCAAGAACGATGAGCAGGCCAAGCGCACCTACGCGTTTGTGCTCACCTACCTCCTCTTCCTGTGCTGCTGGATCTCGCTTGCGCTCGGCTCGCTTGCCCCATGGCTGGTCGAGATCCTCGCCACCGACGCCTTCAAGCGCTCAGCCCCGGCTGTCCCGGTGTTGGCGTTCGCCACCGCGGCGTACGCTGCCTACAACGTGTTCGCGATCGGTGTCGGTCGCACGCGCCAGACCCAGGCGAACTGGATTGTCAGCGGCATCGCCGCCGTCGTGAACATCGGCCTTAACGTGTTGCTGATTCCGCCGTACGGAATGATGGGCGCCGCGATCGCGACGCTTGCCGCGTACGTCGTGCTGTTTTTCGCCATGTGGTACCGGTCAGATCAGGTGTTTCCGGTTCCGTACCAGTGGCGTCGCGTAGCCCTGCTTGCGGCGGTCGCCCCGACCCTCACGGTTGCAGCGTGGGAGGCCCACTCTCTCTACGTTTCCCTCCTTGTTACTGCGTTGTTCCCGATCGTTCTGATCCCGCTTCGCTTCTACCTCCCGGCCGAGATTGCGCGCCTTCGCAAGCTCCGGCCAGGGTGGTAGCTTGGCCGCGGGGACTCAGAGACAACGGAGGGAGATACGCATGGCATCGCACGACCACCGGCGGCGGTGGATCGCGCTCATCGTCATTTGTGCCGTGCAGTTCATGGTGGTGCTTGACGTCTCGATCGTGAACGTCGCTCTGCCGTCAATCAAGACGGCACTTAACTTCAGTGAGTCGAACTTGCAGTGGGTTGTCAGCGCCTACACGCTGGTTGCCGGCGGCTTCTTGCTGCTCGGCGGGCGCATCGGCGACATCATGGGCAGGCGCTTGCTGTTCATCTCGGGTCTCGTGCTGTTCACGGCGGGCTCGCTGATGTGCGGCCTCGCATGGACGCACGGGGCGTTGATCACCTTCCGGGCCGTCCAGGGCCTCGGAGCCGCGCTCGTTGCACCGTCAGCGCTCTCGCTGATCACCGCACTGTTTGATGAGGGTTCAGAACGCAACAAGGCGCTGGGCATCCTCGGCGCAATCTCCGGCTCGGGGGCGGCGTTCGGCGTCCTGCTCGGCGGCGTGCTGACGAGCGCGTTCTCATGGGAGTGGATCTTCTTCGTGAACGTGCCGGTTGGCGCCGCAGCCGTGATCGCGACGCTCCTGATCATTCCGGAGAGCAAGGGCGAACTTGGTCATCGCAGGTTCGATGTGGCCGGCGCGGTAACGATCACCGCCAGCCTGACGCTTCTCGTCTATGCGATCGTCAAAGCGTCAGAGTACGGCTGGGGGTCGGCAAAGACGCTCGGGATGATCGCTGTGGCGGTCGCAGGACACGCGCTCTTCCTGCTGATCGAGTGGAAGTCGAAGGCGCCGCTGATGCCGCTTCGCATCTGGTTGAACCGGACTCTCGCCGGAGCGAACATCGTCGGGTTCATGGTCGGTGCAGCGATCTTCGCGATGTTCTTCGTGCTGTCGCTGTATATGCAGCAAGTGCTCGGCTTCTCGGCACTCAAGGCTGGCGTTTCGTATCTCGCATGCGCCTTGAGCGTCATCTTCGCCGCAGCCCTCGCAGGCCAGCTTGTGACGAAGGTGGGTGTTCGAAACGTGCTTGTCGCAGGGACGGTCATCACGGCGATCGGGCTCTACTACTTCACACATGTTTCGGAGAACGGGTCGTATTGGGGAGATCTCTTCCCCGGCCTCGTGATCGCCGGTGTTGGCCTCGGCTTCTCGTTCGTTCCGGTAACGATCGCCGCACTCTCGGGCGTCTCAAACCAGGACGCCGGGCTTGCGTCGGGATTGATCAACACGTCACAACAGATCGGTGGCGCGCTTGGCACCGCGATCGTGACGACGGTGTATGTCTCGCGCTCGAACACGCTGGTGAAGCACGGCGACACCGTCCAGGTCGCTCTCACAAGCGGGTTCCAGCGTGCGTTCATGATCAACCTTGGCTTCGCCATCGTTGGCCTGATCGCGACGCTGCTTGTGATCAAGCGTGTGGCGCTCGCGGCCGAGGGTGCGCCGACAACGCCAGGTATCTAGCGAAACGCTGTGTGGTGGGGCGGCCCGGGATCACCCGTTGCCGTCCCACCACACAGTCTCGCGCTACCGACTGTCGAAGAGCGCCGCAGCTGTAGCTGCCGCATCGCGTGCTGCGATTGCGCGATTCACGGCGTTCAGGACAGCGCGCAGCGATGCCGTGACGATGCTCGGGTGAAGACCAACACCCCAGAAGGCCTCGTCGTCAACGTCGGCTTCGATGTATGCGGCGGCTGTTGCGTCAGCGGACGCGGCCATCGTGTGTTCGTGGTAATCACGAATCCGCACGTTGACCCCGAACGTCGTCGAGATCGCATCGACGAGCGCCGCGATCGGCCCGTTGCCGTTGCCAACGATCTCTTGTTCTTCCCCGTTCACGCGAACCTTCGCCGTGATCGTGTCGTGGTCGTTCGCACTCATGTGCGTGTACGAGACGATCTCGTAGGGGCGCGTGTGTGAGAGGTAGTGATCGTGGAACGCGGCGAGCAGCTCGTCGGCCGTCAGCTCGTCGCCGCGTCCATCGGTGATCGACTGAACTTTCTGAGCGAAATCGACCTGCAGCCCGCGCGGGAGGTCGAGGTGGTGCTCAGCCTCCATCAGGTAGGCGACCCCACCTTTGCCTGATTGGGAATTGACCCGAATGATCGCTTCGTACGTGCGGCCGAGATCCATGGGGTCAATCGGCAGGTACGGCACATCCCACACTCCGGTTTCGGAGCGCTGCTGCGCGTACATGCCTTTCTTGATCGCGTCCTGGTGTGATCCCGAGAAGGCGGTGTAGACGAGCTCTCCCACATACGGGTGGCGGGGGTGCACGGGGAGCTCGTTGCACTCTTCGACGATGCGCTTGGCCTCGTCGATCCGTGAGAAGTCGAGTTCGGGATCGACACCTTGGGTGAGCAGGTTGATCGCAAGGGTGACCATGTCGACGTTGCCGGTTCGCTCGCCGTTGCCGAAGAGCGTCCCTTCGACGCGGTCGGCGCCAGCCATCAGGCCGAGTTCGGCGGTGGCGACGGCTGTGCCGCGATCGTTGTGCGGATGGACGGAAAGCAGGAAGACGTCTCGGTCGGAGACGTGCCGCTGGAACCATTCGAGACGGTCGGCATAGATGTTCGGCGGGAATGCCTCGACGGTGGTCGGCAGGTTGAGGATCATCTTGTCGGTTGCTGTCGGACCCCATTCGGCCATAACCGCCTCACAGATCTCGAGGGCGTAGTCGAGCTCAGTTCCGTGGAAGCTTTCCGGCGAGTACTGGAAGACGACCTTCGTGTCGGTTTTCGCGGCGAGCTGCTTGCAGAGCGCGGTGCCGCGCACTGCGAGATCGGTGATGCCGGCCTTGTCGAGCCGAAACACGACGCGCCGCTGGGTCTCGGACGTTGAGTTGTAGAGGTGGACGATCGCCTGCTTTGCTCCTGCGATCGCCTCATAGGTGCGCTCGATCAGCTCGGGTCGCGCCTGCGTGAGGACGGCGATTGTCGTGTCGTCGGGAATCAGGTTCTCGTCGATCAGCTTGCGTACGAAGTCGAAGTCGGTCTTCGACGCGGACGGGAACCCAACTTCGATCTCCTTCACGCCGAGCTGCAGGAGCAGGTCGAACATCTTCTGCTTGCGCTCAGCGTCCATCGGCTTGACGAGCGACTGGTTGCCGTCGCGTAGGTCGGTTGAGCACCAGATTGGCGCGTGGTCGACGACGGTGTCTGGCCATGTCCGGTCAGACAGCGCAACGGTGGTGTAGGGACGGTATTTCCAGGACGGCATCGGCATCGGAAAAGCTCCTTTGGAGACGGACTACTCCCTTGAGGCAGGGAGCGCGGACGGGTATGTCAAGCGGTCTCCTCCCCTACCGGGGAAGGAGCAGGCCGAGGCCGAGGAGGTCCGCGCCAAGCAGGGCCGGGGTGGCCAGAAGCTGCGAGATGCGGAACTCACCCATCCCCGAGAGCGTACCGAGAGGGGGAAGGGTTGGCAACGCGGACACGGATTCGCCTGCTCGGTCGCCAGGGTTCGGGCTCGTAGAGTGCGCGAGCCAAGACCGAGGACGCCGGATTCGCGTGCTCTACGCGCTCGCCAGGATTCGGGCTCGTCGAGTGCGCGAGCCAAGGACGCAGGGAGCCCCAATAGTGGGGCTATTGGGGCGACCGAGGACGCCGGATTCGCGTGCTCTACGCGCTCGCCAGGATTCGGGCTCGTAGAGTGCGCGAGCCAAGGACGCAGGGAGCCCCAATAGTGGGGCTATTGGGGCGACCGAGGACGCCGGATTCGCGTGCTCTACGAGCCCGAAAGAAGAAGGCCCGGCGGGGGCCGGGCCTTCTAGGGGAGGGGTACGTCTACTGCGGGAGGGGTATGTCTACTGCGGGGGTACTACGGGCCGGACACTGCCGCGACGGTGAGCGTCGAGGTGTAGGTGCCGGAGAAGGAGTTGCCGGGGATCGTGACGCTGACGGTCGGCGTGACGGTGAAGCGTCCGAGGCCGGTGGCTGATGCTGCGTTGAAGATTTTGACTGCGGCCGGCGCGGTTGCTGCTGCCGGGACGGTGAGCGGGTAGCTGATCGCGTTGGTCGGCGAGGTGCAGGTGCCGCCGCCGTTGCAGGTTGCGGTGATGCCGGTGATCGACGATGCGGTGGTCGCGAGTGACTTCACACCCGTTGTGAACGTGGTGGAGGTGAGCGTGACGTTCCAGCCTGCGCCGGTGCCGCGCGCATCGATCAGCGTGAGCGGAACCGTGTAGGTGACGTTCTGGTCTGAACCGTCGAGCGTGCTCGAAAGGGAGGAGGTTGCGCCGTGGCTCAGTGTGATCGCGCCTGCACCGGTGACCGTGGTCGTCGCGGTGACGGTGCCTGCAAGGGCCGTCGCTGCGAGAGCGAGGACGGCGACTGCAACTGCAAGGGATGAGGTGATTGCGGGCTTCACAGTTCACAGATTCGGGCACGCGTGTGGGAACTTGACCAGGACCCACGTAAGAATTTGGTTTGCGTGGCTCCTGGATGCGCGAGAACCTACGCAAACCTGTGCGAACTCACTCGTCCGAGGGAGAAGCCGGGGATGAAGCGGCGTTACGTGACGACGCGATAGACCTGGAACACCTCGGCGTAGTCGCGCGCGACGTTCGTTCCGTGCGTGCGTGCGAGGCTCCAGACGTACTCGGCGTTTGCGTACCGGCGGTGCATCTGCGAGGCGTACTTCTCGAGGGCGGCGACCTTCTTCTCGAGGTGGCGCTTCTCAAGGGCGATGTAGGCCTGGTAGGCGAAGTCGAAGTTGTTCCACGGGATCTCGTAGCCGAGGATCGTCGTGTGCTTGAAGGCCCGCAGACCTTCGGCCGCGATCGTTTGGTGATCCTGGTGCACGTCGTGATGCGACGGTTGAAACACGAGATCGGGCCTGAACTCCTGCGAGACCTTGATCAGGAGCTCGAGGATGTCCTGTCGAAACTCTGGGAAGCGGCGCACGTCGAAGTCGTGAACGGTGAGCTGCGACTCCGGGATCCCGAGCTCGCCGGTCGCCTCGCGCACTTCACGGGCAAGCGTGTCGGGTGGAAATCCGGGTGGGAGCGACCGTGTTGCGATCGAGAAGGCGATGTAGTGCACTTCCGCTCCCGCCTCGACCAGCCGAGCCATTGTTCCGCCGCAGCCGAACTCACCATCGTCGGTGTGCGGCGCAAGAACCAGCACGCGCTTTGCCCCCGAGATCATGCGCGTTCTTTCACGGCGACGGGAACAAGTGCGAGCAGGCTCCAGAAGATCGGGTCTTCAAAGAGGGAGTCGTAGAAGAGGCTGTGTGTGACCATCGCTAGCAAGGCTAGTCCGTAGACGAGCTGCGCGCGGCCGACACCGGTTGCGGGGTTCGCGTTCCGGTACGCGAGGCCGAACACCGTGACGAGCACCCAGGCAAACAACGCGAGCAGCGGGATGCCACCTTCAGCCGCGATCGTGATTGGTGTGTCGTGTGACGCGGCGGCCTTTGGCTCCTTGCCTTTCAGGTGGGTGACCTCCGCGTACGCCCGCCGGAAGCCCCCGGTGCCGGCGCCGAACACCGGCCGGTCGAAAGCGACCTTGAGTCCGTTCGACACGAGCTTTGATCGCCCGCCGGTTGCGTGCGAGAGGCCGTGTGTACCTACGACCTTGTGCCGGACTGATGGGACGACCATCGATCCGAGCGCAACCACCAGTGCGATCACCGCAAGCGGAGCGACCGCTCGGCGCCCCCACACGACGATCAGCAGGCCGACGATCACAACGGCGAGCGCAACAAAGCTTGACTGTGAGAACGACGGCACGAGTCCGGCGAAGATGACACCGGTTGCCGAAGCTGCGACGAGGGACGTTCGGTTGCGCGAGAAAATGGTGAAGGCAATCGTCACCGTCAGGGCGACAACCAGGAACCGTCCGTAGATCGACGGGTCGTAGAAGACCGAGTTGACGCGGTAGAACCAGCTGCTCGGCGCGTAGGCGTTGTCGACGATCACCTTGGGGTTCCAAAACACGTTGCGCGTTGCGTACTCCCACAGCCCGATCGCACCGAAGAGCGCCGCCATCAATGCGATGAGCTTTGCGAGCCGAACGTTCCATCGCAGATGCCACGGTAGGCGGGCGAGCGTCACTGCCAACACCCCAAACGGCAGCACGAAGAAGAGGAGGTAGATCGCACCTTGCCTTGGATCGACGGTCCACAGGAACGCGACACCCGTCCAGGCGATGAATGCGGCGAGCGGTGTTGAGAGTACGCCGAGCGGGGGCCCCTCGGGAGACGCAGGGAGCAGCACCGGCTCACCGTGAATCAGCTCAACGCTCTGCTCTTCGAACGCCTTCCAGGCGAGCACCAATGCGGCAGCGGCGACCACGAGATAGAGCGGCAACAGCAGGTTTGCAGTCGTGTGACCGACGCTGACGGGAATGCGGGCCGGCGCACAGAGGAGAACCGACACAGCAAGCAACCAGGGGTGCCGCACATACGCCCATGCGAGGAGCGCAGCAGCAACTGCACCGAAGACAGCAGCCGCCGCATACGCACGGTGATGGCCGGCTGGCGCGAGGTAGATCGCGAGCATGCCGGAGCCGAGCGCCCACGCCACAAGGCCGGCCACGCGTTCTGTTCGTCCAGCACGAAGGATCATCAGCGCAACGCCGATCGCGCCGATCGCGCCGCCAACCTGGGCGAGTCCCGCGCTCATCGGACAACCACCTCGGTACGTGCCGCGTGGGTGCCGACCTTCACGTAGAGCGTGTAGGTGCCCGACGTGCTCGGTGCGGTGAATCGAAGCCGCCCGGTTGCGAAGCGGCCATGGACACCGGCAAAGAGCCAGCCCACAGACTTCGCGTCGGTCACGGCCTTCACCGTGAAGGTCTCGCCAGGGGCGACCTCAATGCGGGACGGCGAAACGGTTACGTACGCGACTCGCACCTCACCGGCAGGCACAGGCTTCGACCGATTCCCGGCCGTGTCCTCTGTCGCAACGAGGAGCCGGTACACACCGGCCTTTGCCGGACGGTCACGGAACCGGCCGTACCAAACAAGTCGCCCGCGCACCGGCTGGAAGCGTGTGTACTCCACGTCGCCGCGGCCAGCAACGCTCAGGATCGCGTGCCCAGCGCCACTCAGGCGGTACGTCACATAGACCGCGGGATTCGTCAGATCGCCGTCGGGTGAGATCGTCGTTGGCGCGACCGCCACGACGGTCGGAACGGGCGCGATGGTGTCGAGCGCGATCGGGTTCGGAAGGCGAATCGTGTCGCGCGCGGCGGCCAGGTGAACGACAGGCTCGTAGGTGCCATCGGGCAGCGTGAGCCCGTCTGCACCGCGCCCACGGAACACAACAGCGATCCGACCCGCCGGGTAGCGGCGATTGGAGGTGAGGGTCGCAATCCGTTCGCCGCCGCGCTCAATCCACACGCTCACCCGTTGCGCTTTGCGCAGGCGAAATTCGATGTGCGCGACGCGCGTCGGGCAACCGCACGTCGGCGAAAACGTCTTGTCAACGGCCGTGTCGTAGATCGGTGCCAGCTCGAGCTTCGCACCTTGCGTCAACGCAAACGCCCCCGCCGTTGCGGCGAGGAGCGCTACAAGCAGAACGGTCGAGGACAGCCGGGCCACGGCCCGCGGATTCTACGCCTGGCTGGAGGAACTGACGACGGGTGGCCGCGGACGTCGCAGCCACTTGATCCCCCACACTGAAAGCGCGACGACTCCAACAATGAGCGCTCCGACGATGATCCAACTCGCGTACGGGACAGCGACAAGCTTGATTCCCGAGAGAACAAGGATGACGCCGAACGCGACGCGAAGCTCCCGATCTGGCACACGCACCGACAGGTGCGAGCCAATCAACACACCGGGAATCGACCCCACAAGCAGCCATCGCATCGCGTGGGTGTCGACATCACCGTGTACGAGGTGTGACACGCCCGCGACCCAGAGAAGCGCGGCCGCGTGAAACATGTCCGTCCCAACCATTCGACGCGACGTGATCGGATAGGCAAACAACATCGCGAGGCCGAAGAACGTCCCGGACCCAACCGAAGTCATTCCGACAACGAAACCGCCGACGGCACCGATCGCGAACGCCACAATCTTGTCGCGTCGTGACAGCACCGCGAATGGGCGATCGGCGCGGGCTCGCACAAACGTCTTTGCAAGAAAGCCAAGACCGCCGACAACTAGCGCACCTCCGACAACCTTCTGCATCGTTGTCATGGATGAATCGCTGATCGCCCGTGCCGCCTCAACACCGAGCAACGACAGCGGGGCGGAGCCACACAGCATCCAGAGCCCGAGTCGAGCATGCACTGTGCCGAGCTGGCGGTGCCGGATCGCACCCAGGGTCTTGAAGATCGCGCCGTGCAGGATGTCGGTGCCGATTGCGACCTTCGCGTTGAAGTTGAAAAGCAGAATCAGGATCGGCGTCATCAGCGACCCGCCGCCCATACCCGTCATCCCAACAAGCACCCCGACCAGTAGGCCGGCGAGAGAGAACTCCCAGGTCACGAGCGGGGTGCGCCCGGGATCGGACACGAGACGAACGGGTGTCCACGGAGGCGGCAGCTCAGCTTGTACGCCTCGCATCCAGTGCAGAACCCAGTGATCGCCGCGAGCAGCGCGAGCGCCGCCACCATGCCGCCAAAGACGATCCCTGCGGTCGTCCAGCCAACGGCGTAACAGAGCGACGCCACCGCGAGCACCGAGAAGCCGACCATGTTGGCGACGCGTGGCGGACGCGAATCTTCAAGCGGGCCCTCACCAAATCGTGGCTGGATCAGCTGGAAGTACGTCACACACGGAATGCAGTAGCGACGCCCGAGCGTCAACCCCACGAGCAGCTGCAGGGCAAGGACGGCGAGGATCCCCCACCAACCTGTGATCAACGCGACAACCGAGAGCCCGCCGATCACTGTCTGGTTGAACCGAGGTGCGCGCGAGTCGATCACGTTCAGATCGCGGTAGGGATGGGCGATTGGCGGACGCGAGCTTATGACGCCTCCAGGATCATTCCGGCGCCGACGGTCTCGTTCGTTGACTCGTCGATGAGGATGAATGCGCCCGTGGCGCGGTTCCGACTGAACGTGTCGACCGCAAGCGGTTCCGAAAGGCGGAGCTTCACCACTGCCAAGTCGTTCAGCTCCAGCTTGCTCGGCGACGGCTGATCGACGAGCGTCGTGATGTCGACGACGGACACGAGCTCGTCAACGATCGCGCGAACGTTCCGTGTCGTGTGCTTGATCCCCAACGTGGCCCGGCCTTCGAGTGGGCGCTCGCTCATCCAGCAGAGCTTGGCCGTCAGCTCGCGGGCGACGATCGGTGCACGGTCAGGGTCGGCGAGCATGTCGCCGCGACCGACATCCACATCGTCTTCGAGACGAATCGTGACCGACAATGGCGCCGCGACAGCCTCAAGCTCACCATCGAGCGTCTCGACCGCTGCCACTCGGCTACGGCGACCCGACGGGAGCACGACAACTTCGTCGCCCGGCCGCCAAACGCCACCGGCGACCTGACCGGCATAGCCGCGGTAGTCGTGGAACTCGTCCGCCATCGGGCGGATCACCCACTGCACGGGGAACCGCCGATCTTCAAGGTTCTTGTCGGCCGAAATGTCGAGCGTCTCAAGATGCTCAAGCAGCGTTGGTCCTGTCCACCACGGCATGCCGTCACCTGCTTCGACGACGTTGTCGCCACGGAGCGCCGACATCGGTATCGCCCGCATGTCGTGCAGGCCGAGAGCATCGGCAAGCTCGCGCAGGTCGGCTTCGATCTCGGCGAATCGCTCCTGCGAGAAGTCGACGAGATCCATCTTGTTCACCGCCACAACGATGTGCGGGATCTCAAGCATCGCCGCGATGTAGCTATGGCGGCGGGTCTGCTCGACCACCCCGTTGCGGGCATCGACGAGGATCACCGCGACATGTGCCGTCGAGGCGCCCGTCACCATGTTGCGGGTGTACTGCACGTGACCCGGTGCGTCGGCGAGCTGGAACCGGCGACGCGGCGTCACAAACGAGCGGTAGGCCACATCGATCGTGATGCCCTGCTCGCGCTCAGCGCGTAGACCATCAGTAAGCAGCGCCAGGTTGACGTACCCGTCGCCTCGGCGCTGGGAGGTCTCTTCGATCGCCTCCATCTGGTCGGCGAGGATCTGCTTGGTGTCGTAGAGCAGCCGCCCGATCAGGGTCGACTTGCCGTCATCGACAGAGCCAGCGGTAACGAGCCGCAGGAGCTCTGCCTGCATCATCTCCTCGGAGATCGGATCAGAAATAGCCGACACGCTTGCGGTCCTCCATTGCTGCTTCGGAAACACGGTCATCGGCGCGCGTCTCGCCACGCTCGGTAATGCGGGTCGCTGCGATTTCGGCAACCACCTGGTCGATCGTCGATGCGGTCGACTCCACCCCACCCGTACAGGTCATGTCGCCCACGGTGCGGAACCGCACGTCGATCTCAAACGGATCTTCGCCAGGCAGCCGCTCCACGTAGGGCGAAACGGCGTAGAGCATGTTGTCGCGCCGAAAGACTTCGCGCTTGTGCGAGAAGTAGATCGAGGGAAGCTCAAGGTTCTCGCGTGCGACGTACTGCCACACGTCAAGCTCCGTCCAGTTCGAGATCGGGAACACACGAATCTGCTCGCCCTTGCGGATGCGGGCGTTGTAGAGGTTCCACAGCTCGGGCCGCTGTGCCCGCGGATTCCACTGGCCGAAGTCATCACGGAAGCTGAAGATCCGCTCCTTGGCGCGCGCCTTCTCTTCGTCGCGCCGCGCACCGCCCATGGCGGCGTCGAACTGATGTTCCTGGATTGCGTCAAGCAGGGTCACCGTCTGCAGCTGGTTGCGCGATGCGCGAGGCCCGGTCTGCTCTACCGCCCGGCCTTTGTCGATTGACTCCTGGACGCTCGCAACGATCAGCCGCTCGCCGAGCTCGGCGACACGACGGTCTCGATACTCGACGACCTCAGCGAAGTTGTGGCCCGTGTCGACGTGCATGACCGGGAACGGGAACTTGCCTGGACGAAACGCCTTCTCGGCGAGACGGAGCAGCACGATCGAGTCCTTGCCGCCCGAGAAGAGCAGCACCGGGCGCTCACGTTCGGCCGCGATCTCCCGAATGATGTGGATCGCCTCAGCTTCAAGCTCGTCGAGGTGGGAGAGCACATGGGGTTGGGTCAGCGCGGTCACGCAGATACCTCCGCAGGGTCGAGCAGGTCGTTTTCGACGAGGTAGTCAAGGACAATGGCCGCCGCCTCTTCCGGGGTGCGGCCTTCCGTCGTCAGGATGATCTCGGCGTTCTCAGGAGCTTCGTATGGATCGGAGACACCGGTAAATTCTGGGATCTCGCCCGCGAACGCCTTCGCGTAGAGCCCCTTCGGGTCGCGCCGTGCGCACTCCTCGATCGACGTCGCGACGTACACCTCGATGAACGGCACATGCTCCTCGGCCAACGATCGGGCCTTTCGCCGGGCAGTAGCGTAGGGCGAGATGGCGGAGACAACGACGCCGCCGCCCGCACGTGCAACGCGCGACGCAACCCAGCCGATGCGTTCGATGTTTAGGTCACGGTCTTCCTTCGAGAAGCCGAGGCCCTTCGACAGGTGCTCGCGCACGATGTCGCCGTCGAGACGCTCGACCGTGACACCACGACCTTCGAGCTCGTTCGCAACGAGCCCCGCAACCGTCGACTTGCCCGCACCCGAAAGGCCGGTCAGCCACAACACAAATCCGCTCACGCGGTCACCTCCGCGGGCTCGTCGATATGAAGACCGCACTCGGTCTTGTCGAGGCCAGCCCAGCGGCCCTCGCGACCCTCGCCCGGATTCGTGCAATGGATACAGCCGATCGAGGCATACCCCTTGTCGTGCAGTTCGTTGTACGGCAGCTCACGTGCGCGGACGTACTCCCAGCAGCGAGCATCGTCCCAATCTGCAAGCGGATTCGCCTTCCAAAGCTCGTGCTGCTCATCCCAACCGACCTTCGGGGCGTTGGCGCGCGTCGGCGACTGATCGCGACGCAGACCCGTGATCCACCCGTCGAGATCAGCCAAGGCGCGGCCGAGCGGCTCAACCTTGCGGATCGCGCAACACAGCGTCGGATTCGACGCCCACAGCGCGTCGCCGTGCGTGGCGGTCTGGCGACCAAGCGACGGCCCTTCGAACACCTCAATCTTTGTCTTGTAGCGCTGCTCGACCTGACGCCACACCGTGTAGGTCTCAGGGAAGAGCAGGTGTGTGTCGAGAGCAAACACGCGGGCCTTCGGCTCAATCGCAAACACCATGTCGAGCAGAACCGCCTCTTCCTTCTGGAAGGAGCATGCGAGCGAGACGTTGCCGGGGAACGTTTCGAGGAACGCTGCGACGATCTCTTCAGCGGTCGCTGTCTCCCAGTCGCGCTCAGGAAGCGTTGCTGCCAAGGAGCACCTCCTTCAACGTGTCGCCACGAAGCCCAAGACGGAGTGTTTCGAGCGGAATCACCTCGTCGGGCGGAATGTTGCCGAGGTTGACCTCGGGTCCGAAATGCTTGATGAACCAGGCCTGGCTCGCCTTCGTGGGCGCCTCCCAGACGAGGTCATGAAGGTCGATCTCGCCGGCGATGTCGTCGACGAGATTCGTGCGCATCTCGCCTGACGAGCTGAAGATGCCGGCGGTACCGCCCTCGCGTGCCTCGGTGATCACCTTCCACGCACCTGCAGCCTTCTCTTCCTTGATCCACTGCACCCACTCCTCGGGCGCAAACTCGACCGCGGAATCCTTCGAGCCAACCTCCGAGAGCACCGTGAAGTCACGTGCGAACTCTGCGATCAGCTCAAGCTTGCGCTCGCGCGGAATGTCGACGGTGCCGTCCGAGATCTCAACGTGGGTAAGGCCAAGGTCAGTGAGCCACCGCTTGTAGTCGTCGAGCCGGTTCTTTGCATAGACCACCTCAAAGAACGTGCCGCCGACGACCACGCGCTTCTCCTTCAACACGTCGATCTTCGCTTTCAGGTTCGGGGTGACGTACGACGTCCCCCAGCCGAACTTGACGATGTCGATGTAGGCACCGCTCGTCTCGAGCACGTCGGTCCAGCCGCGCGGGCCAAGCCCCTTGTCGATCACATGGGTGAGGCCGGCGCTACGGGTGATGCCAAGGTCAAACCCCGACACGGATGCCGAGTTAAAGCCGGGCATAGAGCTCCTTCAGCTTCTCGTGGGCTGCCGCCTGAACGTCGTGGTAGAGCGAGTTGCCGTGGGCGTCGATGCCGACGGTCAGCGGGCCGAAGTCCTTGACGCGGAACTTCCAAAGGCACTCCGGCATCAGCTCCTCCCACAGCACCTCTTCGATCTCCTCGATCTGTGTGGTTTCAAGCGCAGCAGCGCCACCGACGATCGCGAAATAGACCATGCCGAGCCGCTGCATCGGCTCGATCGCCTCGTCGGGAAAGCCACCCTTGCCGCAGATTGCACGAACGCCGTACTGCGCGCCAAGGCCCTCCGTAAAGCGCACCATGCGGGCGCTCGTCGTCGTGCCGATGCAGATCTTCTCGTACTTGCCCGGGCCGAGCTTGCGCACGTTCGGTGCGGTGTGCAGCAGGAACGCGCCCGAGAGATCCATCGGGGGAGGAACACCCTGGTCGAAGATCCGGATCTGCGTGCGGTCGCGGATACCGATGATGTGGCCCTGGACGGTGACCTCGTCGCCCGCGCGCAGCTTGAGGATCTCCTGCGGATCGGTGATCGGGAACGTGACGGTATGCGATGCCATCTCTAGAACTCCCGGTCGTAGTCGATGGACCCGTCAGGGCCGATGTGGGCGCTCGCACGACGTGCGGCCCAGCACTGGTAGTTGACGGCAACAGGATTGAGCGTCATGTGGGTGTCGGCATGCTCAATGTGGCACTGCAGGACGGTGACATCGCCACCGAGCCCCATCGGGCCAATCCCGGTTTCGTTGAGGAGGCCATAGAGCTCGTCCTCAAGCTGAGCAACGAGCGGATCGCCGTTGCGCGTGCCGATCGGCCGCATGATCGCTTCCTTCGCGAGATGCATCGCGTAGTCGGCCGAACCACCGATGCCTACGCCGACGATCCCGGGCGGGCACGGCTTGCCACCCGCGCCGACGATCGATTCGAGCACGAACTGCTTGATGCCCTTCACGCCATCCGCAGGGATGCACATCTTCAGGAAGCTCATGTTCTCGGAACCTGATCCCTTGGGGACGCACTTAACGTCAAGGCCGTCCCAATCCGGAATGAACTCCCAGTGGACGATCGGCAGCCGGTAGCCGATGTTCGCACCGGTGTTCTCGCGCGTAATCGTGTGGACAGCATTCGAACGCAACGGATGGTCGATCGTCGCACGCTCAGTGCCATCACGAAGGGCCTCGTAGATCCGGGCTGGATGGAGCGGGAAGTGCTCGCCCACATTGCAGTGGTACACCGCGATGCCAGTGTCTTGGCACACGAGATTCTTCTGCTCGTCGGCGATGCTGACATTCCGGTGGATGACTTCGAGGACGCGCTTGCCCGGGGTTGATGTCTCCCGATCGCGGGCGGCCGCAAGCGCGTCGCGCAGGTCCTGCGGAATGTCCTTCAAGGCCGAGACGTAGAGGTTGGCTGCTGCGTCTTGGACGGACTTCTGGAGATCTGTGGCGACTGTGCTCATGCGATCGCTTTCCCGGCGGCCGCTCGACCTGACCGTCGACCGAAGACCACGCATTCGAGCAGGCTGTTGCCCATCATGCGGTTGCGCCCATGGGTGCCGCCGGCGATCTCACCGCAGGCGTAGAGCCCTTCGAGCGTGGTCTCAGCGTCGGGGTCAATAACAAGCCCGCCGTTTTGGTAATGGAGTACCGGGTAGGTGAGTAGCTTCTCCGTGAGGGGATCGATGCCTGCGCCACGGTATCGGCGCAGCATGTACGGCAAGGAACGCTCGGCGTCGCTCTCCGGAATACGCGTCGTATCGAGGTAGACCGCAGGGCGACCGTCGGGTGTCTGCACACCGCGGCCCGCTTCGACCTCGTCGAAGATCGCCTGACTGACTTGGTCGCGCGGGCCAAGCGAATCGGTGAACTCCTCGCCGTTCGCGTTGAGCAGCACTGCGCCGTACGCACGGGTCGTCTCGGGGATCGAGTACCCCTGCATCGTCGTTGGCCAAGCGCCTCCGTTTGGGTGGTACTGGAGGGCGTCAAGGTCGCGGGCCTCCGCGCCGAGCCCGATGACCATCTTCGTCACCTCACCCGTCGCGTTCGGATGGTTCGTCGAAAGCTCACCGCGCTCAAGCGCCTCGGCATAACATCGGCCGCCGGCAGCCAAGATCACGGCGCCCGCCTCGACAACGTGCTCGCCGCAGGTGGCGCGCCAGCCAGAGGCGATCGGGACAAGCTCGTGGAGTGGTGCGTCTTCGAAGGTGGTGCCGTCGGTTGCCGACCAGGCGTCACGCAGCGCCTTCGTCATTGCATGACCGGTTCGGTCTCCGACCTGCAATAGACGTTGCCGGGAGGCGCCACCGCACCGCGCGACGCGGTAGCTTCCGTCGGCTTCACGATTGAACTCGACGCCGAGCTCTTCGAGCCAGGCGATCGCGGACGGCGCATCACCTGTGAGCGCCTCGACGAGCCGCAGGTCAGCGGTGTCGTGCGAGCTCTTTACGACGTCTGCTGCGTGCAGTTCGGGCGAGTCGTCGGGAGCGACCGCAGCCTGGATGCCGCCCTGGGCCTTCGACGAGTTGTTCGCCTGGATCGACGCCTTGGTGGCGACACCCGTGCGCGCTCCGGCGCGATGCGCGGAGACTGCGGCAGCGAGGCCTGCGGCCCCACTTCCGATGACGAGCACATCAAGGTTGACCGGCGCGGCCATGACCGCAGGCTACCAGACATCGCTAATTCCCCGCATTAGCTGCGCTTATGTCTACTAGTTTGGTAGACAAGGAAAGCATATGGCTCGCGGAGCGAACTCCGCGAGCCATACCTCTTCCTGAAGCGAGCTACGACGCCGGATCGACTGCTGGAGCAGACACCGCACCTGCGCCCTGCGGAGCGTCGTGCGTAGCGTGGAACTCGTGGCCGAATGATCCCTGCGGCAACCACTCAAGCCAGCGTGGGAGGTACCAGTTCCAATCCCCGAGCAGCTTCATCACCGACGGCAGCAGCACGCCGCGGACGATCGTCGCGTCGATCAAGATCGCTGCCGCGAGACCGAAGCCCATCTGCTTGATGTCGATGGTGTGGAGCGTCATGAAGATCCCAAACACGGCGACCATGACCGCGGCGGCACTCGTCACCGTCGAAGCGGTGCCCTTGATGCCACGCGCCACCGCCTCGGGTGTCGGGACTCCCGCATCGACGAGCTCCTTGACTCGACTGAGGATGAACACGTGATAGTCCATCGAGAGTCCGAACAGGATCACGAAGAGGAAGAGCGGCAACCACGAGGCGATCGCCCCATTGGAGTGGAAGCCCAGGATCCCCTCCGCCCACGTGTGCTGGAACACGAGCACGAGCAGCCCGTATGCAGCCCCAACCGAGAGCAGGTTGAGCAGCACCGCCTTGATCGGAATCACGATCGAGCGGAACGTGACGAGCAGCAGGATGAAGCAGAGTGCGAGCACGAAGCCGAACACCAGGGGCGCGTGTGACTTCATCTGATCGTTGAAGTCGTGCGTACCTGCCGTCTGACCTGTGACGGGTGCTTCAACGCCCGGCACCTTGCCGACCGTGGCGGGAATCACAACGTTGCGAAGCGTCTGAAGCGCGTCGACCGAGATCTGATTCGAACCATCTCCCGCGAGCGCAATCGAAACACGCTCGACGTTGCCGGCCGGGTTGATCTCGCTGTGGATCGGCTCGGTCATCTTGCCGGTGGCGAGAGCCTGCTTCGTCATCTCGGTAATCGCAGCCTGCACTGCCGGTGTGCGCACGTCAGGCGCCGAGATCACCACTTCGGCCGGAGTCTGGGCACCAGGGAATGCCGTCTGGATCTGCTCGTATGTCCGCACGATCGGCAGCGACTTCGGCAGATCGGTGAAGCTCGGAAGCTGCGTGTGCAGCGTGAGCGTGGGCAGTGCGAGTGCGAGGAGTGCACCGCCCGATGCAACCGCTGCGATCACCGGATGTGCGAGCACGCGATCCAGGACGAAGCCCCAGACCCGCGACGGCTTGTGCGAACGGCCGCCGAAGAACGGAATGCGTCCCTTGTTGATGCGGTCGCCGAGCTTCGACATGAGCGCCGGCAGGATCGAGAGTGATCCGATGAGCGCTACGGCAACCATCAACATCGCACCCACGGCAATCGAGGTGAAGATCGCGTTGCCGGTGAAGAGCATTCCGGCCATGGCGATCAGCACCGTCGCGCCGGAGATCAGCACGGCGTAGCCCGACGTCGCAGAGGTGCGGAGCAACGCGTCGTGCGAGCTCAGCCCCGACGATCGCTCTTCGCGCTCACGTCGGATGTAGAAGAGCGAATAGTCGACGCCAACGGCCATGCCGATCAGGAGGATCACCGACTGGGTTGCGTCCCCTGCTGGCACGAGGTGGCTCGCGATCGCTGAGAGCCCGACCGTTGCGAGCACGCCCGAGAATGCGAGCAGCACGGGCAGACCCGCGGCGACGAGCGCACCGAACGCGACGAGCAGGATCACGAGCGTGACGGGAAGCGAGGAGTACTCGGCCCGCTTGAAGTCGTCACCGATCGTCTTCGAGAGGATGTGGTTGGCACTCGCCTGTCCAAACTCGGCAACGACGAAGTCCTTGTGCGCGGCTTGCACCTGCGCGACCGCATCGAGCGTCGGCTGGATCTTGTCCATCGCCTTCGTCACGTCACCCGCAACATCGAACTGAACGAGGACGTCGCGGTTGGTCGCCGCGATCTGGCCGGCGTTGCCTGGGTCAAGCGGCGACCGAACATTCTCCATGTTGGGGAGCGCAGACACCGCCTTGACGACGTCGGCCACGACAACCTTGAACGCCGGATCGGAAACGGTCTTGGTTGTGGAAGAGACGAGCACGCTTTCGCCCGCGCGGCCACCGAATCCAGCCGACGCCATGATCTTCTCGGCCTTCTGGGTGTCGCCCGATGCCGTATCGGCGTCGGTGACCTTCTTCGTTCCGAGGGCGCCACCGATCATGGCGGCGCCGATGCAGAACACGATCCACACGACGAGCGCGCTCTTCCAATGGGCCGCGCTGATGCGGCCGGCCCGTGCCGCAAGGTTGGTATTCACCGAACGTATTCCCTTCTTCTCCCTGGGGCCGCAAGGCTGCGTCCCTCACACTGGCCTGACCGTAGCTGTACGGAGTAAGGCTGCGCCATCGGGGGTTCCCCCGAGGCTCCCCTGAGTGTCTCGGGGGAGCTAGGCGTCGACGCGGTCGCGTGCGAACGCGAGGAATTCGCGTGCCGCGCGTGACTCGGCCCGGCCGGTGGCCCGGACGAGGAACAGCTCTCTCTCGAGCTCAAGGCCGACGACGGTCGCTTCCGACACAGCACCGCTCGCCAGGTCGTTGACAACCGACGCACGCGAGATGAATGTCACGCCGTGCCCCGCGCGCACCGCGGTGAGAACCGACTCCTGCAGGCCAAGCTCGAGACGGACGTTCAGATCGCGCAGGCGGAGGCCCGCGGAGCGGAGCTCGTCTTCGATCATCTGCCGCACGCCGGCGCCTTCCTGCATCACGATCAAGTTCGCGGTGCGGAGCTCGTCGAGCGTTACCTCGCGTCCTGCAAACGGGTGCCCTGGCGGACAGGCAAGTACGACACGATCGTGGGCGAACGGTTCAAACGCTACGCCGCGATGCCGTCGGGCGGCGCCCACGACACCGAGCTCGAGATCGCGCTCGGCAACCTTCTCCACCACGGTCTGCGTGTCGAACACGAGTAGCGACACGTGCAGCAGTGGGTTGCGGTCGGCGAACTCCGGCAGCAGGTGGGCGAGCACGATGCCACCCGGCCCTGTTGATGCCCCGAGCTCGAACGTGCCTGCGAGCTCGCCCTCGCTCTCGTCGGCGACCTCGGCGATCACCTGCTCTTCCATCGCAAGCAGCCGCTGGGCGCCCCGGTAGAGACGAAGACCTGCCTGCGTCGGCTCGACCCGACGCCCCGAACGATCGAGCAGCTGGGTACCAAGTCGCTTCTCAAGCGCCCGAACCTGCAGGCTCACCGCAGGCTGCGTCACCCCAAGCCGCTCGGCCGCCTGCGAAAAGCTGCGGCGTTCGACAACCTCACAGAATGCGGCCAGCTGCCTCGTATCCATAAGCGAAACATATACCGACAACAGCGTCAGGGCGGGGCGTCGCGGCCTGACTCCAAGGCTGTCACTCGCCGGGGATAGACTCGCCCGAATGCGCGTCTGGGTCGATCTCACCGCGAGCGCGCACCCGCTCGTCTTCGCACCGCTCGTCCGACTGCTCGAGGCCGATGGTCACACGGTCGAGATCACAACGCGTGCCTATGCACAGACGACACAGTTGATCGAGAGCCACGGCATGACCGCGACGGTGCTCGGCCACCACGGCGGCGCCTCGGCGAAGGGTAAGGCGAAGCAGCTCACCTCGCGCCTCCAGGCACTCCACCGCTTCGCGAAAGATCGCGACTTCGACATCGCTCTCGCACACGGCTCGCATGAGCTGACCCTGACAGCGCGGCGCCTCGGGATCCCCAGCGCAACGACCTTCGACTACGAGTGGGCATGGCTCCAGCATCAGCTCGGCTGTCGTGCGGCGACCCGCGTCGTTGTGCCCGCCGCGATTCCGCAGGAGCGATGGCGGCGCTACGGGTTGCGACAACCAAAGCTCGCGACGTACGAGGGGCTCAAGGAGGAGTACTACCTTGCAGGCTTCGAACCCGACGCGCGGGTGCTCGACGAGCTTGCGATCGATCGGGCGCGGATTCTCGTCGTGTTGCGCCCACCCCCGGAGGTGTCGCTCTACCACCGCCACGGCAACCCCCTCTTTCTCGAGACGCTCTCTCGCATAGGCTCGCGCGACGACGCACACGCCGTCGTCATCCCACGCACCGAGGAGCAGCGCGACTACATCCGGTCGCTCGCGCTCCCGTCAGCGATCGTTCCCGAGCGGGCGATCGATGCGCAGAGCCTGATCGCATTCTCCGATCTCGTTGTCTCGGCAGGCGGAACGATGAACCGGGAAGCTGTCGCTCTCGGCGTCCCTGTCCTCACGACCTTCAGTGGACGCCTCGGTGGCGTCGATGAGTGGCTGATGCGCGAGGGACGCCTGCGGCCACTCAACGACCCCGACGATCTCGATCTCCGCAAGCGCGATTTGGGCTCCCGGCCAGCCATGCGCGACCCGCGAACGATGCTCGACCTGCTGCTTGGCGCGCTTGAACTGAAGCGCTAGGAAGCGACGCGGCGCGTTAGACGAGCGCAGGCTCGAGCTGGATGTCGGCCCAGTCGCCGAGACGCTCCTCGCTCAACACCCACACGCCTGCGTGGCGACGAAGGGTGACCGAACGCTCCTCGACCAGACAGATCGCTGGGGCGAGGCGGTAGCCGAGGTGAGCTGAGAGCACCCGTGCGCGCATCGTGATCGCCGCAAGATCCTTCGAGCTGTAGCCACCATCGCGGCATTCGAACAAGAAGCTGCCCCCAGGAGTGTGCACGACATGCCCGGCACGATCACCGTAGTGATCGACATCAAGCTCGACGTCAAGCCCGACGTAGGAAAGCTCGTTGAGCGCCTCACGCAACGTCCGCTCACCGCGTCCAGAGACACCCGAAGCGATACCTCGGAACATCTTCCCTGGCAGGGTTCGGCGTGGTGTGAGCTGGAGGGTAGCCATTGGCGCAGAGGGGACACGTAGAAAGCCGCAGGTGTCTACGAGCGAAAGTACCCGGACCGGTCCGCAGAAAACAGGTTTGTAAGGGTTTCATACGGAATTCCTCCAATACCTGCCGGTCGCCAAATGCCCTGCATACAGGCGCACATCCACACACTGGTGGTGTCAGCGGTGCGAACACGCACCTTGCTGGCGCGGATGTACTAGTGCAGGGTGTCTTCGAGGACGGCTGAGCCGCTGCGCACAGGCGCGGCGACCATCGACGAAAGGTGCGACACAACACCCGTGACGTCGCCCTCATGCGCCAACCGCTCAAGTATCGCAAGCTGCTCGTCAAGCCAGACCGCGTCGATCGGCGCGCGTGCAGCACGGGAGATCTTCGGATGCGAGGTCGGCCCAACTGCCTCGCCTTCGTTCCACAGCTCTTCGTGCATCTTCTCGCCAGCCCGAGAGCCGACGAACTGGATCGGCACCTCGTCTTCGGTGCGGCCCGAGAGCTCGATCATCTGGCGTGCGAGGTCGAGGATCTTCACCGGACGGCCCATGTCGAGCACGTAGACCTGCCCACGCCCACCCATAGCACCGGCCTGAACGACGAGCGACGACGCCTCAGGAATCGTCATGAAGAACCGTGTCATTTCGGGATGGGTCACAGTCAAGGGGCCACCACGTTCGATCTGGCGGCGGAAGATCGGAATCACCGAGCCCGACGATCCGAGCACGTTGCCGAAGCGAACAGCGACAAAACGCGTCTCAATATCATCACGATGGGCGAACGACTCAACGATCCATTCGCAGATCGCCTTCGACTGCCCGAGCAGATTCTTTGGCTTCGCAGCCTTGTCGGTCGAGATCATCACGAACCGCTTCACCCCGTACTCGACTGCGACCTGCACGAGCGTGCGGGTTGCAAGCACGTTGTTGGTGACCGCCTGCAGCGGGTTCGACTCAAGCATCGGCACGTGCTTGTACGCGGCCGCATGGAACACAACGTCGGGCCGATAACGCTCAAACACGCGGCGCATACGCTCGCGATCGCCACAATCGGCAAGCACGGGTGCTGCGGCCGGGAAGTCGCGCTCATCGACGAGTTCGCGCTCGATCTCATACAACGCTGTCTCGCCCTGCTCAACAAGCACCAAGCGAGCGACACCAAGGCGGGCTAGCTGTCGACAGAGCTCCGAACCGATCGAACCGCCAGCGCCTGAGACAAGCACCGTGCGATCACGGACGTAGGTTGCGACCGCGTCAAGATCGACCTCAACCTGCTCCCGACCGAGCACATCCTCAACCTGGACCGACCGGATCTGGCGGGCCAAATTGATGTCTCCCTTAATCAGCTCATGCAAACCCGGAAGGGTCTTGACAGGGATCCCTTCGGCGCGCGTGAGATCAACCACCTTGCGCCGGACTTCACCCGGTGCGGAGGGCATGGCGATCAACACCTCGTCGGGGCGGTTGTCGCGCAGCAACCGTGGCATCTCATCGGTCGTTCCGAGCACGCGCACACCGTGGATGCGGAGGTTCTTTTTGCGTGGGTCATCGTCGATAAGGCCGATAGGTGTGTAGGCGAGATACGGGTTGCGTTGGATCTCACGCACAAGCAGCTGGGCGGCATCGCCTGCGCCAACGATCAAGAGCTCACGACCCCGAGCGACGATCGTCCCCTGCGGTCGCTCGATCAGCGAGCGTGCAAGCAGTCGCGTTCCTGCGACAAATGCGAGCAGGAGCAGCAGGTCGAGTGCCGCGATCCGCCGCGGCAGGTGCGATGTGGCCGACGGCGGAAACGCGTAGAGCGCGAGGTACGCGAGCAGCGAGCCCGTCACGACTCCACGGGCAGCACCCCACATGTCACGCGTCGAGACGTACCGCCACCAGCGGTTGTAGAACCCGAACAGCACGAACGTCGCAAGCTTGATGGCGACAACAACTGCGATCACCCGCCAACCAAGCAGGTGCCGGTAGAACGGCGGAACATCGCGGTCGAACGTGAGGAAGAAGGTGATCCGCCAGGCGGCTGCAATCAGGACAGCGTCAGCGAGCAGCTGCCAGATGCGATGCCGGGTGATCGGGAACGAGATCACGTCGGAAGGAGCGCCGACGCCTTCCGAAGCACGTCGACAACCTCCGCTTGCTGCGCCTCGGAGATTCCACCCCACATCGGGAGGCAGAGGTTTTCGAGTGCCGCCTGCTCGGTCACCGGCAGATCGCCAGGCTTGTATCCGAGGTATGCGAGCGCAGGCTGTAGATGGAGTGGCGGGTCGTAGTAGACCGCGAAGCCGATGCCGGCTGCGCCGAGTGCCGCGGCAAGCTGATCCCGCTCCGAGCTGCGAACGCAATACATGTGGTAGACGTGCCCCGCCTCATCGACCGGAAGCTCGACAAGGTCGCCGAGGCCGAGCTCGGCATACCGCCCAGCAGCCTCACGACGCTGCGTATTCCACGTGGGCAGGTGCGGCAGGAAGATCCGGAGCATCGATGCTTGAACCGCATCGAGACGCGAGTTATAGCCGACGTATTCGAACGTCTTCTTCGCGCGCGAGCCGTGGAAGCGGAGCATGCGGAGCCGTTCGGCGACCGCGGGATCGTTGACGCCGATCAGCCCACCGTCGCCGAGGGCGAACAGGTTCTTTGTTGGGAAGAAGCTGAAGGTCGACACGACGCTCGTGGCGATTCCGGCAGCACCGAATGCCTGCGCCGAATCCTCGATCACCGGCAGCCCGAACGCCTGAATCTCGGCGAGCGGTGCAGGGCGGCCGAAGAGGTGCACCGGCATGATCGCCTTCGTGTTGGCCGTGATCTTGCGAGCGACTTCTGCGGGGTCAATGTTGAGCGACACCGGATCGATGTCGGCGAAGACGGGGGTCGCGCCGCGTCGTGCGATCGCCTCGGCAGTCGCGTAGAACGTGAAGGCCGGGCAGATCACCTCGTCGCCAGGGCCGATGTCGAGCGCATCCATTGCGAGCACTAGTGCGTCGGTGCCGTTCGCACAGCTGACAGTTTCGGCGCAGCCGAGGTAGGCGGCTGCTTCGCGTTCGAAGGCCTCTACTTCGGGGCCAAAGATGAACCGTCCAGACTCAAGCGTGTCGGCGAACGCCGCCTTGAGCTGATCCATGAGGGGCGCGTATTGCGCTTTGACGTCTACGTGTGGGATTCCCATAAGTCAGGACATCGTAATGGAGCGGCGCTTACGAACCACTAAATACGTCACCCACACGACGATTCCCACCACGACGGCAACTTCGACGTACTTGAACGCATGGTCGAATCGCTCCCATTGTGAGCCGAGGCCCCATCCGGCACCGGCGAGCGCGAAGGCCCAAGCGGCGCTACCGATCGCTGTTAGAACGGTGTACGACCCAAGCGGCGCACGGAAGAGGCCGGCCGGAATCGAGATGAACGATCGGGCAACTGGCGTCACGCGGCCAATCAGCACAGCCCAGGAACCGAACCGGGTGAACCATCGCTCGGCACGAGCGACACGGTCGGGCCCAAGGTGGAGGCGGCGCCCGTACCGTTCGATGAACGGGTGGCCGCCGTACCAGCCGAGCGCCCAACCCCCGATCGAGCCGGCGAGATAGCCGAGCGTCCCGGCGAGAGCGATCGCGAGGTAGGCACTCGTGCCAGTCTGGTGCGAGCCGAACACATCGAGCTGCGACGCAAGCGCGCCCGAGGCGAGTGCGCCGCCGTACACCATCACGAGTTCGCTGAATGCGGGGAGCACCGCGTCGATCGCCATCAGGACGAACACCGCAATTACCCCGTAGTGGGCGAGAAAGCTCGTCATGAGGCGCCCGCTAGCTCCAGACCTTCACGTCGCGATACAGCGTGTCGCGCTGCACCGGCGTCTTGCCAAGCGCCCGGATCGTGCGTGCGAAATCTTCCGCGGACGCCCGGTAGGTGGTACCGGCGGCCGACACGACGTTCTCCTCGATCATGATTGAGCCAAGGTCGTCTGCACCGAACTCAAGCGCGACCTGTCCAACCTTCATTCCCTGGGTCACCCAGCTCGACTGAATGTGATCGACGTTGTCGAGGAACAGGCGTGAGACAGCCTGGGTCAGCAGATAGTCGAACGATGTCGGCCGGCTCTCGGGCGGAACGAGCTCCGCGACTCTGTTGCCGTCGTCTTGGAATGTCCACGAGATGAACGCGCGGAAGCCGCGTGTTTCGTCTTGGAGTTCCCGCACCTTCCGCATGTGTTCGACGCGCTCTTCGAGCGTCTCGACGTGCCCGTACATCATCGTTGCGGTCGTTGACATCCCAAGCCGATGCGCCTGCCGCATGATGCCAAGCCATTCGGCCGATTTCGTCTTCTTCGGCGCGATGATCGCGCGCACCCGATCGACAAGGATCTCCGCGCCGCCACCGGGAATTGAGTCGAGACCGGCGTCGCGCAGACGGGTCAGAACATCGGGGACGGTGAGCTTCGACGCCCGCGAGATGTGCTGGATCTCGGGCGGCGACAGCGCGTGCAGATGGATCGGGTAGCGCTCCTTGATCGACTTGAAGAGATCCTCGTAGTAGTCGATTCCGAGATCCGGGTGATGGCCGCCTTGCATCAGCACCCCGGTCCCGCCGAGCGCGAGCGTCTCCTCGATCTTCTTGAAGATGATCGGCTTCGGAAGCAGGTAGCCCTCACCGCCGTCGCCGGGGCTGCGGTAGAACGCGCAAAAGTCGCAGTCGGTCTTGCAGATGTTCGTGTAGTTGATGTTGCGATCGATGATGAACGTGACCCGTGAAGGATCGACCTTCCGTGACCGCATCTCGTTCGCTGCCCGGCCGATCGCGATCAGATCGCGCGAACGCAGCAATGTGATGGCGTCGTCGTCGCTCAACCGTTCCCCGGACAACGCGCGATCGAGAATCTCCGCCGTGGCGGAGCCTGTTGCAACAGCTGCCATCAGACGACCGCCGGGGTGGTTGCAAATCGCAGCTCGGGCACTTCGTCAAGCTCGCCAACCTCGTGCGCCAGCTCGAGGAAGGTGTAGAGCCCTGCCCGTTCCCGTGGGCCAAATCGGTAGCGCAGCTTCTCGAAGTAGCGCGCGAGGAACCCGGCGGGATAGCCGTAGAGTGCCGCCGCCTCGTGGGCGAGCGTCTCTGGCTCTGATCGTGCGGCACGGAGCGATGCGACCAACGCATCTTCGAGCGACGCGAGGTCGGGATGCAACGGTTCAGGCGCGGCCCAGACCGCGAAGACCATCGGCAGCCCTGTTCGTTCAAGCCAGAGTCGGCCGAGATCGTGATGGGGGGTCGGATCTTCGAACGCCGACTTCAGCGCGGCATCACCGATCAGCAGCGTTGCTTCGGCGTCCTCGCCGAGCGGCACCTGTTCCGCGTCGGGCAGAAGGATCTTCGTCAGGACGACCGAGGTTGCCGACTCAGGGGTCACCGCGACGGTGCGGATGCGATCGAACGGCGTGCGCGACACGAGCTGGATCGAGTCGACCGCACCCTCCGATGAAACACAGAGGCGCGGAAGCAGCCGAAGCGTGTCGGCGTTGCGCGCGTACTCGATCGATGAGATCGGAGCGGTGTCGAGCTCTCCGGCGACGAGCCGCTTGTTGAGCTCCGTCGGCACACCTGTGACCTCTTCGTACTCAGCATCGACCCGGAAGAAGACGGGCGCCATATTGGCGTAGGAGATCCGGCCGAGGCGAATCACGCTACGACTCCCACCGGCGGATCTCGTTGTAGAGCGTGTCGCGCTGCACCGGGATGCGGCCTGCCTCCTGCACGACACGGACGAGCTCGGCGATCTTCTGCTCGGTGCCCGTCGTCGCGCCCGCAGAGTGGAAGATCGACTCGCGCACGACCGTGCCCTGCACGTCGTTTGCCCCCATGTGGAGAGCGATCTGCGCGACCGGCATCGTGAGGCTGATCCAGTACGCCTTGATGTTCGCGATGTTGTCGAGCATCAGCCGCGACACAGCCAGCATCTTGAGATCCTCAGCGCCGGTCTGGAACGTGAACCCGCGGCGCTCAAAGACGGTGTTCTCCGGATGGAACGCGAGCGGAACAAAGGCGAGAAAGCCGCCCGTCTTGTCCTGCTGATCGCGCAGCCGGAGGAGATGGTCGATCCGCTCCTCGTAGGTCTCGACGTGCCCGTAGAGCATCGTGCAGTGCGTTGGAATTCCCATCTTGTGCGCCGTGTCGTGCACGTGGAACCAGATGTCCGGATGCTCCTTGCCCGGTGTAACGAGACGCCGGACGCGATCGGCGAAGATCTCTGCCCCACCGCCGGGCAGCGACCCGAGCCCAACGGCCTTGAGCTCGCGCAGCACTTCCTCGTGCGTGAGGCCCGAGAGGGTCGTCATGTGGTGGATCTCGGAGGCGGTGTAGCACTTGAGGTGCACGTCGGGCATCGCCTCGTGGAGCCGTCGAATGGTGTCGAGGTAGAACTCGAAATCGATGTGCGGATTCTCGCCGTTCACCATGTGAATCTCGGTGAACCCTGTGACTTCGCGCTGTGCGAGCGCGTCGGCAACAAGCTCTTCCGGCGTCGTTGTGTAGGCCTGCTCCTGCTTCTGCGTCGCCGCGAACGCGCAGAACTTGCACTTCACGCGGCAGACGTTTGTCTGGTTCAAGTACAGGTTCTGGACGAAGTAGACGTTGTCGTCGCCGCCACGCACGCGACGAGAGAAGTCGGCGAGCTCACCGAGCGCGAGCAGGTCGTCGGACTCGAGGAGCGTCAGGCCGTCCTCAAGATCAAGGCGCACATTCGCCGCGACTTTCTCGCGGATCTGGTCCAGTGCTCTGTCGACTGCGATTGCCATTTAGCGGACTCTGTCGACGACGGCGTAGGTCAGGGCTTCCAACTCCTCGCGATGCGCTCCGGACACGAGATGGGCGCGTGCCTTGGCAGCGTAGTCGAGCGCGGCCTCCCGGGAGCGCGGCAGGGCATCGGTTGCGGCCACACGGACGAGCGCACCATCGAGCGGGCCACCCGCAAGCGCTGCCCGAACAACCTCATCCTGCTCGGCAGCCAGAAGCAGAGGCAACGTCGGCGTACCTTCGCGGAGGTCGGTGCCGGGGATCTTGCCGGTGTCCTCGCTCTCACCCGCGCAATCGAGGATGTCGTCTGCAATCTGGAACGCGATTCCGAGCGCGAGGCCGTAGGCGCCAAGCTCACGGTTGCCCCCAGAGCCGAGCAGGCAGGCTGCTTCAAAGAGCTTCCCGGTCTTGAGGGCGCAGCGTTCGAGATAGGCATCAACGGTGGTCTCCGGCTTGCGCACCTGCAGTCGCTGCATTGCCTCGCCTCGAGCAAGCGCGAGGCTCGCTTCGGCAAGTGTGGCGACAGCGTTCGCATCACCCGTCGAGGCGAGTTCGGCGAACGCGCATGAGAAGAGATAGTCGCCGGCCCCAAGCGCCGCCTCCGCTCCAAACACCGACCACGCAGCGGGGGCACCGCGCCGAATCCGCGCACCATCGACGAGGTCGTCATGGACGAGCGTCGCCATGTGCACGAGCTCGACGGCAACGGCCGCGGGAACCGACGGCGGCTCGTTCGGGTCGGAGACAAGGAAACAGAGGAGCGGGCGGAGCCGCTTCCCTCCGGCCGCAAGCACCTCAGCCGAGACACCGGCGGCGAGACCTGGCCGACGCTCAACCGCCCGCGCGAGGCGCGCTTCAAGCTCGCCGAGATAGGCGGCCAGCCCGGGAACCGTCTCAAGCGCTTCGAGCTGACTCACCCGGTGACCTCGGCAACGCCCGTGTGGAGGGCGACGATGCTGCCACCGAGCAGCGTGAACCGAACCGCACCAAAGCCTGCCTCGGCAAGACGAGATGCAAGCTCCTCGGCTCCAGGGAACCGTTTCACCGATGCCGGCAAGTAGGCGTAGGCCTTGCCGCCCGGGAGCACCTTGCCGAGCACCGGCACGATCCGATCGAACCACAACGAAAAGAAGGGACGCACGATGCCACGAGGCGTTGTGATCTCAAGAATCGCGACGCGACCACCGGGGCGCAGCACCCGCCGTAGCTCACGCAGAGCGAGATCGAGATCGGCGACGTTACGCACACCGAAGCCCACGGTCGCCGCATCGAACGATCCGTCGGCAAACGGCAGTGCAAGCAGGTCACCCTGAATCCACTCAATGTCGGGTGCCTTGCTGCGGGCGCGCGCCAACATCCGTTCGGAGAAGTCGAGCCCAATCACCTCGCTGGCCCCAGCTCGCCGATCGGCGAGCGCGAAATCGCCTGTTCCGCACGCGCCGTCGAGCACGCGATCTCCCGGCATCACAACCGATTCTGCGGCGAGCCGACGCCAACGCCGATCGAGCCCAACGGTCATGACGCGGTTCATCACGTCATACACGGGGGCGATCCGGTCGAACATCGACCGCACTGCCTCTGGTGCGAGCGTCACGCCTGCTCCGCGGCAGGTTCGCCCCACCGTGGGACGAGTGTGTTTTCGACACCCAGCTGATCGAGGATCCGGGCGACCACGAAGTCGACGAGGTCGGCGATTGTCTCTGCGCCCGCATAGAAGCCGGGCGAAAGCGGCAGGATCGTTCCGCCCGCCCGCTTCAAGCTCACCATGTTCTCGAGGTGGATCAGCGAGTACGGCGTCTCGCGCGGGCACACGATCAGCTTCCGCTCCTCCTTGAGGGCGACCGATGCGGCCCGATGAATCAGGTTCTGGCTGCCCCCTGTGGCGATCGTGCCGAGCGTCCCCATCGAGCACGGGCAGATCACGTAGCCGTCGATCTTTGCCGAGCCCGACGCATACGGCGAACGCCAATCGCGGTCGTCGACGATCGTCACTCCTTCAAGCCCCGCCGTCAGACGAGCGAGCGTTTCATCACGGGAAAGTCGAGCATCACCGTAGAGCTCGGTTGCGATCACTTCGAGCGCCGCGCTCGACGCACACACGCCAACCTCCGCACCCGCACCTGCAAGCGCCTCGAGGAGTCGAGCCGCATAGGGGGCGCCAGAGCCGCCGGTGATGCCGAGGAAGATACGCATAGGTCGTTACAGCCTAGATCCGGCGGCCGGGAAGCGGCCGACGGCGGGCGCTACTTCGGGCCTTGTGAGGCTTCGAGGAACTCGGCCATCAGCGTCAGGTTGGCCTGACCCTGGCTTGCGAACGCCGGCATCGCGCTGCCCTTCGTCACGCAGCTCGGACACTTCAGGTGTTCGACCTGGAAGAGGATCCCGCGATGCTGCGCACCTTCAGCTGTCAGTTCTGGCCCACCGAGGTTGGACGCACCATTGCCGAGGTACACGTGACAGTTCATACAGCCGGCGACGGCAAAAAGCTTCGCGCCAGCAACTGCCTTGGGGTTATTGGCAAATCCCTGCTGCTTCGCCCATTCCGGCACCTTGCCGATCAGCTCAGACCCGAGAGACTCGTTCGCGGTGGCGCCACGGTAGGTCATGATCCCCATCGAGAAGATCACGAGCACGCCCGTCACCATGGCAACAGGACGGCGCAGCGGACGACGCTCCGCACGGGTGTCGAGGAACGGAAGCGCGATCAACAACAGCACGCAGATCGTGGGAATACCGATCGTTCCGAGGATCACCGACTCCGGCCACTTGAAGATCCGGAGGAGGTAGAAGAGGAAGTAGAAGTACCAGTCAGGACGCGGCGTAAAGCTGATCGTTCCTGGGTCGGCCGGGTCGTCTGTGAGCTTGCCGAGCCAGCCCGACGTCCCTTCGGTCGACGCGACGCCGTCGTGCATCACGATGCCGGTGTGGTCTCCCGGCGTTGTCCACTTCCACACAACCGCGAGGGCGATGATGACGCCGACGGTGACGAGCGACATGATCGTGTCGTGCAACATCGCGTACGGGTGGAACGGCTTCCCCCGCTTCTTGACGTCTGACTTGTACTGACGGAACTGACGCTCCCGGAAGACGCGACGATCGTCAGCCATGCTTCTCCTCGGATTCATCGTCGAGCGGCCCGCTACCAGCGGCGTCCTTCGACCACGGCGGCGACGTGACACCAAGGCGGATCACGAGGTACAGGTGGAGGGCGATCAGCCCGGCGATCATGGCCGGCAGTAGCAGCATGTGGATCGCGTAGAAGCGACTCAAGGTGTCGTTATTGATGAACTCGCCACCCTGCAGGAACTGTGCGATGAACGGTCCAAGGAACGGAGCGGTGCCGTTGATGCTGATGCCGACCGTGGTTGCCCAGTATGCCGTCTGATCCCACGGCAGCAGGTAGCCGGTGAAGCCTTCGGCGAGACCCAGCGCGACAAGGATGACGCCGATAATCCAGGTGAGCTCCCGCGGGTACTTGTATGCACCAAACAGGAACACGCGGCCCATGTGCATGAACATCAAGATGATGAACACCGACGCTCCCCAACGGTGCATACCGCGCACGAGCCAGCCGGCGAACAGGTCGTTCGTGATGTGGACGATCGACGGGTAGGCACTCTTCGCGTCGGGCTTGTAGTACATCGCGAGCATCACGCCCGTCGTCGCCTGCACAAGGAATGCAGTGAGCGTCGCCGAGCCAAGCGTCTGGAACCAGTTGATGTCGCTTGGCACCTTGCGGAACAGGAAGTACTTGATGCCGCCGACGAGCCCAGACCGCTCCTCGATCCAGTCGATGGGGTACATCAGGTGCTCGTACTTTGAACGCTGGTTTGCCACGGTCGCTCTTCGCCTTAGTTGGGTGGCTGGATCGGATACAGCCAGGACTCAATACCGCCAGCCTGCTCGCCCGGAGGTGAGTAGGAGTTCTTGTGGATCTTCGCGCCGGCGCCTTCACCTTCGACGATCGCCACGGAGTACGGTGCGCCGATGTAGAGGTTGCCGTTGCGGATCGAGAAGGCGTAACGGTCGAGAGCACGTACCGGCGGGCCGGCGACACAGTTGCCTTCAGAGTCGTACTGGCCACCGTGACAGGGACAGCCGAAACCGGACGGCTTCGTCGGGATGAGCGTCACGTCACCGAAGGTCTTGGTCTGCTTGTCGTAGACCGGGCCGTTCGGCTGCACCGGGCAGCCAAGGTGGACGCAGTGGTTCGAGATGATCGTGAAGCTCGGCTGCGCGCCAAGGAGGCCGTTGTATCGAACGAACGCCGTGCGGCGCGAGACTTCACCTTGGCTCGGATCAGACATGTAGGTGGCGACGACGAACGAGCCCTGCGGGAAGTTTTCGACGGGGCCGAGGTCGTGATCCTTGACCCCCTGGTTGAGGAATGCCGGGCCAACCATGAATCCAAGCGCGGGGAGCGACACGAGGCCGCCGATAACGCCACCAAGGCCGAGCGTCGACATCTCAAGGAAGACGTTGCGCGGGTACTTCTCGCGTGTTGAGGGAGGCGGGATGGTTGGGCCTGGATGGCCAGGGCCAAACTCCGGCTCGACCGGAAGAGCCTCGGCAATACCGCGCCGGCCAGCCGCTTCGCGGATCCACAAGATCCCGAACAGCACCGAGATCACGATGCCCAGGGCGATGATCTGCCAACGCACCACAAGCCCGAGCAGCGCGACTGCAACGCCAATGGCGAAGCCGACGGGCCACAAGCTCGGGCCGGGGACGTGCGGGGTTTTCCGTCTGGGATCCACTCTCGAAAGATACAAACGTCACGAACGCGGATTGCGGAGCCTAGCGGACGCCGCAGCAATGGTGTTGAAGAACCGTTACGACAGAGCGGTTCTTGCGTGTCTGAGGGCGCTTATCGGCCTTACTCCTCGGGTTTTTCCTATAGATCGATGCCGTACTGGGCCCAGCGCTCATCGACGCGCTGCGCAATCTCCCGACTCATCGAGATCTCGGGAGGCCACGTTCGAGCGCCTTCGGCTGGGCTTTTCGCGGTCGCGTCGATCCCGATCTTCCCTGAAATGAAGGGGAGGGTCGAGGCGTGATCGAGATGATCGATTGGCCCGTCCGCCATCACGATGTCGCGTGCCGGATCGACGTTTGCCCCAACGTAGAAGAACACCTCGCCGTAGTCGTGCACGTTGACGTGCTCGTCGACGACCACGACCGCTTTCGTGAGCGAAAGCAGACCGAGGCCCCACACGGCATACATCACCTTCCGGGCATGCCCAGGGAACATCTTCCGAATCGAGACGATCACGCAGTTGTGGAACGCCCCCGCAAACGGCAGGTCGTAGTCAACGATCTCCGGAACGCTCGCCTTGATCGCTGGCAAGAAGATGCGTTCGGTCGCCTTGCCAAGCCATGCGTCTTCTTGGAGCGGCTTGCCGACGACGATCGATGGGTAGATCGCGTCGCGGCGCATCGTCATCGCGGTGACGTGGAACACCGGGAACTCCTCCGGCGGCGTGTAGAAGCCTGTGTGGTCGCCAAACGGCCCTTCGACTGCAACATCGCCCTTCTCGACGTATCCCTCGAGGATGATCTCGGCGTTCGCCGGCACCTCGAGATCGACCGTGACGCCTTTGACAAGCTCTACCGCCTCACCGCGGAGATAGCCGGCAAACATGAACTCGTCGATGTGCTTGGGCAGCGGCGCTGAGGCGCTGTAGGCGGTAATCGGGTCGAGGCCGAGAGCAACAGCGACCTCCATCCGGCCTTCGCTGAATAGGTAGTCGGCCCGGCCGTCCTTGTGGATCTGCCAGTGCATGCCCGTCGTGTTCTTCGACATCACCTGCAGGCGATACATGCCCACGTTACGGGCACCCGTTCGCGGATCACGCGTGATCACGGCCGGAAATGTGATGAACGGCCCGGCGTCGTCAGGCCAGCATGTCTGGACAGGAAGCAGGGAGAGGTCGACTTCGTCGCCGCGGAGCACGATCTCCTGGCAGGCGCCCTTCTTGACGACCTTCGGGCGCGAGTCAGCGATCGACTTCAGCTTCTGCAACCCGCGGAGCTTGTCGACCAGACCTTCGGGCGGCTGCATCTCCAACACGTCGGAGAGCTTCGCCGCGACCTCGTCGAGATCGGAGACACCAAATGCGAGACACGTCCGCTTCTCGGTCCCGAACTGATTGACGAGCACCGGGTGGCTGCTGCCGGTTGGGCGCTCAAAGAGGAGTGCCGGCCCGCCAGCCTTGACCGTTCGATCGACGATCTCGGTCATTTCGAGGACCGGGTCGACCTCGACCGTCACACGCCGCAGCTCACCCTCGCGCTCGAGGAGCGCGATCCACTCTCGGAGATCGGCGATGGCCAGAGGGGCGCCTCGTTAGAGCGGGCGCGCGCTCTTGCGCTCGTGACGACGGTGGTTCGAGATACGCACGAACTCGCCAACACCGATCACAGCCAGGAAGAAGAGGCCGACGAGCAGCATTCCGACGATGACGTTGCGTCCATCGGATGCCGCGTCGAGGAGGATCGAGCCAATTGTCACGAGGCGACTCTAGCGGAGTGACGGCTGATCGCGGCGGAGATCTGTGCATCGTCGGGCGTCCCACCCAATCCGCGCGCTGCTTCAACCCAGGCGGTCGCATCGCCACGCTCGCCTGCGGCACGGAGCGAAGCGCAGGTTGCGATCAGCTCTGCCATCACCGCGACGGCCGGAACGCCACCCGCCTCGGCGATCCGGACAAGGCCGTGGGCGTAGAGGTAGTCGCCAAGCAGCACCGCCTCGTCCGGGTCGGCGGGCGCGAAGAGGCGACCGTCGCCGTAGTGAACGAGATACGCCTCGTACACGGTCTCCAGACCGAGCGCGATCGCTTCGGGAACAAGGTCGCCGAAGATCGGTTCCCACTCGGGCACCTCCCGCAACGAAGCCGCCCACAGTGGACTCTCGCTCCGTGCACCGCCGACGATCGACTCGGCAATCGTCATGCGTTTTGGAAACCGAGGCTTCGCACCATCAACATCATTTCCGCGTCGCCGACCGAGACGGAGAAGTCGACAACGAAATCGACGGGTTCAAGTGCTTCACCTGTGCGCCTCCAGATGTAGGTCTCGTCTGGGTCCGCGGCACGGAACCGGTGGAAGAGCGGCGGCAGACCGTAGAGCTCCGTCATGCCCTTGCGGCGGATGCCGATCGATCGTTCCGAGGCGAGCTCGATGACACCGACCACTTGGAACTGGTCGATCTCTTTCCCTGCGGGAGAGATGCAGGTCACATCGACGAGCACCGTCTTGCCACGAAGAGCGTCGGGCTCGAGCATTGAGGTCACCCGCAGACGGCGGCGACCGCCGCGATCGTGCGGTCGATTTCGTCATCGCCATGGGCAAGTGACGGGAACATGCACTCGTACTGGCTCGGCGCGAGATAGACACCTTGGTCGAGCAATCCCCGAAAGACCTCGGCGTAGCGGTCGGTGTCGAGATCGACGAAGTGCGTTACCGGATCGCTACCCGTGAAGAACGTGAGCATCGCCCCAACCCGCTGGACATGTCCGTACGGTGCGAGTCCAGCTTCGAGACGAGCGGATCGACGCTCAAGCTCCTCGTACACCTTCGGGTCGCGCAACCGCCGCAGCACCGAGAGGCCAGCCGCTGTTGCGAGCGGGTTCCCCGAGAGCGTGCCTGCTTGGTAGACGTCGCCGGCGGGCGCGAGGCGCCCCATGATCTCGGTTCGCCCACCGAACGCTGCGAGCGGAAGTCCGCCGCCGACGATCTTGCCGAGGATCGTGAGGTCGGGCATGACCCCAAACCGTCCTTGTGCGCCGCTTCGACCAACGCGGAAGCCGGTGATCACCTCGTCGAAGATCAGCAGCGCGCCGCTTGCGTCACACAACGCACGCAGCGCTTCGAGGAAGCCAGGAGCCGGCGGGACACAGCCCATGTTCCCTGCCACAGGCTCAACGATGATCGCGGCGAGCCCCTCGCCGTAGCGTTCAACGGCGGCTGCCGTGGCGTCGATGTCGTTGTAGTCGACGATGATCGTGTCGGCCGTTACTGCCGATGGCACTCCCGGGCTCGCGGGGATGCCGAGCGTTGCGAGTCCTGACCCAGCGGCCGCAAGGAACGGGTCGGCGTGGCCGTGGTAGCAGCCTGCAAATTTGATGATCCGATCGCGGTGAGTGAAACCGCGTGCGAGACGAAGCGCCGACATCGCCGCCTCCGTCCCCGACGAGACGAGCCTGACCTGCTCAACCGACGGCAGCGCGTCGGCGATCTCGCCTGCGAGATCAACCTCGCGCTCGGTCGACGCGCCATAGGTCGTTCCATCGAGCGCTGCTGCGCGGACAACCTCGATCGTTTCCGGATCGGCATGACCAAACGGCAGCGGCCCCCACGACTGCACCCAATCGAGCAGGCGGCGACCGTCTGTGGTTTCGAGATAGGCGCCCGACGCGCGCTTCACAAACAGCGGCTCCGGGATACCGACCGAGCGCATTGCACGCACCGGCGAGTTCACCCCACCGGGAATCAGCTTCTGCGCGCGGTGCCAAAGCTCACTGCGTTCAAGACCCTCCCCTACAGCCATTCTGCAAGCTCCTTTGCCCAGTAGGTGAAGATCACGTCGGCACCGGCGCGACGCATCGCCGTGAGCGATTCGAGAACGGCGCTTCGCTCATCGAGGTCGCCCGCAGCTGCTGCTGCACGAATCATTCCGTACTCGCCCGACACGTTGTAGGCGGCGAGCGGGAGGTCGAACCGGTCGCGGATCGCACGCAACACGTCGAGGTAGGCAAGGGCGGGCTTCACCATCAGCATGTCGGCACCTTCGGCGATGTCCTGCTCGCACTCGCGCAGCGCCTCGCGCACGTTGCCGAAGTCCATTTGGTAGCTGCGGCGGTCGCCAAACGACGGGGTCGATCCTGCTGCCTCGCGGAACGGCCCATAGAAGGCTGAGGCGTACTTGGCCGCATACGAGATCAGCGGCGTCTCGGGAAGCGCGCTGCGGATAGCGCCGATCCGCCCGTCCATCATGTCGCTCGGGCACACGACGTCGGCGCCGGCGGCCACGTGCGACACCGCCGTTCGCACGATGTGATCGAGCGACGCGTCGTTGTCGATCTCGTTCCCGCGAAGCACGCCGCAATGCCCGTGCGAGGTGTATTCGCAGAGACACACATCGGTCATCAGCACGAGGTCTGGGAACCGTGGACGGATCGCAGCGAGCGCCTGCTGGACGATTCCGTCCTCAACCCAGGCGCCCGTCCCGTCGTCGTCTTTCTCCTCGGGGATGCCGAAGAGGATGACGCCAGGAACGCCGAGCCGGGAGAGTTCCTCGCATTCGCGCAGCAGCCCCTCGATTGTGTGACGCGACATGCCGGGGAGCCGCTCGTTGTGGAGCGCCTCCGGGGCGACGAAGAGCGGCATCACAATGTTGTCGAGCGACAGGCTCGTCTCGCGCACAAGCGAACGCAGCGCCGGTGTTCGCCGCAGACGGCGAAGGCGGATCGCGGGAAACTCCGTCATCGGTTCAAGGGTAGTCGGAACGGCCGCAACGCCTCGCCGGTCAGGTTCGCCTCTCAGCCTGTTGGCGGCGCTTCAACTTCGACTTCAACCGGAACGGTGCCGTTACGCCACCGCTCGAACTCAATGCGTTCACCGAAGAACTCCCACGTTGCCCGAGCGACCGCGAGCAGCGGCAGCGCCATCAGGACACCCGCCAAACCGTTGATGTCGATGCCTGCGAGCAGCCCAAAGATCACGAGCAACGGGTGGAGTCGAAGCGCGTTCGCCATCACGTTTGGCACCACGACGTGACCTTCCAGCTGGTGGACGAAAAGGAACAGGATCGCAACCCAGATGACGGCAATCGGGTGGACGACCGCCGCGAAGATCAGTGGCGGGATCGCGCCGATCCATGGCCCAACGTACGGCAGCAGCTCCGTGATCGCCACCCACCCGCCGAAGAGCAGAGCGTAGGTGTCGCCCCCCGGCAAGAGACCGGTGACGCCAAGCGCATAGAGGCCGAGTCCGGCAGACACCCCCATGATCAAGCTGAGCAGAATCTGGCCTCGGAGGTATGAGACGAGCGCCTCCTCAACACGTCGCAGAAGGGGAGGGCCCGTGTGCGGCGGGAAGCGACGGTCGAGGGCGGCCCCGAACCGTCGGAGGTCGAGCAGCATGTAAATCGATACGACGATCACGAGCACCGTTGAGAAGAGCGCCTTACCGATCGAGATCGCGGCGCCTTCGACGAAGCTCACCGCCTTCGACGTGTACTTCCCAACGTCACGTTTGCGGATCGAGTCGACGAACTTGTGGCCGGGGGTCGCAACTTGGATGCCGCGCAGGTGGTGTCCATTGAGCCAGCGTTGGAAGCGATCGACGTCTCGCGACGCATCCGTTTTGTGGGTCCGTCCGTTCTCCACTGTGAAATACGAGTTGAACCGGCTTGCAGCCATCTTCGTCTGACCGACGACGACGGTCGCTAGCGCACCGACGATGACAACGAGCGCAGCGAGAAACGCCAGGTACACCACCGCGACCGCGAGGCCGCGTCGGAGTCCCAACCGCTCGGCGGCGCGCACCAGCGGGTCGAGGAACAGCGCGATCAGTCCGGCGACGATGAAAAGGACAACCGCGTGACCGGCGGTTTCGGCAACGCCGAATACAAAGAGCGCCACGAGCGGCAGGCCAACGAGCTGAATCCACCGCGGGATACGAACGCGCGGCGGGAGCCCGGGAGAAACGTCCACCTCGCCAGCCGGAGCATCCACGATGTCGATCGTAGCCGTGCTTCCGGGGGCGAACGGCCGCCGGCATGGGATTGGTCGTTTGTTGAGGACGGTTCCCTCGCACTCGATCCGGATGCCTGGGATGACAACGCGCGGTTGCCCGGTCGGAAGGGGTCCGGTACGGTCACGCCGATGCCGCTGCGCCCCGGTCAACGGCGCGGCCCGTCGCGGTTCGGCCCCAACCGTGCCGCAGACATTCGTCGCCGCCGCATCGCGCTTGTGCTTGCGACTTCACTCGTCGCGGTGATCGCGCTGCTCGTGAGTGCGTTCGGCGGCACCGGAACAGCCCAAACCGTTTCGGCACCCTCGAGTCCGACGCGTCTGCTTCCTGCCGGCCCGCCGACGCCCGAGGTGGTCGCCCGCCTTGGTTCGCTTCGCGTTCAGCTTCCCGTGAGCCAGCGTCGCCTGACCGCAATCGGCTACTTCGCGGGCAGCAACGGTTCGATCGCCCTCTCACCGCTCGGCACCCAGGCGAACGCCGGTCTCCTCACACGGCTTCTGCACAAGCTCGTTGGTGGTGGTGGCGGAACGCCACGCTGGTTCGCGCTCAGCGGCGGATCCGGCCCGTCTCTCTCGGCGCTCGCGATCGGGGCGCCGGTGGGTTCAGACGTGTACGCACCGGTCGACGGAACGATCGTCGGCATCAACGACGTGATCCTGAACGGCGATGTCGCCGGACAGCGCATCGACATCCAGCCGCTGGGCTCACCATCGCTTGTCGTCTCGGTGTCGCGTATCGGTGCCGATCCTGCACTACGAGTTGGCTCCGCGGTCTCTGCCTCAGCCACGAAGCTCGGGTCGATCCTCGACCTCTCGCGTGTCGAACGACAGGCGCTTGCGCGGTATACGAACGACACGGGCAATCACGCCCTGATCGAAGTGCATACCGCCGCCACGCTGCAACTGCCCTAAGCGGCGCGGTCGTCTGCCGCGGACCCAGCAGCCCCGGTACCGTCCGCAGCGTCATGCGGATCCTCTTCCTCGCTGATGTGTTCGGTGCGCCGGGTCGGCGTGCGGTCGAAGCGCACCTGCCTGCGATCAAGGAGGAGCTGGCGATCGACTTCTGCATCGTGAACGGCGAGAACTCCGCCGATGGCCGCGGCATTACCGCGCGACTCGCCGAGAAGATCCTCGCTGCCGGCGCAGACGTGATCACGCTCGGCAACTGGGTGTGGGGTCAGCGTGGCTTTGCGCCCTACCTCTCCGGCACCGACCGCGTGATTCGTCCCGCCAACATGTCGCCTGCTTCACCCGGTCGTGGACTCACGATCCAGGGCGGCGTGGCGGTCATCAACCTGCTCGGCAGCTTGACGCTCGATCCGTGGGAGAGCGCATTCGGTGCGGCCGACCGTCTCGTCGAGGAGGCCCGCCGCGAGACGCCGGTCATCGTCGTCGACTTCCACGCCGAGGCAACGAGCGAGAAGATCGCGCTTGCCCACTACCTCGATGGTCGCGTCACCGCGGTGCTCGGAACTCACACCCACGTGCAGACAAACGACGCGCGCGTGCTCGCCGGTGGGACAGCGGCGATCACAGACGCCGGCATGACAGGCCCTCACGACTCCGTCATCGGGAGCGTTCCCGAGCTCGCAATCCGCCGGTTCACAAGCGGCATGCCCGTGCGACTTGAACCTGCCGAGGGCGGCGTGCGTATCGAAGGCGTTGTGATCGAGTGCGGTGACGACGGCCGCGCTACGAGCTGCGAGCTGTTCCGTCGCGCGATCTCCTGATCGATCCGCGCACGAGCACCAACGCAAGAGCAGCCAGCACGAGGTCGCGAAGGACGACGACCCACGCGAGCGATCCGCGCTCCACGTAGTCGAAGTACCGGCCCGGAAAGAAGACGAGCGTGAGCCCAAGGGCGATCGCGAGCAGGGTGCAGGCGGCTACCGCGCGTCGGCCGGAGAGCAGCGCCACGAGCGGTACAAGCCAGATCAAGTACTGCGGTGAGAGCACTTTGCCGAGAGCGACGAAGATCGCCACGCTCGCGGCGGCTCCCGTGAGAAAACGGGCCCGATCGATGGGCCCGCGGCTGATCCCAAACCACACTCCCATCAGCGCTGCAGCCTCAAGAGCGGTGAGAAGTGCGGCGACGGTGTCGAAGTGGACGAGGTTAAACGACCCGTGCGTGTTTGCGACTGCCGGATCTCCAAGCCACATCGCAACCGCAGCGGGCAGGGTCTCGATCTGCAGAGGCCGGGATGATTGACCGGCCACCGACTGCCAGAGCCCCGACGGGCTGAGCACGAAAAATGGCAGCACGACAACGGCCACAACACCGGCGACGGTCACGCCGCCCCACACCGTGGCCTTCCATCCTCGCCGCCGATAGACCCACATAAGCGCAACCGGCACGACCACGATCGGAAACGCCTTCACGGCAATCGCGACACCGAGCAACGCGAGACCAAGGGTGTCGCGGCGGCCGGCGAGCGCGGCTACGGCCGCGGCGAGCAGCAGCGCGGGCCAAAGGTCGAAGCGACTCAGCTCCATCGAGCCGACAAGGAGCGGTGAGGCCGCCACGAACCCGAGCGCCGCGCGGCTCCGCGTCGCACCTGCGACGACGAACACCATCGCAACACCGCAGGCGGCCATCAGCCATCTGAACGCCACGTCGTAGTCGGCAAAGAACGTCGGCGCCACGAACGTCGGGAGCGCCCCTGGCGGGTACTCGACGCTGAAATCCCGGTACGGGACCAGCCCCGCTCTGATGCGGTCGCCGTAGGTCGAATACGTCGGAATATCGGTGAGGACGTGGTGTGCGTAGAAGCCGTGTTGGATCAGGCCCCACGACGCGAGAAACGCGCCAGCTGCGATGAGGGCGCGCGGAGCGCTAGCTGGCAGCCGTCGCCGCATCGCTCACCGCCATGGTGGGTGCAGGCTCGTGTCCGGCATCGACCGACCCGTCTGGCTCTGGTGCTTGACGTGGCATCAACAACGTGATCGCGACAAACGGGAACATCCACAGCAGGTACGGGTAGTACCAATGTGTCAGCACGATCTCGAAGCCGATCAGCAGCACCGCCGAGAACGCGGCAAGACGGAGCGGCGACCGACGGCGCGGCCACCGGCCCAATGCGAGAGCCCCTGCGATCAGGATGATCTCGAGGAGCGCCTGTACCCGATGGAGATCAGGGAGACCCTTCGCGTGGTACTGACGGTAATCCCAGATCGAGAACGGCGAGTCGCGTCCGCTCTGCCAAATCACGGTGCGATCAACAAAGACGCGCGCGGCGTGGAAAGGCGACGGCTCAAGCAGCAGCACCGAGAACGCAATCCCGGTCGCAACGAGGAAGCCGCAGGTGTAGGCAGCCCTGCCGCGGAACCGTCGCGCGTCGGGATAGCCCGCCCACAGCGGCACCAGCAGCAGCGACCCAAACTTCGTCCAGCCTGCGAGTGCCGAGAAGACGCCCCGCCGAAACGACGAGGTGTAGAAAAGGAAGCCGATCACGAGGAGCGCCGGCCCGATCATGTCGTTTGTGTTTGAGCTCGACGCGTACTGGGTAAATGGCCATGCCGCCCACGCGAACGCGAATGTCGCGCCAAGCTTGGGGCCGCCAAGGCGCAGCCCGACAAGCCCCATTCCCACGAGAGCGAGGAGGTCCCAGACGATCGAGGTGAAGTGAACGGAGGGGAGCGAGTCCCATTTGCCGCTCCAGCCAAACAGGAGGTAACCGGGGAGGTAGGCCTCGTAGGCGACAGGCCCGTAGGTGTCTCCTCGCTCGTTAGCGCTCTCACACCTGCCGTTTGTTTGGATGCGATCGCGAATCTCCCCGTTCGAGTCGGCGGGCCCGCATGCCTTTCGTTCGCGCTCGACAGGGAAGTGGTCGTACGGGCTTTGGCCATGCCAGATGCGATCGGCTCCGATCACACCGGAGTACCCGACATCAATCACGTTTGAGTCACGCACGTTCAAACCGATCCTGAACCCGCCGAGAAAGACGGTCGCGGCGAGCAGAAGCCACACGGGCCACACGACGTCGCCCTTTGACGGTCGGTCGCGAGCGCCGACCCAGAAGCACCGAATTAGGAGCCACACGAACGGCGGGTAGACAAGCGGCGCCGACATCAGCACGTCGCCTGCGTTGAAGTACCAAAGCGAGACCGAGAACGAGAGCAACGCGAGCAGATCAAGTGTCCGCACCGAGAACGGCCGCCGCCAGTTGACGAGACCGAGCAAGAAGACGACGCAAAAGACGAGCCAGATCTTCTTGCTGTTGATCATTGCCCCACCGAACGCTCCGTGCTGCCCGCGGGCCATCGTCCACGCGACCTGCGGACCCGTCCACGCCTCGGTTACGACGGCGAGCGCATCATCGACCTTTCCCGACGCGATCGCGCCTGCACCGTCGGTAGAGATCACAACCGACCACACGCCGTCTTTCCACGTTGCGGACTTCTGGGGCTTGTCGGGGTAGCGCTTCAGCCACGATGCGACCTTGCGATCTTCGAGGAAGATCCGCGTTGCCGTCGCGTCGGTCAAGCGGTGATGAACGCCGAGCGCGGGCGGTGCCGGAACTCCCGTTCCGGGCGTCCCGGGAATCGTGGTCGCGCCAGTCCCTGTGGCCGCCAAGCTGCTGACCGCAGTCGCAGCGGCCGCGAGCATAACCACCGCGAATGCGGCGATACGTCCTACGAGCGGAATGACCAAAGCTTGTTGCCGAGGAAGTTCACGGGCGTCACGAACACGATCGCAATCGCTGCCGCGACGAGCTTGCCGAACCCCGCGAGATCAAGGAAGACGTACAGCCACACCTGGTTCGTGAGGAACGCGGCGACAGACACAGCGAAGAAGCGCATCCCTTGAACGCCGAAATGCCCCTTCTGCTTCGCGAACGTCCAGTGGCGGTTCCAGACGTAGTTGTTTGCCGCCGACACAACGAAGGCGATTGCTGCAGCCGAGTGTGCGCCCAGACCAAGCAGGAGGGCATAGATGCCCAGGTAGATGACGTATCCGCTCGTGCCAACAACGCCGAACTTGGCGAGCTGGAACCAGTTCTCGGCTTTACGCAGGGCCTGCATGGCACGATCGGTAGCGGCCACGACGGGCCGACGCTATCACCCTGGCACCCAATCCGGGGCACGCAGAGGGCACAACCCGCATCATTTCGACGCACCTGCTGCGAAGTGGCGAACGATCGTCTCCTTGATCCCGAGGATCGAGGCGGGAGGTTCCCCCAGCCCCACGGTGAGCATCGGAACGTCGGAGTCTGATGCGGCAAGCGACCCATGGCTTCCCCCACCTGCGTGGTGGCCGCCGCCGAGATCGACGAACTCGTATCCGTCGGCAGCAGTGAAGATCACCTCTCCGGCGTTCGGGTTCAGGAGCGCCCGTCTCGCGCGATCTCGACCATCGGGGTACTCGTCGAGAATCGCGATGTCTTCGTCGCCATTTCGGCGCGCCACGACCTCACTGTTCTCAAGGAACATCACCGCCTCCACCGACGGCTCTCCGTCAAGCGCACATGCGAGCGCCCGAGGGTCGTCGCCGTACACCATCCCGGCTCGATTCGACGCCGTCACAAGCGCACCGGGGATCTCGATCTTTGCGGGTGTCGTGACGGACGTCTGACCGTGGTCCGAGCACAGGAGGACGGCGTAGCGATCGAGGAACGCGTCGGGGCCGCCGGCCGCATCCATCAACGCCTGGACAGCTGCGTCGCTCCGTCCCAGCGCCTCGTGTGCCACTCCCGGGCCTTTGGCATGCGACGCGAAGTCGTAGTCGGGGAGGTAGTAGACGAGGAAGTCGAAGCCGTCGCGGGTCACAAGCCATTTGCCGACAGAGGCGGCATACGCGTCGACCGATCCTTGGTTGCGGTTCGGGATCAAGATCGGGGCACCGGTACGGTCGGACTCGTAGACGCTGAAGAAGAAGAGTCGCTTGGGCCCAGAGATCACCGGCAGCCCTGGGATCACGGCCCGGTGTTGGGTGCGGCCGCGGTAGGTCGTGATGTTGATTGCCGCAGCGGTGAGCCCGGTGTCTTCGAGCGTCTCGTAGATCGTGTCGACGTCGGACGAGAGGTGCACCTCGTTGAGGTTGACCATCGTGTCGCGGATGCCCTGGGCGAGTCCGGCCGCACGGACTGCGCCAAACGACGAGCCATATTCGACGAGACGCTGTTCGGCGCGATTCCACCACACAAGATGTGGAATGTGATGCTCATCGGGCCCGGCACCTGTTGCGATCGACGCCAAGCAGACGGGGGTGAGCGACGGGAACGTCGAGACCGCACGGCGATAGGTGCCGTTGTCGAGCAGGTAGCGGAGCGCCGGCAGGTCGGTCGCTTCGAGCATCGCCGGGGTGAGCCCATCGATGACGATCAGCACGACCGGGCGACTCAAGTCGTTACCTCGAGTCGCACTCGCGACTAATCCTTGGCGAGGGTGCGGAGCCCGGCGTACCGCTCAGGCGCACGCGACCGCATCCGTAGAGCGAGCGCAGGCAACACAACCGCTTCGAGGTAACCGGCGACCGGGATGAAGGCGACGCCTGCCGCGGCGATCGCGCCACCAATCGCAAACACGACAAGTCCCGAGCGAGTGGCGCCACGCCGAAGCGCACCGGAGAAGATCGGCTCGGCGCCGAATCCACCTGCAGCACCACCGACAGCGCCTGCGATCGCGTCAGTCCAGTCGCCGATCAGGACGCCTGCGATCGCACCAACGATCGCGGCCGTCAGCGCCGTGATGATCACGCGCGGGATCGCTGCCGCAGCGGCAATGCCGAGCGCAACTCCGATTCCGGCGAGCAGTCCAAGCGTGTACCAAGCACCCATCAGTGGCCAGTGTAGGCGACCGATCAGCTCACAACGGTGAGGGCATCACGTACTGCGAGAAACTCAACGTCGGTGACATCGCCCAGATCTTCGCCGTCGACCTGGAACGGCTGCGGTGTGTCGCAATGGACGACGACACGATCGTCATCGATCTCCGCAAACACGCCTGAGGCCTTCGGTGCGGTTCCGCGAAACGCACGAAAGACGAGCCGGCCGGCAGTCGCCGCCGACACGCTGCGCGGCGCAACCCACGCGAGCCCATCCTCGAAGGTCGACTCTCGTGCGAGCCGAAACTGGGCGGCCCCGGCGTAGGTGTACGGCGTCCCGTTGGCCACAAGAATGAAGGCGGCCCGGCCGTGACCTTCGATGTCGAGGACATCGCCGAACCGAAAGCCGGCCCCTGCGAACGTCCCGATCGCTGCGGCAACAAACGACCAGTTCGGGGCACGCCGGCCATCTTCTCGCCGGCCTCGCCGATCGACGCGTCGCACCACCTCGGCATCGAAGCCGACACCTGCTGCAAACGAGAACAGACGACCGTTCGCACGACCGAGCGAGATCGTACGAGTGCGTCCAGCACGAAGCCCTTCACCGATGATGCGCGCGGCCTCAAGCGGCTCGCGGGGCAGGCCCAGCGCACGCGGCAAGACGCTTGTGCCACCACCAGGAACGAACGCGAACGTCGTCAGGCCGGCGGCACCGTTGATCGCCTCGTTGTAGGTTCCATCGCCTGCGAACACGACCACGGTGTCACCGCGCTCCGCCGCTCGCCGCGCCAGCTCAGTGGCGTGGTCACGCGACTCCGTCAACGTCACCTCAAGCTCGTCGACGTACTCGAGCAGGACCCGTTCGACCTCCTCGACAAGGTCGCGACGAACCCCGCTCGAGAACGGGTTGACGATCAGAGCCACACCCACGGCGCCATCGTAGAGCGATGGCGTCGAGTGCTGCCTCTCGGGCTAGACCTTCGGTGTCCCCGAGAGGCTCGGATACCGAGGTGTGAGGAGCAGGACGTACCCGTAGGTCTGTGTCTCGAACCGAAGCAGCCACGCGCTCAAATCGCGGAGCGACTCGTGCATCGAGCCGGTGAAGAGCGCGTAGAACCAGCCGAGGCAGGTCACAATTTGATTGACGCTGCGGAATACATTGCTCAGCGCGAGCGCGGGTATCGCGAGAAGCAACCGGAAGAACACCGACAGCCGGCCTTGCGTCTGCGGCGGTGCGATCGTCACATCGAGCGGGTACGAACCCCCGGAGCCGAACGGTGGGAACGGGTCGGCAATGAGGTAGGCGTAGGCGGTAACCCGCGTCGAGTAGCGCAGGTACGACGCGAGGAAGTCGTGCAGCCCGGCCGGCACCCGTCCTGTGAAGAGCGCGGCGAACCAGGCGGCCAGGAGCGCGAACAACGCGGCGATCGCCCAAAGCGCGACCACGATGAGATGTGGAATGACGAGTAGCAGCCGGAAGAACACAGTTAGCCGCGACCGGCGCAGGTCGTCGGTGACGACGAAACTGATCGGGTGCGACGGAACCGGTGGTTCGATGGTGGGCTCGGACATGGTGATCCCCCTTAGCGTTGCATCCGTTTCGCGCAATGTACTCCGGTTAGAGCGCTAATTCGAGGGCGGCTTCCCATCGAACTCTGGGGGCCTTCCTTCCGCGAACGCGGTGCGACCTTCGATGTAGTCGCGCGTGCGGCCGAGCTCTCCCTGCGCCCGTGCAACGTCGTCGAGATGCGATGCGAACGTATCGGTCTCGGCAGCGTCGAGGAGCCGCTTGAGCTCCCAGACCGCCCGCGTGGGTAACGCTGCGTACTCCGCCGCGACCTCTGCCGTCTTGGACGCGAGCTTCTTGTCAGGCACCACTGCCGCGACGATGCCCCAGAGCCGAGCGTCGGCAGCGCTCAACTTGCTCCCGGTCGCAAGCCACGTGAAGGCACGCGCGGGGCCAAGCAGCCGTCGCAGAATCCAGGTTGCGCCAGCGCCGGGAGCAAGACCAATCTTGCCGTAGGCCGGCACGAAACTCGCCGACGCCCCGGCGATCCGCACGTCGCACGCGAGCGCAAGCGAGAGGCCTGCTCCCGCCGCGGGCCCGTTCACCGACGCGATCACGGGCTTCTCCAACTCGCGCAGCCGCACGACGATCGGGTGGTAGTGCTCGCGAAGGAGCGCGTCGAGCGGCGTGTGATCTTCGAGGCGGCCGAGATCTTGACCGGCGCAGAAGCCCCGACCGGCCCCGGTGATCACGACGGCACGAACCTCCGGATCCGTGGCGCGCACGAGCGCAGCTGTGAGCTCCGCCGCCATCGCACCATCGAGTGCGTTTAGGCGGTCGGGACGATTCAACGTGATCGTCATGACGGCGCCTGCGTGGGAGATCTCAACGAGAGCCATGCCCTCACCCTAGTCGAGAGGATTTTCACACAGGTGCTCGCGCGTAGACTCGCAGGGCATTCCCCATGTACGGCATCTCTGCAACCAATCGTCACGCGACCCCCGACAGCCCCGCTCGGTTGGCACGGCGCGCATGAACGCACTCGCTGCGCTCTTTGCGGTTCTTGCAGGTCTCGCAGGCGGCATTCAGGTTGCAGTCATGGGACGCTTCGGTGGACGCATCGGTGTCGTCGAGGCCCTCGTTGTCGCGACAAGCATTCAGCTCGTGCTCGGAGTCTGCGTCCTCGTCGCCGTGCGTGGCGGCATCGGGCATCTGACGAGCGTGACCAAGACACCGCCGTGGATGTGGATCGGCGGACTGATGGGGTTGATCGTCGTGCTCGCGATCACCGTCGCCCAGCCACGCATTGGCGCGGCCGCAACGATCGGGATCTTGATCGCGGGCCAACTCGTGATGGGTGCCGTCATCGACCGCTTCGGCCTCTTTGGCGTCGAGCAGGTCGCTATCTCCTGGCCGCGCGCCGCCGGGATGATCCTCCTTGCAGCGGGCGCCGCGCTGTCGCTTTCGCGTTGAGCACCAAGGCGAAGACGTGGGTGGCCCTCTGGATCGTCTACATCATCTGGGGCTCGACCTATCTCGGGATTCAGGTCGCCGGCGAGACGATCCCGATCATGCTCGCCGCCTCGACCCGCTTCCTCGCGGCCGGAGCGTTGATGGCGCTGATCGTGATGCGCAGCAAGGGGTCACTCCGCATGCCTCGACGCGAGTTTCTCTCGTGCGCAATCGTCGGCGCACTTCTGCCGGGCGCAAACGCCGTTCTCTTTTTCGCTGAGCAACACATCGACATCGGCATCGCCTCGCTCCTGATCGCATCGGTGCCGCTTTGGGTTGTCGTGATGCGTCTTGGGCTGCGCGAGCACATGCCGACGTTGGCAATCGGCGGCGTCGTGATCGGGTTTGCCGGCATCGCGCTTCTGCTTCGTCCGCACGGTGGTGCAACGACGCTCGGGATCACACTCTGCGTGATTTCGGCAGTGATGTGGGCGGTCGGCTCGCTGCTTTCAAGCCGGCTCGCGATGCCTGCGAACTCACTGGCTGCGACGAGCTGGGAGATGCTGATCGGCGGGGCGCTAATGCTTCCGTTCGCCGCGTTCACGACGCACAACTTCGATCCGTCGGTGAGCTCGATTGCGGCGTGGATCTATCTCGTCACGATCGGATCAGTGGTCGGGTACACCGCCTACACCTGGCTGCTCGTGAACGCGCCGATCGGGCTTGTCTCCACCTATGCGTACGTCAATCCGGTGGTCGCGATCGCGCTCGGCATCGTGTTCCGCGGCGAGCACCTCACGACGTTGGCGATCGTCGGTGCAGCGATCGTCGTTGGCTCCGTTGCCGTCGTGGTGCGCGAAGAGCCGCCTGCGACACCGACGACCGAGTAAAACCAGCGTGTTCTTGTCTTAGGACTCTCCTAACGAGCGAGGCCTATGAGCGCTTCGGGTGTGACGGGGACGCGGGTGAGCGGCTGGCCTGAGGCGGCCCGCAGCGCGGAAGCGACCGCGGCCGTTGCTGTGACCGTTGGCGGCTCACCGATTCCCTTGGCGCCGAATGGACCCGCGGGGTCGGGGTCCTCGACAAACACGACGTCCATTGCGGGCATGTCCAGCGCGGTCGGGATGAGGTAGTCGGTGAAGCTCGCGTTGGTGATCAGGCCATCGCGCGTCTGAATCTCTTCCATTACCGCGAGCCCCATCCCCTGCGCCACGCCACCCTGCACCTGCCCTTCCGCGGCCAACGGGTTGATCGCCTTGCCGATGTCTTGGGCCGCGCCGATCCACACGATCCGCGTGAGCCCGAGTTCGACATCAACCTCCGCAACGACCTTCATCGCGCAGACAGAGAACGCGACGTGGGCGCGCTCGCCAGTGACCTGGCCGGTCTCGGGATCAAGCGGGGTCGTCTCTTCGTGCCGGTAGACGATCTCGACGTCGACCTCACGCTCGCCTCGGTCGCGACGAGCGATGGCGGCCCGGCAGGCGTCGCGCACCGCGCTCGCGGCCATCCACGTCTGGCGCGAAGCGGACGTCGAACCGCCCGAGCCAACCGACGCGGTCGACTGAGGCGCGAGCGACACAGCGTCTGTCCCAAGCTCGGTGCGCGCCACTTGCAGGATCACATCGGAGACCCCCTGGCCAACCTCAGCCGAGGCGCAGTTCACTTCGGCGGAGCCGTCGTCGAACAGCTTCACGCGCGCCGCGGTCGAATCGTCGAAACCCTCCGAGAACATGATGTTCTTGAAGCCCACCGCGAACCCAACACCCCGTTTCACGCCTTCGCCCCGCGTCGTGTTCCCGGCCCCACCAGGCAGCCGCAGCGGATCGCGCGGCATCGGCTCGGGCGGCGGCGGCTCGAGCGCGGCGGTGTAAGCGAGACGGAGCTGCTCTTCCCCTACGGCCACTGTGCCTTCGGGTCGAAGGCAGGCCTGCTCGCGGGCAACCACTTCGCGACGCTCATCGACGGACACGAGAACCTGGCCGAGCTCGGCCGCCTGACGCTCTGGCAGGGAGCGCAGGAGATCTCGTTCCGCCTGCTCTAACGCTTCGTGTTGGCCCTGTAGGAGGGCGCGGCGACACGTGCGCCGTTGCCCATCAGAGCGTCGTCAGCGTTCTTCGCGAACGTACGGTGTGCCGAGCGCACCCGGCGCGCCGAGGCGACGTCTGGCTCCGGCGGCCGAGACGGTGACGAGCACGAGGATCGTCATCACGTAGGGGAGCGCCTGGAACAGCTCAGGCGCGACCGTCACGCCGCGTGCTTGCAGCGTGAACGGCAGGCCGGCGAACGCTCCAAAGAAGTATGCGCCCACGAGGCAGAGGGCGGGCCGCCAGAAGGCGAAGATCACGAGTGCGATCGCAATCCAGCCCGCGCCCTGCGTGAGCCCGTCGACCCACTGTGGAGTGATTGCGAGCGAGAACGTGGCACCACCGATGCCAGCGAACGCACCGCCAACCACGGTGTGGATGTAGCGGGTGCGCGTCACGTTGATGCCCATCGCGTCGGCCGCGGCGGGAGCTTCCCCCACAGCCTTCAGGTTCAGACCTGGGCGGGTGCGTGCGAGGTAGAACGCGACGCCGCCAACGAAAAGCCAGGCCACAAACACAAGGGCGTTCTGCTCGAAGAAGATCGGGCCGACCACGGGCAGCGTCTGCATGGAGTGCGGGAAGAAGGCGCCAAAGGCGTGCTTAGCTGGCGCATCAGCGAGGTTCAGGTCGTTGCCGAGATACGACGAGAGCCCACCGGCGCCCGCAAAGATCGTGAGCGCGAGTCCTGAAACGATCTGGTTGGCTCGCAACGTGATGACGAGGAACGCATGGATCAGCGCCATCAGCCCGGCTGCGATCGCAGCAACGCACACCGCGATAATCAGCACGAGCGGCCCAGGGCCGGGAATCGTCTGGACGGCCCAGAAGCCCATCACCGCGCCGACGAGCATCATCCCCTCGACGCCAAGGTTGAGTACGCCCGAGCGCTCGGCAACGAGCTCCCCGAGCGCCGAGTAGAGGAGCGGCGTGCCGTAGGTGACGGCCGAAGCGAGAACAACGACGAGGATCGAGTTGTTCACGCGACACTCTCCGCCGGGCGGCGACGCTCAAAGCGAATGCGGTGGCGGATCAGCAACTCCCCACCAAGTGCGCAGAAGAGGATCAGGCCTTGCATGACGCCAACGAGGCCCGACGGAAAGTCGGCTCCCTGCAGCGTGTACCCCGCGTTCTGGATCCCGCCGAGCAGGAACGCAACGAGCACCACCGCGAACGGGTTGTAGCGGGCGAGCGCCGCGACGACGATGCCCGCGTAGCCGTAGCCAGCTGCCGAGAGGCCGCGCGCGTCGAGGAGGTGGCGGACGTCGCCGTCCTGGCTCGCACCACCGATTCCCGCGATCGCTCCGGAGAGTGCCATCACGGCAAGGATCTTCCGGCGGGTTCGCATGCCGGCATAGGTGGCGGCGCGCGGAGAGTCGCCGATCACCTGCACCTCGAACCCAAACCGTGTGCGCGAGTAGAGGACCCACACGACCCCGGCGATCACGATGCCGAGCAGCAGACCGAACGGCAACTCCAACCCACCGATGTGAGAGAGCGGCCAGCTGGCGGCATCGGGCAGCGGCTTGCCTTGCGGGAATACCTTCGCCTCAGGCGATGAGGTGTCGCGCCAGTACGACAGCGAGTCGAAGATCAGATAGTTGAGGACGAGCGCCGCGACGTAGTTGAGCATCAGCGAAACGATGATCTCGTTCGTCTTCAAGAACGCGCGGAGCACGGCGGGGATCAGGGCGAACAGCGCCCCACCCAACGCGCCTGCGGCGATCATCAGCGGAATCGCGACGACGCCGGGAACGCCAGAGACGAGGAGCGCCGCTGCGGCCGCGAAGATCGCACCCACATACAGCTGCCCCTCACCGCCGATGTTGAAGAGCTGCATGCGGAACGCAACCGCAGCGCACAGGCCGGTAAACAGCAACGGTGTTGCCGACACGAACGTCGCGTTCAGCTCGGCGCTGCCGAGGAAGGCCGAGTCGAAGAGCCGCCGGAACGTGGTTGCGGGATCGTGACCCGTCACGAGCAGCACGCCCGTCATCACCACGAACGCGACGATCAGCGACCCAATCGGCACAGCCAGCGACAGCCAGCGCGGCTGCTCGAGACGACGCTCGACGCGAATCATGCGACCGGCTCCGTCACGCCAGCCATGAGCAACCCCAGCGCATCCTTGGTGGCGGTCTCAGCGTCGAGCTCTCCAACGATCCGTCCCTCGTACATCACCACGATCCTGTCGGCGAGCGCGAGAATCTCGTCGAGGTCTTCGCTGATCAGAACGATCCCCATGCCGCCTGTCGCACCCTCGCGCAGATAGCGGTGGACTGTCTCGATCGCCGAGACGTCGAGCCCACGGGTTGGGGATGCGGCGATCAGCACACGCGGCTCACCCGAGAACTCGCGTCCGAGCACAACCTTCTGAAGGTTGCCGCCCGAAAGTTGGCGTGCCGGAACGTTCGGGCCCGATGTGCGCACGTCGTAGTTCGTAATCAAGCTCAGCGCCCGCTCCTTGATCGCGCTCAGCCGAAGCAACGGGCCGTGCGCAATCTGGGCGCCGCGATAGCTCTTGAGCACCGTGTTTGAGGCGATGCTCAGGCTCGGCGCGACACCGGTGTGGAGGCGATCTTCCGGTACATGCGCGACACCGGCGTGGATCGCCTCACGCGCATCGCCACCTTTGAGCGGCTTACCGTCGACGGTGATCGTTCCCGCAGTCGTTGGGCGCATGCCGGTGATCGCTTCTGCAAGCTCCCGCTGGCCGTTACCGGCAACCCCTGCGACCGCGACAATCTCGCCGGATCGCACCGTCATCGTCACATCGTGAAGCGCCTCAGCGCCTCGATCGCCCGTCGCTCCAACCCCCGCAAGCTCAAGCACAGGACCACCGATGGTGATCTCCCGAGGGACACGGGTTGCAACATCGACTTCGCGCCCGACCATCAGTGACGCGAGAGACTGCGTCGTCGACTCGGCGGTGTCGACAGTGGCGACTGTTTTGCCGCCGCGCAGCACGGTGACGCGATCAGCGACGGCAGTCACCTCATGCAGCTTGTGCGAGATGAAGATCACCGTGCGGCCCTCAGCGGCCATCGCTCGGAGGGTGATAAACAGCGACTCCGCCTCCTGCGGTGTTAGCACTGCCGTGGGCTCGTCGAGAATCAGGATCTTCGCTTCGCGGTAGAGCGCCTTCAGAATCTCAACCCGCTGCTGCTCGCCAAGCGACAGCTGCCAGACGCGCGCGCGTGGATCGACCGCGATGCGATAGCGCTCACCGAGTTCGGCAACGCGCCGCTCAATGTGGCGGGGATGGACAAGGAACCGGCCGCTCTCGCCACGCGTGTCGCCAAGGATGACGTTCTCGGCAACGGTGAATGGCGGAACAAGCCGAAAATGCTGGTGCACCATGCAGATGCCTGCATTGAGCGCGTCGCGTGGGGAGTCAAACTCGACCCGCTCGCCGTACAGCTCGACGCTTCCCTCATCGGGACGGTACAGGCCCGTCAGGATGTTTGACAGGGTGCTCTTGCCGGCCCCGTTTTCGCCAAGCAAGGCATGAACTTCGCCTTCGGCCGCCTCAAAGTCGACACCGTCATTTGCGACGACGCCAGGGAACCGCTTCGTGATCCCGTGAAGGCTGACCGCCGGCATAGGAAAGAAGGCGGTGGGGGGAGCCGAAGCTCCCCCCACACACGCCTGATCTAGCCCTTCGCGCTGCCTTCGACGCCCTTGACGAGCCAGTCGATCGCCATCAGGTCACCGAGTGAGAGCGCCTTGCCCTTCGCGACGCGGAGCTTGCCGCTCTGGTCGTAGAGAGGGCCAGCGAACACCTTGAAGGTGCCTGCCTTGATGCCTGCAGCCTTGGTCGTGATTGCCGACTTGGTGCCCGACGCCACGAGCGAGCCGAACGGAGCGATCTTCGTGAAGCCGTCCGCCATCGAGCCGTAGTACGAGCCGGTCTTCCACGTGCCGGCCATCGCGGCCTTCACGCGCGGGATGTAGTAGACACCCCAGTCGTAGACCGCTGCGGTCAGCCACTGCTTCGGCGCGAACTTCTGCGCATCCGAGTCGTAGCCAACCCACGGGAGGCTGACCGATTCGGCGTACTGGCCGGCGGCCGGGCTGTCGACGTTCTGCCCGATCACGTCAGCACCTGCAGCCTTAAGGCTCTGAGCAGCCTTCTTCTCGGTTGCCGGTGAGAACCACGAGTTCGTCCACACGATCTTCACGGTCGCGCCAGGATGGGTCGCCTGGACGCCGAGCGCGAACGCGTTCGTGTGTCGAATCACTTCCGGGATCGCGAACGGAACGACATACCCAACAACGCCGCTCTTCGTCGCCGCACCCGCAGCCATACCGGAGAGGAAGATCGAGTCTTCACCGGCGCCGTAGTAGACGGCCATGTTCTTCGACGTCTTGTAGCCGGTCGCCATCTCGAAGTAGACGTCCGGGTACTTCTTGGCCGCGGCAACCATTGCATCCTGGTAGCCGAACGACGTCGCGAAGATGATCTTGTTGCCGTCCTTCACGAGGCTGTCGATCACCTGTGAAACCTGGGGGCCTTCCGGAACATTTTCCTTGTAGGTCGTCTCGACCTTCGAACCGAGCGCCTTGACGACTGCCAGGCGACCCTGATCGTGAGCCTGCGACCAACCACCATCGTTGTGCGGGCCAACGTAGATCCACGCCGCCTTGAACACGTCGTGCTGCTTCGCGGAACCAACCGCTGTAACGACGAGCGATGCGGTAGCAACGACCGCCGTGAGCGCTGCGACGAGCGCCACCTTCCTCTTACTCACGTGCAACTCCCTCCTCAAGCCGGACCGGTAGTGCGGGGATCACGACTATAGGAGATTCGCCGGGTGGTTGAGACCCAGTAATCGGCAAATTGCGAAGGGTTTAGGCTTCGGCGCCGGTTGTCTGACCAACCGGGTTCTCGGCGCTCCATGGGAAGACGATCCAGTCATCGGTCTTCTTCCACACGTAGTCGCATTGCACCGTTGATCGCGACTTCTCGTAGAGCACCGCGAGGCGGACTTCGGCGACCTTCCCTTCACAGAATTCGCGTACGAGTTCGAGGGTCGCTCCGGTATCGGCAACGTCGTCGGCAACCAATACTTTCGTGTTGGCGAAGTCGACGAGGTCGGGAACGGGCGGCAGGAGCATCGGCATGTCGAGCCGTTGATCGACCCCGGTGTAGAACTCGACGTTCATCGTGAAGGTGTTCTTGACGCCGAGCGCGTAGCCGAGTGCGCCACCCACGAGCAGGCCGCCACGAGCGATCGACAGGATGATGTCGGGCTCGTAACCGTCGTCGAAGATCGACTGGGCGAGCTCCCGGGAGGCGCGACCGAGGTCTCCCCAGCTCATGACCTCGCGCTGAATCTCCATCAGCTGATCCTAGCGACCGCGTCGATCAGCACTTCGAGAGCCGCTTCAATGTCCTCTTCGGACGAGTACTCGTCGGGGTGATGGCTGATGCCACCGTTGCGGCTTCGCACGAAGAGCATCGCGCTCGGCACACCGGCGGCGGCGAGCGAGGCAGCGTCGTGACCGGCGCCCGACACGAGTTCGGGTGCACCTGGGGCAGCTGCTCTGAGCGCCTCAAGCGGTGCCCCGCTCATCGGCACCGGCTGGGTGCGCCACGTTGGTTCAAAGCCGATCGTGGCGACGAGCTCGTCAAGCGCCTCTGGCGTCGTTGCGCGCGCGTCGACCGTAAGGGTGACCCGCTCGGGAATGACATTGCTGCCACCCGGCTCAACGACGAACGAACCAACTGTTGCCACAGCATCACCTTTCGGAGCGGCCGCGACGCGCTGAACGAAGGCGGCCGCCTCGACGAGCGCGTCCTGGCGATGAGCCATCGGTGTTGTGCCCGCGTGCCCAGCGCGCCCGTGAAACACGACCTCGCCGCGCGCCTGACCGACGATCGCTGTGACGATCCCGAACGGCAGGTCGAGGTTGTCGAGGATCGGGCCTTGCTCGATGTGGAGTTCGAAGTACGCCTGAGGAAGATCCCCAGTCGCAACCGCCGCTTCGCTGCCGACGCACCCTCGCTCTTCGTCACGGAACGCGACGACAACGAGCGGCAG